>JAEEGH010002981.1_pt1 | contig 45040 bp, 40 predicted proteins | sample 9134181 | NCBI WGS metagenome assembly JAEEGH01 (sample SAMN16246544, study PRJNA631951) | gut metagenome | biome: gut microbiome; feature: rumen; material: DP-attached | host: Bos | place: Iran: Karaj | collected 2018-10
GAGCTACTTTCGCGTCCGGATGCGGCGGAGAAAAAAGCGGTCGCGCTGCGGCATGCACAGCTCCTTTTGGAGTACAAGGGCGAGTATATCGCGGCCCGCGAGATGCGAAAGCACCTGGCCTGGTATACGGCCGGTATGCCCGGTGCCTCCCGGTTCCGCGGAAGGATCAATACCATGGAGAGCATGCAGGAGATCCTGGACGGGATCGAGTATATCTTCGGATAGACGGAATTGTAACTACAATTGGATATTGCTATAATTATCTGTATGAATATTGTATTTCACAGATACAACAGCATATGCGAGCCGGATTTCATCGAGGCGTTTCATAAGCTGGGCATCGAGGTAATCGAGGACCGCGGGGAGATGACGGACAAAAATATCCCGCTGGAGGACCGGGTGGAGCGTTTGACCCGCCTTGTGTTGGAACGGCAGCCCGTCTTTGTCTTCACGATCAATTTCTTCCCTTATATCTCCATGATCTGTGAAAAACTGCATGTGCTCTATGTCGCGGTCAGCGTGGACTGTCCGGTCACCGAGATCTACAGCCGCGAGATCAAAAACACCTGCAACCGCATCTTTCTCTTTGACCGGACGCAGTACGAATCTGTTGTGTCGGAGAATCCGTCCGGGATCTTTCATCTGCCCCTCGGAGCGAATGTGGAGCGGATCGATCGGACACTGGAGGAGCGGTGCGGGAAGAAGGGCAGCGGATCGTCCGGGACGAGTGCGGGAGCGGCGCAGAGCGGATACCGGTACGATGTCTCCTTCGTCGGGAGCCTGTATAAGGAAAAGGATCCGTATCTGGATTACAAGGGAAAACTTGCTCCGTGGGACCGCGGCTTTTTCGACGGCCTTGTGGAGGCGCAGCTGAAGGTGCCGGGACAGAGCCTGATCGAAGAGACCGTGGGTGAAAAACAGATCAGCGTGCTGCGGCAGATGGATCCGGGGTTTTATCCGTCGGATTACAGCGTGCATGACATCTCGCATTTCGTGGCCGTGAACCATTACCTGAGCCCGCATGTCACCTATCTGGAGCGGGTGCGGAACCTGAATCTCCTGGCGCAGTATTTTTCGGTGGATTTTTTCACGCGAAGTGACACCTCTGACTTAAAAGGGGTGCATTGCCACGGCGGCGTCAGCAGTCTCACCGAGATGCCGGAGGTCTTCCGGCGCAGCAAGATCAATCTCAACATGACGCTGCGTTCCATTCAGACCGGGCTGCCGCAGCGGATCTGGGATGTGCTCGCCTGCCGGGGATTTTTGCTGACGAATTATCAGGCGGAGCTTCCGGACTGCTTTGAGATCGGGCAGCACCTCGAAGCCTACGAGACGCCGGCGGAGATGGCGGAGAAGATCGATTACTACCTGAAGCATGAGGAGGAACGCGAGGAGATCGCGGAAGCAGGCTACCTTTATGTGAAGGAACATGCCACCGTGGAGATGCGCGTGGCACAGATGATCCGGATCATCATGGAAGGGATGGGATCCTGACCAAAGCACGGAAGCAAAGCAGCCAAGGGGAAAGCCGGAGCGGAGGATGCGGCCGGCGTAAAGCAGACAAAGGAGAAGGGAATCAAGGAGGAACAGTCATGAAGGATGTATCCGCATATGATGCACTGATCGTCGTAACGGCGAAGGACTACCGCAGAGTGGCGCGGCATTACAAGAGGATCCTGCAGGATCTGCCGGCTAAGCGGATCACGGTCGTCGGAAGCGAAGAGGTCTTAAGTGAGATGATGAAGGATGACCTTCCGGATGAATTCACCTTCATCGACGAGAATGCAATCCTTCCCTTTGACGCGGTCTACGAGGCTATCTCGGAGCGCATGGCGGAGGTGCTCGCGGGCCGGGAGCTTCCCAGAGGGATCGCGGGCTGGTATTACCAGCAGTTCCTCAAGATGAGCTATGCGGACTATTGCGCGGACGATTATTACATGGTCTGGGACGGCGATACGATCCCCTGCCATCCTTTTTCCATGTTTTCCGAACAGGGAAAGCCCTATCTGGATGTAAAAAATGAGTATGTGCCCGCCTATTTTTCCACGATGGAGAAGCTGATCCCGGGGCTGAACAAGCTCATCGGACCGTCCTTCATCTCCGAGCATATGCTGTTCCGGACAAAGCTGATGCAGGAGCTTCTGGAAAAGATCGAGGCGAATGACGAGATCCCGGGACAGATCTACTGGCAGAAGATCATCAACGTCCTGACGCCGGACGAGCTGCAGACCAATTCCTTCAGCGAATTCGAGACCTACGGCTCCTACATGGCGCTGGCACATTCGGATGTGTACCGCCTGCGGGAGTGGCATTCCTTCCGGCTCGGCGCCGAATTTTTCGATGTCGACACCATCTGCGACCGCGATTTTGCGTGGCTGGGGCGGGATTTTGACGCGATCTCCTTCGAGAAGAATCTGACGGTGCGCGCAGATCATAAGAATCTCTTCGACAACCCCGAATATCAGGCGAAGATGAGCGCCCGGCAGATGCTGGAGAATGCGCAGAAGGAATTCAAGGAAGGCAATATCGAGAAGTGGGGCATGCTCGGGAACTGACGAAAAAACGTACAGACAGGGGAGCGGAAGACGCCTGTTTTAGCAGGCTCCGTGGATGGAGGATGTGACATGAGTGACGGAAAAAAGGTTCTGGTGACGGGAGCGGGCGGTTTCATCGGAAGCCATCTGACGGAGCTTCTCGTGCGCGAGGGATTCGATGTGCGTGCCTTTGTGCATTACAATTCGTGGGGCACCTGGGGCTGGATCGACACCTTTGAGCCGGAGGTGAAAAAGCAGATCGAGATCTTCGCAGGGGATGTCCGTGATCCGAACGGCGTGAAGGAAGCGATGAAAGGATGCAGCGCGGTGTTCCATCTGGCGGCGCTGATCGCAATCCCGTTCAGCTACCATTCTCCTGACACCTATGTCGATACGAATGTGAAGGGCACGCTGAATGTCCTGCAGGCGGCGCGGGAGCTGGGAACGGAGCGTGTGCTGGTGACTTCGACCTCCGAGGTCTACGGGACCGCACAGTATGTGCCCATCGATGAGCACCACCCGTACCAGGGGCAGTCGCCGTATTCTGCGACCAAGATCGGCGCGGACCGGCTGGCGGAGTCCTTCTACCGGAGCTTTCAGGTGCCGGTGACGATCGTGCGCCCGTTTAATACCTTCGGGCCGCGTCAGTCCGCGCGCGCGGTGATCCCCACGATCATCACGCAGCTTCTGTCCGGTGCGGACGAGATCAAGCTAGGATCGCTGACGCCGACGCGGGATTTTAACTTCGTAAAGGATACGGCCAACGGCTTCTATCAGATCTACCGCTCGGACCGGACGATCGGCGAGGAGATCAATATCGCAACGCAGAAGGAGATCAGCATCGGGGATCTCGCGCAGGAGCTGATCCGGCAGATCAACCCCGCGGCGCGGATCGTGTGCGATGAGCAGCGCCTCCGCCCGGAGAAGAGCGAGGTAAACCGGCTGCTCGGATCCAATGAGAAGATTCATGCGCTGACCGAGTGGAAACAGCAATATACATTTGAGGAGGGGCTCGCGCAGACGATCGAATTCCTGCGCGGGAATCTGGAGAAATACAAGCCGGAGATTTATAACCTGTAAGGAAAAGGCAAAAGAATGGAAGAGCGATTTATACCCCTGTCGGTTCCGAATCTGAAGGGGAAGGAACTGGAATATGTGACGCATGCGGTGGAGACGGAATGGGTCTCGACGGCGGGTCCTTACGTGACGGACTTTGAGGCGGCCGTGGCAAAGTATGTCGGCGTGCCGCGCGCAGTCTCCTGCCAGAGCGGGACGGCCGGACTCCATGTGGCCCTCAGACTGTGCGGTGTGACGGCAGGAGATCTCGTGATCGTGCCGACGCTGACCTTCATCGCGGCGGTAAATCCCGTGCGGTATCAGGGGGCGGATCCTGTTTTTATGGACTGTGACGGGTCCCTTTGCATGGATCCGGTGAAGCTGCGAAGCTTTTGCGAGACAGAGTGCGAGCTGCGGGATTTTTCATCTGGCGGCGAAGGCGGTGGGCAGAAGTCCGCACAGGGATCAGGGCATTTCCTGTATCATAAGAAGACCGGTCGCCGGATCCCGGCCCTGGTCGTGGTACATGTCTTCGGCAACATGGCCGATATGATCTCCCTCCTGGAGATCGCGAAGGAGTACCATCTGAAGGTCGTCGAGGATGCGACCGAAGCCCTCGGCACACATTACACCTCTGATCCGGAGATCCCGGAGCCCTTCCGCGGCGCATTTGCGGGCACGATGGGTGACATCGGTGTCTACTCCTTTAACGGGAACAAGATCATCACCACCGGGGGCGGTGGCATGATCGTATCGAAGGATGAAGAAATCTTAGCGCATGCGAAGCATCTGACCACGCAGGCCAAGAGCGATGAACAGAATTTCATTCACGACGAGGTCGGATACAATTACCGCCTGACCAATCTTCAGGCGGCGCTTGGACTCGCCCAGCTCGAGCAGCTTGAGGACTTTATCAAAGTCAAGCAGGCGAATTACGAAGTCTACCGGGAAGCGCTGGAAGGCATCCCAGGGCTGGAGCTTCTGGATGTCCGTCCGCATATCCGCTCCAACCGCTGGTTCTATGCGCTCTGCGTCCGGACACCCTATCCGATGACCGGGATGGAACTGATCGATCTCCTGAAATCGCATAAGATCCAAAGCCGTCCGATCTGGGGCCTGATCCACGAGCAGCTTCCCTACGAGGGCAGCCTCACGGGCGAGATGACCGAAGCTCCCCGCTACCACAGCGAGGTCGTCAATCTCCCCTGCAGCACTTCCCTGACGCAGGAGGATGCGAAGTATGTGGCGGAAGTCATTCGGAAAGGGACTTGAGCGTTAAAAAGCCTTTGCTTATGCAGAGGCTTTTCCATTCTGAAAGAAAGACAAAAAGAAAGGCAGAAAAGATGAACATTTGGGCACATCGCGGATGCAGCAGATATTTACCGGAAAATACGATTCCCGCCTTCACGGAGGCGGCAAAGCTCCCCGGGATCTGCGGGATCGAGACGGATGTACAGCTGACCTGGGACGGGGAGATCGTGATCTTCCACGATGAACAGACGGGGCGTGTGCTGCAGGAATCCGGCTATGTGAAGGACTATACCCTGGCGGAACTGCGGAGGATTCCCTTCCGGCTGAAAAGAAACGGCACCATGCGCGAGGGTGCCGGACAGCCGGAGACGGAGCGGGCGGCCTGCTATGCCCCGGAGGATTTTTACGTCCCGACACTTTCGGAATTCCTCGAGGCCATGAAACCTTACTGCGAGCAAAAGGGACTCCTTCTGAACATTGAACTGAAGACAAGCGTCATCCGCTACGAGGGCATCGAGCAGAAGACCATCGACCGGATCCGCGCTCTGGGGATGGAAAAATACATCGTTTTTTCCTCCTTCCTCGCGGACTCCATCGGCCTGACAAAGCAGCTCGCGCCGGAGATCCCGACCGGTATGCTCGCGGACGCGCTGGAGGACTGCATCCGGAAAGGCACGCCCATGCAGGCGGATGCCTGGCACCCGGATGCGGAGCAGCTGACGGTGAGCCATGACGATGCTTTAATGGGAAAACCCATCCGTGCCTGGAACATCCGTGAGATCCTCTACCACAGTGACCGTACCGATCCCGGGACCGATTACCGGACTTTAAGCGCGCAGGGCGTAACCGACATCTTTGTCAACGAACCGGAGAAATATTGCGGCTGAGCAGTCTATTATTCACGCTTTGTATGGTGATGATATGGCTGCGGTTGATATCAGGACAGGTGAGATCATAGAGGGTAGTTTGCCTCCCAAGGCATTGGCAATGGTCAGAGAATGGATTGAGATCAACAGGAAAGATCTCCTGCACATGTGGGAAACCCAGGAATTTAAGAAATTGTCTCCACTTGAATGAGGGGGTGATCGTATGTTTCATAAAGTAAAGGCTGTAAATGTGATGCCGGATTATCGTCTCAGCGTTCAGTTTGCTGAGGGCATAACTAAGATTTATGATCTGAAGCCGTTATTCGATAAATGGCAGGTATTCAATGAATTAAAAAACGATCAGGAGTTGTTATATGGTGTGGAGGTTGACACCGGAGGATATGGTATCGTATGGAATGATGATATTGATCTTTCCTGCGATGAACTATATGAGAACGGGGAAACGGTGAAAACACCATTTGATGATTTGATGGCATTTACGGATGCTACCGAGTTATGGGGCTTGAATAGTAGGAAGTAATTGTGTGAAAAGTGAAATCCCGATTGGCTCCGGGGAGCCGATCGGGATTGGGCTGGTTACTGTTTCGCGGCGAGAGCGGCACGGAGGCGAGCAATTTCCTCGTCCAGTTTAGCGATGGTTTCCTCTTGTTCGGAGATGGTTTCCTCTTGCTCGGAGATGGTTTCCTTCTGCTTGGCAATGGTTTCTTTCTGCTCAGCGTTAGTTCGTTTCAGATCGTCCATCCTCTTTTTGGCTTTACGCTCTTCACGGAGAGCATCCTCGCGATCTTGAATCCGCAAGCGAACAGCGATATCAGAGTTGAACTGGCATATGGAATTGGCGGTTGAAGTCATGGCGGAATTGTTTTGTGCAATCATCTTCAAATCCTCCCATGTTTTAGCCTTGAACAGGCGTGCCCATTGGTCGATTTTGTAACGTTTGTCTTCGGCAGTAGCTCTTGCTATTTGGCTTAATTGTACCACAGACAGCGTGAATTTGTCATTATAGTGGGAACCGTCTTTGACATTGATCATCCGGTAGGTCCCATAGAATTCCCTGTGATCTGGGAAGAGGGTATAATCGAGAAATCCGATGTGCAGGACGTCCGGGCTTTCACTGTAATCTTCACCGCTGAGGAGCGTGTTGTAGGTTCTGCTGAGATACTGGAGAGAGCGATCGGTCCAGTTGCCCATATTCTTCACCTGCATCTCCAGGTCGATGGTTTTCGTGTTGTTCACGCAGACGAGGACATCCACCCGGTACTCCTTTTCATCGATACTTTTTCCGACTTCTACCGGATTCAGGATCCGGGTCTCGATGGTGTCGGATTCCTCCAGGTGCAGGAGAGCACGCAGGAGTCCCTGAAGCGCTTCCTTGTTTTCCTGCAGAACAATCCGGAAGAGGTAATCGGCGGTCATGTTGTAGGGAATCGGACCGGTGGCTTTCTGCAGCTCGGGGCTGAATTTCGTTTTTTTCATGTGACATTCCTTTCCTGTGGCCGAATAAAGACTGCCCTTCATGCACGCAGAAAGGAATTCTTCACCCGGCAATTTAGTGGTATACAAAATACGAATGAGAAATCCGGGCGAATTGCCCTTGATGTCATCCGAACGGATGAAGGTAAGATAACACGGGCAGGCAGCAGATGTCAAGAAAGATAAACTACAAGGAGGTCTGACGTCCCGGGCAAGGCAATATCTTTTCATCGGGATCCATGTGAGGTAACATAGAAACAGGAACTCGATGAAGGACGCGAGAGGAAGATAATCAGATACAGGGAGAAAATCGTGAACGTTGAGGAACCGAATGAAAAAGTATGCAGCAGAAAAATGAAAGTATTCGTGCTCCATGGGATCGGTGATCTGCGGGAGGAGGAGCGAGAGATTCCAACCCCGGCAGCAGGCGAGGCACTGGTGCGCGTGCTGGCCTGCGGCATCTGCGGATCGGATGTGCCGCGCGTCTATGAGACCGGTGCACACCGGCATCCTCTGATCCCCGGGCATGAATTCTCCGGGTGCGTTGAGTCCGTCGGCGAAGGCACCGATCCTGGGCTCGTCGGGAAGCGGGTCGGAATCTTCCCGCTGATCCCCTGCGGAAAATGCAGTGCCTGCCGCGCGGGACGTTACGAGCTCTGCAGCAGCTACGACTATCTCGGCTCCCGGCGTGACGGCGGCTTCGCGGAATATGTCTGCGTACCGGCGCATCGTCTCGTGCCGCTTCCGGATCGCATCACCGATGAACAGGCGGCAATGCTCGAACCGATGGGTGTGGCGCTTCATGCCATACGCCGCGGCGGCCTGCTGACCGGCCCGGCCGATGCCGGGGCCACAAGGCCGGAAAATGCGCTCGTGCCTCCGGCAAATGCATCGGAATACGAAAAACAGAATCCTGCGACGCAGGTTTCCACAGAAGAATTGAAGATCGCCGTCCTCGGCCTCGGCACCATCGGCATGCTGGCCGTCATGCTCCTGAAGGATGCCGGCTACCGTGAAGTCTATGCCATCGGTACCAGATCCGCACAGCAAAACCGTGCCCGCAGTTTCGGAATCGATGATGCCCATTACCTCGACGCACGGGCACTTGGAACCGACCGGCTGATTACAGAGCTCGAACGCCGCACGGATGGCGGCGCGGATCTCGTACTGGAATGTGTCGGCACCTCCGAAGCAGCGCAGCAGGCCGTGCTTGCGGCCGCCCCGCTGGGAACTGTCGTCCTCGTGGGAAATCCCCATGGTACCATGGAACTTCCCCGGGAGACCTACTGGCGGATCCTGCGCAGACAGCTGACCCTCACCGGCACCTGGAATGCGTCCTTTTCCGGCGGAACAGAGGACGACTGGTCTTACCTTTTGGAGCGTCTCTCGGACGGAATGGACCCCTCTGCCCTCATCACGCACCGCCTGCCCCTCGCGCAGCTCCCTTACGGGCTGGAACTCATGCGGGACAAATTCGAAGATTACTGCAAGGTGATGCTGCAGATCTGCAGCAATAAAGCAACGAAGGAGTGTTGATCGACATGACTAAGCAGAAAAACGCTGCGATCCTTTTATCCGGCGGCGTGGGCTGCAGGATCGGGGGCGATGTGCCCAAGCAGTACCTGCGCATCGGACCGTACCGGATCATCACCTATACCCTGCAAAAGCTTCTGAAGATTCCTTCCATCTGCACCATCGTCATCGTGGCAGATGCGGCATGGAAGAAGGAGATTCTCTCCGATCTGGAGATAGCCCTGCCGCCACAGGAGAAGGCTCAAATGCAGCGCATCCGCTTCACCCTTCCCGGACAAAACCGCCAGCTTTCCATCTATCATGGCCTGCTGGAGCTGAAGGATCTCCTTGCAGAGGATGCGGCAGTACTCGTCCATGATGCTGTCCGCCCCTTTGCCTCCGAACAGCTGCTCACCGCCTGCCTGCAGGCCTGCGTTCAGGCGGATGGCGCCATGCCGGTGCTTCCCATGAAGGATACTGTATATTACAGCGCGGACGGGCAGCAGGTGTCGGAGCTTCTCGAACGTGAGAAAATCTACGCCGGTCAGGCCCCGGAAGCCTTTCGCTTCGGCCCTTACTTCAGGGCGAACGAAGCCCTTCTCCCGGATCGGATCCTGTCCATTCACGGATCCACCGAGCCTGCGATCCTCGCAGGGATGCAGATCCGGATGATCCCCGGCGAGGAGAGCAATTTTAAAATCACCACTCCGGAAGACCTGTCCCGTTGCCAAAGCCTGATGGCATAGGCTACCCTTGTAAAGAACAGGAGATGCCCATGAAGAAATTACAGAAAAAAGCCATCCTGGACCTCATGAGCCTGCTCAGCCAGCTCACCTTCAAGATGCGCCAGTTACAAAATGCACAGGATCACGCCAGCGTGCAGATGATCCTCCAGACCGTGCAGCAGCAGCTCCGCAGCCTTTCGGGACAGGTGCGCGAGTCCGAGGGCGACTGCGATATCGCAGAGGAGCTTCAGATCCTCGCTGATTCCGCGCCTGAGATGACCGCCGATGATCTCGGCGAAGCCATCGAATCCGTCCGCATGGATATCCGTGAAAGCATCCGTGCGAACCGGGAGATGGTATTCCTTCCCTATAAGGCGGCCATGTGGGATTCCCTCGAATCTATCTACCTTGCGGCCAAGGAGGATCCTACGCTCGATCTCTATGTCGTTCCCATTCCCTATTATGAGAAAAATGCGGACGACAGTTACCGGTCGCTCAATTACGACGGGGCTCTCTTCCCCACGGATATCCCGATTACCGACTATCGGACCTTCGACCTGAAGGAACACCACCCCGATGTCATTTTTGTCCACAACATATACGATGATACCAATTTTGTCACCTGTATTAAGGAAGAGTATCACACACAGGTCCTGCGGCAATACACGGATCTGCTGATCTATGTCCCGTATTTCGTAACGGACGGACACGTTCCCGAAACCTTCCGGGATCTGGCCGGATACTACAATGTAGACTACATCATCGCCCAAGGCACGATGCAGAGTGAGGATTATTCCCCCTATATAAAAAATAAGGTTATCCCCTTAGGGTCCCCTAAATTCGATAAGGTTCTACGCACGAAGATTTGTCGTGAGAATCTGCCCGACGACTGGAAGCCACACCTGCGGGAGAAAACCATCTTCCTCAACGTCAGCCTGACCGGCTTTTTGACCCATAATGAGACGATGATCAAAAAGCTCCGCTACGTCCTTGGCATCGTGCGTGAATATGAGGATAAAATCTGCCTCCTCTTCCGTCCGCATCCTCTGACTGAGCCGACCCTGGAGACCATGCGGCCCGAACTTCTGCAGCCCTACAGGGATCTCGTGGCGGATTTGGAGCAGACGCCAAATGTCATCGTCGATCGCACCCCGATTCCGGAGACGGCCATCGCCCTGAGCGATGCCTACATCGGCGAGATCACTTCTTCGATCGTGCCCATGTTCTATGCGGCCGAGAAACCGATCATGATCCTGAACTTCACCATCCTCGGTGAGGAGGAAGAGCAGCCGACCGGCGGCGGATCCATTCATTACCCGCCCAGAGATCAGTTTGCCTCCAATCTCGACGGCACCTGCGGAGAGAAAATCTACCGCTTTGCCATGGAAAAAATGAACGCTTAATCGGAAAGGGACACTTTATGAGACAAGGTTACGAACTGATGGCTTCCATGATGTGCGCCGACTTCGGCCATCTGGAGGAAGAGGTAAAAGCGCTGGAAGCAGCGGGGATCGATTCCTTTCATATTGATATAATGGACGGTCGTTATGTGCCGAATTACGCAATGTCCCTGAATGACATGCGCTATATCCGATCTGCAACGAAAAAGCCACTGGATGTGCACCTGATGATCGAGCATCCGAACAATACGGTCGAACTCTTCATACACAGCCTGAAAAAAGGGGACACCATCTATATCCATCCCGAGGCGGAATACCACCCCTCCACCACCCTCCAGAAGGTCATCAACGCCGGCCTGATCCCCGGTATCGCCATCAATCCCGGCACCAGCGTGGAGACAATTTATGAGATGCTGCGCATCGTGAAAAAAGTCCTCGTCATGTCCGTCAATCCCGGCAATGCAGGCCAGATGTACCTGCCCTATGTAGGAGAAAAAATCAAGAAGCTCCTCGAGTACCGCAAGGAGATGGACTTTGAGGTTTACTGGGACGGTGCCTGCAGCGCTGACCGTATCGAGACCTTTGCACCCATGGGCATCCGCGGCTTTGTACTCGGAACCACCCTGCTCTTCGGGAAGGATCGCCCCTATAATGAGCTTATCCGCGAAATCCGCCGGATCGGGCTGCAGTAGAATCTATAGAGCCACTAAAGATTGACAGACGTGCATCCGATATAAAGAATGCAATCATATTTACAGACATTTTATTGGATGAATATCCAATGGCTGTTATATAATATAGTTGCCTGTTGATTGTGGATCGGATCACACGGAGGTGGTTTCCATGAAAAAAACGAAGAAAATGCATTTCAGATATAGAAGCTGGCTGGCGTTTGCGCTGTGCATCTGCCTGATGGCCATGATGACACCTGCCCGCAGCGTCCATGCGACAGAACTGGATACCCCGAATGAAGAGATCGGAGCTCAGCAGCCGGGAGAGGACATTGATGGGACGGACCTCACGGATGAAAGCGGCGAGCAGCCTGCAGAAGAGACCGGAACGGACGAGCAGCCGGTGGTGGATGACGAACAGCCTTCTGACACGGATGCGGGAGAAGCCGACGGGACCGATGTGCAGCCCTCTGATGATGATGCGAATGTGATCGGCCAGATCGGCGATCAAGGGGATGATACGCTGCCGCCTGTCGATGATGCGGGAGAAGCGGATGATGCGGATCCTTCCGAATCTTATGACTCCCCCTCCGGAGAATATGAAGGAATCGGACAGATCGAACTTCCCGACACGACTCCGGAAGACGTGATTTCCATGGTCCTGCCGGTTATGAGCAATGATATCTACAATTTCACCATGGATCCCGGGGAAATCCTGCGTTATCGTACGGACGTCAATGTACTTGCGGAAGGTGCTACCGTGTATTTCAGCCATGGCGGAGATCTCTCTGTGCTCAGCCCCTTTTCGGATGTGGCATACGCTTCCAGCCGCAGTACTGTGCCGGTTCAGCTCCGTGTGGAGATTCAGGTTGAGAACCATACTTATGCAGATATCGTTTGCAGTCCTATGAATGAAGTATTTGAAGGGAACGAACCGAGGGTGGCGTTCGCTATCGTGCCTACCGGCGCAGGTTTTGTGTCCGGCAATGAGACCGCCGGGAACAGCCCGCTTATCAAGAACAAGCTCGTCTCTACCGGGACGGACGGGCATGCTGCATTGAATTTTTACCTTCCTTCCATGGAAGAGAACTATGAGATCGTGGAAGTGCAGGAGAGTGACAGCATCCTCCGGCAGTACCGCTATGAGCCGATCGAAAACGCGCAGTGGCCGACCGTAGGTTTCTCCGTAGCCGGCAATTGCAACAAAAATGCAAGCTGGGGTGATCTCGCATCCGCCATCGAATCCGGACAGAATCTGACCCTTCGTGTGATCTATCGCATGGAAGTCATGGAGGAAGAGAAGGAAGCCCGTATCGAGAGCGGTGAGATTGCGTACGATCCAGAGACCGGAACGATCTCGGAATGATATAGTTTCATGGGGAACGGAAAAAAGAAAACCAAAAGACGAAGATTGTCCGTTAGAGGCATGATGATTCTCTCGGGCCTGCTGGCGGTGATTATCCTGATTCTGGTGGGAGTAATCCTGCATCTGCTTTCGAAAGAGGAAGAAGCGCCCACAGTAGTGACAGAGCAGGTAGAAACGGTGAAGCGTCCGGATTTCAAACAGGGGAGCGATACGGATCTGTCAGCTCCGAAGGAGGATCCGAAGGACGAAGAACCGCTGGTTCCTCCGACCCAGTACATCGTCACGATGAATTCCACCTGGAAATTCGCCGATGGAACAGCTACCTCAGATAATGCATATGTGGCAAACGTTAAGGACAATGCCACGGAAGTATATTTTGATGTGACGCGAAACGATACCGGAGAGAAGATCTATCATTCTCCTACCATTGGCAGGGGAGAATACCTGAGCAAGATTCGGCTGGATACGGATCTGGATGCGGGTGATTACGAATGTACTCTGACCTATTACCTTCTGGATCGGGATCAGAATGCGATCAGCCATGTGGATGTCTGGCTGAAGATTCAGATAGAGGAATAGGTTAAACGGTATATATCATGTCTGAACGGTCGCCAAACCAACTAGACATCTTTTCGGCAAATGATAAAATAAAAGAAATAAAGATAGTGAGGCGTTGAACTCATAATCAAAGCGAAGTATCAAGTTTCGGGCAAACCCGGAGGAATCCGGCGGCGCAAAACTACAGGGGCCAGGAGGCCAGCCAGTTGCAGAATAGATGCATAACTTTCTGAAACCGGCTACAGGAAGCCGGTTTTTGTGTTTCCGGAAATGCTTTCTGAAGAAGAGAAGGTTACATAACCTTTTTATGAAAAGTTCATATCTTGAAACATAAAGATTCTGACCGAGAATGCCGATGTATGAATCAGTGATATAGCATTCAAGATCAGGCAGACAGATATAGGAGCAGACAAAGAAGATTTGGTTTCGCAAACGCGAACTCAAATCGGAACAACTATAAGGAAGGAGGATAATCGAGGAAGAGATGGATTCACCTGCCATTGTCATGGAGGACTCTGGGCAGATGAAATAAAAGCCCACTGCAAATGTGGGCGCTTAAGTTTAGGAAGGAGTTGTTACTCAAATGTCCGGTACAGCCGAAAAAGATAACAAATCAAAGAAAAACAGGGTACTGCTTATCATATTGATTCTATTTGCAATCATCGTAGTTGCGCTGCTGGCAGTCATTGTTTTTCTACTGACCCGAAAGCCTGAGGTCGCAGACAATCCGGAAGTTCAACCGGGGCGCGAAGTATCGGAGTCGGTCAGAACGGTAGTTGACGAAAGTGAAGCCGAGGACATCATGGCGCAGATGCGTGAGGAAGTGGCAGAAGGCATGTTTGAATGCAAGATGTCCATGGAGTGGTCCTTCAAGGATGGAGCGTCCGAATCCAAAGATGCCTATGTTGCGAACAGCGCGAACAATACGCACCCGATCTATTTTGATGTTATCCTCGACGAATCCGGGGAAGTGATCTACTCCTCACCGGTTCTTCCGGTTGGAACGGATCTGACCAACATCAAGCTGGACAAGGAGCTGCCCGCGGGAGAGTATACGGCGACCGTCATGTACACCCTGATAAAGGATGTGGAGACACAGGAAGAGATCAGTACGGCAGGCTTTGTAGTGACGATAAAGATCCTGAACTAAGCACAGTAACTACTGGGAAAACTCAGAAAATCATGGAGGAAAAATTGTATGAGTAAATTTAAGAAGTATCTTGGTGTTGTTCTAAGTCTTGCGATGATCGTCGGATCATCCATGACGGTTCTGGCAGATGATGAAGCTACTACCACTGCAGGTACAGCAAACATTCTGGACTATGAAGTGTCTACTTCTGTGGTCCCGACTTCCATTAAGGTTGCGCTGAACCCCAATGAATATACCCTCAATACGAAGTATGTAAAGTTGGCTGATGATGCTACGTTTGCTGCTGGCACACCGTACTATACGGAAGCCGAAGGGGTTTACTCCCCAGCAACTGTTACTGAATCAACCTTTGCTGGGTTGAAGTCTTCACTGTATACCGCAGTCACTTCCAATGCGCAGGTTGTATCCCTGAATTACGGTATTGTAAATAAGGCGACCTACGATCAGAGGGCAAAGATCACCTTCAAGGTAACCTATTCGCCGACAGCAGATAAGACTCCGATCACGTTCGTTAGTACCTTAGCTGAAGCGCAGCCTTACGCTGCAAGCACAAATGAGAATGGTGCGAAGAAGGATGAATTAAAGATGTATCTTGCCATCGCTTCCGGCAATGCAACGGAAGCAACCGCAGATACCTATGCAAAAGCAACGGCTTATGCTGCTAATACCGCTTACTATAAATGGGTTACCAACAAGTATGTAGAGCAGACAATTGCTGACGCAGAAGCATTTAAAGGCTTTGATGGCGACCTCTATACGAAGACTACTAAGATCGGTCCTGCAATCATGGCTTCGGAGCTTGCCGATGTAACTATGACACCGGCGGCAGCTACAACGTACACCGCTCTCGTTACGGTCGCTGGCAGTGAGAACAAGGCAGAAGGCGTTGTAGGATATAAGCTGGAGGAAGCTGAGTATACGCAGAAACCGGGAGAGATCATTGACTTTAACACCACCGCTCTTGAACTGGAGAATAAGCTTGAACTCAATGCCATCAAGGGAATATCGGCATTTACCATTACCGGCGCTCTTAATAAAAATGCAGACTGGACCCAGGCAGATGCAAGTGCGATCACGATCACTCCGATCTATCAGATCACGAAGGCTACCGGCAATGAAGTAGTTGAGGAAGCAACCTGTGATCAGCTCGACCTTGTAGCTACGAAGGCAGCTGATGATGCAGCAGCACCTCCGGTAGAGGCAGCTCCTAGTGTTGAAACAGATACTTATGTCAAGGCTGATCTTGCTGGAGAAGAGGGTGTTTATTACTTTGAAGTGAACTATGGAAGCGGATCTATTGCTGGAACAGAGATTACTTCTGTAAAATTCAGTTCTGACAATGGCGAAACCTTTAAGGATTTCTCCGCTACAAATGCACCTGTCATAGATAATGATAACAACAGATTTGGAATTAATAAGGCATACTTTGCGAATATGTCTGCTAAGAGAATTATCCGTGCATATTTTGATAATTCCGAGACGAAGTATGTTACCATTACGGTCAATGTTGAGTAATACTTAACGGTTATTCAGGAAAGCCCCATCGGTTTGATGGGGCTTTCTTTATGCGGTTCTATGTATTTGAATTAAATAAGAAAAAATTATAATATATTAATGGATTAATTGAAGTGGATCCCGGTACAGGAGATAATAAGATAAAATGACTTCATTTATTCGAGGGAAACGACTAATAATATTGGGTGGAGGCTATCAACATTGTAAGGTAGTAGAGACCGCAAAGAAGTTGGGGCTGATTACATATGTCGTAGATAATTTAACAGATTCTCCTGCCAAGCTGGTTGCAGATTATAGTTTTTTTTGTGATGTTAACGATCTCGAAGGCTTAGTTGAAATTTGTCATGAAAACAGAATAGATGGAGCGATAAATGTATCATTTGATCCTTGCCAAATACCGTATTATAAACTTTGCAAGGCAATGGGGTTTTATTGTTATGGGAATGAAGAACAATTTGATGCGTTAACCAAAAAAGACATTTTTAAAGAGATTTGCTCCAAGCATGGACTGCATGTTATCGATGGTTTTGTCTATACAGCTAGTCAGCTTAGTTCGACACTTCTTAAGGATATGGAACATTTCAATTATCCGGTTATTGTCAAGCCAGCCGACAGTAGAGGTTCTCGTGGTCAGATGATCTGTAGATCCGAGAAGGATATAAAAAAGGCTACAGAAAATGTGCTGAAAGAATCTAAAGGAAAGACATACATAATAGAATCATATTTTGAAAATTCATATGATTTTACGGTGGCATATCTTGTTAAAGATGGTATTCCGATTCTTGTCAGGACAGGTGATCGTCACTTGGGAAATAAATCAGAAGGACTGGAAAGGGTATGTGTAGCTACTGTTTCACCTTCTGATATCATGTCTGTTTTCTTGTCAGAGGAAAATGAAAAGCTTTCATTAATGATAAACAAAATGGGGATAAAAAATGGACCAGTGTTTTTTCAGGCTTTGTACCACGAGGGGAATTTCTATTATTATGATCCTGGTTTCCGCTTTGGGGGAGTTGATTATGAAAGTGCATTGAAGCAATTAACTGGGATAGATATTATTCAGCCACTATTAGAGTATGCAATCTCAGGGAAAATGATTTCTGATATTCCCGAGGGAATATCCAATTTGGAAAAACGAATTGTTCAACTGTTCCCTTGCTTATATCCTGGAAAGATAAAATCTATTTCTGGAATAGACAAAATTGATGCAATGAGAGAAGTGATATCAATATCCTTAAGATATCGAGAAGGAGATTCTGTTCCGGATAGTGGAGATATTCGGCGCAGATTGGGAGAGATATGTATTATCTGCGAAGGAAAGAAACTGAAGAGGGTTATTCAACAGATATATGAATACTTGACTGTTAAAAACAGTCTGGATGAAAATATGGTAATTAATTGCTTGGATCAGATTGTACCGCAGTCAAAGCAGGGGGAAAAGATGTGAGACAGCATCAATATAATGTGAATTATAGATTCGTAATATCTCCGGAGGAATATAATAAATATTCAGATAGGGAATTTCTACGATTTTGTCTGGGAGCAACCATTTATGCCCCGGGAACAAAGGCGTTGCTTGATAAAATTGTTTATAATAAAATTCCTGGATTGACTTCTATGGTATTTTGTTTTGAAGATGCATGTCCGGAATCAAAAGTTGAATTTGCAGAACAGAATGTTTTGACAATGTTAGATGGTCTTGCAGATGCAATTGACAGTGGGAAAATGGCTAGTGCGGATCTTCCACTGTTATTTTGCAGAGTAAGGAACCAAGCACAATTCGAGAAATTTTCAGATAAATTAACGAAACGTCGTGCTCAAATTTTGACAGGTATCAATTTCCCGAAATTTGATGTTCATAACGGAGCGAACTATTTGGAAGGTCTCTTAAATCTGAATAAGAGACTTGACGAGCGACTGTATGCCATGCCAATAATCGAATCTGCCAGAGTCGCATATAAAGAAACCAGAATCGAAGAGTTAGTATCAATAAAGAAAATCCTGGATGCTTATCACGATATGATACTACAGATTAGAGTGGGTGCCACTGATTTTTCTTCCTTTTTTGGAGTAAGAAGAGGAATAGATTATTCTATCTATGACATCATGCCTGTTCGGGATATTCTTGGAGATATAGTCAATATTTTGGGGCGAAATAATGAATATATTCTCTCTGGGCCTGTATGGGAGTATTTCCAATCAGGAACAGAGATGGTGACAACCCCACTGCCACAAAGACGAATAGAGGAAAGTCTGCTACGAAGAGATCCAATTGTCAACTTGGAAATTGATGGCCTCCTGAGGGAGGTAATAATGGATAAAGCCAATGGCTTTGTTGGCAGGACCGTAATACATCCATCTCATATCAAATACGTGAATGCACTTCTGTCCGTAACGCGGGAAGAGTATGAGGATGCCTTGGCTATTAGTAACAGTAGTGAAGGCGGAGTATTCAAAGGAAATAATAAAATGAATGAAGTCACTCCGCATTCCAGCTGGGCATATAAAACCCTTATGAGGGCAAGAGCTTTCGGAGTAATCGAGAGCGCAAAAAGTTATTGGGAATTACTTGAATTAAATGGTTTTTCACAATAACTACGTTCATTATTGAATAATACACGGTTGCAAGGAATATCCATATCCGCTTATGATGACAGATTAATTATGATTTTTCTGGGTTCAAAGCAGCAGCATGGTCGCATACACACGATCCGAACACCACTGGCACGCTGTGGAGCAACCTTGATAAAGGTTCCAAGAACAGAAGTGTTTCCGCCCAGTCCCAGAGGGCCGGTTTGTGATGCGTTGATGCGGTCTGTTATTTCTTTTTCCATGTCGGATTGTATGGAATAATCTCCTTCTGCCTGAGCCATCAGCATATAGGAGGATGCCTCATAATGAGATCTTCCGATTCCAATCGCCAGTGTACAGGGAGAGCATCCAAGCGCAGGAACGGATTCAAGCGCCCACCTGACGATCTCATCGATAACGACTCGGACATCGTGCTTGTGAAAAACGCGATATGTCTTGGCTCGGATTTCCGGGCCTCCGCCATGCATCAGAATTTTCAGACGAATGGTTTCATCTTCGGAGGTGGTCATCAGCAAGGGGGCGGGAGAAACATCCGAAGGATGATCTGAGAGTCCGATGGATTGCTCGATTCGTTCACATGCATCTCCTCTGACTGCCATGGGACGTCCGGGAAGCTTCTCCAGGCCAGCCCTAACGCCTTCCTGAATATCAGCGAGGAATTGACTGGTGATGGTCTGGTTTTTACCCACCTCCAGAATAAGGTGAGGAATACCGGTATCATCGCAGAGAGGACTGTTGTTTTTCACAGCAATCGAGTAATTCTCCAAAAGAAGCTCAAGTACTTCTTTGGAGAGAGGGGAAGATTCGTTTGCGATTGCCCTCCGGAAGGCGCTTTGTTTGTCTGATGACAGGCAAGTACTGGCGGCAACAATACCATTACTGACCGCATTAATGATTTCTTCAGAAGTCATTTGTATAGATCCTTTCCGTTAGCGGAGGCGATAATTAAAGGAAAATCCCGGACTTCGAGCATGTACAATGCCTCCATTCCCAAATCCGGGTATGCGAGAATCCGTTTTTGAAGTATTTTGTTTGTCAGGATAGCAGTGACAGGTGGCGTAATAGCATAAACAGAACCAACCTGAGCAAGGGCTTCAGTGGTGTCTCGATGGAGTTTTCCTTTCCCGAGGTGAATTCGTACGCCTGCCTGGGACAGCGGGATCATGTTCTCTTCGATTTCCAGCTTGTTGCTGGAGGTCGGACCAATGCCTGCTACACTTACGGCAGTATGGAAAATGACGCTTCCTTCTAACAGGGATGGGTCAAATGGCAGAGTTCCCTCACGCAGATCCCTTACGATGCGAGGTATTACAGCGTCTCTGCCACATAGGACAGTCCCGTTTAACAGGTATATCGATCCGGTTACCATCATGGAAATGGTATTTGGATCAATTGGCGTTTTGAGGATTTTTTTATTCATACACATTTGTTTTTGATGTTCTGTTGATTCATGGTTTTGGCGTGATGCAAGTATAGCATATTGATTTCAGGATTGCCAGATTCCTTGGTAATGGTACACGGATCATCATACGGAATCCGAATACAGGATGCATAAGGTACTATTTGAGGGGGACGGTGTAAATCAATCGCCGGAGTGGAGCATGGGTAAGGAACAATATTTTTTTACAGAGGAAGAGTATGACTACTGTCCGGCGGATGTAAAAGGACCGGTTCTGGACATCGTGATGCCCTGCTATAATTTTGGGGATTATATCGCGCAGGCCATCGAGAGTGTTTTGATGCAGAAATGCAGTTTCAAGTACAGGCTCACCATTATTGAAGATGCATCTTTGGATCAATCCAGGGAGATCATCACAGAATACTATCATAAATATCGGGACAGAATTGCCTTGGTTTTGGCTCACAGCAACACGAAAGCAAGGATTTTGTGGTTTATTCGGTGGAAGTATTGCCACGCAGATTATTGCTGCACACTGGAGGGGGATGATTATTGGACAGATCCCTATAAGCTCGAGAAACAGATCACCTTCCTAAGACAATACCCGGAATATGTCGGGGTTACGGGGAATGTGCGCAATGTGAATAAAGATGGCAGTCGGCAGCATGTGGATTATGGGCTCTATCCATACAATGAATCCCATGTGTATGGGCAACAGGAAGCTCTCGACTGTATTTTGGTATCGCATCTCTCCGCAATGGTTTACAGGAATTATTTCAGAGAATGGACGGAGGAAAGATATTTATTATGGCGAAACTGCCAATGCAACGGAGATTTAAGACTAAGCGTTGAATTGGGAATGAGCGGGAAAATATACTTTTCCAATGAAGTATATGGTGATCACAGACGCGTGTTTGAAGGAACGAGCTGGACGGCCAAAACCAGAGGAAAAAACCTGTTACTGACACAATGGAATATGAGAAAGGAACTGTACAGATATGTAAGGGAAGTATACGGAAAGGATATTCCTCCGGGCACAAAACGGATAGTGTACAAAAATGAGGCCTTTCGGAAATGGATCATGCTTCCGTCTCGATCGAATCTAAGAATATTACTGGGGATAATACACTCCTAAGGATATTGTGAACATATGAAAACATGCAGAAGGTTATTGAATTTTGTACAGATCATAAATGCAGAGGGGGATATCCGTCTATGCGGTTGGAATAACCATAACATTGTAGGGAATCTTCTGGACGAGGATCTGGTAAGTATCCTGCGGGGGGAGCGGGCTCAAAAGCTTCGTCAGATGATTGCTAATGGAGACTATTCCTTTTGCCCTGCTGATAATTGTCCATATATCGCCAATGATAATCTGGAAGCGATTTTGACCGATTATTCGGAAACAGAGATCGGATATCCAAAGTCTCTTTATCTGGCTTATGAAGGAAACTGCAATTATAACTGCACCTGCTGTACCAGTTATCAGCATATGGCCGATACCCGCAGTCATGATTACACAGAGAATTACGATAAACTGGAGGAAAGGCTTCGCCCGATTCTGCCTTATGTCAGGCACATCGGGGCCAATGGCAGGGGAGAGCTGTTTGCCAGTCCCCGGATTATGAAGCTTTTAAGTGAATGGAAGCCGATTTCGCCTGTCGGGGAAGTGAGTGTATCGCTGGAGACCAATGGTTCACTTTTTAATGAGCGCAATTGGGCGAAGATAAGCAATCTGGGACAGTATCAGCTCAGGGTAGCCATTACGGTCATGAGCTTTGATGAACGGACGTATCAGTATCTGTCCGGGACGAAACAACCGATTTCCCAGCTGTTGGAAAGCCTGAAATTCGTGAAGAGTCTCCGCGAGCAACAGATCATCAATCATCTGGAACTGGCTACGGTCATGCAGGAACTCAACTTCCGGGAAATGCCGGAATTTACGCATCGGTGTCTGGAAGAATTTGGTGCTGATACTGTACGTATACGACCGATTATGCGCGGTGGTCCGGCTTCGGAGAACATTCAGTGGTTTGCGGATGTTCGCAATCCGCTACATCCGCACTATGAGCTCTTTCGAAAGGTCATGGCAGATCCGATCTTCCATGATCCCAGGGTATTGTTATGGTCCGGGAAACTGGACAGTGAACATGGCCGCATGCCGCTGGAAAGCCGGTTGCAGAAGATGCAACAGAGAGAGGCGGTTCTTTCCCATATTGAAAAATTGGTTCGCAATGAGAATCTTACAGAGAGTGTGCGGACAATCGCAGCCGGAAGAAAGGTTGCACTTTATGGGATCGGGACGGTAGGGAAGATCCTGGCCGGCGTATTGAAAGAGGAATTGTATTGTGTCTTTGACAAATACAGCGAACATAAGGAATATCGGGGGATCCCGATAAAAAAAGAAGTGACCGGATTTGAAGGCCTTCTCATAGTGACCCCTTATGGGCGCTTTCAGGAAATAAAAAAGGACTTGTTGGAAGATGGGTTCGCCGGAGAGGTCATTTCGCTTGAGGAACTGATCCTAAATCAGAAGGGAAAATAAACGTGCCGGAATATACATGTTTGGTCACATCGGATAATTATGGCGAGTATGCCGATCAAGTGATCGGTTATGCCTTTTGGGGAGAGACATTGGTCACGAAGTATTCGGAAAATCTTCCGGAAGACGCACTGGAATATATCGGACCGGTGGTATTCCTTCGTCGCGCGTCCGACCATTTGCATATTTTTCGAGATGCCATGGGATATGTTCCTTTGTTTTTATATGAGAACGGAGCAAATTGGGCGATAGGGAATTCCATTTGGGAAGTGTTGACTTATGCCATGCAGACAGGAGAAGTGCATTTGAATGTCGGCTATGCGGAATCCTTGTTTACCTGCACCACGTACAACCACTACTACGAAAGCACGATATGCAGGGAGATCCGGAGGATCTCCAGTTTTTCAGAGATTTTTATTGACATCAGAACCGGTGAAATGGAAGAAAAGATGCGGGATCATCTGCTCCCGCGTATCCCATTGGCTTCGTCTCAGGGGATGGAATTAGTAGATTCGACCATCGATCGGTGGAAACGCAGATTTCGTGCATTGGAAAAGGGCGGGTGGACGATTCAGGTCGATCTGTCCGGAGGATTTGACAGTAGAATAGGCTATGCGATTGCACATGCCTCCGGAATAGATCTGCGTCAGGGGAATGCCTACGTGTATAATTTGACGCCAAAGAATACGGGGGCCGAAAAACATTTTGCCGGTGATGCTGAAATCGCAGAAATGATAGCGGAGCTGCATGGCATTTCCCTAAGGCATGAACCAGTTGAAAAAGGAGAGCGCTTATCGTTACAGACGCGCTATCGGAATTATCGTCATACGATGCATGGTTTTAACACGCAGGCATTTGATCGGCAATGGGGGTATGAACAGCCATTTGTGAGAATTACGGGATTTACGGGGGAATCTGTACGCAAGAACAGTTCCCTGGTTGATCAGTTGTATCGTACAGAATGGTCCGGTCGCAGTTATCTGGACAGAATAGAGCTGCCACAGGGAGTCGAATCGCTGGTAAGAGATTTTTATCACTTTACGGACAGACTGGCTCGCTATGGAATCCGTAATCCGGAAATGGACAGAGGACTCTATGCGGGCGAAAATGACGATCTGTTTTTTGGTGGACAGATGCTGGAATATTACAGGACGGGGGTATTGATTCTGTCTCCGCTGATGGATATTGCATGGCGGCGGCTTATTGTACCTGAGGGTTTGAACAGGCTCTTGATATACGCAACTATTCTTTGCCGTACCTGTCCGAAACTGCTGGATGTACCTGTACTCCATGGGGAGTACCCGGAAGAAATAAAGAAAACGGCAAAGGACCTTTGCTCCCGGTATGACAGGGCAGAAGAGGATCCTTCCGACGTAAAACCCGTACCGCTTCCCTCCTTCGATTTCCTGGCAGAGTTTTTTGATATGCAGGAAACGGAGCATTTGCATGCTTTTTTGCATAGATTATTTCGAAATCCCAAAATCAGTGCCCTCCTTGAACGGAAATGGGGAGCATCCGGTGCGGAATTATATAAGCAGGCAGAAGAGAGATTCCAAAGGACAGATGTGTTTCATGAAGAATCTTCCGTTGTTGCCTGTTTAACCATAGCGGAAGTATTGCAAGCCGAGGCAGAGACGACCGGGAGGATCGTGCCGGTTGAGGAGAATCTGGATGGCGTGATGCTTGCGCTTAGGCGTGACTATCCCCATTTGCAGGCGGTAGATTTACTGGGGAACCGGTATCGCATGAAGCGTATTTTGAGAGATTTGCTGGCAGGGAAAGAGGCGCCGGATATTTATATCTATGGAGCGGGTAAGTATGGGCAGGCCCTGGCCCATTGGTTTGAGGAAAAGCATATTCGATTGACCGGTTTTCTGCAGTCAACACAGCCAACCGACCGGATGGTTGGGAGATGGAACGTTTTTTCTCCGGACGATTTTGGTTATTGCAGTGGGGGGCTTATTTTTCTTGCTGTGGCTGATAAAACGGAACGCCTTAAGATTACGGAGTTGCTAAATTCTCGGGATATTCCGGAAGAAGCGGTTTTCGACAGCGTTGAGTTTATAGAACAGGTAGTTATGGCAGTATAGGAGTGAGGGGATGGAAGATTTATTGAATCATCTGTCGGTATTAAGTGCGCTGATTGAAGGAAATGAGATGTACGCGGTGGATATAGACGGACAGTATCTGGTTCGATATAATCTGCAGGACGGTAACGGACAGATTGTGGCGGATGTATCTCCGAAGGAATCCCGTTGCCTGTGGGTAGAACAGATTTTACATATAGAAGACCGGATCTATCTGATACAAAGAAATACAGATGAAATCATCCGTATTTCCGAATCCGGAGAAGTAAAACATATAGCTGAAGGGGCGCGATGCGGAGCAGATTCGGATCTGTTTCACAAAGCGGCTTTTGCAGTTGGCCCTCTCATTTATTTATTTCCCGGTTCGGCAGATGGATTCATCTCCGTCTTTGATCCGAAGACAGATCAGTATGTTCGGCAGATCTCTATGAAAGATCTGCTTAATAAACTGGATTCCTTCGGAAATGGAAAAATAATGAAATACCGAAAGATGGATGGAAAGGCGTGGTTTTGCATACAGGGAACAACATCTTTGGTTTGTTTTGATACACTTTCGGAAGGCATCGACGTTTACAAAACGGATATCGTGGAGTCGTTTCATAATCTGCTGCCCTGGACAGAACATATTTTGATTTCCTTACCGGGTAATCAGGGAGTGGTAGAGTTTGACGAAAAGGAAAAGATTTTTCGACACATTTGGGATTTTTCGGATCTTGTGGTAAATGAAGGAGAACCTTTGTTTATTTCAGAAGCAGGAGACAGGCTGTTGGTTTGTAAGGGACTCTCCTCGGAGATGTTACTTTATGATCGGAGTGGCAGGCGTACGGGGATTCTCTCATTTTCGAGTCAATTCCGGGGAATTTATAAGCGAAGAAATTATAGAGCAAATTTTACCGGTGCAATCCGTCAGGATGGAAAAATCTATTATTTGCCTTTTGGTGCGAACCGAATGCTGATTATGGATGAAAGTAGCTTATCGGTGGAGGAGAAGCTTCTCCGGTCACCTTATCAAAGGCACTTGATCGGGATGGCACTGAAGCATGGAATTGCATATGAAGGGACGAAATATAACCTGAATACTTTTGTGAAATATGTATCTGATTTTTTATCCGGGAATTAGTTTTATGCAAGCGCCATTTCGTTGTGGAAATGGCGCTTTTTTGGTACAATTTAGAAGTTGGAAAGGAGTTGTCTGTATATGATATGGATAGCCGTAATAATTGGAATAATTGTGGCACTCGTCGTCCTGTTTTTGGGATTCGGCATATTCTTAAAGGAATTACGTCGCTCCTATCGGGAAAGTGATGGGGGACGCAAGGAAAATGAGAAGCTTCGATATATCATCCGTATGTATAATCTTTGGCTGATGGAAAAAGGGGAAGGGAAAAATATAGCCGATTACCTGAGGACCAACGGATGTATCGGGGTGGTGATCTATGGAATGTCCGATTTGGGCGTTCGTCTGGCACATGAGCTTGAGGATAGTGAGGTTAAAGTATTATATGCCATGGATCGTGACATTCAGATTTCACTCCACGGGATAGAGGTATTTCATGGAATAAAAGACTCTGATGGGACCGAGGATGCGGTGATTGTGACGAATATGTCGGCCTATGATCAGATTCGGAAAGAACTGGTGTCTCACGGATTCAAGAAAATCATCTGTATTGACGAAATACTATATGCAATGGCTCCAACAGACAAGCTCATGACCATCAAGAGCGAAGTAAAAGGTGAAGAGGAATGAAAAACTCAGACATCTATGTAACCAGATCTTCCATGCCGCCCTATGAGGAATACATTGAAGCAATTAAACCGCTCTGGGATTCTCATTGGATTACCAATATGGGCGCGTATCACAAGCAGTTTGAGAAGGAACTGGCTGAGTATCTTGATGTGCCGGAATTATCCCTGACCGTGAATGGGCATACAGCACTCGAACTGGTGATCCAGTCCTATAATTTTCCGGAAGGAAGTGAAGTCATAACCACTCCCTTTACGTTTATTTCCACGACCCATGCGATTGTAAGAAATCGGCTTCAACCGGTTTTTTGTGATGTCAAAATGTCGGATGGCACTATGGATGAGATGAAAATCGAGGAACAGATTACCGAAAAGACCGTAGCAATCCTTCCGGTGCATGTATATGGGCATGTATGCAATACGGAAGCCATAGATGAGATTGCCAGGAAATATGGGCTGAAGGTGATCTATGATGCGGCGCATGCTTTTGGCATTCAGTATCATGGGAAAGGAATCGGTAATTACGGGGACGCCTCTATTTTCAGTTTCCACGCTACGAAAGTATTCCATACCATCGAAGGCGGAGCGGTAGTCTGTCGCACGCATGAGATGTATCAAAAGATCTATGACCTGAAAAATTTTGGGATCCACGGAGAGGAACTGGTTACCTCTGTGGGGGCAAATGCCAAGATGAATGAGTTCTCTGCCATCATGGGAATATGTAATCTGAAATACATTGATCGCGCAATCGCTTCCCGTAAGGCAGTCTTTGAAAAGTATCAGGAGCTTCTGGTCGGCAGACCTGGCATCCGGCTTTTGGACCATTCCGCGGATCAGACGAACAATTATGCCTATTATCCGATCCTGGTGGAGGATGCTTATGGCAAAACCCGAGATGAGATTTATGCCGAATTAAAGCGGAAGGGGATTCATCCCCGTAAGTATTTCTATCCGCTTACTGCTGATCAGGCCTGCTTTAAAAACAGGTATAAAAAGGTTGAGATCTGTAACGCCAGATGGTTGTCGGCTCATATTCTTCTCCTGCCGATCTATGAGGGGCTTGAGATAAAAGATGTCGAGCGGATTGCAGAGTCTTTCTGACAGTGGCTATTAAGTGAGGATGGTGCGTAATTGAAAGAAATCAGTATATCAATCGTAATACCTGTCTATAACGAAGAGCAGTATCTTCCTCAATGCATGGACACCTTGCTTAACCAGACTTTTACTGATTTCGAGATCCTTCTTGTGGATGATGGCTCTGCGGACAGAAGCCCGGAGATCGAGGAACAATACTGCCGGTTGGACAGTCGTGTGAAGCTGATCAAAAAGGAACATACCAACGCTGGGGATGCGCGGAATCTTGGATTGAATGTGGCGAAAGGAAAGTATATTACTTTTCTGGACAGTGACGACTTCTATGAACCGGATCTGTTGGAACTGAAATATCGGAAGATAGAGGAAGATGGCGCAGATATCTGCGGATGCGATGCAGACTTGTATGACAATGCTACCGGGAGGTATGAGAGCGTAGATTATCTGCTGAATCACCACTATATTCCCGACCAGGTGCCATACAACAGGAATGATTCACCGAACTATATTTTTCAGATCATTGCTACGGGTCCGTGGATGTATCTATACAAACGATCGTTTATCATGAGGCACGGATTGCATTATCAGTCTCAGATCCGCGCAAATGATGTCTATTTCTCCAATATGGCGACTGCTCTGGCTGATAGAATTACGATTGTAGATAAAGTGCTGATTCATCATCGAATAGGTCTTACTACTAATTTGCAAAGCGGGTTGGAACAGACTCCGGCCATATACATGGATACGGAATTGGCATTGAGGGATGGACTGAAGAAAAATGGGGTATTTGACAGCTGTAAAGGAAGTTTCTGCAGATATTCGTTAAGTCATGTTCAGAGGGTTTTGGATCAGGAATGGGGAGAGGCTGCACAAAAGACTGTTCGAGAACGCATTCTTGACGGAATACTGACAGAGCTAGGTATTCTGCAATTTTGCGCAGATGAAACTGCCAGACAGCTTAAGCATCCGGAATGTACTTCTATGCAGGACGGAAAGGTGATTGTCGAGTTTTTGCAAAAGTTGGAAGAAACCGTGCCGGGGATAGCGGGAGTGGTTCCATTGATTTCTGATGGGAATAAAATGCTGCAAAACCGTCAGCGTATTTTGCAGGGAGATTATGTTTTATTATCGGATCGGACACTGTTTCCGTTTGAGTTTGTTCCCAGAGGGTGCCGAATACTGCTATATGGATTAGGAAAAACCGGCAAGAGTTTTTTACAACAGATCGTCCTGACAAAATGGTGTACGATCGAAGGAGTGGGTGATAGAAATCCGGATGCGGACAGCTTCGGCTATGAGAGATATTCCCTGCAGGGAATGGCAACAGACAGATCTGCAGATTTTATCGTGGTTACTATAGTGGATGACAAAATCGCTGAACAGGTGATGAAGGAACTAACGGACCTTGGATGCAATAGAAGCAGAATTATCCGTCTTGGAAAAAAAGATCGTATTTGAAGAATAAAAGAAACAGAATTGAGAAAGGATATGCATGCATATAGAGCATATATTTCCCTTTGAGTGGGTGCCTCGGGATGCGGATATCGTTCTTTATGGACTGGGAACGGTTGGACGACTGTATCTTCATCAGATCCGGTTAACGAAATGGTGCAATGTGATAGCTGCCAGCGATAGTTCTGAAGAAAATCGCCGGCAGTTTGATTGGCCCGGACTGAATATTGTCCATCCGAAAGAAATAAATAATTACGGTCCTGGTGCATACTTTGTAGTGGCAGTTGAGGCGATTGACGCTGTCAATGCAATATACAGATTTCTTCTGGAACAGGGTGTTCCATCCGATCGTATCGTTAACTTTAACCAAAGGAATGGGTTATTCCCATTTAAAGTACGAGAGCATACGTCCGAAGAACCTTTGTACTTCGCATTGAAGTGTCGGGGCGGGTTAGGGGATCATATCGTCGTGTCTGTCATTTATGAGCGACTGATACAACTATATCCGGACCTGATATTTGACATTTACGGCAAAAGAGCTTTCTCGGAGGCTGTTTTCGGTGGAAAGAAAGGGATTCGAAGATTCCTTGCGGAAGAGGAATTAGCCGAGTACAGGGATACGTACGATGCTATTTTGGATCTGGATCACTTTGTGGGCATAGATTATTGCGATTTTGAATATGTGAAAGAACAGTCGGATCCGATATATCAACTGTTACTGGCCTCCAAAAGGGATCCCTTTGTGCTCGGCGTTCCGGAACATGAAGGAAGATATCTTGCAGTTCTTGAGCTGGCCAGATTGGTTAGCACGGACCGTTATGGAATGTTGGGACATCGCGGACTTTGGTCGTTGTCTCCGTCCATGGTGCAACTGCCATTGGATGAGAAGTATGAAGCTGTATTTCAGGAGTATCATTTGAAGCGGTTTTTTACATTCTCCTGCGAATCCGACCGCACGATGAGGAAGGCACAAAATGGTCAGGTGAAGGAATGGCCGATAGAGTATTATCAGGAACTTGTTGCAAAGCTAAAGTGCAGATATCCGGATTGCCGGATGGTTCAGTTGGGTAATTCGGACATGGAAGAGGTAAAAGGGGCCGATTTATACATCAAGGGGCAGAGCCTGGAGCTTATCAAGTACTTTTTAAAGAATTCCCTTCTTCATATTTCCTCAGAAGGCGGGTTAGTGCATATGGCGACCGCATTGGGAACTACTTGTGCCGTACTGTTTGGACCAACACCTGTGGATTATTATGGATATCCGGAAAATATAAATATTTCATCCGGTGTTTGCAAAGGGTGTTTCTATGCTTCACCTACATGGCATGTTTCCTGTCTTTTGGGAGATAAACAGCCAAGGTGTATGTACTGTTTGAAGCCGGATCATGTGCTGGCTAAAATATCAGCATTCATGGATAAATCGTAGTATGTGATTTATGGGTAGGACAGATGATTAGATCAGGGGATAGAATAATCGTTTATGGATTAGGTGCGGATTTTCGTGATTGTGAGAGAGTACTGCGAGAGCATCTTAATATCGTGGCCTGTTCGGATAGATGGCAGAGACCGATGGATGATTATTGGAAAAACCGTTTTGTGAATTACACAGATATTATGTCGGTTTCCTTTGATCAGGTGCTGATTACTACATCAAAGTATTATGATGAAGCAAAGGATAATCTGTTGTCTATGGGTGTACCGGAAGAGAAAATTCTGGACAGGACAGAGATGAATGCCATTCACAAAATCAAGGAGGCCCAAACCGAAACACCGGGCATATTCGAGGACAAAGCGAAACTCCATATGTCTGTCATTAATGGCGGCGGTTTTGGAGATGGTCTGCTTGACATGGTATTTATCAAAAAGATTTACGAGAAGTTGCACGGGAACTGTGAGGTGGTATATGTATGCAACCTTCCTGACTTTTTTCAGAGGTTTCCTTTTGTTTCCGGTTCTCTGGATTATAACACATATAAAAAATCATTCTCTCTTTACAGCCAATCCGATCTTTTGATCCGCATGCATCGGATCCCGATGATTGAGAAGTGGGATGAATCCGTAGTGCGGCAATATGATGCGGTTATTGCAACTTATTGTAAGGAAATGTCCGATCTTTTTGAAGAGAAATTCTCCAGGATTCCCGGAAACTATCGTTATTCACAGTATGCCCTTGCTATGGGGAAAAATCGCCTTCAGCAGGCTGATGTGCTTGGAATACTGGGGATTGAGCCTGATGAGGAATTACCAATTCCGATTTCCGGGCAGGAAGAGCAGATTGTGACAGATCTCGGGCTCAGGAATGTTTCGTATGTTACGGTTAATTGTGAGACCGGGGGGGAGGCTTCCCAAAGCACGAAAAGTTGGCCTGCGGAATACTATTTGGACCTGCTGAAAAAAATAAAGTTGTCTTATCCTCAGGTTAAAACCGTGTTGCTGGGAACCAGAAGCGCGCTCATAGGAAACGCGGTAGATATTGATCTGAGTGGGAAAACGACACTGGGAGAAAGTGCCGCACTTTTGCGTCATGCGATGGTTCATCTTGGTGGGGAAGGTGGCCTGACGCATCTGATGCATTTTGTCGGTGGGGTATCGATTGTATTGTTTGGTCCCACGGATCCAAAGATTTTCGGGTATATAAATAATCTGAATCTGCAGTCGGATGCCTGTGGAGTCCATTGTGACTGGTTGGTGGATGACTGGAACGGGCATTGTATGAAAGGGGATATGGAAGCAACGTGTATGAAAGCGTTAAAGCCGGAAGTTGTATTTGATGCATTTAGGCGCTTTATGGAGAAATAGAATGTTAAAGAAAAAAATATGCTATACCTGCGGTATTTCATCCGACTGGGCCTTTGCGGCAGCTAATGTGGCAATCGGAATCAATATCCATTGCACGGAAGAAAATTACGATATCGTTGTTTTTCATACAGGTCTTTCCAAGCAGGATGAAGAAGCCCTAAACAGAATTCCTCATTGTCTGACCCAAAAGTATGAAATGGATAAGGCGTTTGTAGACCATGTCCTTTCCAGTGTGTCGGCAGATTGTAAGATTCAGCGGCCGGAGGATATTTTGCGGTTTTCGAGTTTTGAAGCTTTTCGTTTGTTGGATGAATACGAATTTGTTGTATGGCTTGATGCAGACATACTGATTCAGGATGATCTGAAGGGAATGGAGAAATTCGGTCCATTCGCTGCCATTGCGGACATCCCTTATAAGATTGCAAATCAATTCGTGGAGTGCCCTCCCATAGATATAGATTTTGAAATGCCTGCTTTGCGCAGTAATTTTATGGTGCTGAGTGATAAGCTACCCTATATGGATATTTATCAGTGGTGTAAAGAGCGTGCCTATGCCTATGCTAAATATTTAAAAAACACAGACCAGGCAATCATTAATCTGGCCAGGATAGTGTTTGGGCTGGAGCTGAATATCATTCCTGACAATTGGTTGTGCAGTAGCGTATCGGATGAAGTCCCCTATACGAAAGCAGTACACTTTGATGCAAAGAAAAAAATCTGGGCGGACGAGCAATTATTGGCCTGTTTTCCGGAGTGGTACCGCAATTATCGCAAGTGGTTGGAATATGGAGGGTCTTCTTGTGGATATGAAGCCACAGATCAAAAGACCATTACGAATATTTATCGTGCGCGCTGGAAGATGGAAACCAGAATTTTGTTTCCGTTTCATAGGATTCCCTGCCATAGCACCATCATTATTTATGGGGGAGGGCTGTATGGCAGAGAGTATCTTGCACAGGTAAAGGAACTGGATTATTGTACGGTGGTGGCAGTTGCAGACCGAAATGCAGAAAAAATGAAAAGGATATCGGAGGTACCGGTAATCCTTCCCGAAAAGATAAAAGAGATTGTGTTTGATTACATTGTTATAGGATTGTCGAGGGAAAAGGAGATAAGACATATAGCCGATAACGTTTATGAATTCTTATTGAATAGTGGTATTCCTGAAGACCAAATAGTATAGTCATGACTGTCCTGGAGGTTGGTGATAAATGATTCAATGCGCGGATAAAGAATGGGTTATATTTGGAGCAGGTTGGTGTGGACAGCAATTCTATTATCAGTGTGAAGAAAAAAATCGAATTACATGCATTGTAGATAATTATGCAAAAGGGAAATTTCATGGGTTTGATATTGTATCAATACATGAGATGGCTTCCTTTGAAGGAATATTTGTGTGGGTTACCGTCAGTGAAAGCGCATATAAAGAGATCTGTGAGCAATTAACAAAACTGGGGCTTCAGGAGTTCATCGATTTTGCCTGGTGGAATTTTTATAATAAATCGCTGGTAGTCATCTACTCGAATTGCTATGGAGAAGCATATAGAAAATATCTTCAGAAGAGTCGCGAGTTTATGGATCGATATGCCATTTATATCATTAGACTTCATGAACTGGACGGTTCCTTGCTTCCCTCACAAAAAAAGGCTTTAGCATTTTGTGATTTATTAATTATACAAGATCTTAGAAGCGGAGGAAAGCTTGGAGAAGAGCTAGCTGCTGATCACATAATGACTTTAATTCCGGATAAATGTAAAGTGGTTGTTGTTCCGAATCTGGTGGGTTATGGAGCGCCTTTTTTTCCTAAAATTTTTATGGGCGGCATGAAAAAACGAGAAGAAGGTAGAAAATTTGCTTCCCGCAATTATATCATAGATAATGGTTATAAAAATGGAAAAACAGTAACTGAAATCGCGGAAGAAATGAAGCGGGAAGATTTACTTGATGAGATCCAAATACAAAGCTTGATAGAGGAACTAGAGCACAAGAAAAAAAAATTCAGGAACCGTGAAAAGAAATGGGATGTGAAAATATGTGATTTTATTGAAGAAAACTATAGAATCATGAAATTGTTTACGGACAGGGATCATGTAACACCGATCCTGATGAATGAGATCTGCCATAGGCTTGGTCATTATTTAGGCCTTCATGATGCGGATCGTATTGAAACCTCCGTTATTCATGAGTGCATTGAAGGTTTTGTTTTCCCGTCTGTGAAAAAAGCACTGGGATTGCAATGGAAAGAAGATCATGTAAGATGCCATGCACCCGATTTATATTCGTTAAGCGGTAAGCCGATGGATCTTGAAGAATATGTAAAACAGTATATTTTTTGGATGTTTGACGGGGAGGAAATGATAGACCACGAGTACAGAAGGGAATGATCAAAGAAAATCACAGTAAAGCCATAAGTTTACCCGGTAGTGGACCAATACCGGGAGATAGTGAGGACGCATGACGAAACGGGAACAGATCAGATTTCGCCTTTCGGAGCATCTGGAGATGTTCCGGGCGATGGAGCAGGATGAAGAACTGCTGGCGGACGTAGAACTGCTGGCGGAGGAGAGTACAGCCTGTCTTAAGGATGGAGGGCGTATTCTGATGTGCGGGAACGGTGGAAGCGCGTCGGATGCGCAGCATATTGCGGCAGAATTCGTCGGGCGGTTTCAGCGTGTAAGGAAGCCTTACGACGTGGAAGCGCTGAATATTAACGTTTCTTCCCTGACGGCGATATCCAATGATTACGGATTTGAGGAGGTCTTCGCCAGACAGGTGGAGGCGAAAGGAAGGCCGGGGGATCTGCTGATCGGTTTTTCCACGAGCGGCACCTCCCCGAATGTGGTGAAGGCACTGGAGCGAGGGAAGGCGATCGGAATGCGGACAGTTCTTTTTACCGGAGATCATGTGCTCGCGGAACTGACGGGAATCTGTGACCGGTTTGTCCGCGTACCGTCGAAATTGGCGGCGCGGATCCAGGAGGGGCATATCTGGATCGGGCATATGCTTGCGGAACTCGTGGAAGATGCATTGACACAGGAGTAGGATATGGGCAATTGGGAGAATGTGGTCATTGTAACCGGCGGCGCAGGCTTTATCGGAAGCTGCATGGTGCGTACCCTGAATGATATGGGGATCACGGATATCATTGTGGTGGACCATATTGCATCCACGGAGAAGTGGATGAATCTGCGCAATAAAAAGTACCTGGAATATGTTCCACGGGAAGTGTTCCCGGAACGCCTGCAGCGTGAAGATTTCGGGAGGGTGAGCGGCATTCTGCATCTGGGGGCGTGCTCTGCAACGACGGAGAAGAATTTTGACTATCTGTGGTCGAATAATGTGGAATACACGAAAAAGATTTGGCGATATGCTGCGCAGAAGGAGATTCCGCTGATCTACGCGAGTTCTGCGGCGACTTACGGGGACGGTTCGCAGGGCTTTGACGATGCGTGTGATATCGATGTGCTGCGTCCACTCAACGGATACGGGTATTCGAAGCAAGCCTTCGATCAATGGACGCGGCGTCAGACGGAGACACCCGCGCAACACGTGGGGCTGAAGTTTTTCAATGTGTACGGGCCGAATGAATATTTTAAGGGCTCGATGGCGAGCATGGTTTTCCACGGTTATCGGCAGATGCGGGATTCCGGAGAGATTCGTCTCTTCAAATCAGAGAATCCTAAGTATGCGGATGGGCAGCAGTTGCGTGACTTTGTCTATGTGAAGGATGTATGCAGGGTGATGCGCTTTTTCATGGAACATCCGGAACAGTCCGGTCTGTTCAATGTCGGAACCGGCAGAGCACAGAGTTTTCAGGAACTTGTGTCCGCTGTCTTCACGGCTTTGGGGAGGACACCGAATATCCGTTTCATCGAGATGCCGGAGCATCTGAAAGAAAAGTACCAGTACTATACGCAGGCGGAGCTAACAAAACTGCGCGCGGCCGGGTATGCGGAGCCATTTATGGATGTGGATGCAGGGGTGCGGGATTACGTGATTCATTACCTGGACCGGCAGTTTGAGATCTACTGATATCTGAAGGAGATTGGAAAATGGTGGATTTTAACCGGGTGCTGAATCGGATACAGGCGGGAACGGTTCTGGTGGTAGGGGACATTATGATCGACCGCTATCTGACCGGAGACGTGGAACGCATCTCACCGGAGGCACCGATTCCGGTGCTGCGTGTGCGAGGTAGGAAAAATGTGCTCGGAGGTGCTGCCAATGTCGCGGGGAATGTCCGGGGATATCACGTGGATACATACCTGAGCGGCGTGCTGGGAGCGGATCTTGCCGGGGAGGAAGCCGAGGAGATGCTGGGATCGCTCGGAATCCATTTTGCGGGGATTCGGTCACAGAACCGCTCCACGACGCAGAAAACGCGCGCGGTCGGGATGAATCAGCAGATCATCCGCATCGATGAGGAGGATTCATCCTGGCTCAGTGAAGAGGAAGAGGAGGCACTCCTTGTCTGTATTCGGGAGGTACTGCCCAAGGCAGATGTGGTGATTTTGTCCGATTACAGGAAGGGAGTTTGCAGCCAGGGGCTGTGCAAATCGGTCATCGCACTGTGCGTCGAGGCGGGGAAGACAGTGATCGTGGATCCGAAGTCCTCCGACTGGACGAAGTACGCGGGGGCTTCACTGATCACGCCTAACTTCAGGGAATATCAGGAGGCGGTGGGATACGCACTGGAAAATGAGACGACAGCCATCACTGCTGCCGGGAAGGATCTCTTCATCAGATATGGTATAAGGCATATTCTGGTGACGCGTTCACAGCATGGAATGACACTTTTGCCGGGAGAGGGAGGCCATACCTCCTTTCAAGCGATTCAGCAGGAGGTGTTTGATGTGTCCGGCGCAGGCGATACAGTGATCGGTAGCATCGGTGCGCTTCTGGCCTGCGGGGAATCTCTGGCGGACAGTGTCGAGACGGCAAACTATGCGGCGGGTTTGTCCGTGAGCAAGCGCGGAACGTACATGGTGACTATCGAAGAAGTGATGGATTACATCCGTTCGTCCGTGGATATGGACGATACTAAGATCATCGGGCGTGAGAGGATAGCGGATCTGGCTGTAGCATGGAGAAGGAACGGAGAACGGATCATCTTTACGAACGGGTGCTTTGATCTGCTGCACATCGGGCATGTGAACTATCTGAAGAAAGCGGCTGCGCTTGGTACGAAGCTGATCGTCGGTGTGAATTCGGACGAGTCTGTGCGGCGGCTTAAAGGGAAGGAACGTCCGGTAAATTCGGAAACAGCCCGCATGGGAGTTCTGGCGGCGTTGGGCTGTGTGGACGCGGTGGTGCTTTTTACGGAGGACACACCACTGGAACTGATCCGTGATGTGACGCCGGATGTTCTGGTCAAGGGCGGTGACTACCGGATCGAGGAGATTGTAGGACGGGAGTATGCGAAGGAAACTGTGACGATTCCACTGACGGAAGGAGTTTCCACGACCGGAATACTGGCGCGGATGAAGGGCGCGGAATGAAAAAGCGTGCGCTGATCTATGGATGCGGAAACAATTTTATATACAGCGCCCGTGTGCTTTTCCGATGGTATGACATTGCAGGGATCGCGGATTCGGAAGAGGCAAAATGGGGTCAGGTTTTCTTTGGCCTGACAGTGAAGTCCATGGATGCTTATCCGCAGGAGAGTTATGACGTGATCCTGATTACTCCTTCTCATTATGAGCCGATCCGGGACAGACTTGCCGGGCAGGGGGTTCCGGAGGAGCGGATCGTGCCGATGGCAGATGCACTGCGAGGGATCCCCATGGAACCGGTGGATCTGGATGATTCGAGGGAGCCGGGTGCGGAAGTGGTCGCCATCCTGTTTTACGGAGGGGTGGGGGATTTCCTGATCGGGAAGCGGTGGCTTTGTGCGGTTATGAATCGGTTCGGGCTACCTGCGGAATACATCCGGCTCTATACCGCGGAGAAGGATGCGAGATCTCTTCGAAGTGTCATGCGAGGGTTTCTGAAGGAGACACAGATCGCCGTGACAGATCTGAGCAGTCCGTCGCTGGTGGAGGAATCCGGGTGCGCCGCTGTTTTGTGGTATAACATTTTTCCGGCTGTGGTTGCCTGCCGGTGGGAGGCGCTGTCCGCGTACGGGGCTGGATTTCGTGCTTATCTGAGGGCGCTGATAGAATATGGACGAGAGAGGTTCCTGTCGAATCTCTTTGCATCCTCCGATTATTATCGGGTAATTCGGGAGTATCTTTGCAAACATCCGCAGGTGAAGTACTGGAATATGTGGGACGTGACCGGGGAGTTCGGCACGGACGGATTGCCGGACCCGGGATTTGAGCTGACGGAGGAGGAGGCTGGTTTTCTGGAGGAGGCGGGACTTGTGGGGCGGCCTTATATTACTCTCAATACGGGACTGAACGCTGAGTACGGGAAGAAGCCAAACCTGCGCTCGTGGGACATGACCTCGTGGGAGCGTTTGTGTGTGTTGATTCATCAGGCCTTCCCGAATCTGACGGTCGTGCAGCTCGGGATCCGTTCGGATGCTGCGCCGATCGGAGCGGATGTGAATCTCTCCGGACGAACCACTGTGGGGGAAGTTGCCGCGGTTCTGAAGCAGGCGTATCTGCATGTGGATTACGAGGGCGGTCTGGTACATCTGCGGCATGCGGCAGGTGGGGGATCATCGGTGGTGATGTACGGGCCGACGGGAACGGAACTGTTCCATTATCCGGAGAACCTTCCGGTTCGGACAGGTGCCTGCCCGAAGCCCTGCCAGTGGGAGTATAAGGACTGGTTTGCCATCTGTCACAATGCTTCGGCTCCGCTGGTGTGCATGAGATCCATTACGCCGGAGATAGTTTTTGCGAGAGTGAAGGAGTATGCAGAAGAACATGGCTATGAGTCGCAGGGAACAACTGAACAAGCTGACGGTTCGCTGCTATGACGATTATTGTTTCTACAACCGGATGGAACAAAAGGAGCGATGCCGGTTTGTGGAGGAGCATACAGCCGCAATGCGGGAGGAGGATTTTATCCTGCCGTATCTGCCTCTGTATCTGACAACGTGCTGTACGCTCAGCTGCGTGAAATGTAATAATCTGATGCCGATGTTCAAGGGGAATGCGGCGCATTTTTCCTTAGAGAAAACACTCCGTAGTCTGAACCGGATACTGGCGGTTTCAAAGGAACTGATTTTCTGTGAACTGGTGGGCGGGGAGCCTTTCCTGTATCCAAAGCTGGGGGAGATTCTGGACTATGCGGCGTCACAGGAGAAAATCCGCCAGATTGTGGTGGTAACGAACGGGACAGTGATCCCCGGGGAGGATGTGTTGCGGAAGCTCGCGGAGTACCATGTGATCGTGCGGGTGAGTGATTACGGTCTATTTGACCGGATGGCACAGTTCATCTCCGCTATGGATCATGCCGGTGTGAATGCCCGCGTGATGCAGGATATGAAATGGATGGACCCCGGGGATCTTGCCTTCCGCGGAAAGTCTGCGGAAGAACTGGAAAAACAGTTTGCGCGTTGCGAGTATTCGCTTAAGTGTAAGTATCTGTGTGAGGATAAGTTGTTCCATTGTGCGCGGATTGCAAGCCTGTATCATCTGGGCATCTCGCAGGCACCATCCGATGTTCTGCCTGTCGAGGAGGGGCTGACATCGGAGAAGCTACGGGAATTTTATCTTCGCGAGGTCGCACCGGGATGTCAGTATTGTGATCTGTGGTCGACGGAAGGGGCACAAGAGATTCCGGCAGCAGAGCAGGTCGGCGGCAACTTCCGACATTCGGATTATACGATTATCAGCAATTACGAGCTGGAGCATTACAAGGAAGAATCACGCAGGTACCGGGATATGACAGGGGTGGATCGATGAACAGGGCAGTCTTTCTGGACCGTGACGGGACGATCAATATGGACCGTGGGTATGTTCACAGACGGGAGGATTTTATCCTTTTGCCGGGTGCGGTGGAGGGACTTAGACTCCTGCAGGCAGCCGGTTTTCTGCTGATCATTGTCACAAACCAGTCTGGGATAGGCCGTGGGATGTTCACGGAGGAAGAATACCTCGAATTTCAGAAGTGGGTCAGTGACACACTGGCTCGGGAGGGTGTGAAGATCACAGCCCAGTATTACTGCCCGCATAGCCCGGAGGACGGATGCATTTGCAGGAAGCCTGCGACAGGCCTTTTTGCGCAGGCGGCCAGGGACTGGGAGCTCGATCCGGATGCGTCGATCGCGATCGGGGATCGCATGCGGGATCTGTCCATCTGCGAGGAGCGTGGAGCGGAAGGCTATCTGATCGCCGGGGCGGAAGAGATACCGAAACATCTACCGAAGCGGATTCATGTGGTAAGATCTCTGCTGGACGCTGCCAGGGAAATCCTCGGAAACGGGGTGTATATCTTTGGTGCGCATTCCCGTGCGCAGACGCTGTGTGTGTATCTCGAGGCACTGCATCCGGAGCTGCAAGTGCTGGGCTTTCTCGTGGACAATGAGGAAGCGAATGCGACAGAAGCGCTCGGACATCCTGTGCTGGATCTGAGGGATAACGGAATTATGCCGAATACCAGTGCAGCAGTATATCTGGGGACGCGCGGCGTGCATCATGCTGAAGTGACGGAGCGGCTGCGTGCCCGTGGGTTTACCGATATCCGGCCGGTGACGCCGGAGCTGGACACGGAGCTTCGCATGGAATACATGAAAGCTGTCTATGCCTCCCGGGGGAGAGGGTTTACACTGCTGGACGATTGTCCTGCCGGACCTTCCCCAGAAGCATCCGCAGAGGTTTATATCGCGCATTCCGTGTTCGACGCGCCGCTACAGAAGGAGGTTCCGCTGCGGTCCTTTGAAGCATATGTGCAGGCGGGTGCAGCTCTTGCGGACAGACGGATGGGCGAATGTTCCTTTTTTGATGATGCAGGGGACTCAATCTCGGGGAAGAATCGGAAGTTCTGCGAGCTGACGGTGCTCTATTGGGCATGGAAGAATGGGACTTCGCCGTGGATCGGGCTGGAACATTATCGGAGGCGTTTTCTGCTTCCGGAGGACTGGCAGGCGATGCTGGGAGAGGCAGATGTTATTTTGCCGGTGCCTTTGTATGTCCACCCGTCTCTGGCAGAGAATTTCCGTGCGCGGCATGAGGTGCGCGTCTGGGAGGACATGCTTTCCATCCTGAAAGAACGGAATACGCAGGAGTATGAGGCGGCCGAGGTCTTTTTCGACAGTGAGGGATGCTATTCTCCCTGCAATATGTTCATCATGCGAAGAGAAGTCCTGGACGATCTGTGCCGGTGGCTGTTTCCGATTTTGCTTGAGCTTGAGCAGCGTGTGGGAGAGATCGGGGATTCCTACCAGAACCGCTATCCCGGATTCGTATCCGAAAGGCTGATCTCGTTTTTCTTTGATTATCACAGGGAGGAATACCGGGTGATCTTCGCCAATAAGAGTTTTTTACAGTAGAAGTGCAGATAAGAAGGTAAGTAAAAGGTTTTGAAGGAACTTACACACAAATTTTACGCTCAATGACTCGTTAACAAGGAAGAATCATTGTGTGAAAAGTGAATTCCCGATAGACTCCGGGAGTCTATCGGGATTGGGTGGTTACTGTTTCGCGGCGAGAGCGGCACGGAGGCGAGCGATTTCCTCCTCCTGTTTGGCGATGGTTTCCTTCTGCTCGGCGAGGGCTTCCTTCTGCTCGGCGAGGGCCTCTTTTTGCTCGGCGATGGTTTCCTTCTGCTCGGCGAGGGCTTCTTTTTGCTCAGCGTTCACTCGCTCCAGCTCGTCCATCTTTTTCTTGACTTTGCGCTCTTCACGAAGGGCATCCTCGCGGTCTTGGATCCGCAGGCGAACGGCGATATCCGAATTGAACTGGCATATGGAATTGGCAGTTGCGGTCATGGCGGAATGGTTTTGTGCTATCATCTTCAAATCCTCCCATGTTTTTGCCTTGAACAGGCGTGCCCATTGGTCGATTTTGTAGTGTTTGTCTTCGGCGGTAGCCTTTTCTATTTGATTTAATTGTATCACAGAGATCGTAAATTTGTCATTATAGTGGGATCCGTCTTTGACATTGATCATCCGGTAGGTCCCGTAGAATTCCAAGTGATCCCGGAAAAGGGTGTAATCCAGAAATCCGATATGCAGGACGTCCGGGCTTTCGCTGTAATCCTCGCCGCTGAGGAGAGTGTCATAGGTTCTGCTGAGATACTGGAGAGAACGATCCGTCCAGTTGCCCATATTTTTCACCTGCATCTCCAGATCGATGGTCTTCGTGCTGTTCACGCAGACGAGGACATCCATCCGGTACTCCTTTTCGTCGATGCTTTGTCCGACTTCAACCGGATTCAGGATCCGGGTCTCGATGGTGTCGGATTCCTCCAGGTGCAGGAGAGCACGCAGGAGACCCTGAAGTGCTTCTTTGTTTTCCTGCAGAACGATCCGGAAGAGGTAATCTGCGGTCATGTTGTAGGGAATCGGACCGGTGGCCTTCTGCAGCTCGGGGCTGAATTTCGTTTTTTTCATGTGACATTTCCTTTTCTGTGGCCGAATAAAGATTGCCCTTCATGCACGCAGAAAGGAATTCTTCACCCGGCAATTTATTGGTACATATAATACGAATGAGAAATCCGGGCGATTGGCCCTTGATGTCATCCGAACGGATGGTGGTAAAATATCACAGACAGGCGATGGCTGTCAAGGACAATTTGAAAAGCAGATAATATCATATGAGGACAGATATGGAGAAAAAGGTAATCGCCGTAGCGGGAATCGGATATGTGGGGCTTTCCATTGCGACACTTTTGTCACAAAAGCATAAGGTGTACGCGGTGGATCTCGTTCCGGAGAAGGTGGAGATGGTGGGCAGACGTAAGTCTCCGATCCGGGACGAATACATCGAGCGCTATCTGAAGGAGAAGGAGCTGGATCTGACGGCGACGATGGATGCGGAGAAAGCATATGCGCAGGCAGACTATGTCGTGATCGCCACGCCGACCAATTACGATCCGGTGAAGAATTACTTCAATACGACTTCCGTGGAAGCGGTGGCGGAGCTGGTACGGAAGGTGAACCCGGAGGCTGCGATCGTGATCAAGTCCACGATCCCCGTGGGCTATACCGCGCGCCTGAGTGAGCGGCTTCAGACGGATAGGATCCTGTTTAGTCCGGAATTCCTGCGCGAATCGATGGCGCTCTATGACAATCTCTATCCGAGCCGTATCATCGTGGGATGCACGGAAGCAAACCGGAAGGCGGCGGAAGATTTTGCGGAGATGCTACGGGAATGTGCCCTAAAGGAGAATATCGATACACTGTTCATGGGGACGACGGAGGCCGAGGCGGTGAAGCTTTTTGCGAATACCTTCCTGGCGCTTCGCGTGTCCTACTTTAATGAACTCGACACTTACGCGGAGATGAAGGGGCTGAACACGGCAGACATCATCCGTGGCGTATGCCTGGATCCGCGGATCGGAGATCATTACAACAATCCGTCCTTCGGCTACGGCGGATATTGCCTGCCAAAGGATACGAAGCAACTGCTGGCGAATTATGAGGAAGTGCCACAGACCATGATCGGTGCGATCGTGGAGAGCAACCGGACGCGAAAGGATTTCATCGCGGACCGCATCCTTTCGCTCGCCGGATATTACGATTACAGCACGCATCCGGGGTATGACAGCGCGGCTGAGAAGGAGATCGTGATCGGCGTCTACCGTCTCACGATGAAGAACAATTCGGATAATTTCCGGCAGAGTGCGATTCAGGGTGTGATGAAGCGGATCAAGGCGAAAGGCGCACAGGTGATCATCTACGAGCCTTCGCTTGAGGACGGAAGCACCTTCTTTGGCAGCAGAGTGGTGAATGACCTCGAAGAATTCAAGAAGCAGTCGGCATATATCCTGGCAAACCGGTACGACAAGGACCTGGAGGATGTCCGGGAGAAGGTGTATACGCGGGATATCTTCGGGAGGGATTGACGAAAGGAATCTTACTAAGGATCAGGGCATAAGTGTTGGGAGGTTTTCGTGAGGGCTTTATTTATCACACATCAGCTCAGTCGGACGGGAGCTCCGCTGGTGTTGCTTGATACGATCAAAATATGTCTGGATGAGGGAATCGACGTAGGAGTAGTCGCTCTCTACGATGGGGAACTTCGTTCGGAGTTTGAAGAATTGGGGCTACCCATTCGGCTCCAGGAGAGTTTTGCCACGGATCAGGCGTTGGAGTTTCTTACTTACGCAAAAGAATTTGATCTGGTGGTGGCAAATACAATTGTCTGCAATCAGGCGATTCAGATGCTGAATCTGATTGATGTGCCTGTTTTATGGTGGATCCATGAATCGGACTCATATTTTGATGCCTATCGGGAATCTCTCCTTCCCTTTAAGGAATTGAAAGCCCATATTCACGTGTTGGCAGTCAGCCCGAAGATCCAGAGGATCGGACGGGAAAGATACCATGAAAACTGGACTTATTTCCCTTTCGGGGTGAGGGACGCGGAGGTGGCGCATGAGGGCGAGGCATCTTCTGCTGTCACATTCCTTGTGGTTGGACAGCTCAGCAGACAAAAGGGAATCGACATCGTGTGTGAAGCATATCGGATACTTCCGGAAGAACTTCGAACGCAGTGCCGCTTTCTTTTGTACGGGAGTAGAGTCAATTATGAGCCTTCGATTCTGGCACAGGTACAGTTGTTGGAGTCGGAATCTTTCCGCTTTTTCGGAGAGATGGCACATGAAGAAATGCTATCGGAAATGAGTCGCGCGGATTTTCTTCTTTCGGCTTCCCGCGAGGATTCCATGCCAACTACAGCCGCGGAGAGTATGATGGAAAGCCGACCGGTGATCTTGTCGGACGGGTGCGGCATATCGCAGCTGATGACCGACGGAAAACAGGGACTGGTTTTCCGCAAAGAGGATCCGCAGGCCCTTTGCAAAGTGATTGAGAGGGCTGTTCAGATCCGAAAAGCGGGGGAACGGCTTTTCCCCGGAGAATCCTTTTCTTATGAAGGTATGTGTCGGGAAGCAAGAGCGATGTATGAAGCACAGTTTTCAATGGATATCTTTCGGGAACGTTTTCTGGAACTGGCGAACCGGATGACAGCGAACCCGAGACCGGGGCTGATCTTCTGCACCGGCGGGATTGATATGCAGGACATCTATTCCCATGAGTTGATGAAGGAATTCGAGCGGATGGGCTTTGCTGTTCTGAAGATGGAAAACCAGGAACTGCAGCAGAGCCTGATGGCGTTATCT
>JAEEGH010002983.1_pt1 | contig 45022 bp, 61 predicted proteins | sample 9134181 | NCBI WGS metagenome assembly JAEEGH01 (sample SAMN16246544, study PRJNA631951) | gut metagenome | biome: gut microbiome; feature: rumen; material: DP-attached | host: Bos | place: Iran: Karaj | collected 2018-10
AGTCGTCCATGTCCTCCATTCCGAAACATTGCCGTCGTCAACAATGCCCGGCACATCGGAAAGCTTGTTCTCCCAGTCCGGCAGCACGAAATCAGGAGAGTCCACGCCGAATATTTCCGGGGCATATTCCACGCATGTGATGTCAGCGGTAAGATTCTCTCCGCACTGAATGTCCGTTATGATCAGGTCAATCGCCTCATGTCCACGGTAGCCGAAAAGGAACAGGTCTCCCTCGCTAGGGATATTCTCCGCAAGTGGTGTGGTAAAGACAATCTGTTTTCCCACATGGATTTCGTTCTCAACATCAGCAATCACTACGCTTCCGTCAGAAAGCCTTATCCTTATTCCGTAAGAGGCAGATCCGGTCGCATCTATTTCCTCGTCGGTCTCTACGGCCACTGCATGACCGCTTCCGTCAAGAATCACACGGGTAATCCTTCCCTGCGTGATTCCGGCAAGTGCCATGTCACCGGCATACTGGATCCAGTCGCCTTTGGAGCACATCATGTACTCGAAGTCGCATGAGAACTGGTGGACGATCGGACGGCACCGGCTCACGGCATACTTGTACATTCCGATTTTCCGTGCCTGCTCGCTGTCGGTCACGCCCCAAAGCTGAACGTCCTGCGAAGTTGTGCCTGTATTTTCCGATTTATTGCCGGAAGGTGTGTTGTAGATTACAATCTCATTCTCAGCATAGCCTGTGTTCTTGTCAACAATTTGAAGGGACATGGATTCAGGAATGTCCGGGAACTCGATGGTTTCCTTGTAGCCCCATGAGTTTCTAGGAGAAAAAAGCTGAACGAATGAATCACGCTCAATGTCCTGCACAGCCGTAATTTTCCCGTTCATCCTGAAAATCTCCGTGCGGCATGTGCTTCCTATTGAGGAAAGAAGCTCGCTTATGGTCATCTCCTCGGTGACGTATGCGTTACATTCATAGCTGTGTGCCTTGCACCATGTGTAAAGTCTCTCAAGAGCCGGAATGTCTATCTCTGAATCAGGAAGCCTCTGCTGAGAGAGCTCTCCCTGCATGGCATATCTTGCCGCCGAAGCCGGATTTGATGAGAGTGCGGTTGTCCAAACTCCGTTTTCATAGACGGGAAGCACAGACTGGGCGACAAGGTTCAGCTGGTTCACCACATTGTTCAGTTTTTCCGATGCCTTGATTTTGAGTCCTACAAGCGTGAGCTCGCGGCATCTTCTCTCAGATACCGGGCTTTCGTTTTTAAGGCTTCTTATGGAGCCTACATAGACATCATCAATCACCTTGCTGTCCGAGCTGTCATCCGTAATTCGGGAAATCTTTACAGTCCAGCGACCGGGCTCAAGTCCGCTTTTTGTAATTGCATAGCGTTTGGTCTTGAGCTCGTTTCCGCTGATTGTGTCGCTTCCATTGTTGAAATGACCGAGCACCTGATATGCACTGTCGTCTGAATCCGCCGGCTTGTACCATGCCATTACCGTAACGCTTGCTGACTGAATGTTTCCCTCATCATCATAACGTCCGAGACCGTTGTAAAAGAAAATGTCCACGTTTATCTCGCTGGTTCCGTCCGGTGTGGTGCGTATGACGCTTCCGTCAGTGTCCTCGGATGTCCTCTTCTTGAGCACGGTGTTGAACTGATCCTCATGCACGCATTTTTCCATCAGCGGAGGAGTGCTTCCGCCATACGAAATGCTCATGTTGATCAAAGGGTCGTTTCCGGAAAGAATGCTGTTGATGTTCCCTGTGGCCGAATAGTCGGAAAGAAGAGTCTCGTCAATTTTAATTGTGGATGTGTCTACCTGTAGGTCCTTTTGTCCTATGCAGAAAAGCTGATAAAGATATTGGGCTCCGTCCGCCGGATCAACCCATGTATAACTGTAGCTTGCAAGATCACAGTAGATGCGTCTTTTTCCAAGAAGAATCGGAACATATCCCATCTGCCGCATCTGGTTCCGGCTTCCCCTGATTGAGGGATCCTGCTCAGGACTTTTTCTGTCTTTGAGTGATGGTATGTCGGTGTTGTAGAGGACAATGCCTCCCGCAAGCATTGCGACTCCGGCTCCCGCAATGGCCGCTCCTATGAAACCTCCGACCCCGGTCCATGAGGTGCAGATGCCTACGATTACTCCCACGGCAACCAGCACGCCGCCGCCGATTTTTCCAGCCGTGCCCATATCCTTGTTGTCCATGTCACCTTCCGGCACAAGCTTCAGATATACCGTATCGCCGTCCGCGACTTCCCTTAAGAAATCAGTGACAATCTCATCGTTCACAAGGACACGCCACGCCGTCACCGAGGCATGTTTTGCATCAATATTATTTATAATTTCCTGAACGTTCTTTCCGTCAGAAGTGAATTCCGTCCTTTCCGTGCTGAACGGATTTAGTTGCGCGATAACTTTCACTGACATGCCACCAGCCCTCCAGCAGCCCCGCAAGCGCAGGACTTGAAAGCCTCTCGCATACGGAACCGCATCTTCTTCTGGCATGAATTATAAATCCGTCGCCCGCATAGAGGGCTACATGTGTGGTGAGTTTCCCCGACCGCATGAGAGCGACGGCAGTTTCCCCGGGCGCGTCAATTTTTTGACCCGTGATGAGCGGCACGTATTTATCGAAGCACGGAGACGTAACAGACCTGTCAAGCGCGTCCGAATATTCCGTGTCCAAAGAGGGAAGATCATAGCCGTATTCGTTGGCCAGTATAAGGCGCACGAGACCCCAGCAGTCGCATCCCGTCATTGACCTTCCGCCGGATACAAACGGAATGCCCACGTACTTTCTGACCCATGCGTACATCAGTAGTACATCCCGGGAAAATCATCAGGTGAATATGTCACTGCCGTAAACTTTCTGTCTTGTAGGTACGAGTCAAGGAGCTCTCCTGTGATTGAGTCCTTTGAGGACGTGACGTTTCTGAGCAGAAAGTGGAGAGGTCCGCGCTCATATACATCGGGAGAGTCCGACATGATGACCGCGACATCTGCCGTTATACGTTTCCTTGCGGCGGATTTGATTGCACGGAAAATTGCTATGTCCGTGTTGTCTATGCTGAGCCTGCATGATTTGCTTCCGTCGCTTCCCTGGTCCGGGAGCAGGACCGTAAAACTGCAAGGAGCATACTCATTTCCGCAGGAAGTTATTGATGTCTTGTTGTCTGTTGCCCTCAGAATCACCTCATCGTTCACGCTTATCGTAAGCAGGTGGAGGAAAACCGCGTCGGTCTCAGGTGCCGTCATTGCCCTTACTGCATTCTCACTAGGCATTCATCTTCTCCAGTTTCAAATTGATTGTCCATGTGCCGTCGCCGTTTGATGCCTCTCCGTAATCCTCCATGAAGCGGAATTCAGACTCCACAAGTGTCTGCGGATCACGCATGACAAAACGGAGCACACCGTCTCCGAGAGTGGCGACATAGAAATTCTCAAGGATTGCCCGCTCATTTTCCTTTACTACAATGCTCCCCGAAAATTCCTTCGTCGCGACTGTATATCTTCTTCTTGCCTTTGCGGGTCCCGCGTCCATCTCGGTTCTTACGACGGAGCTTTTTCTGCTCGCGCTCAGCCCCGAGAGCCTTGGTATGGGAAGCTCCTCAGGCCATGCCAATGATGTCATGTCACACCCCCTTTGCCTTTATGCCGAAGCGTGAGGACATCGCCTTGTCCGCCATGCCTCCGCTTATGTGCCTGTTTATCAGCGAGCCGATTGTTATCTCAAGCTGCCTCTGTCCGTTTTGTCCCGTGGTCTCCTCAGCCCTGACTTCCTCGCTTCCGTAATTGTTGATTACGACCTGCAGGCTCATCCCGAGTCCTGATGCGGTCACTCCAAGGCTTCCGTCCGCTCCACGTGTCAGCGGCATTATCGCCTCGGGCCCAGCCTCTCCCATGAGTCCTGTTCCGAAGCCACCGCCCCTTGCGAACTTGAAGTAGGTGGGTGAAGTCACTATGCCGTTGGTGAACGTTCCTCCCTTGGCAAACGCCGCGTAGAATTCATCTCCGTAGACTCCGCCAAGTGCGTTCGCCTCTGTGTTCCCGGATGTCCTGCCGGAGACAAAACCAGATATGAATGAGGACGCTCCGCCCGCCGCAACGAATCCCAGACCCAGGGCCCATTGTCCCTGAGCGATGAGCTGGAGTCCTGCCTGCAGGAACATGGTGGGGAGGGAGTCGAGTATCTGCTGCGCCATGGATGCAAGAGCCTCCCTCATCGAGTCCGACGCGTTCTTTCCTTCCCCAATCGCCTCGCCGAAAGTTGAGAGACCCGAGAGCACGGAGTCAAACGACACCGACGCAAGACTGGTTCCAAGCTCAGCTATTATCTGCCTCGCCTCAGCCGAGAAGACACCCAGTTTCTCAAGTCCCCTCTCAAGGCTGTCCGTAAGAGCGTCCTCCCAGGAGATGATCTGAACCTCGCTCTCAGAGAGGTCGTCTAAAGTTTGAGAAAGTAAGCGGTAGTTTTTCGCAAGTTCCTGTACTTCTTCATTTTCAGAAGTGAATGCCTGGTCAAGGTTCCCCGCACCAAGGAGTTCTTCGATCTTGTCACGTATTTCATCCCTTTGTTTTTCATAAAAGGGCACAACATCGAATTTTTCTCCAAGCATCTCAGAAAGGCTTTCGGCATTCTCAAGTTCTTCTCTCATTCCTTCGATATAGAGCTCAACAGCTTTTTTTCCATCCCTTCCGAATTCAGCCGGATCAACATTCAGCGTTTCTCCAAGGAATTCCTGCCATTTGATTTTCTCGTCGTCAAAAAGCTGCGGTGAGCGGACGCGTTGCATCACATTCTTGTAACGGTCGGACAATACGCTTACAGTCTCCGTAATCTTCGCGCCGTCATCGCCCAGATCCGCGGGGTCGATTAACAGAAGCTCCTCTATGTCAGATTTCAGCTTCTCCGCCTCGGCCTTAAGCTCGTCGCGCACATGGAACTTCTCTCCCAGCGTCTCGGAAAGCTTTTCGGCATTACGCAGTCCCTCTCCCAGTCCTTCGATATACAGGTCGGCTGCTTTTTTCGCGTCGTCACCGAACTCGGACGGGTCCACGGCAAGGGTCTTCTCAAGGAAATCCTTCCACGTCGGATTCAGCTGCTCCATCAGGGAATTGTATTTTTTTACCATCACCTCAATGGAATCATCCAAAAGGGAAAAGGGATCGTCTATATCATCCGGGTCGATTGACAGAAGCCTTGTGATGTCGGACTTTATCTTCTCCGCCTCCCTCCTGATCTCGTCCTTGTCGCTGAACTTCTCTCCCATCATCTCGGCGAGGGTCTTGTTGTTCTTGAACACCTCGTCAAAGTTCTCCGCGTAAGACTCGGCGGCATCCTTTCCGCTTTTTCCTGCGGCGGAGGTTCCTGTGACATCCTTAAACCATTCCTGCCATGTCTTCTTTGTTTTGGCGACGGCTTTCTTGACAGGCTCATCCTTGACCTCCACCTCGGGAACAACCTCAACTTTGGCTGGCAAGTCCACAATGTTGAAGTTTTCGTCCAGAGTCTTTCCCACGGTCGCGAGTTGTGCGTTTATTTCTTTTACACTGGTGGAGAGCCTGTTCTGCAACTTGCCTATTGCTTTCTCTGAATCCTGAATGCTACTTGATAAAAAACTGATGGTTTTTATCTGCTGTTCAACAGTATCAGTTAATCCCAGTCTAGCCATCTTCTCTGGAGAACTGTGCTCATCCATATATTTGGTTAGATTCTGTTGCTTCTCTTCCATTGAATCCTGTTGTTCGATGAGCTTGTCGTTCCATTTTATGAGCTTGTTGATCTGACTCTGCAGCGAGTTCTCCATCTCCTGTGCCGTCAGCTTTCTCACGGCTTCCCTTGCCTCGTCAACTGATGTCGCGTATGCCTTTATCTCAGTCGCAAGCTCAGGGTAGAGGGCGATGAGGTCCGCCGTTGATTTTGCGTCGAGCTTTTTCTCTCCGTCAAGGCCTCCGAAGGAATCAAGAAGCGCGTCAGCGGAATTCTTGGTCTCGATGAGTTCCTTCCACAGGTCCTCCTCAGCATGGGCCGCATTGTAGGCCGCTCCTGCTATGAGTCCAACCGCGGCGGCAACTCCGCTTATTCCGAGGATTATAGGATTCGCGGCAAGAGTCGTCAGTGCCGCCGACACGCCCTTTATGGCGAGGACGACACCCGGCATCATGGCTACGAATCCTCCGGCAGTCAGTATCATCCTCTGTGTGCCGGCGTCCAGTCCGTTGAAGCCCTCGATCAGGTCAAGCACCCTCTCCGCAACCCCGGTGACAAGCGGCTCAAGATGCGTTCCCACGGTTTCCTTGAGCTCTCCGAATGCGTTCTGGAGCTGGGAGAAGGAGTTGTTCGCCGCCTCCGCCGCGCCTCCGTATGTTCCTGCGAGCTCGTCAAGGATTATCTTCTGGGCCTTAGCCGTCTCCCCGGTCTCTATAAGGGTCCTGATGACCTTCTTCTGCTCGTCGGTGAAGGCGAATCCCTGTCTCCTCAGCGAGTCTATTCCGTTGATGGGGTCGTCAAGGGCCTTTCCCACGGCCTGCGCCGCGCTTGAGAGGTCCATGTTCATTACTGTGGACATGTCGAGTATTGCCGCCGTCGCCTCCTTGAACGTCGGGCCGCTTATGTTCTTGAAGCCCAGGAGCACGGTCTGCATCTGCTCTATCTTGCCGTTGTCTATCCCCGTCATGTTGCGGAACTCGACCGCCATATTGTGCAGTGCGTCCGCGCTCGTCCATGCCCCGGCCCCGGTGGCTTCAACCGTTGATGCGAGAAGCCTCATTGACCTTGACGATTCCTCGGCGGCCTGCACCGACTCCTGCCCGAAGCTTATCACGGCTTTCGTGAGCGCGGCGGATGCGATGACCTCTCCGAGCTTCTTGAAAGAATTCTCGGCCTCGTTCGTCTTCCTGTCCAGGTCGTCCAGATTCTTAACGGCCTTGTCCACCTCCGCGGTCACAAGCACCTTAAGTTCATCGGTCATTTCCATTACTGATTCTCCCGCCACCGCCTGTAGGTCTCGACCTCGCAATCAAAAAGCCTCACCACGTCCATGACGAAGCGAGGCTCTGCCAGATAACCGCGTCCCTGGGGCAGTCCGTAATTCTTTATCCTCTTCCACATGGAGCAGAGCTGCCCCAGTTCCACGGTGACATATTTCGCAAAGTCACCCCTGCGGATCCTGATGTACCCGGTTTTCTCCTGTTCCGGCCACGGCAGGCTCTCCTTCGCGTCATCGTACTCGGAGCTCCATGTCGGCGGCCACAGCCCGGACATCAGGATCTGGAATCCTATCCTGTAATCTTTTTTTTTGCGTCCGTCAGGGTGTCGCTTCTGACTTCGTTGCAGATTGCGTCAACAAGGCTCTCCATTCCGTATGCCCTGCTTTCGGCAAGCTGTTCTCCGTTCAGGATCTTGCGTTCCTTGCCGTCCGTTCCCTTGACGAAAACGTTCTTCACCTTTCCGACGCAGTTCCTCAGGATGTAGTCCGCGTCGCACTCAATCCGCACTGTCGCCTTCTTGAGCCTGCGCACGTCCCTCGGCTTGCCCTCAGCGTCAAACGGCTGGTCGTCGGGATAGTATTCCCTTGATGCCACCGTTGTCGTGAATTCCTTGCGCTGGTATCCCGTGGGGCGTATTATCTCCACGGACACCTGCTTGTCCTCCGGCTGGGAGAGGTTGTCCCCGATGTTGGGGAAGAAAAAATACCTTGGCTCTTCCGTAAATGTCATCGCTCAGCTCCTCCTCACCTTATGGGTTATCGTCTCCGGACGGATCATCATTGCCGGACGGGTCATCGTTTCCAGAAGGATCATCGCTGCCGGAAGGATCGTCATTTCCAGAAGGATTGTCACCGCCGGAAGTTTCCCCGGTGGAGGTCTCGTCCGCAGGCTCCTCCTTGACCTTGTAGAAGATGATGCCCGGGAAATTGCCGCCGTCAATCTTGTAGTTGAAGTTGAAGTTCTGCTCACCGTCCAGAGGCTTGTCTGTGGTGACGCTCTCGACCGTTACCGGGAAGTGCTCCCATACGGCAGTCTCGCCGACAATCTCCGTCTCCCTGCGGCTCATCATGTAATCCTGCTTGATCTGCTTTGCGGGAAGGCGCGTGATGTTCGTTCCGTCGTCAACGGTGATTTCCGTGAACTGGTTGAGCAGTGCACGCTGAGCCTCGCTGTCAGTCTCAAAGGTTCCGTTGATGGTTCCGCTACCCTCGGTGAAAGCCCCGATGATGTACTCGCGTACCCCACTGTCAAGGTTCTCCTGGGTGCTTACGTCGTAGCTCTGTCCCTGGCGTGAATTGGACACATCCTTCACGAATCCGATGAGCGTGATCTCAAGCGGAATCACCGAATCTCCCTCGGCGAGTGCCTGTCCCTTCCAGAGGTGAACAACCTGTCCCGGTCTGAGACCCTTTCCCCCAGAGATGTTCGCGTCCGGCTGTGGAAGGCTGGATCCAGTGCCCGCAATGCTCTTGATTCTGTAGAATCCGCTTGTGGCAAGGGATACTCCGCTTCCGCCCGCAATGGCCGCCTTTTCTGTAATGCCGTACAGTTTGCCGTCTTTTCCACCTGGTTTCATTTTTATTCCTCCGTAATCAACCTTGTAGGTATGTCTATTTCAATGCGGTACGGAATGACGTATTCCGCAGGCATTGAGCTTTCTTCCTCTTCAGGATACACCCACCGGGGAATCCCGTTCCTAATCCAGTAGGCGCGCAGCTTGTTTCCCTCAGCCTCAACCGGCATGAAATTCTTTTCAACTTCATTCAGCTTGCGTCTGAGTCCTACCGTTTTCGTAAGCCACTTCGCATGTGTGCCTGCCGTGCGGTATTCAGCGAAAAAGAAAAGCTTTTCGTTTCCGTCTCCGTTCGGTGCCATGTCCTGATAGATAAGGTCGATGTGCGCCGTGTTGTTCCCCGCCTTTTGGGGAATCAGGAATGCAGGAAAACCCAGCTGTTTTTTAATCTCAGTTTTGAGAGATTCGACAATAGTTTCAACGGTCAATCTCCGCCTCCCTGCAGCGCCTCATGTACTGCATTTTGAATTTCCTTTGTGATGTGCTTCTCATCCTTTTCATCAATGTGAAGGAACGGACGTGCCGGAATCCTGACGCTCTGCTTGATTATGAAAAGGGCGAACGGCTCTCCGCTCTTCTTCCTCGCGCAGAAGACTTTCCCGGTACGGTAGAAGGAATAGCCGTCTGCTTTCATTGACTTGATGAGTTCGCCAGCCGTCTGTGCGTTGTACTTCCGCATCAGACTTCTTGTTTTTGATGAAGCCGGAATCCAGAGGCCTTTTCCCTTGCCCTGAATTGTTCCTCCTTCCTGCTGGATCTTAGCATATCTGAGGTTTGTCTGTGCCGCAGCCCATTCCCTTCCGTTCTGCGGGGCAATGCTTGACATGAGCTGTCCGTTGTCGCGGAGGGTCTTGTTGCCCTGCTTGACTTCCTGGGTGAGGGGTGCGTTTTCCGGCGGGATGCCCGAATTGATTTTCCTTGTGGCAGATGAGACCAGGTATTTGCTTATTTTCCGCATTGCAGGTTCAAGAGTCCCGGCTTTTAGCCTCTGGGAGATTTCACCTATGCTCTTTGTTACCTGAACACCCATCAGTACCTCCGTCTGTCCATCGGGCTTTTCCTTCCTCCATGAACCACTCCGACTGCGGAACCAGAACTTGAATCCGCATCAGTTTTTTTTCTAATTGAACCGAAATAAGTCTCAATCAGAAGCTCGCAGTCCTCAAGCTTTTCCCTGGCACGGTTCTCCTGTCCGACAAAGGCAAAAAGCTCATAAAGCGCATACTTCAATGTAGCTTCACGGCAGACCTCGTTTTCCTCGTCATACTTGTTGCCGGTGCTCAGGACCATTCCGGCTACGGCAAGCTTCGCCTTGAGCAGTGCCCGTACCGCCACGGTCTCCTCTCCGAGTGTGAGAGTCTCATAATCCTGAGGGGGGATTTCCTTTTGAAGATCCTCAACTGTAAGCTGATGTCCGGTTTCTTCCTCTCCGGCCTCAGTTCCTGTTTCGCTTCCGGTTTCTGGTTCCGTTTCCGTACCGGGGTCTACAGTTGGTTCAACTTCTTCCTCGACTTCATCCGACATATTGGCCTCCTGTCAAAAGCATATCAGATTGCATGAGGAAAAAACCGTCTTCTGTGGGCATAAAAAAACGCCCCGGTTTCCCGGAGCGTTAGAAATTATTCAGATAAGATTTTTTCAATTATGAAGCGGGAGACACTTTTTCCGCTGGCTTCTGCAAGCTGCTTGATTCTCTCCACTTCTTCAGGACTCCCGGAGACAGTAACGGACTTGAAGATTGTTTTTCTTCCAAGTTCCGTACCTTTGTTCGGGCTTCCCTTGGGTCTTCCGCCGCCCTGTCTGTATCCGCCTCGTGGCATAAGCTACCCCTTTATAAGCCTTGTTATGAAATCAGCAACGCTCACTGCAAGAACGGCTATCAAAAGCCAGTCCGTGCGTGTCATTTTTTTCCCCTGATTTTCCTTGTCTCCGTTTTCCACTTGACACCCCCTATAAGCATAAGTTATAATGAGCGTAAACAAGGGGGCAACGCCCCCAAGTGCCTACTTCTTCAGAAGTTCGACAAGCCACTTTATAACTTCAAGAATCAGCATGGTAAGCGCGATTTTGTCCGAAGTTGAAAGCGGCTTTTTTTTACGCTTTCTTTTTGTCATTGTTTTACCTCCTGACATTTATTATATTACCGCAATATTGATAAATTGTCAAGTACAAAATAACAAAAACTAACCGATTTTTTCATACTTGGACGAACTGTTTGGAGGCAATACAAATCTGTTAAAAAATATTTCTCTATTTTCATGGAATAGATTTATGTAATGCTCGGCCATTTTTATACAGGTTTTTACGCTATATGGTAGTTCAGAATTTTTAAATGCCTGCCTTGTCAGGGAAATATCATTACCGCAATCCTTATAGAAATTGTAAACCATCAAAAAGTCAAGAAGCTTTCGGGTACTTCCTGTATAGAATTGAATTTTATATTTCTTCACTAATTTCAAAAATGTTAAATGTTCTATACCCAAAGTTTTTTCGACCTCTTTTTCAGGCATGAATTCATCTGCAAGATCCATGATTCTATGGACGGCATTAAGCTCTACTTCTTCAGTATATGTCCTTTCTTGATTAAGGGGATTAAAACAAAATCTGTCAGAACGGTCCCTTCCTTGTTCGTCTGTTGTCAGTTGTTCAAGGCTGATGATTTTTTCTTGTTGCAATGAAGAGGATGATACACCCCAAAGGCAATTTTTTTTCAGACAGGCAAAATAGAAATTGGGAGATTCAGCCCATTTTGTTCTCTTGATTATTTCCAATGTTTTCAGAACTGCGCCGTCAGCAATAAATTCCCAATCTATTGCAACATTCTTTTTCGAGGAAAAATAATAGGCATATCTTCTGGCAATTTTAGTTGCCTCTGAAAAAAAATCAGTTTCGCTTCTGTTTATAATTGTTGCATCAAAATCTAAAAATTTCATGGTTATGATAATTGTTGCACATAAGATTTTTATTGACCTTTTCCTGTGGACATGAAAAAGGCCCCGGTTTCCCGGAGCCATAGCGTCATTTATATAGCGGGTCTGTCAGACGCGTCCCCGCCAAAATCCTTTCAGTTTCATTCAGCCGCAAAGGTGCCGTATGCAAGGCCTTTTACGTTTACCAGCGGGAAAGGCTTGCTCTTGGTGTAGAGCCTCATTCCCCTCTGGCCCTCACCGGTCTCGCTGAAGGAGTAGATGGGCACGGCCGACTTCTGCACCACGTCGTCAAGGCGCAGGTAGCAGAGTTTCTGTCCGGCATTGAGCGCGCGGTAGAGAACCTCCCTTTCTCCGCAGACGCTCTTTGTGGTCCTTGTTCCGTTCTTGGCGATGTCAACGTAGCTGTCGTTGTCCTCAAGAACCTTGTACGGTCCGACCTGAAGCCAGCCGTCCTTGATGTTCTCGCTCTGCTTTGCGTCGGCAAGCAGGTCAACGAGCTTCGCATAGACCGCGCTTCCGGCGATGAACTCACCGCTTCCTCCGACACCCTGGTCGGTTGACAGCTTGCGGATTGCAGAAAGCTTCTGAACCGCAATTCCGAGCGTAAGCTGAGAGACCTTTTCGGTGAAGCTGCTGCTCTTGACGGTTCCGTAGTTCACCTGGTAACGCTCAAATCCGCTTCCGGTCTTCATCATGTAGTCGATGCTTCCCTTGTGTGCCTGGCAGCAGAGGGCGTTGATGGTGTTGCGTACCATTCCGGCATGCTGTTCCAGATAGTCATCGACAATCTGGTTGACTCCCAGATCCGTTGCGCGTCCGAGCTCGTCGATGTCAACGGCGGAAATCTTGTCGTCAATCTCAATCGGCATGGGCACGATGTCGGTTACGTCAGCACCGTGCTTCGGTACCACACCGTTGTCACCGCGTACCACGACAGGAACGTTTCCGTATTCCCTCTTGAGCTCGGTGGCTGAGATGTGGGTGGAGTTCTTGAGCTTCACCTGGGAAAAATATGCGCGTGCGTTTGAGACGTTCTCCGGCTGGGCTGCCACTACGCGCTCAATGTCCTCGCTCTTGATGATGAGCGTATTGTTTAAAAATCTTGCCATCTTTCAAAATCTCCTTTTTCCTGCATCAGCAGAAATTTGTCTCAGACCATCCGGCCTGTGTAAGGTAAATTCCGGCGGCTGGAAGTTTTGCGGCGAGGGTGTCGCTTGCTGCAGCTTCCGTAGAGTCCGAAAAATCCAAGAGGCGGCTTCTTACAACAAGACCGTGTACTACAGCTGATGCCTGTACGGTTTCCGTTGTATGTGCGTCCACGTCTTCCAGAAGTACGGCGGTTGGGGTGTCGGAATCTCCTGCAGGAGCGAATCCGCTTACACCGGCCTTCAAGACTGTTCCGGCCTTGAGGTCCTTGCTTGATGTCGCAAGGGTCACAAAGTCAACGATTGGCGGGTGTCCAGCATGGAGCACTCCGCGGTCAAAGAATTCTTCAACCTTTTCCATTTTTCATCTCCTTAGAGTTTGGCGGCAATCTTTCCCCAGTCGGTTGTCTTGCCGTCAGATTTCTTGTCATTGAACTCGTCAGCGTTGAACTGGCGGGATGTCACGTCATCTTTTTTCGGGGCTGCGATGAGCCCTGAAAGAAGGTCGCTGAACAGATCCAGGGCTGTCTTGCTGCTCTTGTTTCCGTCCTTGTCACAGAACTCGAAGGATTCAGACGCTGAGGCAAGAACGCCGGCAACCTTCTGAACATTGTCCTTGAGACCTGCGGGAACATCGGCGAACTTGTCGCAGACTCCCTTTACAACAGCTTCCTTTCTTGAAGCCTCCAAGTCCGAAATCTTTTTCTGCATGTCCGCATACTCCTGGGAATCGGAGAACTTTTCCTTCTTGTCCTCGCCAGCCTTTTGGGAAGCAGCAGCTTTTTCGGCATCTTCCTTGAGCTTTTTGTTCTCAGCTTCAAGAGCCTCCATCTTTTTCTTTTCCTCATCAGTCATGGGAATTTCCTCCTGATAGTCTATTGCGTCGCTGAAGTCGAATACCTCAACGCTGTCGCCGTCCGAATAGCAGCTCTTGACCATAAGCTGCTCAAGCCCCGGAATCTTTGGCGGGGTCGCGCCGCAGATTGCAAGGCTATGAAGGTAACGCTTTCCGTCGCTCCCTCGTCTGGGAATGGTGACGCTCCATCCCTTGTAGCATCCGTCGCCGTCGTCCTTGTCCGAAAACTGCCTCTCCAGCTCCGGGTGCAGCGCGACCTGACCCACAAGGACTTTCTCGCCCCTGTGTTTCGGATCATCGTAGATGCCGTCAATCAGAAGCACGTCTCCGAACTTCGGGAAGTTGTCGCCGTGTGCCGCGTCGTGTCCGATTGTGATCGGGCGTGTGGGCGTGAACGTCTCCGCGATTTCCCTCAAATCCTGTTCTGTAATCTTTGCGCCGTCCTGACCGAAAGTCCCGGTCCGGGCGAGCTGCCATGTACGAATCTTCTTCATAGTCACTATCCTACCTTAACCTTGGAATTCCGCTCCTTTTCCTGTAGGTATCTCAGGAGGTACGTGGATATGCTACGGCTCTCAAAGAACACCGTCTGGTGCAGGCTCTCAGCCCTCTCCATCTCACGCCTCGCGCCGGGGCTGTCCTCCCAGTCGCTCAGGAAGAATACCGCGTCGCACACCCTCTGCATGGATCCGCTCACGGTCATGTAGTCCTCGTAGGAGAATTCTGGGTAGTCGCCGAGCCACGCCGGATTCATCACCGAGCATCCGAGAGCCCTCAGCCTTTTCTCGGCCCTTTTGAATTTGCGCCTGTAATTTTTGTCGCCGGTAATCTTTCCGGCAATGTAAACTTTCATTTTTGACCTCTGCTGATATGTAATCACAGTCGGGTAAAAATCCGGCTATTCCGGGGGAAGGTCGTTTTATGAAATCTTGGAAATTTCGGGGAGATTCTGGATAAAACGGATAATTTGCCGTCCGAAAATTATTCACCGATATTCACCGCCAATTTTTTGCGGAAAGTGGGTTTTGGAGGTGTTTTGGGGATAGCATTTTGTTGTGAAATTGAGATATTCAGAAAGTTAGTGCGTATCCCGAAAATTTAGGCATGGAAAATTATGCCTTGCCGTCTGAAATTGTCTCCGCGATTATAACTGTTGGCGGATCTGTCTTGACGTTTTTTCTGGCCTCATGGTTCTCCGCACACTCCCGTAAGACTGATGAGAAGTTTTATTACATACGGGAACTGCTGAACCACCGACTAGCTTATTATGAGGATTTGCTGAGCTGGCTTCCGTCCGTTCGGCTTCTAGACGCAATGGAGTCCGAGGAGCTTTCGTCTGGTTCGCTCGAAGAAGTATTCGTCAAAGACTTTGCGGAACTCACACAGTTTATTGTCAGAGCCAGACTTTATGCCAGCGACGAGGTCATCCGGGAGCTGATTGTGTTCCAGGAAGAATACAACGTCGCTCTCAGCAAAGCCCTTTCCGACAAGAAAGACAACAAGCCCCATGTCGATGGGAAATCTTGCGGGGATGTCAATATTGATTCTCTTGTCAATATCCGAAAGAGTCGTGCCGACCGAATCATAACCGCCGTCTCTGCTGAAATGACTGCAAACAGTCCATACACAGTATTTGGAAAGCTCAAGAAGAAAAGGAACCAGAAAGGTCGACGCACAGCAACCTAAAACAATGCAGAAAAAGGAAACAATGATTATCAACATGTCTGAATGATAGCATCAGTTTTTTTAATAACGGCAGACTGTGGGGCAATAAAAAGCCCCGTGAACGAACCTCCATCCACAGGGCAGAATAGACAAAACTTTGGCGAGTCCATGTCCGTTGCCAATGTTATCATAAATCCTGATGCGGAATGCCATAGCGGGGAAGCTCCAGGATGTCGTGGACTTCACTGTCAAACATTTCCTTTGTCAAAATGACCATGTCACCGCCATAGATTTTGCCGTTGCCGAATCCGTATTCTGTGCCGCAAAACTCCCACACGTCCTGATTTTTGACAAAACCTGTCAGGGTTGTTTCAATCACCTCTTCATGGCCCTTTTCGTCAGTCCATTTTACGCTTCTTCCGCACAGATAGAGCGCGTTCTTTTTCATCTCTGAACTTTTCACCATTTTCTCCTTGATGCTGTAGTTCCCTAATTCTACATCAAGGCTTTCTGGCATGGACTGAGCGAGGGGAAAGAAAAAGCCCCGGATGTCCGGGGCTGTATTACTAAGCAACATCAGCAGCATTCATAATTTTTAACTTTTCTTTGTTGTTTTGTATTTCTTCTAGTTTACCATCCGTTTCTTTTATCATAACAGGCCAACCAAGATACAATCCTTTTTCAGCTTCAGAATTTACCAAATAGACTTTTGAACCATTCCAATTAGCAAGGAATAGCTTGCATGTGTCAAATTTATACGAATACTGTAAAGAATTAGCGAATTTTAATACCTTATCCATTGGTTGCCTCCAAAACATATTTTAACACATTTTCATCTAATTGCAAGTCATCAACCCTTAAAAGTTTTGGTTGATTATATTTTCCATCAAATAATATCTGTTTGAATAAAGATGAAAAATCTTCTTTGTCAAATATAGAGCCATCTTGTGGATCATAAAATAACAATTTTCCTCTTTTAGTTCGTAAAACTGAAATAATATGTCTTCCTCCATTTGATTTCCAATTAAAACTCATTACATATCTTTCTCCACGCTGTACAGTCTTTTTTATATAATTTAATCCATCCTTCCATGTTGTAAAAGCATTAATATCTACGGTAGGATTATCTTCTGGCCAAATCGGATGATGTCTAGTTTGAGGATCTATGAACGCTCTCAAAGGATTGTTTGCAAGTCTTTTAAAGAATACGCTGTTGTTATCAAAAGGTTTTGCTCTAACAGGGAATCCCTTCATTCTAGCTTCAAATGCAGCGACACAAGCTTGACAATTTTCTTTATATTTCCCTTCAAGACTGGAAAACGGATTTACATTACCACCATCAGCTTCCTCAAAAGTCATTTCATCACCTTTTGCAATGTTTCCGATTTTCTTCAGTTCTTTTATCGTCTTATGTCTTATTGTTTCATCACTTGGTCCATATACCCCCAGCGCAGCCTTAACCGCCTCAATCTCCCCCTGCACACCATAGTGCTTTGCCTGCCTTGCCTGGCTCTCAAGCTCATCCCACCAGCTGTCGCTTGAAACAGGATTTGTGCCGAATCCCTTCGCGGGTCTCTCAATTCCCTCAAGGCTTGTCCATTCATCCGGCAGCTCGTCCCTGTCGTAGATGGCACGTACAGTAGAGCGGCATCCGAAGTGAAGCGGAGGTATGTACTTCTTCCATATCGGATCGTCATAGGGTCTGATAACGTTGCTCATGGAGTGGCAGATGTCCGTCTGCCTAGCGTCCTCGATTCCGACAAAATGCAGTGCGAGCGGCCTGTCCTCCTCGAATCCCATCATGCGTCCTGCGTTGTAGGCTGTCTGCACGTTGGTTCTGTAGACAGTCTCCCAGTACCATCCCTGGTTCGGTCCCATCCCCACCTTGTCCAGGATGTCGGTCTTTGTCATGGAGAGGAAATCTTTAAGCCCCTTGCCGTCGTTCACGTTGGCGATCATCTCGGCATTCAGCCTCTCAAGCAGCTTTCCGTCATTGATTCTGGATGCAGTGAATGCACGGAACCTCATCTTGTCAGAGAGCTTGTTATAGTCAACTTTTTTTATAACGTCACGCTTCTTGAGGTACTCAACGGCTTCCGCATAGGGCAGGTTCTCAATCTCATCAGCTGAGGGCTCCGCAAACTCTTCCTTCCGAACCGAAGAATCCAATCCCATCATGGCGGAACGTGTAAAAAGCTTAGCGGCTTCTCCCATTGCCAACCAGTCAGGATCAAGGACCTTCTTTGTATTCAGGATGTCGGGATTGCGTGCAGCTTCCTTTATGTACTTCTTGATTCGCTCGGCGTAGCTGTCAGAGATTATGAGCCAGGCGGCAGTAGATATGCGGTCAAGCCTTTTTGCCTGTTTCTTTTCCTCGATGTATCGTGGCTCTACTGCCTGTTCTGAAAAAAATCATCTTTTCCATTGTCAGAAAAACCGAAGGACGGCTGAGCCTTAACAAACGAGTCCTTCTCGTCAACGGGCTCCGGAACATGAACCTTGTTGTAAATTGCCTTTAAACTGACAGGTACCCCCCTGTCGATGCAATCTCTGATGATTTCAAAGTCAGCAAAATCAGCTGAATCAATGTCGTATTTTGGTGGAATTGCACCAGGAAAATTCAATTCTACAAATGCATCAACAAGCTGCTGGTCTGTCTGCTGCAAGAGATAGGCATCTCCTTTTATCAAGTCATCATAAGTCTTTGCATGCTCCGCTCCCTGTGCGTGTGTACCATATTGTGCTGTATTTGATGTAAGAGCCTGAGCTGTGAGTGCATAAGCAATTTCAGCATCACAACATGCAACAATCTTCTCAAAATCATTTATCTGCGATGATACAACTTTAATGTCTTTTACATTTCCGAATGCACCAGAAGAACCGCTTTCCCAGTTCTGTAAAGCTGCTGTTAAATCAGCTGCACGTTTCTTTGCTTCTTCCTCACTCTTAGTTTCAAAGATTGCAAGAATCGAAGGAACTCCACAAAGCTCGGCAGCCATAGACCAAAATTTTATTCCAAGATTCTTAAAACGCCAAAAAGTATATGCCGACAATAAAACTGGCCGTCCCCAGCGATTCAATTCACCGTCATCATTTCTATGTATTATGAATTTACGTTTGTCTGAAAGCTCAATATTCTGGCTTGCAATGCACGGAGTATAATAATCAAGTCCGTCATGCTGTGGGAAAGAAAGAGCTGTTCTGGGGATGGGTGTAAAATCATAAGGAATGTAATATCCTTCAACAAATTTCCAAAGAATTTCACACGCAGCAATTCCATAAGGCACGGCATTCAAAAGAATATTGTTCAGTTTGAAGAAAGTATTGAATGAAAGAAAATTCTCGCAGGCTTCATTCACAAGTTTATTTTTAGTTTCGCTGAACGAGCCTGTCATTTGCAGAACTTTATCTTTGCGGTTCTTTACAAGACTTTCAACACGCGGGTCTGTTCGCATTTCTTCAAAAACCGATTCTCGTTCCTGAACTGAGTTTATCCAGTTCTGTGTATCAGAAACATACCCAGCAATAGACCTGAAGTTTGTAAGATTTAAAATTTTATCTGTTACAGATTTTGTTCTTGCCATACTGCCACCATCCTGTATGAGAATGGTAGCATATCGATTTATTTTTTTTGCTTTTCTGGAAGATAGTGTTTGCGGTAATAGCTTCTTACTGCTTCTTTGTTAAGATCACACAATGTGGAAATTTCTGAATAAGTAAAATCATTATTTAAAAGGCTATGAATAATGTGTAGAACTTGCGGTGAAAAATGTTCTCTCCCATTGTTGTATTTAGAAAATGTATCAATATTTGAATATGTTTTTTTATTAATCATATCTGTAAGAGCTGTAATAGAGACATTAAACATTCTGGCAAGCTTTGTTTTTGAATAGCCAATAGAAAAAAGTTCCCTTATAAACAAAACCTGTTCTTCAGAAAACACTGAGTTATAAACATCTGAACCTTGTGAAGAAAGTCCTGTTTTTAGTGCTTTTTCATTGTTTTCTGCGTAAGAAACCCATTCAAGATTTGAGACTCGATTATTCAGTTTGTTACCATCGATATGATTTACACAAGGTAAATTTTGAGGATTTGGAATAAAGTTTTCTGCAACAAGTCTGTGAACTAAAAAGATCTTTCCTTTTCCGTTATTAAAAAGGTGTACACGATAATAACCAGCATTTGAAAGTAATTGCGTCTTTTTCTTTCCTGTTTTCATATTAAAAATTTTGCCCATTGTATTAATCGTATAAAGACCTTCAAAACCATTAATTTCTTTTGTTTTTATAGTTCTCATTTCAATCTCCTTAGTAAAAACGGGGCATAATCGCCCCGCATATTTTAATCCGTCAGTTTTCCTTCATTTTTTAGTTTTGTGATTAAGTTGTCTAGTTCTTCCGCAAAAGCAGTTACCTGACAAAGTAAATTGTCTACTGCATAAATCGCCCCGATTGTTATATCGGGATTCTGGCAAGCATCGTTCTCAACTAAAGTAAGAACATCCGTGCAATGAATTACATTGCAGTTGATTTTGTCGATGAGCTGTACTGCTCTTGGTCTTGTGTCTGCCATAACAGACCTCCTTTGAGTTTTGGTAGTACGGATTTTTTAGAGACAAAAAAAGCCGCAAAAAGTCCTACCACTGCTCAAAGACAGCCGGGGCATCACTGCTTACCGGGGCTTTCTACGGCTATATTCACATAGTCGGATAACACCGCCTCTGATTTTACGGATTTTTTCGTAAAATCAAAAGGGCATAAAAATAGACACCTAGTTTTTACAGATGTGTCAGTCTGCTTTGAGTTTGTGGTATCTTTAATATACCACGAATCCCTATTTTTTGCAAGTCAAAACCAAGGAAATCTTGATTTCTTTTTCTTTTCTGCAACAGAAAAGCTCGGTGCCGGATCTGCCGCGCAAGTCTTCCATGCGCATACTGCAAGAAAAGCCGCTGCCGCCGCGTCGCCATGACGTTTGCCTTTCATGTCGCGGTCTGCAAGCTTCACCGCAGGAATGAGCGGAATGCCGTTTTTGAGGGTAACGATTCCGAAATCAGCCTTAATCACATCATCATCAGGAATCGTGAAATCCAAGTCCTCCATGAGTGACTTTGTGGCAGGAATAAACTCCGCATACCAGGCGTTTGTTTCCATTACACCAACAACAGCTCCCGGATGGCGGAGTTCCAGCGACTCCGCAAGCTGCATTCCGATTCCACGCTTGTCGTAGCACGCGCCGCCGAATGTTCTCCGTTCTTTCAGATAATCAGTAACAAGATTTGAGAACTGCTCCTGACAACCGAACGGACAGTTCTTCAGCTCCACAACAAGACGGCAGGAAAGTGAAGTTTTTGTCACTTCCTCGCTGAACCAGAAGAGCGAAAGGTCCCCGGAACGTCCTATATCGGCTCCGAAAAATATCTGTCCTTCAAGACATCCAAGAACAGACCGTATTTCCTGATTAAAGAATTTCTCAATCTCACGGTTTTTTCTTCCCTCGCTTTTGTGCAGAAAATCATCGGAACACTCAAGCCTGCGAATCGGAACCTCCGCCTCTTCCGAGCACAAGTCCAAAAGCCCGCGGTTAAAATAACGTCCGCTGGATGCCCTCGGAATCACGTCAAGCTCCTCATCGGGATTGTCACCGTAGATGCGGTACATCTTCTCCATGAATTCCCTGTCAGCCTCGGGAGTCCACTCGCGTCCCTGCTTGAGGCAGATTCTTTGGTACAAGCCCTGAGCCATCGCCTCGCGGAAAGTGATACGGTGAAGGCTCCATTCCTTCTCTTTTCCTGAGCGGATATTCTTGATCAGTATGTTGAACGGATTGTCGTCTCCGTTGTGCGTCGAGATCACGCGGATTCTGCCGCCCCACATGACAAGGGCCTTAGCCGCCTGCAGGACGCTCTCAAGGTCATCAAAGAACGCCGCCTCGTCAATCACTACGTTTCCCTGCTTGGAGCGGAGGGAGCGCGACACGCCCGGAAGACCCATGATCTCCGCGCCGCTTGAGAAAGTGATCCTGTATGTCGTGATTGACTTCTCCTCGTCGTCAAGAAGGGGCTCCTCGGTCTCCTCAATCTCGCTCACGGCATACCCGAGCTTTTTCGCCCATTCGCCCGCGTCCTCGATGTACTGGCGGCAGTTGTCCTTGTTGAAGCTCATGTAGTAGGTGTTTGACCATGCACGTGAAGGAGCGGCATCCAGAACAGCGTCAACTGAATCTGCCCATGAGATGCCGCACCGTCGGTTTTTCTCTATGATCTTAAGGTCGCTCCTGTCGTCAAGCCATTTCCTCTGGTACGGCAGGAATACTTCGTGATATTCATTCGGCTGGCTTTTCGTCATACGTCACCTTCAAGCCCAGAATCTTAGACTTGACGAACTCAACACGCTCGTCGCTCCATCCGGCTTTCTTGCCCTCGCTTTCAACGGTCTTTGCCGCCTCAAAAAGTCCCTTCTTGTAACCGCGTTCATACTCCAGCTTGACCCTCGCAATCTTGGTCTGTGCATCAGTATTTCTTACAACGGCCCTCAGCAGTTCCTCAGGTGAAATCGTCGAAAAGTTCTCGAACTTGTTGACTTCCTCAAGAAGCTTTGCCTGTACAAGCTGAACGCTCGCCTCCGCAATGTTAAGTCCGGGAGTCTTGTCAAGCTCGTTCACTATGGCGACGGCTTTCTTTGCAGAATCCTTGTAGGCTTTCATCTGGGCTGCCTGGTCTACAAGAGTACGTCCGACACCGCTTTTGGAGATGTCGTAACCTTCGGCCTTGAGAGTCTCTGTAATCTGTTTGTGGCTCATCTTGTCATTGAAGTACATCTTGCAGATGCGCTCGACAAGCCCCTGCATCTCAATCTTGTTTCTCTTAGGCATTTCTCGCACCCCTGTCTATCTTCGACTTGATGTCCTCAAGCGTGGACTTGATCCACCCCATGTCGCCCGAAAGCGTCCGCAGCTGTACGGCTGTCTCAAGCTGGATGGTGTTCACCTTGGTTCCCAGCGCGTTGATGTCCTTCGCGTTGTGGTCAACGTCCTTGCGCAGCTCCCGCATCTCCGCGTCAGCCTCTCCCTTGTCGCGCCCCATCCTGACGATGATTCCTACGACCCCGGCTATGGTTCCGACACCGCTTGCGATTGACACGACCAAAGTAAACACTTCCATAATTCCACCTCACTTACACATAATCCAGATTACCGCGCCCTCAGCCACCGCCGCCACTCCCAGCACCGCAGCCGTCGCGGTCCAGAACGCCGTTCTTTTTTTCTGCCTCGTCAAGGACAGACTCAATTCGCTGTAGAGCCGCCTCAATTCTTGCAGCTGTGTCCGAAGACTCTCTGCTTCCCTGCTCAATTCTAGCACCGATGTCTCCGAGCTCTCCAACGTCTGTAATGCCGCCTGCAATCTGTTCTCCAGCGCCGTGCATTTCTCCCGCAGCAGCTTGGAGTCCTTCAGAGATGCCTCCTGCGACATCCTCAGCGACAGCACTTCCAGCCTCATACCCTCCAGCTCCTCCCGGATTGATTTCACTTCTGGAGATGAGAGATACAAGCCATCCTGCGAGAAAACAGGCGGTACACAAAGTGACAAAAAAAGCGGCAGAAAGAGCAATACTTTTCTTTTTCGCATCAGCCATTCTCCCCTCCGTCAGTTTTGACCAAGGCATCTACATCAGATTGACTTATTCCCAGTTTCTTATCCAGCCAGATAGAACGGTACACCGGAGAACATGCAACAACGAAAAACACGCCGCTTATGATTATCTCCTTTGCGTCAAGTCCGAGAGATTTGCCAGAAAAAAGAACAGGTACGAATCCCTTCACAAGGAACAGCACCGCCACCCACACGATTGCAAGGACGATTGCCCAAAGGCTCACAGTCTTAGCTTTCATAAATTACCCCCTGAATTTCATTATTATATGCCCGATTTTGGTGTCCTGACCCGCAGGACGGATGATTTTCTTGAAGTCCGCGAGCGGCATCTCGATGTCATTGCCCCGAACGTTCTCATAGCAGGTGCGGTAGTCGCCCCACGGATCGTCAATCAGGAGGGAGACCACATTGCCTTCCTCATCTGTCTTGTAGCCCACGACCGCGACCACATGACCGCAAACCTTCCTGTTCCTGAACGTGAAAAGCCCGCTTGTCACACACGCACCCCCGGAGTCAATCGCCCTCGTGAAGTGGGAGAGCTGCCGTCTCTCGCTGAACTCCACGGCATCGGCCTCATCCCCGAGAAGCCCCTTCTGCCTGAGAAAAAGATTCGTGCCGTAAGCCAGGACCGGATGCCACTCGTTCGGAGGATACCGCCTGGACGGATCCACCTTGAGCCACACATCCCTGACGGACCTGTCATTGCAGAGAAAGAACATGAGAGCGTCCTCCGGCTGTGAGTGCACCGAGTCCGAGAGCCTGTCCACCGGCCATCCAGCCGCCGAGAGAGCCATAATCATAGCCGTTACGTTGCACGCGCTTCCCGGCTTGATCTCATTGTTTCTCTGGGTGTAGTAGGGTTTGTTTTGAGAATTGTTGATCTGCATCCTGCCATCCTCCTTTTAGGATTAGGATAGCAGATAAAAAAAATCCCCAGCCTACGCTGGGGGGGGGGCAACCTATTGAGCTATCAAAAGCTCCTTTGATAAACGAGGAAGAAATTGAAGAAATCGTTCAAAAACAAATTCTTGTTCCAAAGCCTTTGTTTCTGAAATTTCTTTCAAAAGATCTCTTAGAAATGACGCAAGAAGTTTGGCATCTTTTGATACAATAAGGGTCTTAAATGTTTCAAATCGCTCTGCATCGATGATTTCACGTAACAATTTATATGAAAACAAGAAATTCAGATATAAATCAGCATAATCATCTGGGAAATCCTCAAAACCTGTTCTAAAGTGTTTATCACTACAAAGGCTCAATTTGGGAAATTCCGTTTTTTTTGCTAAAGTCCCCAATGCTGCAAAAAGTTGTGTAAAATCATCAGATGTAGTAACGGAAAGCTTTTCCTTTAGGATTTGTTTAAGTCGTTCTATAAGCGGATTAGCACCTGTTCCCAATAAAGATAATGACATCATTATGGCAACACAGTGAACGAACTCATGTACAGCTAAAGCTTTCCGTTGAACTCTTGATTCATGATCATCCTTTTCAAATAGAGAATCATCAATGACGATTGATAAAATGTACAAATTAACTTCTTTTCTGTGGATAAAAGTACAGTATGCCCGCTGTCCGTCAGCAAGAATCTGCCTTTGAATTCCAATAATACACCGTCCCATACCTTTGATTATCAAATTTCGGTCATTTACGGTTTTAACAATGGTCGGAGAACTTCCTACATTTTGAACATTAAGTTTTTGAAGTAATGGACGGAAGAGATCTACCGCCCATTCAACATTACGATTCCCAGGGCTTGGTGTTAAAGAATTCATGAAAGATAAACCCCTTCTTTTTCATCTGCTTCCTTTGCTATTGCTTCTAAATCTAAATTCGATAAAAGATTTTTAGTTGAGTCAATAGCATTTTGAACGAGGCCGACGGATAATTCTCCTGCCGCATCAATGTTTACGATTCCTAAAGAATCAAGTTCATTTTGAAGATTGTTCTGATTCATAAGCATCCTCCTTTTTGACGCTCCTGCATCATCTAAGGGTTAAAACCTCCTGGTTTCCATGCAAAAATTCCATTACATTATATCACACATTTTACAAAATGCACATAAAATATATCACTTTTTATTATAATCGTCTACAGCCCCGCACCCCATGCGGGGCACCACTACGCCTTGAACACAGTGTTCTCATGCAGCCACGCCAGCACACGGCCGAAGATGCGGAAGTCGTCCGTGCCCGCGTCCACAGTGCGGATGAGCTCAGCTTCCCTCAGGTCCTGCTTCTGCACGGAGTATATCATCACCTTGTTCTCAAGCGGCTCGAACCTGAGCAGCTTGCAGAAGGCCTCCCCGCCCAAACCGAACACGTAGATTCCGTCCCTCGCGCCCTGGTCCCGGCTCCCGTCGAAGAAGAGGATGTCGCCGTCCTGGATTCCAAGCCCTATCATTGATATGCCGCGCGCCTGGAAAGCGTAGACGTTCTTCCCCATCAGGGCAGGGATTGACCTCAGCGGCTCTATGTAGCTCTGGATGTTGTCCCCGCTCTCCCAGTCCTGCCCCGGACCGCACGAGACCAGCTGCCTGAGGAGCGGGATTTTCGCCGCCGCTTCCTCCGCCACGCCAGTTTCCGCCTTGCCCTCTCCCTGGAACATCTCCCCCTCGCCGGTTAGAAGCCAGTTGATGTTGATGCCTTGATCTGCAAAATTACGATAATTTTCTGAATCAATTGTCGTCTTTAATTGCCCACTTAGATATCTTGCAAGATTGGCATATGCAAAACCTAGTTTTTCAGCGAATTCTTTTTTGCTGGTGATCATATTTCGCTTGACCATTTCATTATACAGTTCCTCAAGTCGTGTCATAAAACCTCATTCGTAAAAAATATGATTATTTTTCGTAAAAACTACTTGACAATCATCATTATTAAGATATAATCGTAATTGTGATGAAAAACTTACAAGTAAGTTTTCAAAGGTAACTAGGGAAACAATGAAAACTTACAAATAAGTTAATCAGAATATCGACAGAAAGGAGGTAACAATGAAGAACCAAGTGCCAATGGAAGACCTGCATACATTTATCCAACAGCAGATGGCAGAAAAGCAGGCCAAACTTCTTGCTCGGGCTTCCAAGAAAATCACCCCTCAGCAGGGGCTCTACTTGAGGTATCGCCTTAGGTGCATGGGTGTGTCTGGGGCCGACATAGCCCTTGAGCTCGGATGTACTCGGCAGACCGTCTGCGACGTGCTTTCCGGCAAGAGCCACAGCCAGCGCATAGAGCGTGCGGTAGCGTCCAAGCTCGGCTATCCAAGCTGGAACGAAATGGTCCAGCACCTGCGGGAGACGGCGGCATGAAAAAAAGACGCAACAGGGAGCCGGACTTCGAGACGGCAAGGAAAATCGCGGTCTTCACGGCGATGGCGAGGACCATATCGGAGAACTGGCCGGAATGGGAGTTGGTCGCGAATGTGCCGGGATACAGCCCGGAGCCAGACGGAATGACTCCCATAAGGGACATCGGACTTGTCAAATCCGGCCGCTTGATGGGAATCAGGCTCATACTGCCGGATGACGACGCGGTGCGTCTGATGAAAAAAATCTGCGGGGCTTTCTGCCTCGCCATTGAACAGGAGGAAAAAAAACATGTTCGGAAAGAAAAGGATTGTGGAGCCGGGTCTGAGAGTCACTGACTACGGAGCCCCTTATGTCAGGAACCCGGAGGCGGTGGTCAGAAGCTGCGCCCGGATGCTCTGCCGTCTGCCGGAGGGAACGCCCCTGCGCTCCTTCTGGGAGAACGCCTACCGAAGGGCGGTGGAGGAAGTCAACATCCGGAGCGTGATGAAGGAGGTACGCATGGGACTTTGGAAGAACGGACGGAAGCCGCGCTTCATGGAAAGCGACAAAAAGGAAGCCCTCACGGCGGAGCGCATACCGCACGCTGTGGCCGCAATGAGCTACGAGGGGCTGCAGTTCGCGGCGGCGGGATTCTTCACGCTCGCCCAGCGCCTTGGTCTCTCGCCCGCCGAAGCCGTCTGGCTCATAGACGGAAGCGATGAAAACAAAAGGGGGAACGTGACCGCACTCACAGTTTCCCCCGCCAAAGAAAGTCCCGACGGCAATGATGCCGCCTAGACATAAAACATATTACCATAAGGAGAAAAAAATGGGAACACGTTACAAACCCAGCATGGCAAAATTGGAGAGCATAGAGGATGTGAACCTAGCGCTCAGGGACATCGGACTTGCAGAGAAGGAACTTGAGGCCATCGACAACGAGGCCAACAAGAAGATTGCGGAAATCAAGACAGAGGCCGCAAAGCAGGGGGAAAAGCTTCGTTCCCGCATCCAGGACCTGTCTGCAAAAATCGCGGCCTTCGCGGAATACAACAAGGCGGACCTTTTCAAGGACAACAAGACGGTCGAGCTTTCCTTCGGAAAATTCGGATGGAGGAAGACTACAAAAATCAGCGTGAAGAAGACAACGCTTGAGCTCCTCAGGAAAATGAACCTCTTCAACTGCATACGCACCAAGGAAGAGCCGGACAAAGTTGCCATGACGGAACTTACGGACGAACAGCTTCTTCAGGTCGATGCCTGCCGCAAGATAGCGGACGACTTCTTCTGCGAGGCAGACACAGAAGAAATCAACAAGGACCTTCTTAAATCTGCAAGCTGACATAAACAGGCAGGTGCAAGCTGGATGTCGGCACCTGCCGGCAAAGGAGTCTTGAAAAAAAATGAACGAACTAATACCGTCAAATACAGCACTTACACCCGATCAGGCATTTCCCTTCCAGAAGGAGATAGACGGCTGGAACATGGAGTCCGCAGTCCAGGAGCTCCGCCCCAAGGTTGAGCAGCTCCGAAAGGTTTCCCTTGACGTTGCCCGCGACCTCTGGATAGCGCATGAGGCACTTGCCCAGAGAGGCGGTGACAGGCGAAGCGAGGACGCTCAGACATTCGGTTTCTGCGACTTCCTTGAGCTTGTCGGACTTTCCAAAAAGACTGCGTACCTTTGGCTCAAGCTCTACGACCCTTCTGGCGACAGGGTGCTGACACCTGAGGAATATGCCCTCGCAAACGCCAAGAGCGCAAACCCGGGAATCGGAGAGTTAAGTCCGGAGGTACAGTCCCTGCAGTCTAAAAAAGAGCAGCTTATTGCTCATGCCATGGCAACCGGCGAGCGTCTGTATGATCAGGGCTGGAATGAGCTTGGATGCGAAAAAGAATACCGCACCAGGGTTCTGAACAAAAAGCTTTCTGATATAGCAAGGGAACTCTACGACAAGAAGGTGAAATACAACTGGAAGGATAATGACTATTTTTCCACGACGGTCCTTGCGCAGGGAAAAAATTACGCTAAATTCACGCTGCAGACAAAGGAGCAGATGATTGCCCAAAACGAGGTTCTTGAGATGATGAGCAGATACCTTGAGTCTTTCGAGGATCCCTCCGTCCGCATGGCGGCAGTCTGCAACATCGGATTGCGAATACGAAGCACAATCAACAGTATGCACGAAGCGGATTTGGAATTCAATTCAGGAGCTGAGTAATGACACCCTTCGTCCCAGTCACAGACAAAAAATATCCGCTCCGCGCCGCCGTCTATGACGCATTCAGAAAGCGCAGCCCCCTCATCTCAAAGGCAAAGGCCTACGAGCAGATCGCCCGGCAGTTCAGCATATCAGTCCCCACCGTCCAGCGGTATATCCGCAGGATGGAAAGCGGCTCCATGTTCGCGCTGCCGGAAGGTCGCCAGGGAAGACACGTCTATGCGTGGAGCGACGAGGCTCTGAGCTTCTTCACGAACTTCCTTCTTGCGGCAATCCAGCAGGTCGGTGGCTGTACCGTGAGGAACGCCTACAACTGCACCAGGGAGGAGGCGGAGCGTCAGGGATGGCAGATAGGAAGCGAGGCGAGCGCATACGTCCACGCAAGGAACATCAGCCCGGCCATGAAGCTTCTAGCCAAGGGCGGTCAGAGGGCACTGGACAACATGTTCTACATAAGCCGCGACCTGTCCAAGCTCACGCCGTTCCAGCTGATAGTAGGAGACCAGCACATCTTCGACTTCTGGTGCCTCAACCCGAACGCCACAGGCACAAAGGACATGTACATCAGGGCGGAGTGCTATCTCTGGCTTGACATGGCGACACGCCTTGTATACGGAATCAGCTTCGACATCGCGTACAACACCTACACCGTAACACGTGCCCTTCGCATGGGAATCAAACGCTTCGGCAAGTTCGAGAGCACCTACAACGACAACGGTACGAGCGAAAAGTCACAGCTCGCATCCCAGATTGTGGAGCGTCTCCAGAGCTACGGAGTGCGCTTCCTGGACGAGGCCGACCTGTACCATGCCGACAACGGACGCTACATCGTGGAGGACACCGAGGGTCTTGTCGTAGACGTGGTTCCGACAAAGGCGGAGTGGGAAAAGCAGCACCGCAGGATATTCGCCCGCGTAAAGAACGCAAAGACAAAGCCAATCGAGCGTTTCTTCAACACGCTTGAGCAGATTCTGCGCGACCAGTGCCTGCCCGGACTTGTGAAGGGACTGGCAATATCTGCCCCGGAGGAAGAACAGGCGACAAAGCGTCTTGAATGGCAGAAGCAGAGCGGCTACATCCTCACCTACGACGAGTTCATCCATCAGGTGGTAAAGGCAATCGACATCTATGAAAACCGTGTCCACTCCACGCTGGGCTGCTCACCGAAAGAAAAGCTCGAGGAGTACAAGTGCGGCGGCTGGATGCCTACAATGATTGACCCGCGTGACGAAGCCTACCTGTTCATGGAAAGCACGTACCGTCAGGTAAAGGGAGACCGCATCGAGCTCAACGGCACTGAGTACATCGGACCGGATTTGACGCAGGAGATGATCCTGCAGAACCGTGGAACCCTCGTCGCCTACAACCGACAGAAAGTGGAGATCCGCTACGACCCGGAGAACCTTGACCTCGGAGTGTTCGCGATAGAGCCGGGAACTAATCACGCAATCGCACTGCGGCCTGTCAAGAAAATCGACATGCTGAACGAGCAGGAGATGATTGAGCAGCTTAAATGGAAGAAACGCAACATGCGCACAGTCCAGGAGGCTTTCAATCTTGCGACCCAGAACAAGAACATAAGGGTTCTGTCAGAGCCGAAGAAGTTCGAGGAGCTCCACGCGGCGGAAGACCTGGCGGAAAAATCGGTACAGAATCAGCTTGAGTACACCACGCCGGAACAGGTGATTCCGACACCCGTTATAAAAAAAGCTGATGCAGAGCAAGAGGAACTGCGGGAAATTCCTCTTGCGGTGAGCAGGCGCAGGGAAGAATTCGGAGCGATGCCGGAATCATTCAACCGCCGGGAAGAGACCCTTTCCCAGGAGGATTTCCTTGAGACGCTTGCGGCAAGAATCGGAAGCGAGAACGTACTCCGCGCCCACGGAAAGCCGGTGTTCTACACCGACCGCGAGCGTTATGAATACATCTTGAACCAGCTTTACTCAGGCGAGCACCTAAGCCACGAGGAACTGGACTTCAAGTTTGACTACGAGAGCAAAATGACATCAAGCGAGGAAAACTACTTCTCGTCTTATGTCAGGGACAAATTCAACAGATAGGAGGAAAAATTATGTTGAGAAACTGGATTGAAAACAACAGGCTGTCCATGCAGGAAGCAGCCCGCATCATCGGAGTTGACAAATCCCAAATCGTCAAAATCTGCCACCAGAACTACCCGAACTGGCAGGAGAAGGAAGTTGAGTACATCGAACGCCTCAAGAATGCGGGCTACACAAAGAGTATACCACAGGGCATCGCGATTGACACCGACGTGCTGGTGCTCACTCCGAGCGTCTCACGCTTCAAGGCCCTTGCGGATGACCTTTCGGCACCGGACGGAACCATGTCGTCATCAATCGGAATGGCAATCGGAACCGCCGAGCGGGGAAAGACACACTCAGCAAAATGGTATGTCCAGGAAAACCCGAACGCGTCCTACGTACTCTTTGTGGACGGCTCTACAAAGACACAGCTTTTGCGCGACATCTGCGAGTCCGTGGCTCATACAAGGCCACACAGCTTCGGAGAATGTCTCAGCGTGCTTGAGGAGAACTGCAAATACGCAAGAAAACTCGTAATCATTGACGAGGCCGACAAGCTCCCCGTCCGCTACCTTGAGATAATCCGCGCCCTGAACGAACGATGCCAGCTTCCTTTCCTGCTCGTCGGGGAGGAAGGATTGAAGACAAAGACAGACAGAATCCCCAGGCTCAGAAGCAGAATCAGGAATCCGATCGTACTGTTCGACCGGGCCCATGCCGTGGATGTCGCAGCCTACTACCACGAGGCGGCCGGAATCGACATCACGCCGTCCACAGCCGACAGACTCGTCCGTCATGCCCAGGGAGGATTCCGCTCAATCGTAAACGACTCAATAGCAATCAGCAAGATGGCGAAAGCCTCCGGCCTTGCCACCATCACCGACAACATGCTCGACAAGCTCTGTGCGGCATAAGGAGGCAGCATGAATAAGAAGCAAAACCAGAAGTCAAACCGGGCACGTCTCATCAGCTTGATTCACGCTCAGAAAAACTCCGCCGGATTGGACGATGACACCTACCGTCTCATAATCTCCGGCGCAACAGGAAAACAAAGCTGCACCGAATGCACGATGAAGGAACTCAATACCGTCTTTGCGGACCTCAACAGCATACTATCAAGGCTCGGAAAGAGCACATACAGATTCTATCCGCGATGGGAAACCCCGTCACTATGCGATGCAGTAAGCGCACGTGCAAGGAAAATACTCGGGGATGATTGGAAGACCCGCCTTGATAATTTTGCACGTTCCAAATTCAAGAAGAACGCATACAACAAATGCGATCCCAACGAGCTCAGAAGCATAATGGCATTCCTCTCAAAAATGGAGCGCACCGCAAAATGACAGAAGGATGGCTGTTTTCCGAAGATGAGATGTCTCCGTCACCGAGTACGCAGGAAGGAAGAAGTCTTCTTATACACCACATCATACGCAATGCTGAAAATGGCACGCGCTATATGTACCGGGAAAAAGAAGTCTGCACCATGCTCCGCGTAACTTACGACGAAATTCAGACTCTCCTGAATTACTACAGGCTCGACTGCACGGTAATCCGCGATACCGTCATACGGATTCCCTGGTGGAGCCTTGCAGAATACCTCATAGATCCCGCCGAGGATTTGGAAGCAGCCTTTTACGCATACTTGAAATCCCTTCCGCACAAGGAGCCGGAGGGAAGAAGGAAAAAATGAAAAAAAAGATCCGAAAACGAAACCGAGTGTTTGTAGAATGGTACGAGGGCAAAGGATGTGGCTACCAAAATTGCATTGGAAAAACCGAAGAGGAAAAGCTAGAATGCGCCTTTGTGGAGGGAATGAAAGCTGTTTTGGCTTGTATAGGCTTGTATCAAAAATCAATAAAAGAAATGCTTTTTAAGAAGGAGTAAAATTATGAAACCTTAGACGGAAATTGTGCCTATTTGGATAAGGAGAAACAAAACATGACATTGAAATTCATAAGTAGCGATGATAAAGAATCCGTAGAATGCAAAGACCTTTGCTACGGAGAAATAATGGTCTTGATGTGTCGTATTTTGTGCGACGACAACTGGAAATATCAGGTAATTCCAGATGAAGAGGAGGAAAAGAAAAATGGCTGAAGAAACCTGTAAAAAATGTGGTTGCACACATAACAATCCTTGCTATCATCCGAAACATGGTTTCTGCTGGTGGGCAGATTCAGCGCACACAATCTGCTCTCATTGCGCGGACGAGGAAATCAAAACCAGTAAGCTCACACAACACCGGGTAAATGACATTCCTGATTGGGAACCTTCGGAGGTATGAAAATGATAGAAGATAGAAAAACATACAGGACAGACCGCGACATAAAATGCTGCTGGACTTGCAAGCACTCATTCTCAAGATTTAACCTCTCGCTTTCTTGCAAAAATCCTGATGAATGGGTAATGGAGACAAGCGTAATGCCTACAGGGATTTGTGACAGCTGGGAGAAAAAGGAGGAGAAGCATAAATGAACGCGTTTGAAAAATTCAGGGATGGAAAATTCCCGAAGGAAATACAAAACTCGATTATTCACTTTGCAGAGTGTGGCAAAAAATACAATGAATTAAATCCAGAATACTGGTTCCGTGCCGGATTCCTTGCAAGGGAGTATTCCATAAACGAGGGAATGATAAGGGTCCGCAAGGAAGAACTGAACCTTGACTGGTACAGGAGAACAAGACAGGCGATTGCCGAAGAGGAGGAATAAAATGCCAATAATTACGGAAAACAATATAGATGAAGAAGAAGCGAAAGAATGGCTGTCTGCCAAAAACACCATAGATTTACTGCCGGGAGTTCCTGAAAATCTCACTGTCAAGGATGCAGCTGAAATACTGGCAGTATCAGAACTGACAATTATAAGAATGGTTGAAGACAAACAGATACAGCTTAATAAACAGTCGATTTTGGACTATATAAATCAAAATTATCTGGTGAATCGCCCCCTAAATTTGACCCAAAACAGCCCAGATTGCCCCAAATAGCCCCGAAAAAAATATCAGTTTTTCTTATAATTTTACATCAAAATTTTTTGAAAGTGACAAAAAACAAAATACAATGAGATTCAATCCGCAACAGGGATAAAGGACATAAGCTTCTGCCTGAAAAATCTTATGGCGGCAGAAATTGTTGAGCGGAGGGAGTCACCGAAGCCCTACTATCTGATTGCAGATTCCATGATAAATTTTTATTTCCGCTATGTCATGCCGGGAGCGAGCCTCATAAACAGCGGGAAGGGACAAATTTATTACAAGAAAAAAGTAAGGGAAAATTTACATGAGTTCATGGGGAAGACTTTTGAGGAGATGGCCAAGGCATATATCTTGAGCAACTGCGGAACAAAAAAAGTTCCTGTCTTCTTGACCGACATCGTTGAATACCAAAACTCCATGAAACTCGAAAAAGAGATAAAATCCATTGAAATAGATTTACTGGGATTGGACGGAAAAAAAATGGTCCTGGCCGGTGAGTGCAAATTCAAGGCAGAAAAATTCGGAAAAGAAGATTTGGAGAATTTCCTCGAAAAGCTGAAATATCTTCCGGCAACGAATTTAAAAATCATGCTGTTTTCTCTTTCAGGCTTTACGGATTACGTGATGCAGAACGCAAAGGACTGTACGCTCGTAAAGCTTGAAGAGATGTATAAATGACGCTGCCGTGTCAAGCACGGCAATGACACAATGAATCAGAGCATTACGAGCACTTTATCCGGGCAGGCTCCGACGCAGGTTCCGCAGCCGGTACATTTTGAGTAGTCAACCACCGGGATGCCCGAGCTTACGTCAATGCACTGTTCGGGACACTTTTTGGCGCAGAGTCCGCACTTGAAGCAGCCTCGTGAACAGTCCTTCCTGATCTGCGGTTTGTTGTCGCTTTTGTTCGAGCAGGCGGCGACGGGTCCCTTCAAATCCGCGTCCACAAATTTGAAGAGGTGTTTCGGACATGCGGCCGCACATTTTCCGCAGGCGACGCATTTTGACTTGTTCACCTTGGGAAGACCGTCGTCCCCCATGTAAAGGGCACCGAATGGACAGGCCTCAACACAGTCCCCGAAACCGATGCAGCCGAAAGCACATTTTTTTGTTCCGTTCATGGTGAGCTGGGCAGCCTTGCATGTTTTTATGCCGATGTACTCAGCCTTATCCCCGGCGCAATCTTTTGAACCGGCACACGCAAGAAAAGCGACCTTCGGCTTTACCTCAACTCCCACGCTTCCCAAAATGTTCGCGATTTTTTCAGCGCAGGAAGCACCACCGGCGACACATCCGTTTGTAGGGACATCTCCTTTCACGACGGCACTCGCAAAGGCATCGCATCCGGCAAGTCCGCATCCACCGCAGTTCGCACCGCTCAGGGCATCACGCACAAGCTGAACCTTGGGATCCGTGTCCACATGAAAAATCTTTTTGAAGAGTCCAAGCAGCACGCCGAGAATGAACGCGATGACAATTGCAACGATAACAGTATATAAAATGATTTCCATAAATATCCCTACCCCCTATTTTATCAGACCCTTGAATCCAAGGAAGGCAAGACTCAAAAGACTCGCGCAGACATAAAGAATCGGGGTACCCTGAAATGCCTTTGGAACATTCGCGGACTTAAGGCGGCTTCGGACACCGCTCATAATCACCATGGAAATGAGGAATCCCATGGCGGAACCGAACGCGTAAACCAGGCTCTGCACGTAATTGTAGTTCTTGGAAATGCAGTTGATTGTGATTCCAAGCACGGCGCAGTTCGTCGTAATCAGGGCAAGATAAACACCCATCGCGTTGTAGAGTCCGGGAGACATTTTTTTCAGGAAGAATTCCACGAGCTGAACAAGGGACGCAATCACGAGGATGAAAAAGAGAGTCTGCAAGAATTCAAGCTTGAGAGGAATCATCACGAACTTGTAGAGCGGCCATGTGACAAGGGTTGCGAGCATGATGACGAAAGTCGTTGCAAGTCCCATTCCGGTCGCTTTCTCAGTGTCGCCCGTCATTCCGATGAAGGGACAGATTGCGAGATACTGTATGAAAACCACATTGTCAATCAGCGCGGATTTTATAAAAAGGGAAATTGAATCAAGCATTTGGAGCCTCCTTTTTTTCGGTACTTGCAGGTGCGGCAGCCGAAGCATCAGCCTCCGACTCAGCTTTTTTCAGCGCGTTGATTTCAGCCGCATCCGACTTGCTCTTCTGAGACTGCTTCCATGCCTGAACCAAGGCCGCAAGAATTCCGAAGACTAAAAATCCACCGGGAGCACTGTTGAAGATTCCGATGCGGTAAGCCTCTGGTATCACCTCAATTTTCAGGGAAGTGCCTGCGAAAAGAGTTCCTCCGCCAAGCAGCTCGCGAATCAGGGAAATCAGGACCAGCACGATTGTGTAGCCGATTCCCATTCCAAGCGCATCAAGGATTGAGTCCCCGATTTTATTTTTCGAAGCGAAAGCCTCCACGCGCCCCATGATGATACAGTTGACGACAATCAGCGGAATGAAAACACCGAGGGCGTTGTAAAGATTCTCTACGTAAGCGTTGAGCACCATCTGGACGATCGTGGTAAAAGCCGCGATGACCGTAATGAAAACCGGCAGACGGATTGCCGAGGGAATGAGCTTCCTGAAAAGACTGATTACGATTTCGCTCATCACAAGAACGAAAGTCATTCCGGCACCCATGCCAAGACCGTTGAAAATGCTAGTTGTAACGCCGAGAGACGAACACAATCCGATGTTCAGAACCAGCAGAGGATTCTCGCGGATAAAACCATTTGTGAAGGTCTTAAGCTTATTGATTTTTGACCCAGCCGTACTCATCAGTTCGCCCCCTTCATGTCAAAATATGAGAAAAGATTTTTTGTTCCCTCGTTGATTAAAGAGGAAACCGCCACGCTCGTAATCGTAGCCCCGGAAATAGCGTCGAAGTTTTTTCCAGCCTCAAAACTTTCCCTTGCGTTCTTTCCCTCAAACTGACCGTAGAAAGTTTTTCCGTTCGGCAGCCTGAAAGTCGGATCGTTTGCCTTGAGACCGAATCCGGGTGAGTCCGTGAGCTTGAGGAATTTCAGACCGGCAACAGTTCCGTCCGTCCTCATTCCGACAAGGATTGAGCCCTGGTCATAAGTCGGACCCGTCACCTGGGCTGCCCCTCCCACAATCTGTCCGTCTTTTTTCGCCACATAGATTTCATCAACAGTGATAGCACCCACGACAGGAGCCTTGTAATCCTCAACGGTCTCAAAAGTCAGGCTTGAGTCGGGGAAAAATTCCTTCATTGCCTCGCTGACCTTTCTCTCCTGATTCTGCTTGATCTTGGGAGCAGTGAACACATTCACCAAGGCAAGGACGGAGCAGCACATAACAGCATAGACCGTAAGAACCAGTCCAAGACGAACCATGCTCCACACACCTTCTTTGGGAGCTGATTTTACTTTAGCATCACCCATCACTTCACCTCCCTTGAAGAGTCAGCAGGACGACCGGCTTTTTTACCGTAGCCGTATTTTCTTGCCGTAAGATTGTTAAGGAACGGAGCGACGCTGTTCATAATCAAAATGGAGAACATCACGCCCTCAGGGTATCCGCCGAATTTCCTGATCAGGAATGTGATGAGTCCGCATCCGAATCCGAAAACCAAGCGTCCTTTTTTAGTGATTGGAGCCGTGGCATAATCCGTGACCATAAATGTCGCGCCGAAAAGAAGTCCTCCGGTCATCAGCGCGAGAGGAACATTCTCACCCGCAATCAGAGAGCAGAGGGCGACGGTTCCGACCATAGTCAAAGGAGCACGCCAGTCAATTATCCGTGCAAGAGCCAAAAACGCGAAGGAAATTAAAATCAAGAGAGCCGATGTCTCACCGATGCATCCCGCGCGGTTTCCGATAAAATACTCCCACAGCGTATTGTCACCCATAACGAAGCTTCCGGCCTTAATCTGCGAGAGAGTCGTCGCGGAGGAGATCGCATCCACGGCGGAGGCAGTCCTCGGATTAAGCCAGCTTGCACCCATCGCGGCAGGGAAGCTCAGGAACATAAAGGCACGCCCCGTAAGAGCAGGATTGAAAACATTGGAGCCGATTCCACCGAAAAGACCCTTGGCAACAATCATCGCGACCGCAGCCCCGATTACGAACATCCAGATTGGGACGGTCGGTGAGCTTACCAACGCAAGCATCATGCCGCTGACACAAGCCGAAAGATTTGAGATTACGACTTTCTGCCTGGTGATTTTCTGAAAGAGGAATTCAAAGGCCACGCAGGACGCGACCGAAACAAGAATCCTTATCAAAGCGCCCCATCCGAAAAGCACGATTCCCATAATGGCTTCCGGGAGCATCGCAACAATCACGGTTCCCATAATCATCTGGGGACTGCACTTCAAATTGAAATGGGGGCTGGACGAAACATGAACACGGCTCATTTTGCACCTCCCTTTGCTGCGGCCTTGGCTTTTTCCTCCGCCATCTTCTGCCTGACGATTCCTTTTCCGAGCCTGATTCTCTGGATGAGATTCACTTTGGCAGGACACACGAAGGCACAGCATCCGCACTCAATGCAATCCATGAGCCCGAAGCCCTTCGCCCTCTCAATGTTGCCGGACTTAAGCTCGCGGACAATCAGAGCCGGGGAAAGTCTCATGGCACATTTTGCAACACAGGATCCGCAGGAAATACACTGGGACTCCTCGTCAAGGAAGGTCTCCTTTTCAGTAAGGAAAGTCACACCGCTCGTTCCCTTTGCCACAGGGAAATCAGCGGAAACCATGGCGAATCCCATCATCGGGCCACCAGAGATAATCTTCACGGCCTCTCCCGCACTTCCCTCCGCCTTGAGAGAAAACACATCGGGCATAAGATCGCTTACGACGGTTCCCACGGGCACACGCACGTTCACGGGTTTTTCCAACGCGCCGCCTGAGATTGTAAGGGATCGGTCAATCAGGGGAAGTCCGAGCCTGAACGCATCGCTTATGGCACAGACGGATCCGACGTTTGAAATGACGCATCCGGCATCCGCTGGAAGTTTCGCACTGGGAATCTCTCGTCCTGTTGCGGCAGAGACGATAAACTTTTCCGCACCCTGGGGATATTTTGTTTTCACAAGGCATACGGACATTTTTTCTGAATAGCCCGCGTCACTGATAGCCTTTTCCAAATCAGGAAGGAGATAGGCCTTGTTATCCTCCAAGACGATGATTCCGACAGCCTTGCCGGAGCCACCCTTTCCGCCGTTGATTATATGGAGGACAATCGCAAGTCCGTCTATCACTTTCTTCGGAGACTCAAGCATAGTCCTCTCATCGCAGGTCAGATAGGGCTCACACTCGGCCGCATTCACAAGAACATAATCGATTATTTTGTCCGCCGGGGGATTCAGTTTCACGTGGGACGGAAAAGACGCTCCTCCCATACCAACAATGCCCGCTTCCTTTATGCGAGCAAGGGCCTCTTCCTTCGTGCATTGGAACGGATCAAGAACCGGAAGCAAAGTTTCGCGACCAGCATCGTCCGCCTCAATAATGATGCAAGGTGCCATGCCGTTTGCCGTGACAAGACAGGACTGAATCTTCTTTACCTTGCCGGAAACCGATGAATGGACGGGGCAGTTCATAAATCCCTCGCCCGATGCAATCAACTGACCTCTGGCAACCTCATCCCCCACTTTTACAAGCGGCTGATTAGGAGCGCCACCCATCGTCACAGGAATTGTTACCGTCTTTGATTTTGGAAATGCCGGAGTAATGGGACACTGATTGCTCAGCTCCTTGAACTCCTTGGGGTGAATTCCACCCTTGAATGACTTTATTTTCACCATTCTTCTATTTTACATCACAAGGTTTTTTTCCTCAATAAATAATATCTTTTTAGAATAAAGATTAGCATAAGCTAACCACATTATTCTTTACTCTGCGCCCGCTTTGTGATAGTCTGAAACCGCTATGTTAAATCAGTTTTCAAGGACAGAACTTTTACTCGGATCCGGGGCCATGGAAAAACTCAGGTCATCCCGGATCGCAATTTTCGGAATAGGCGGTGTCGGAGGATTCGTCGCAGAGGCACTTGCACGGAGCGGGATTTTTCATCTGGATTTGATTGACAGCGACAGTGTCTCGCTCACAAATCTGAACCGGCAGATAATCGCATTGCATTCCACGGTCGGGCGGCCGAAGGTGGATGTGATGAGGGAGCGCATACTGGACATAAATCCAGAGGCAGACGTAAGGACCTACCAGTGTTTTTTTCTTCCCGAGACAAAAGATCAGTTTGATTTCTCACAATATGATTATGTGGTGGATGCCGTGGACACCGTAAAGGCAAAGCTTGAGCTGATTGTGCGGGCAAAGGAAAACAATGTGCCAATAATTTGCAGCATGGGAGCGGGGAACAAATTGGATCCGACGGCATTTGAGGTCGCGGACATTTCGGAAACAAGCGTCTGTCCCCTTGCACGAGTGATGAGACAGGAATGTAAAAAGCGAGGATTGAGAGGCGTAAAGGTCGTCTATTCAAAAGAACGTCCCGTGGAAATCAAAATACAGGCCGGGGATGAGTCCCTTGAGAAAAAAGGGAATTCCATCGCGCCGGGAAGCATCGCTTTCGTTCCCTCAGTCGCAGGACTGATTATCGCAAGTGAGGTCGTCAAGGATTTGATGGCCCGATGATATGCCTAGAATCACAGGCAATCTCCAGGGACGGAATGCAGAGGGAACCGGGGAAGCGGTCAAAGCGTAAGATCGTGATGCCGGTAAAATCCACGTGAAATGTCGCGCACACATAGGGAAAAGTCTGGTTCAAAACATGGGAAATCATCGCCGACGATGAGCCTCCGTGACAAAAAAGAGCCACCGTATGCTGAGCCTCATCCCTGCGCATGTTCCTGTAATAAAGTCCCTCCCTCTCATAGCCGAGTGACCTGAGCCATTCATCGGTTCCGCGTGCCACCTTGTCACATTCCGCCGTCACAAGGTTGTTCTTGAAAAAATCATTGCCGCGCCAAGACTCATCGCACAGGTTCAATCCGCGACGCACAATCTCATCCGAAATTGACCAGGGATGTCCTCCGGCGAAAATCGGACTTCCGTCAACGGATCCCCATTTAACCTCGGGCATGAAATCAAGAACGCCCACATTTTTTATGCCGAGCCTTTCAGCCGTGTATGCCGCTGTCTCCCTAGCCCGCCCCATCGGGGATGTAAAAATCTCTTCGATTCCCTCATCCGCCAATCTTTCCGCCGCTAATTTCGCCTGCTCATGTCCCAAATCAGTAAGACAGTCCCTCTCATAATTCGGCTCACCGTGCCGCACAATCACAATACGCATGTTCGCCCCCTTGAGACAAAGTTTACAACAAAGCGTGAATAATGTACATGGCAATAAATCTTAAAAAAATCCTTGCCATCTGTAGGTTTATCCCTTATACTGAGATGAGTGGAGGAACAAATGGAACAGGAAGTTGTAAGTACCAGAACCAAAAACATAGATTCTGCGGTCAACGAGCTGTGCGGAAAACTTCACAAAAATCTTGATTCGTATAATGCCGTAATCTTTCTTGCCGCCATAGATTATGATTTTCCGCTGCTCTCAAAAAAAATCAAGGAGAAATTCCCGAACGCCGAAGTCTTAGGAACAAGCACGGCCGGAGAATTTTCAGACGCAGGATTTACGGAGGGCTCTATCATCCTCACAACCATGCATGACTTGTCCACGAAGGTAAAGGGCGTGTTCATTGACCATGCGAGCAAATATCCCATTGCATACAAGGACGACATTGAGGCGGCTCTGAAGGCTTGCGGAATCAACATCGCGGATCCGAACTCACACAGGGATGCCTTTGCGCTTGAGTTCACGAACGCAATCTACAACGCCGAGGAAACCATCCTCTCCAATTTCTACGCGATTATCAAGAACGACAGATTCCCTCTCGCAGGAGCCACGGCAGGATATACCGGAAACACGCCGAAAAGTTTCGTAAGCTACAACGGAAAGTCAACCCAGGACGGAGCCGTCATGCTTTTCGTAAAGACACGATGCAAATTCGACATAAGGCAGGAGGATATCTTCAACCCGACCGGCAAGCAGATTTATGTGACTAAGGCCGACACCATGAGAAGGGAGCTCCACACACTGAACGGACGACCCGCAACAACGGTTTACGCCGAGCAGCTTGGAGTGAGCGAAAGTCAGGCGGCACAGCAGACCTTTGAGAATCCCTTCGGACGCTTTGTAAACGGAAGCATACACATTGCGGCGCTCGCATCCTTGACAAGCGACAAAAAAATCACCTCGTTTGCCCGGATCACTCCGAATTCCACGCTTGAGATGATGCACATAGGGGACGCCCTTCAAAAAGCCGACCAGACCTGCGAAGGAATCCGCTCCGCCATTCCGCATCCGAAATTCACCCTCCTGATGACATGCATAACACGAACCCTGTATTTTGACCGCTCCGGCATGAAGCCCGCCATAATAGGAAAATACAAAAACACTTTCCCAACTTTCTGCGGATTCTCATGTTACGGCGAGCAGATTGGAAGGATTCATTGCAATCAAACCCTGGTTTCTTTGGTAATAGGTGACTAATATGGAAAATTTAAATCTCGTAAAAAGCGGACTTGACATATCGAACATCCTGATTGAGTATCTTGCAAAGGATGCTCTGGGCTCTGATTTTTTGAAAAATTATCTCACCAACATCGGTGAGCAGACCAACGCGGCGAAAATTCAAAAGGAGGCCCTTGAGAAACTTGCGGAAAGCAGCAGCACCATCGGAAAGGAATCCAGAAACATTTCAGAAAATGCCGTGAACAACAACGCGCGTCTTGACTCCATCTTTAATGCCATTGAGGAGCTGCAACATTCTGTCAGAAAAATTGAGGCTGACTACCGCCTGTACATGGAGCAGTTCAAGGAGCTGATTCAGCAGGCGAAGGAAATCAACAGCCTTGTAGACTCAATCAAGAACATTTCCGCCCAGACAAACCTGCTTTCATTCAACGCGTCAATTGAGGCAGCACGTGCCGGTGTCGCGGGAAAAGGATTCAGAATCATCGCGAATGAGGTTAAAAAACTCTCTGATGACACTGACAAAACCTCCGAGACCATCAAAACGAAGGTGGAAAACCTCACGCACTCCATCTCAACGCTCGAAAAGGATACGCTGAAAAATGCGGAGGAGCTCACGGGATTGAGCGAGGAAACCGGAAAGACGCTGGAAAAGTTCTCGAATGTCCGTCAGATCAATTCGGAAAACAACGACAATGTCACCCATGTCACCTCACGAATTGAAGAGAACATTGAGGACATCAACAAGATGATAAAATCAGTAAAGGACGCTGACAATGTGAACCGGGAGACCTTGGACAACTTCGCCCGATGCGCCTCGGAAAATGAAATGCTCTTCAACGACCTGTACTCTTTCGCCTATCAGATTAAGGCCATCTTCAAGGATTTGAATTCAGACCAATCAAAGGCATAAAAAAATCCCCCTGAGAGGAGGATGGGGAGGGATTCCTTGCCGAATGAGCTTGGGTCCCTCCTTTTTTCTACTCCTGTATGTTCAGAACGCTCTCCATTCCTGTCGCCTTGAAAACCTGCTTGCAAAAATCTGACGGTGACTGCACAATCATCTTTCCGCTGTACGAGAGCATGGTTTTGTGGGCCAGAAGAACAACTCTGAGTCCCGCGCTGGAGATGTACTCAATTCCGCTCAGGTCCAGAATCAGGGACGTCACGTTCGGGCTTCTTTCCTTTATGAGATTTTCCAGCTGTATGGAAGTGTTGGTGTCCAGTCTCCCGGATGCCGCAATCTTGATGGTGTTCGTTCCCACCACCTCATTCAACTCAAGGCTCTTTCCACCGGTCAGTTCAGTTAAGGTCATGTGTCCTCCTAATATGCACTATGCTTGTTCTATACTTGATATTATACATCTTAGCGGACACTTTTCAAGAATTTTTCACTAATTTTCCTAAGATTAAATTCAGCCCTTGATTTTTCAGAAAAATGGTTTATACTTTTATTTAGGTGCTTGGAGGGACTTTTCAATTTCCGTCAATCACCCTATAACGATAAAAATGGAGGAATAAATGGGACTTATTTCGGCTGCTTTAGGAGCTGTGGGCGGAAACCTGGCGGATCAGTGGAAGGAGTACTTTTACTGCGAGGCTCTTCCACCGGATGTTCTGGTAACAAAGGGACAGAAAAGGACTGGCGGACGTTCGTCAAACACAAAGGGAACTGACAACATCATATCAAAAGGCTCGGTAATCGCCGTTGCGGACGGACAGTGCATGATTATCGTGGACCAGGGCAAGGTAACGGAGCTTTGCGCGGAACCGGGTGAGTTCGTCTATGACTCTTCCACGTCCCCGTCAATCTTCGCGGGAAAACTTGGCGAGAGCATCAAGGAAACCTTCAAGGACATTGGACGCCGTATTGCATTCGGAGGAGAACCGCCGAAGGACCAGCGCGTCTACTACGTGAACACAAAGGAAATCATCGGAAACAAGTACGGAACGCCGTCTTCAGTTCCATTCCGCGTCGTTGACCAGCGTGCCAGAATCGACATGGACATTTCCATCAAGTGTTTCGGAGAATACAGCTACCGCATCTGCGACCCGATTCTCTTCTATACTAACGTCTGCTCAAACGTATCCTCAGAGTTCAAGAGGGATCAGATTGACAGTCAGCTGAAGAGCGAGCTTCTTACATCTCTCCAGCCTGCGTTCGCAATCATTTCGGAACAGGGCATACGTTACTCTGCTCTCCCGGGCCACACCATGGAGATGGCCGATTCCCTGAACAAGGTCCTTTCCGACAAATGGCGCAACCTCCGCGGTATAGAAATCGTCTCATTCGGTGTCTCTTCCGTAAAGGCGGACGAAGAGGATGAGAAGAAGATCAAGCAGCTTCAGGAGACGGCGGCTTACACGGATCCCACATTTGCGGCGGCACACCTTGTCGGATCTCAGGGAAATGCAATGATGGCGGCTGCGAACAATACTGCGGGAGCTATGACCGGATTCATGGGAATGGGCATGGCAGGAATGGCGGGAGGCATGAACGCACAGAACCTCTTCGCAATGGGTCAGCAGCAACAGCAGCAGGTTCCTCCCCAGCAGGCGGCTCCACAGGCAGCACCACAACAGCCGGCGGCAAATTCATGGACTTGCTCATGCGGTACGGCGAACTCCGGGGCTTTCTGCATGAACTGTGGAAAACCGAAACCAGCTGCGGGCGACGGATGGACTTGCTCCTGCGGAACCCTGAACAAGGGAAAATTCTGCATGAACTGCGGCTCACCGAAACCTGCCGGAGAACCCCTTTACAAATGCGACAAGTGCGGATGGGAACCGCCGGATCCAAAGAATCCCCCGAAGTTCTGTCCACAATGCGGTGACCCGTTTAACGAGGGCGACATCGTAAAATAAACGAGACATCAGGCTGGTTGGTAAGAAATTGCCAACCAGTTTTTTTGTACCGCATCTGTTTTTATTCTACATAAATTTAAAAAAACTCTTTACACTCCGGCCGCATTTGTGATAGACTTCCCACACTGCCCCGACAGTTCGAAGTCCTTCCTGTCGTTAAACAAAACCAGGTCAACTCTTTATTTTTTTGAGGCACTATCAAAATGAATGAATTACTCTTAATCATTTCGCTTTTGATTTCATTTGGCGCGACCCTGCTTTTTCTGAAATTTTTCGGC
>JAEEGH010002984.1_pt1 | contig 45005 bp, 40 predicted proteins | sample 9134181 | NCBI WGS metagenome assembly JAEEGH01 (sample SAMN16246544, study PRJNA631951) | gut metagenome | biome: gut microbiome; feature: rumen; material: DP-attached | host: Bos | place: Iran: Karaj | collected 2018-10
AGTCGTGGAAGAAAACGTTCGATTCTTCTTCGTAAACGTCAAGGCAGGCCGCGCCGATCTGACGCGCCTTGATGCCTTCTACCAGCGCCTCGGCATCGATCAGGGCGCCTCTTGAAGTGTTGATCAGGACCACGCCCTTCTTCATCTGCGCGATGGTGGAAGCTTTGACCATGTGCCTGTTCTCATCGGTCAGAGGACAGTGGAAAGATATGATGTCCGCCCTTGCCCAGAGCTCTTCGAGCGTGACGTACTCGATCCCACTGTCTTTAGCCGGGAACTTATCGTACGCGATAACGTTCATTCCGAAGCCCCTGCAGATGTCGATGAAGATGCGCCCGATCTTACCCGTGCCGACTACGCCGACAGTCTTGCCGTGAAGGTCAAAGCCGGTGAGACCGTTTAAGCTGAAATTAAAATCTTTCGTTCTGATATATGCTTTGTGGATCCTTCTGATCGACGTCAAAAGCAGCGCCATGGCGTGCTCTGCGACCGCATACGGAGAGTATGCAGGCACGCGAACGACATGAATCTTGCCGTACGCGTATTCGATGTCGACGTTGTTGTAGCCCGCGCACCTCAAGGCGATCAGGCGGATGTTCATCTTCACGAGTTCATCGATGACTTCGCGGTTCACGTCATCGTTAACGAATACACACACGACATCGCACCCTTCAGCCAGGCGGCAGGTGTCTTTGGTCAGACGCGTCTCGTAGAAAACTATCTCATATCTGTCATCGCCGTTCGCCCTGATAAACGAATTCTTGTCGTAATCCTTGGCATCGAAAAAAGCTATCTTCATGCTATTAATCCTCCCCTTTTTGCTTAAACCTCGAAAATGACTTATTGGGGTAAATAATTAGATAAACAAACTTTCTATTTGCAAATATCTACTTCAAATACTATTGCCTAATTAAGCGATCAACCCTTGAGATCATTCCACATTTATAATGGTGAATCGTGTTTCCTTCTATGATTTCCGTATACTTTTGCTGCGCATTAATCTCATTTAATATAGGCAAGTTAGTTAAGTATTATTTAATTTCATCAGAAATCTAATAAACCTCTTCTCACCCATATAAGAATGCTCTTCCCCATTTCCGTCTGCAATTCATAGTCGATATAATGAGACCAGTTTTTCATATTGATTTTCTTGCCACAACCCTTATACATATTTGCTGTTATGTACATTTCAATAGAATTGATATCCTTGGCAATCATCGAATTCAAGCTGCGGCCATTGTAATACTCAGTCCAATCACTACACCAAGTATCAAAACCATATATTCCGCGAGCACTTCGTGTGTATTTATAGTGTAAGACAGCATCATCTTGCTTTTTGTTATAGTCTACAGTTTGATCTTTATGTATTTGGTCTCCAGTTTTACACTTTCCAAAATCATGAATCAATAGCATTCGCAAGATGGACTCTTTATCATATCCACTACTAGAATAGTCTTCGATAAGCTTCTTGTCATGAGTCCAATTATATAAACTATTTGGCAAAAACAACCTTCCTAAAATAAAGGAGCCGTAGATATGATCGTTAACCGATTCAGAACGAATTAGCGGTGCTTCATAAGAGCCAACAACGTCTAAATCGACTTCATTTCCATTGGCATTCCAACCCTTCATTCGTTCCATCTTAAGATTAAAAATATCGGCTAAAACTTCATAGTATAAACGATCACATTTTTGCTTATCAAAATTGTTGCTATCATCTAAAAAGAAGTCTTTTGCATATTGCTTAACAGATTCTACTACTGGAATCCAACCCAAAACAATGTGTTTCAATATATTGCTTATTTCTGTCTCATATTTGTCCATAATTCCGGTTTCACTTCGTGACTGACAAATAGTCAAAACAGTTAATATATTCAAACTTAATAGCGGGTTTATGCAATCTTCAGCGTAACGATTATGATGAGGCAAATGCCGGTCCATTTCTTCATAGATAGACTGAATTAAAAATGCCATAGTTGAATCCACTCTCAAGGGAGAATTCCTAGTATCGTCTAAATAGCGATTGTTATCCTTATCGGCAAACTGTTCATCAAAGTATGCAATATGAAAACCTCTATTAATGCTGTTAAACAAGTCGTTCTGGAGAATGCAGTCAAGAAATTGCCGCTCATGGTTCCTATATCCATTTATCAAAAGAGAAACCGATAAAGTCCGGAATAGAATAAGCTCATTAAAAATTGTATTATACATTTCTGGATCATTAATTACTAAAATGTCATTTTCAAAATACTTCTTATGTAGCGTATTCCATCTAATAAGCAATGTTTCCTGAACTTCTTTTTCTTTCGCAAAAGCAAAGCCATAACTGTTAATTCTAGCTAACATATGCGCCGCTTGAGCAACAACTAGTGGATGATTATCTTCTTTTTCTATGATTTTTCTTAATGTATTGTTAATCTTCTCTCTGTCTACTTTACCCATTAACGATTTATACAAATTGTCAAATAAATCGTTGGTTATGGCATTCAATACCGGTTGGCTTTCAATCTGTTCTATAAAAGCTTTTTCGTTGGAAGTTTTTAGTAGATTGCACAAATGAACTGCAATGAAAAACGATCTCGTTATAGAATTCTTTCTTATTACATTAGAGTATTTCTTTATAACTCTTGAATCCGTATCAGAATGAGATTCTTCCTTAACTAAAGCAGCAGTAGCATAAGCTATTTCAGACATTATTTCTTCTTTGTTGCCCTTAATAGGATTAGAATAATGCTCATAAAGGATTTGTCCTAAGTCTTTATCATTTAAATGATCTGCTTTTAGCACAATAAGAAGAGTCCTAAAATCTACTTTTCTCAAGGCATATTTTTTTAATAAACTAATTGCATCCTTTGCTTTATTGCTCTTTTCATCAGGTGCAAGATAACTATCTAATTTTGTTACAACACTATCTAGAATTACACTATCTCTAATTGGTACGCGATGCATTCCATATGTACATACTGCTGATGTGTAAGAATTACACAAAGCTGATTTCTTTCCATTTCTGTATGATTCATCATCTTTTACAACTTGAGTCGCACAAAAGACAATCGTCATTTTTTTGTGTGTATTAATGAAATTAACTAATTCGTTCTCTATAGCTCTCTTGCTTTCGAATTGTTTTTCATCAATTCCATCAATAAAAAATACAAACTTAAACTTATTGCTCTTTGATATATTTTTTATTGCTTGAAGATCTTTCTTCAATACACTGTTGCTAACTTTGGGGTTTGAATGCAAATCAATAATCAAAGGGAAAATGTGAGTTTCCTTATAATTATCCATTAACTTCTTATACAGTAATGCTATGAGAGTAGACTTTCCTGTGCCCTGTAATCCATTAATAACTATTCGCGACCCGGATTTCGAATTTGCGTATTCCACCATCGCATTATAAATGCCATAAAGATCAGCTGATTCAGAACTGTCCTTACCTTCTTGAAGGAAGAAGCCAACCAGTTCTTCCGCTATTTTCCTCTTATCTTCATTACTAAATTCAGAATAAAAAGCATCAAGATATTTATTCTGATTCTCATTGATAAATTTTTCTACAGATATTCCTGCAATTGTTTCTGTAAGATCTTTACCTTTATTTAGATTATAGCTTTGGGTCGTATTAGTTTTTTCCTCTATGAACATTTGAACAGACCTAATTGTATTCTCAAGTTCACTCTGGGCCTTCCTTATCTCGTCTATCTTTTCTTTTTTAAGTTTGAAATTAGCAATTCTGGTATTAGTCGAAGATGTATCATTTTTGTCATTATCACTCTTATTAACTCTATCAGAAATACTATCAATTCGATCATTTAAGTGCGCTTCTATGATAGATTCTGCTTTAGCGCGAGCATCATTTGGAACAACTGCTTTGTCATTCTTTTTTTTTGTGTTATTTTTTGCACTGTCATCAGCTACCAAATCACTAGATTCTTCAGTTAATCTCTTCAATTGTTCGTTTAGAAATAATGTATCTATAAAACTTGTTGCAGAGTTAGCAGCATATCTTTGGTTTTTTTCTTTATCTTCATCTTTTCCATGGCCCCAATCACATATGGATTTAATTACAATCCATTCGCTAATCCCATTTACTCTGCACGCACTGTATAGGCCTCGAGCCTCCATCTCGCCGCCCAAAACGTAATAATTGCCAGTGGGTAACGCATCTCTAAATTTCTGATCGTCAACTACTTTATCACCTGAAACAATAGTACCAAATAAAACTTTTGCTTTTTTTGTTCCAACTTTGTGATTCCACTTGCTTTTTATGTTTTTACATGCACTTAGCAACAAACGACCAGCATCGGGCACAGAATTATCACTTCTAAAACCGCTTCCTTTTACCTTGCCGGATTCATAATCTAGCATTCGTTCAGAAACAACCACATCACCTATTTTGTGCTCTTCTTCATGCCGGCCAAATGCTATTCCCAAAAGAATCACTGCACAAGGAGAGTGTTCATTAATTGCAAAATTAATAGACATTAATGAGGCATCAGATTTTACTGATCCTTGTGAATTCAATTGAAATTGAACTACATCATAATCATAATATTTGCATTTTCTGTAGTTGTTTGTGTCCTTATTATCTTTTCCAAGTAAATCTTCTTTTAATATTTTTAATCCTTTGCCCTTGAGGAACGCGTTAGTTTCATTATCATTAGCAGTTACAATTAATATTTTCTTACTCATCTTTCCTCCTCAAATTGCAAAACTATAATCAAATTAAATATATTGGAACAAAGGATTCGTCCTAAAAATCCACCATATAATAATGTAGCACTATACGCATCAAACTCAATTATATAAGTAAATAATCAAAATAATTTAACAGCTCGGATGGGGCAGTTTTGTTTTATAAGCATTCACAAGATGAAGTGCTCATTGATTACAGCATCTTAGGTTATTTAAGGAAACTCAAAGCAGGTCTAATCGCAACCGAAAATTGAATCGGCAAAAATCTTTAGCACTTTTTCAACTCGCTTCAACTCATCAGTGTCGTCAATTCTTTCTGCTTTTAAATTATTCGAATCTCTAACAATACGACTCGCGAATAGGTCTACATAACCATTTGAATCAGCTTTATTATCAGAAAAAACAGCATACTCTGTCCTATCTTCTATAAATCTGAATCCAAATACGAATTCCAATTCTCCTTCAAAAACCAAGCTATCAAAATTGAAATCAATAATCTCAATTCCGTTGGAAACTAATTGCTGTATAAGTAGATTGCTGTTGTAATCTACAAGCAGGCTCTTTTTCTCTTTCTCAAGAAATCTAATTTCTTCCGGATAATACGCATCTTTCGAGAAACATAATTTGAATATGATATTATATTCGTCTCTGTTGATATCATTCCAATTGCGTGTTATTAAAAATGTATGAAACAGTGGCAAATCGAATAAAAAGAAACGATAATCTTTCAATCGGGGGTTAGCTTTGCTAAATCGCTTTAGTCGTGCTTCTCTAGCGTTTTTCCAAGGGCCTAATGATTCATCTCGATAAGTATATGGGTTCTCGTTGCTATCACCAAAATAGACTACTGTCCAAGCTCTGTTAACCCGTGCATCATCGCCATTTCTTGATAATGATTCAGCATATTTCAGTGCATATCGCCTTAAGGTTTTATCTTCAGCTAATGAACAAGCATATGCTAATGACAAACGCATATGCGGATCAGAAGGTTTTTGATTGACTATAGGAAGAAGGAAATTTGAAGAATCTCCTTTGAATCTAGACATGTAATAAATTACTTTTTCACGTATATTCGTCAATCTATCGTCATTTGGAATCAAGTTATAATATTGAGAAAGATTCAGTCGCATCAAAGATATTTCTTCTTCAGACATCCATTCCGCTTTCCTTATTACAAAGTTTGTTACATCATCTTTGATAACTTGATTAAGAGCGTTATCCAATAATTCTTTATCTCCCTTTTTCATTGCATCCAACAATTGATGTGCAAGAATAAATGCCGCCAGACTGTTGTGCCGAAACATAGTTGCAACGCGCTTTCCTTCCATATCAGACTCTTCTTGCCAAATGAGAAGATCAGTCACCGCTGAATTATCAAGCGGATGTGTGTGAAAAAAAGCACCTCGGTAGGTTATTTGAGCAGCAGCTTCTAAAACTCTGATGTTTTCTAGCCAATCAGAACTTCCTGTGCTTCTGTTTTTCTCATTTTTGAACCACATTCGAAAAAAACGCTCATATAAATCATATGTCGTATTAATTGTATCATTATCATCTGAGAAGCCGGCTAAGTATGCAAGCAGCGTAAGCTGAAAAGGATTTCCGAGCATTTCTTTTGCAGCCACGGAATCTTTAGTCCAAGAGTCAACTATGTCTGGAACACGTTCTTGTTCAAAAATGTCCGCCCATGATTTTAAGAACTTTTTCGTATGTATATTCTCTTCCCATGGATCAATTTCTAAAATATATTCCGTAAATCTGGTTCCTTCAGAATATGTCCTTTGATAGAACTCTTTTCTGCTGGCCAACCAACAATGAACATTATCATTCAAATCTAAAAGCTTAACTATTAGTTCATGGTATGATTCCATGTCATTCCAATAGACTTCATCAAGACCATCTATAAGTAAAAACAAATCGGTAGATGGTTCAGCTTTACAAAGAATTTGTATGTTTTTTAGAATGTCTTCGTGTTCTTTTATGTCCTGTGTGGTGAAATACACAGCATTTGTTTTTTCAAATTGGGAGATATATTTTAATAGTGTTGATTTCCCAGAACCTGCTTCTCCCAAAATCACGACATTGCGCCTTGTATAAAGATCTAATAAATCTTCATAACCGATCTTTTCTCGACCGTAACTTAAAGTCGGACGGACAAATAATCTAGGAAACGCATTTTTAAATGCAATGCCGGTATTCATAACAGGTAATAGACCGAAAGATTGTGTTTTTCTCTTTCGTTCCTCAATAAAAACAGATATTTTCTTGGAAATTGCAGTTGAATCTACAGTGGCTTCTGTTTTACTAATACTTTCAGGTTTGCCATACAGATCATTATAAAGTTGATCGATGAATACTCCCACAGCCTCGTGCATACCATGCGGATACCAGATAACTTTTAATTCCAAATCATCGAGTTCTTTCTGTCTGTTTTCAAACTCCGCAATAAACCCATATTCATTCATTAGTATTGGATGTAAAGGATCTGCTGAATTTTCAGTTTCTTCTGGTAATTCCATCAAAGCAAATCCAGTCGCTCCTTTGCAAGCTCTTAACACAGCACACGTTCTATCATTGACCAGTCCACAACCTAGAAATAAAGGAGGAGCAGCTGTAAAAATTTCCCTTAGTGCCGCTGGTATTGGAAGAGAAATATCTGGTTGAAATTCATCACGTCCATAGGTTTCAGAATATCTTTCATTGGTTAGAATTATGTGTTCTGGATTAAGTATGGTGCCATGAAGTTTAACTATAACCTGCTGGTTTTTTTGTATTCTTGATGTCAATTCTTTCTTTTGATAAGTGCTTTCAGGAGTAATGATAAGCGGCGCTTTTAGTAGACTCTCTAAAGCAACATCATAATTTGTAGTAACGATTGCTCCCTTAAATAATTTAGGTATTTTTAACTGATATTTTGGACGCTTATCTTCGTCTATTTTATCTGGAGAAAAAGCACTTTCAATTGAAGAAATGAAAGCATTGTGTTTATAAAACTTCTCAAGAAGACTAGCTGCTTCTTCAAATTTGTACTCGGCTAGACGAGCAGTGATTTCATTTCTAGTTTTAAGAGGAATTCCTTTTGCTTTTTCTTCTAACAAAGATTGCCACAACGGATAGCCGGCCCAGCAAGAAAGACCAGCACCTATTATAGGTGTAACACGATTAGTCCTTAATTGAAGCACAAGAGAATCATATGTGTTTTTATTGCATAGGTCACTGTTGATTTTATATGCATCCATTAATTCTGAAAAGTCCATATAACCGATTACCCCATTTATGTTCAGAATCTTACTTTCGTTCTGATTTTATCATAATCAGATTACTATGAACACGAAACTAGTTTATTTCATCAGCCCAGTGTTTTCTCTTAATTATAATTACTACTCACCTTCCACCTCTCCATCGTATACTGCAGCTCCGGTCTCCACCTCTCGGCGTAGTCCCAGTCGATGGATACAGAAGGATTCATCACCTGCTTATAGGCTTCGTACATGAGCCTGCCAATGACCTTTGGAGAGACGCCACCCCACTCACCACAGAAGGCGGGGATCACGATGCTTCCGATGTGGTTTTCGAGGGCGACCATGAGCGTGGTGCGCATGCACTGATAGACGATCATGGGGTCTTTGACCGGGAAAGGGATGTGCATGGTTGGGGTGTGAATGAGCTTCACGTCGTTGGTGCCGATGTCAATGATGAAGCTTGAACCGATAACTTTCTTCTGAACTTCTCTCCTTCGTACACCCTAATAGGATTTCCTCTCTCAATCTCTGTGTGCTTTTTCCATGCACCATTAACTGCTGTTGCTTCGTTCTCGCGCTGCTGCAGGGCCAGGATACTCTGCAGTTTCTTGATCGCTCTCTGCTTGTTCTGCACCTGACTTCTTTCCTCTGTGCAGGTAACAACGATGCCTGTCGGCTTGTGGTAGATGCGCACTCCAGTTTCTACCTTGTTGACATGCTGACCGCCTTTGCCACCGCAATGCATAGTAGTTACTTCGCAGTCAGAAAGATCGAATTCACCTACGCTCTCAGCTTCCTTGATCACATGAAGATCCATATACCAGTTTTTGCGCTGATGACCCGGTCTTATGGTGCTTTTCCACACCCATAAGACCGTGCCTTCAAGCGAAGAAACATCCTGAACAAATTCCATAACGGCAGACTTGTATCCGTGCCCTGAATAGTCCTCGTTTATGGAAACGATCTTTGCGCCGGAAAACTCCTTAAGCAAAGTTTTAGCAAGCTTCTCGACTCCGACAGAGCACTCGACGGGGCCCTGTCCTGAACTTATCTGTATTAACATCTTTACCTCTCTTTTCCTGCCTTGAAGTTATAGACCGGCTTTACGATCTTCTTTACTTCAACGCTTTCTGAAATCGCATCAACGATCTCATCGATTCCGCGGTAAGCAACCGGTGCCTCATCGAGCGTTCCCGTGCCGATCGAAGATGAATAGATTCCCTTCATGTCATTCTTAAATGCCGATACCGTGTAGTGGTTCTTTACTTCATCGCGGCGAAGTACACGACCTGATCCGTGCGGCGCGGAATAGTTCCACTCTGCATTTCCCTTGCCTACGCCCAGGATCACTCCATCGCGCATGTTGATAGGGATAATTACTGTCTCACCTTCACATGCAGAAGCAGCACCCTTGCGCAGGACCTTAGTGCCATCAGGAAGAACACCGATGTAGTTATGGATTGACTCGTAGCGCTCCACTTCCTTCCACTTCATGCCCTTCAGGATCTCCTGCAAAATAATCTCCCTGTTAAGCGAAGCGTACTTAGTGGCAATCTCAACATCGTGAAGATAGTCGTCCATCAGAGGACCTTCCACATAAGAGATCTCATACGGGACATTCATGCCCATGTTAAAGAGCCTTCTGCGTGCCGCTTCGGTGTAGTAATCGGCGACGTCATAACCCAAATGACGGCTGCCTGAGTGAATGATCAGGTAGTATCCGTCCTCACCCTTATCAACTTCAATAAAGTGATTTCCGCCACCCAGTGTTCCAAGGCTCTTCCGTGCCTTATCAACATTAACCGCTCGCAGACATCTGAGTTCAGATAAAACCTCAAAGTCTGCCTTGCTGTGAGGCGCCTTGCGTATTCCAAAACCTGACGGAACGCTGTCCCTTATAACTTTGTCGAACTTTGCAAATTCAATGCTCTTCGCCTTGAACTTGCAGACCAGCATTCCGCATCCGATATCAACGCCCATGAGCTGGGGAATGATCCTGTCGGTAACGGTCATGGTAAGACCGATGGGGCCGATCTTGCCCGGATGGCAGTCCGGCATTATCCTTATTCTCGAGCCCAGCGAAATATCGTTGTCGCAGATCGTTTGTATCTGGTATCTTGCGTAATCTTCGATATCTGATGCGTATACGATCGCATCAGCAAAATTTCCTTTTATAGTGTCCATGAATTTTCCTTTCGATTCTCGAAAAGGCATGCAAACAAAGCCTCGTTAAAGGCGTATGGTTATGGATCACGCTGGAAATAGTTAATTAAGAAATTAAGCTACAGAAGCAGATCCTGCACGCCTGTTGTTTATTGTTCTTGTTGTTATTCTTTGTACTGTCATTGCAAGGACCTCCTCCCGTTTGATGTTAGCGGTGATTATACGCGCAGATCCTGAGAAATGCAATGGGGACGAAAGAATACGACGGAAAGATGATGTTATGAGAGAATTCAGCTTCCAGGGCTTTATTTGTTATAATGCTCTCGAAAACACAACGGGGATAAAAGGCACGGATATAACAATGAATAAGACAAAGCAGGACGGGAACGTTCCTGTAAATGAACCTTCAAAGAAAAGGCTTAAATGGATCCTTATAACAGCGGCGCTCATACTGCCGGTCTTTTTGCTGATCAGGTTCATAAGCCCCACGTGGACTCCTGAGATAAAAGGCCACAATTCAATAAGCGAACTTAGGAGTGTATCCATAAACGGTGCTGATCTTACGGTCCTCATCAGAGGCAAGAACAAGGATAATCCCGTGCTGATATTCGTTCACGGAGGACCGTGCTGCTCCGAGATCCCTTATGTAAGGAAATATCAGGATGAATTAGAGAAGGACTTTACGATCGTTCATTACGACCAGAGAGGAAGCGGGCGCTCTTATAAGGCCGGTCAGGACTATTCGGACGTCACAGCCAAGACTCATGTCGATGACCTGATCGCCCTGACAGAATATGTGGAAGATTGCCTGAATAAGGACAAAGTGATCCTCTTAGGGCATTCCTACGGCACATATATCGCGACCCAGGCAGCATCTCTAAGGCCTGATCTGTATGAAGCTTATGTCGGTATCGGGCAGATGTCTGATACCATCAAAAGCGAACTTAACACGCTCGATAAATGCATTGCCGCAGCTGAGGAAAAGGGCGATAAAACTGATGCGGAAAAGCTCAGAGACCTTAAGCCTTCTATCCAAAGTGGTACCGCGATCGTCCCAAGAGACTACGTGCGCAAATATGGGTTTGCCGCAAGGAAGATCGACGATAACAGAGACTATGTTCTGGCGTTTCTCTTCGGAACCGAATACAACCTGTTTAATGCCGCAGGCTTCTATATGGCTTCAGCGAAGTATCAGGACGCGCTTGTCATGGAGGGCCTTACTCATCCCATAACAGAGATAGTAACGGACCTTGATATCCCTGTTTATTTCGTTATGGGCAAGTACGACGGCATGACATCACCTGAGGCCGCAAAGGAATATCTGGACAGCTTAGGCGGCGAAGGCGCGCGTGAGATGGTCATCTACAAAGAGTCGGCACACTACCCGCAGTTCGAAGAAAAGGAAGCATTCAGCAAGTGGATGCGGGAGACATTTAAAGGGGTATAAAACTCTTGTAACGAATTCAAAGTTTTCCCGTCTAACAGATGACAAAATCTGAAAAGGCGGGATAATTTATGGAAAAGAAAAACACTCCGGCAAAGGCTTTCTGGCTTACTAAAGACGCAGGACTGAACCGCATACTGTGGTATCTGATACTGACAGCGCTCCTGTCAGCGTTCTGTTTTATAACACTCCATGTCTGGCTTTTGCCTTATTCAATCGCATATAACGAGACGGGCGTAATGACCCCCGGCTATTTCCTCTATGCGGCGATCGGCATCCTCTTCTCAACACCCGGACCGTTCGTAGCAGTCCTGATCCACTCCCTGTTCATCGAGAGAACGGGCCTTAAGTTCATGATGAAGGGTATCTTCCGCACCGAAAAGAAGCTTAGGACAGTCATTGTCACAGGCATCTTCTGCCTGATGGCCCTTGTCTATGCGCTCATCTGCGGCACACCCAACGGCTCTCCGTGGTATATGTTCATCTTAGGATTGATCGTCATGATCCCGTTCGTCGGCATCGCCGAAGAAACAGGCTGGCGCGGCATCCTCCAGCCCGAACTCGACAAGAAGCTCACCTACCCCTTATCGGTCATCATCACGGCCTTCATCTGGTGCATCTGGCACTACTCTGCCTGGATCGATCCCACATCGCGCCACTACAACGACAGCTTCATCGGCTTTGCCATCACCATCTTCATCTGGTCATTTGCCATGGCAGCCATCTACAAGGCCACGAAAAGCGTCTTCGCCTGTGCCTTCTACCACGCCTTCATCGACTCCATCGGCGCCGTCTACGACTGGAACGCTTTGTTTGATGCATTCCCGGGCAGCGTATCGGTTAACGTGTTCCGTGTTGTTTGGTTAGCGGCAGCGATTGGGCTGTGGGTGTGGGAAGAGAAGAAAAGGACAAATTTGACCGCTGTTTCTAAGTAATTGATGGTTTTCTACACATTTTAAGAAAACTTATCTAATCTGAAATATCAGAATAATTTAAATTTTAAGATTTGTATGCATCAAATATCGTCTATTTTTAATTCAATTAACATACTTCTATATTCTATATTTTCATCTGATAATTCTTCTTGTGGAACCAACAAAAGCGGATACTCCAATACCACTTCGTTAAAATAAGTACGAAGCCATTGATATTTCACTCTTACATTTAGTTTCTCGTTTTGTAACCCATTAATAATTATTTCTCGGAAGGAAGATAACCATTTAATATAATTATAGAAAGAGCCATCTATTTCTTCTTGTTGTCTTAATATATCTATGAACCAGATGCCATCTTTATCTTTTTTAATCAGGTTTTCAAGATCTTGTAGGTCATCTTCATCGTCAGATGCATATTCAACATATTGAGATATTGCATTCTCATTAATAATTATTCTTGGGTAAACCGCGACTTTATTTTCCATTTCATAAGCTTCAATCATAGCGGGTCCAAATACAATATCTCTTTCGTGATACAACTCTCCAATGGTAATTGCTCCTCGCAAAAGGATACCGAACGGTATTAATTCCATTTGTAGATGAATTAGTTTAATTAAAAGGAAGAACAGATTATCTCTTTCTGCAGGGCAAGAAATAACAGCACTATCTGAAAATGTAATTATTTCTACTCCAAACTCCTGCATATTCATAAAGGTTGAACCATAATTATTTACCTTAAGTGAATGAATAAGCTTAAGAACTTCAAGTATTCTTTCTTCATCTTCCTGAGATCTCTTTGGATTTTTAATTTCTGCCGAGAAACCCAATATATCAACAAATGCAATTAATCTATTAGAGTATATATCTCCCATTACAGTCCTCCATTATTATAGCAGCCAAGAGTACAGGGCAAGCTTGTATTGTCTGTGGTAGTTCCTATAACGGAAAACAGATTAATTGTGCATTCATGAAAAATAAATGTTCTTTCAATTGTTTTTTCCGTAAATAAGATATAGGCATATTATATTTTGAAATATCGTATTCCTACAATAGTATATTTTAACATGCGCTTCTTATCCTCTTCACCACTTCCACATCCGCTGGCAACCAATCAACAGTGTCAATTTCATCTATTGATAACCATTTTACTGCTTCATGTTCCAGAAGCTTCATATCAGAATCAGGTGCAAGTTCAGCCCAGAAGCAATCCATGGATAAATGGAAGTTTGGATAGTCATACTCAACTGTTGTGAGAAGATCACCAACGATTATGTCTGCGTTCAGTTCTTCCTTTATTTCTCTTGCGATTGCGCGCTCGGGCGACTCTCCTTCTTCTATTTTTCCGCCAGGGAATTCCCAGCCATCCTTAAAGTCACCGTAACCGCGCTGTGTTGCGAAGATCTTGTTATCTTTCCGTATTATTGCTGCTACTACTCTAATAGTTTTCATTTTTGGTTATCTATTGGCTGGAGTAATTGCATCATAATAACTTTTCAATCGCCCCATCATTCTATCTTCATCGTCTAACGAAGATAACCATTCTTCAATATCAGCACTCATTATAGAGTTTTGCCTTAGAATGCGGGCTATATCGCTAGCAGAAATAATAAGAATAGGATGTTGATCTTCAATTACTTCTTCATATGCTTGTTTATGAACATAGCTTGTGGTAACCATTATTCCAAACTGGCGGTATCTAATACGCGATATCAGTCGAGACATCTCTCGGACACCAACAGAATTGTTCTTTGAATAACATTTAGCTTCTATTGCGCAATCAATTTTTAGTGGGAAATTAGCTTTGCTTCCTCCGCCGATAGAATAATATCCTAATGCATCACGACCACCATCTCGCCAAGGTCTTGTAAGATTAAAATCTTGGAAGTGATCATCCATTTTTTCAACAATATCTTGAGCGCATCTTTCAAATCCATAAGCATTATCCTTGTAGTGATTGCGGATCATTTCAAGCGCTACCATTCCATCATTATCACTTTGCAATTGTGTGTATTTATCTGGCACTTTAGGTAATTTCTTTGCGATGAGCGGAATAATACCATTTCGACCTTTTGCAATAAATTGTCTCCACACCGATGGTGCATATTGTAAGTTGTTGTCGTGATCATATATAAGAGCTTCGAGCCAACGTCGGTCTATTGGAAGAACAGTATTCAATACAGTAAAATATGCTTCATAATTCTGAAAGCGTTGCTCGTCTATCGTTCTCCAAAAAGCAACTAAGTCTTTATCAGGTGAAAGCTTTGGATTTCCGGGGGCTGCCAGTCCTAAAAACTGAACATCCCAACCATTTCCAGTTTTCTTGTATATGAAAAATGGTGGAACGTCCTTTATCGAACCATCTTTGCTATTAAGACAATCAAAAACTAGTTCTAAAAGTTGATTTCCTTTCCTTGGAGTATCAAGTAACGACTTGCCTGGACTACGGTTATCTCCATAATAACGAAATATTCCCGTTTCCTCATCCAAAAAATCTGGCCAGGCTAATTCCGACATAGAGGTATAAAGAACAACATATGCCGGAAGCCCACTTCCATCCTTGCGCATAACTTTACGAAATCCGCCAGAATTACTACAACCAGGCATTAGTTTAGAAAGAACCTCGGAACCCTTTCCATTGATTTTTCCACCCTCATAAATAGTATCGACTATTAAATCTGCAGAACTCAATTTTTCAAATAGCACTTTCATAACTATTCTTTCTCCGTTGAAATTACTCACAACCGTCATTTATTCTTGTTTTATTTTGCTAATATCCGCAACAGTCTTCATAATCACTACGTCTGGTTGAGTCCAATTCGAAATCCTAATTCAAATAAATCCCAGATTAATTCTATGTCATTTATTCTATATTGATACTCTCCTCGATAATTCGAGTTCGTTGTTACTTTTAGAAAATCCGGGGCACAATGCATATATAGTCGTAATTCTAGTCCCCACTTATCTGCACTGTCCTCTAATACAATAATGCCATCTGTATCTTCATCTATTGACGGATTGAACTTACTGTTATATTCAGAAAAAAAGGATTGAAGCCTGGAAATACGTCCCTCTGCTTCAATAAACACAGCATAATCATTTTCCCTTAGAAATTGAGCTAGATTTTCTGCAGTAGACATAGGGCAAAATCTCCTTTGTTTCTATATTTTAGGTATCATAGAAGAATTGTCAGGTGCATTCTTATTAATATCCCATTTAGCAACCTTCATTTTCTTAATTCTTTTTCCATCACCAAAGTTCAAGATGTCTTCTCTCGATAAATTTACAAGAACTTTATTTAAGCTACCCATTCCACCAGAAGAAAACAAAAAGGCCTCTGCCGGATCACACAGTTTACAGTACGCCCACAATTGACCGAGATGATGAAGATTAAGCTTTTCTTTCTTTGCTTCTATGAATACAATACTTGCCTTTTTGCCTTTGGATACTATACCCAAGACATCAATCTGAATATCGAGGCCTACCGTTTGCGGATATTGTTCGATTATTCCATGTTTTTCTAAAATCTTATCTAAAGAAATTTGACTGGTATCTTCAACAACAATTGAACACCCCTTATACTTATCGGTCAAATATTGTTTGAGCCAAATACCCATAGGCCCATATAGCTCAAATTCTTTTTTTACATTATTCATGATATCCAAGTTCCTTTGCCAAATCAGTCCAAGAATCAAAGTGTTTTCCTCTTATTTCGTCGGGTAAAGAAGGATCACTTTCTCCAGGATGTATTGGTTTACTATTACGATGTATGGCTTTTTCCCAATAGAATAAATGAGTTTTGCTTACATCCATAAATCTCTCTTGTTCAATGGTTAGTTTAAGTAAAGCTTCTTCTTTATGCTTAATAATAAAACCAACAGGTTTAAACTCTACTGCCCATATTTTCAATTGATGTTCTTTCTTCCAATAGTTCACAAAACCTTCGTTGTACTTTTTAAGCTTAGGATCTCGGAAATTTGGATGACCAAAATCAATAGTTTGTACCGGAATATCAATAGACTTAAGCAGGTTAGCTATATCTATTAAAAGCTGCCAGTTTCCAGGAATCTCAAGATAAACTCTATGAGCACCCTCCTGACCGAATGCAATATTACTCCTACGAATATAACCCGTAACATCAGCAAACCCTCGAAGCAGACTCTTTTTCTCATCTACTGAAAGATCGAACAATTCAGAAGATACTGTCATAGTACTGTGATGGACACCAGATCCAATCAATCTAACGATTTCTCTCATGGCATAATCAGTATTACTCTTGATAAAGGATATTTTTGTTGATTTTCCAGCAGATGTATAATTGATTTTTGTGCCCAGAAGAGGATTAACAACCGCCATTATATCGATGAGACTGGCCTTAACATATATTTCAATATCCTTACCATCATCAGTAAGAAGATTCTTATGAGGAATATCGATTGTTACCGTCGTATCCTGTGTTCCTCTCTGAATCTCACCATTACCAAGGATCATTCCAATTAAATATGCCATTTCGTTGTTCATGATTAGTGTCCCCCTTTTGCTAAGACATCATAAATCTGATTGGCTATAGCACATGCCATTAGCGGCGGCACTGCATTTCCAATCTGCTGGCGTATATAAAACTTTGAACCATAAAAAACGAATGCATCATCGAATGATTGAATTCTTGCTGCCTCCCTCGGAGTTATAGCGCGATTAAGATATGGATGATTATTCTTTCCGTTTGATGCTGCATCAAATCGAGTGTCTATCGTTGGAGAAACCTCATCCCAGACTAAACGTCCCCATGTCGTGCCAAACTTTTGCTTTCCTAACAATTCGTCCGGAAGACATTCTTTGCCCTTTTCTGGTGGGATCATCTTCAGTTTATCTATAGCAACCTGTTTGTGATGGGAAGCCTGATGATTATATAGCGCTTTACAGTCAGCTCTCATTTGTTTCTGATAAGAGCTAACAGCTTTGTTTCTATATGGTTGGCAAAACTCGCCTTCACCAGATTCTAAGTAAGATAGATCCTCTATTGCGTCACGAACAGTAACAAATTTGGTTGCAGTAGGAGACGGTAAAGGTATAGCTGTTGTTAATGAACAAATAAAAATAGCACGCTGTCTCGACTGTGGCACACCAAAATCCTGAGCATTCAAAACACCATATTCTACCTTATAACCCATTTTCTCTATACTTGATACAATCTCATCTCTGAACCACCCAGCAGACGTTGAAAGTAGTGCTTTTACATTCTCTATTACAAACACCTGAGGCCTTAGTTCTTTTACCAACTTCAAATATTCTCTAAATAAATAATTCCTCGGATCATCTAATCCGAGTTTTTTCCCTTTTAATGAATACCCTTGGCAGGGCGGTCCACCAATAATCATATTTATGCAATTATCTTTGCTCTTTTTGATTATTGATTCTTTTACGTCGTCAGAAGTAATGTCACCAACTACCACATCAGTTTCCGGCATATTCTTTTTGAATGTATCAGCCGCTTTCTCATTGAAATCCAACGCAACAAGAGTCCTAAAGTGAGGATTCTTATGCATCCCATATGAGAATCCGCCTGCTCCCGAAAACAAATCCAGTATTCTGAATTCTATATTCTGTTTATTTGCTTTGTCACTCATGATACTCTGCGCACCAGTATTCTCTTGTAGACTGCCTTTCCATTTAGAATAGGTTTAAATAAGTCAAACGGGTTATCACTTCCATGATTTGCTTCGCCAATTATCTCGAACTGATTAGGGTTATATTTCCCAAGAATAGTAAGCGGAACCGCCATAACACCCCAGAAGTCTTTTGGGATGTCTGATACTTTAGAAACATATATAGCTTCGTAATTGTCAAATTGCGGATGGTCATTCTCGTTGTAACTGTTCTCCAATACAATTCTCTCATGCCTGCGGTCTACATCCAGATTAGTAAACCACATAGCATTCCCCAAAGATCTCCATTTTTGCCCAGTTGAATCGACCCAATAACGTGTCTTTCTAGGTTCGGTATCATCAGGGACGCGGAATGACATATCACCATTGTTATAACCTAACCAGGCTTTATTATCTTTTACTAAAGGAAATATTTCCTTGTACATCAAGGCGTTCTGATTGCCAATAACAAGATACTTCTTGTCGTATCCTTCTAATAAAGATATAAAATCTCTGAACATTGAAAAAGGTGGATTTGTTATAACAACATCTGATTTTTCAAGTAAATCTATACATTCATCTGAATCAAAGGAACCATTTCCATTTAAAGCATAAACATATCCGCTTTTAAGAATAGAATCCTTGTCAGAATGAGACCATACACTCATAAAATCATCATAATTATCCTCATCTACATCTAATGCGTATGCTTGAACGTCATCCGGCACACCAATCAAACTAATCCGCCTGATAAACATAGGAGACGAAGCATAAGACGAGCAAATCAGCCTTTTAATTCCAATTTCACGAAAATGGATTATGAAATAGCGGCAAAAATTTGAGACAAACGGATTATCACAGTTACAGAGTATTGTTTTACCTGATAGCTGAGCATGATAATGCGTCAACTCTTTCTCAATACATTCAAGAGTTGTATAAAATTCATCGTCTCTATTGCTTTTTGCAGCCTGCAAATATGTATTGGTGTTTTCTGACATTTCGTGTTCCTTTCGTTACTATTTTACTAATAAGTGTCCTTCTAGTGAAGTAAGTATCTCTATATATAGAATTCAAGAACAATTGTATTATAGAACAATAACAGTGCTATTATTGGGACGCAACAACACCCTGTACCTATTTTGGATACAGGGTGTTAAATAGATTTAATATAATTGATTTATACACGATTATGCCAATACGGGGCCTCGATTTCAAATGAATCTAGACGATAGCAAATAAAACGTTAGTTTCTACCAAGATGATAGCCGCTATTCAATACTCCTTCTACCAGATTATTATCGCTCAATCTATACTCATAGTCTCGATGTCGAATATCAGTATTACTGTGAAATTTGTTGCCCAAGAGCGGATTAGGACGTTCGTGCGTATAGAGACGAAATTCAAGTCCCCACTTGTTAGAATCATCAGCAAGGGCGCAAACGCCTTCATCGTTAGGATTCAAATGATTGCCCAACTTTCTTCGAATAGCAGCAATTGTTCCTTCTACTTCTATGAAAAAGTCCCCTTGAGTATTTAAAAAAATTATAAGATCATTCATATTTAATCTCCTTTTTCATTTGATAATGTCAGTATACATCTCTTTACTTGCTAGAGTTAAGACTATTTAATTGCTCATTCAAGCCAAGTATGAACAATAATACGACTGATGTTACCCCAAAATTATAGGTGTCTTTCAGATAGGAACATTATATCATCTTTACTCCCCTGCCCCTTTCATCCCCATCTTTACCGTGAGGTCGCCTAAGCTTTTGTCGAACTGGGCGCGGGAGATGGCGCCGTGGGCGAGGATTGTTTCGAGGGTCTTCTTCTGTTCCAGGTAGAGCTGGATCTTCTTTTGTTCAGGGGAGAGCTGCTCCCATTCATACTGTTCCATTTATACATGTGTCCTTGTTGAGGTTTGATTACCGGAATGGATTATAGCACCGTATGAGGTCCGATAATGGGATAATTGTGCAGGAACTCAACGCCCCGCGCGAACCCGACAGAGCCCAACGCCAAGCCCAACTTTAACACAACCAATTTAATCCCAAAGGATATACATCGTGTTCTCAGGATCAGGTGCTCCGCTGCATTTGGGACAGGACAAAGTCAGTATTTCATCGTCGTCGGCAGCCTTCATTTTGCCGCCGCACTTTTTGCACTTGTGCTCATACTCTTTCAGAAGGTGGTATTTGGGCATATTTCCCATCATGGCCGGCAGGGAATCATCACCATAGAAGACCGGGCAGCCATTCTTTACAGCACTTATGGCTTCCTCATTATCTGCCGCATATAAAGACAATCCGGGTTCATTCTTCCAGTATCCGCACGAAGGGCAGAGGTATACACGCTTCTCGGCATCTATGGCGACGTTTTCCGTGTTCTCATAAAGTTCCTTCCAAGCCTTGCCGAACCTGCCATTCTTTAACTTGGCAACAGTGTCCTCGTAACCTTCAGGGAACAACATTCCTATGCCCTGAAAGACTTCATATTTTTTGCTGCATTCACTGCATTTGTAACTGTAACCCAAGCCCATACGATCACCTCTTCTCATCATCTGCACCTCACACTATCACCACCGAATTCACTATCTCATACAGGCTCATGAATTCCTTAACCGTAATCAGTTTTCCGGAAGCTGAAGCGTCCGCCGCGCATGTGGTATTGCCGATGTGGCCATACTCCTTGCGGCCCAGATCCACTGTCAACGGGAAACTGGATTCGATCGTGCTTTCCCTGCACCGGGATTCATTCTCCGCACATGCAAAACCGTTTTTCTCAAGGAACATAATCAAGTCCTTGCGGGCCTTTTTGTCGCTTATCCTGACAAAGAATTTGCCTCTCTTGGAATAAATCTTCTGCCACTCTTCGTTCATTAATCTTCCCTCCGTCATTACAAAATCATTCATCAAATCTGTCCAGGACTTTCAGAAGATCTTCATCAAGGTATTGCCACACCTTGGCTATAAGACCGTCCGAAATGCCCCAGAATGCCTCCGCAACAGCCCCTGAGATCGCTCCCAATGTGTCCGTATCACCGCCTATATACATGACGTTCCTGATCGTGTCCTCAAGGCTTCCGGCCTCAAGGAAGCATGTGAATGCTTCAGGCATCGTCTGCATACAGTCTTCGACGTGTTTGTATGTAGGACGGATGTCATCCAGTGTCCTGCTCAGGTCATAACCGAACTCGTCTTCTATGTACTTCTTTATCGCTTCCTTGGACGCGCCGGTCCTTGCCATGAATATCGCTGCAGCAACTGATTCAGCGCCCTTGATGCCTTCCGAATGGTTGTGCGTGACTTCGGCTGTCCACCTTGCAACTTCCCTTGTGCGCTCCATGGAATCGTAGAGCCATCCTGCTGCAGAGACTCTCATGCCGGAACCGTTGCCGTAGCTTCCGTATGGCTTTGGATCGTCTGTAAGGACCCACTGACTGAACCTTCCGCCGTAACCTGCGTCCGGATATCTCTTGCCCCATTTCTTCATGGACTTGATGAGCTCAGCCTTAACGGTCTTCTCATCTGCATCTGATCCCGCATCCATAAGAGCTTCCGCAACCGCTATGGTCATTACCGTATCATCGGTAAACTCGCACTCCGGCGTAAAGAACTCAAAATCCCTGCTCTTGTCACCTCTGTCAAACTCAAATCTGCTTCCTACAATGTCACCGAGTATTGCACCGTACATAAACTTTTCCTCCTTATTCGCTTTGTTGCCTGAATTGTATCAGGTCTTAATATTCACCGGGTCGCCTGCAATGCGACATCTCCATAGATAATAACGATCCCGCCCTAAGACTTAAGCGACGGGATCTCATATGTGAGGTGATGTATCGCCATCGTTCAAGCCTTAGCACCTTGCATCTGCAGGTTGCTGTGCGGTCACAGGGCTTGTCCCTCGCGCACTCTTCATGGTAATTTCAGTATATCAGGTTCTCGGGAAAGGGTTGTCCGAATAAACGTACTGATACCTCACCGGCCACGGGCGTTTTCGAAAAAAGATCAGCAGTCTTCCGTATATCTCCTTGCATTCTTGCAGGTTGCCGTGTGGTCGCCCGGGAGACGACTTTAACATGCGTGACGGTAAAGGCCTAAGTTTATTATTACTTTCAATATGCGCGCATAAAAAATCCCATTATTATCAATGGGATTGTAATGAAATCATGTATGGTATCTCTTGACGCAAACAAATTCAACATCGCAGAATCATTCATCTTTTTTTATCTTGGTGTCTTTTTGTTCTGAGATTCTTTTGGGAGGTTTTCTTGGCCAAGGCGAAGTCTTTACTTCCTCATCAGAATTATATATTTCTGCACTCCAATACTTAACTGCATGATATTGATTAACAAATACAATAAGTGAAGCAAGAAGGAATACTATCGATACAATCGTAAAAACAGTTAAAGCATAATATAGTTTCGTTTGACTTTGATCAATTAGCTCTTTCATGTTTTCATTGAATTTGAAAATCACAAATGCAAACATACCTAAATTACACGGAATAGCTGCAATACCAACAAAATTGTAACCATTAACTGAAATTAATTTACTGTGCCAAGCAAATATTTCCGAGGCTATATAGTTCACTACTTTATTGTCTTCACGATGTCGTCCTCTAAATAAATATGCGTTCTTACATTCTTTCTCAAATGTGCTACAGTGGAAAGCAGATAACAGTGCCAGCGCAGCTGTCAGCATTTTTACAGGAGGAGATTTATATGAGCAGAGTTGATTTCGGTGCTAAGCCGATCATGTTACCCCAGCCGGTCCTGATAATCGGAACTTACGATGAGAACGGCGTGCCTAATGCCATGAATGCCGCATGGGGAATAACCACGGACTTCAAAGAGATTACCATCAGCCTGTCTGAGCATAAGACTACCAAGAACCTTGCCGCACGCGGAGCTTTCACGGTAAGCATGGCAACTGAGGATCAGGTCGTTGCTTGCGATTACGTGGGCATCGAATCCGGGAACACTGTGCCTGACAAGTTTGCTAGAGCGGGCTTTCATGCGACTAAGAGCTCCTTTGTAGATGCCCCTCTCATCGATGAACTGCCTATGGCGCTTGAGTGCAAGGTCAAGAGTTTTGAAGACGGGATCCTTTTAGGTGAGATCGTAAACGTCTCTGCTGACGAGAGCGTTATTACCGACGGCAGGATCGATCCCAAAAAGCTTAAGCCGATCACTTTCGATCCCTGCAACAATACTTATGTCGCACTTGGTGAGGTTGTCGGAAACGCCTTTAAAGACGGTGCCGCTCTGAAGGGCTGATTACCTGATCCTGAACGAACGGAGAGACAAATATGTTCCGAGGAATGCGAAGATTTAAGCAGCAGATAAGTAATGAAGAGTGCATCCGGATTTTAAAAGAGCAGCCGCGCGGCGTGCTCTCGCTGATCGGAGATAACGGGTATCCGTACGGGGTCCCCATTGATCACTGGTACTCAGAAGAAGACGGGAAGATCTACTTTCACGGCGCCCGCGAAGGTCATAAGATCGATGCTATTAGAAGTTGTGATAAGGCTTGCTATACGGTAATGGACCAGGGCTTCAGGAAAGAAGGCGAATGGGCGCTCAACATCAACAGCGTCGTGGTTTTCGGGACGATCAGATTTGTTGAAGACCAGGAAAAGGCGAAGCTCATCTGTTCGGAGTTGTGCCGCAAATTCACTGATGATGAAGCTTACCTTCAGCATGAACTTGAGCACGCATTCCCGAGGGTCCTGTGCCTGGAGCTTACTCCCGAACACATGACCGGCAAACTGGTGAATGAATCGTAACGTATTTAGTATCAGTCAGCCTGCGTGGGCCTCAACGAAGAAGAGTTCAAGACTCTTTATATCCTTACTTATAAAGCCTTGAATAATATGGAAAAAGCTAAATACACGAACACTCAAACCCCCGAACAATGACGGAATCTATAGAGGAATTTTTGTAAGAGTAAAGGAGATATGAATATGACATACGCAGTCAGATATTACACACAGACAGGCAACACAAAGCGCCTTGCAGAAGCCATCGCCGATGAGCTCGGCGTAGAGGCCCTTCCCATCACAACGCCTGTAGACGGCAAGGCCGATGTGCTCCTTCTCGGCAACTCATATTACGCATTCACCATTGCACCTGAAGTAAGAGATTTTGTATCGGGCCTCAATAAGGCTCAGATCGGAAAGATCATCAACTTCGGTACGGCTGCAATGATGAAATCAACTTTCAAAAAAGTAAGAGCCGTTGCAAACACCGTCGGCATTCCGGTCCTCGATAAAGAGTTTCACTGCAAGGGCGAATTCAAGGGCATGAACAAGGGCAGGCCAAACGAAGAAGACCTCAAGGCTGCCCGCGAATTTGCAAGAAATATCAGAAAGGAGTTTGGCTGATTTTATATATTAAAAACACGCAGAAAAATATTTCTACCAGATAAGTAGGGAATTATGTCAAATCACAAATGCTATAATCAAAATACCTGAAACGCTTTCTGACAGGAGGATAAGATTATGCCGAACAAAGATAAGACGATTGCAGTAAATGCGGAAACGCTCAATAAAATGTCCAACGGCACTCTGCAGGAACTGATCGGTGTCTTGCAGGAGCAGGTCGGAAACATAAAGCTCGATAAAGAAGCAAGGGAAGAACTCAAAGAAAAGCTGGGTGTTGACGACAAGACCGCTAACGGTTGGAATACTGCAGGTGATGTCCTTAAGATGGTCGATACTTTCGAGATGCTTGCTGACCATCCGGATGTTGCAAAAAAAGTCGTTGATACTGTTCTTGGCCTGCTCGGAACGATCTTTCCTGTTGCACTTATCGGAAAGACTCTCCTGGCTAATGTGCCCGAGGAAATATACGCAAAACTCATGCGTGTATTAGCTTTTACTGATCCTGTTCATCTTGCGCATAAAGCAACGGGGGCTGCAGGCGCGAAAACACTTCAGAATGCAGTAGAACTTTCACAATATGCCGAGAGCCTCCTGACAATGCCTGAAGGCTATGACTGTTCACTCGTTATAGTTGCAAAAGACGACTTGATCGCACAAGCAATGGCTCAGTTGATAGAGCGCAATGATGATACCGAAGAAGGTGTTGTCGGCACAAAAGACGGCTCGGTCTATGCTATTGTCGCTGATGAGAAATTCTATCAGAAAGTCCTTGCAGGACGCGTTGCCGGACAGAAGAAGTTGTTTATAGGCAACCTCAAGAGTTCCGAGAATCTGCGCAGATCATCGGTCAAAAAGTTCGAACAGTATGGTGTCTCGTACGGCTGGGCCGGCACGGATGCCTATATCGCATGTGATACAAAGAAGCTCGATAAAAAAGCCGATTATGAGGCTTTCCTCAAGGAGATCGAAGAAGTCGATTTCGACAAGCTCGACAAGGGCAACGCCAGATTCAAAATGAGTATCGCCAATGCCGCCAAGATTGCCTTTGCAACACCGATACTGCTAAAGGACGCATATGATTACCAGGTCAAAGTAACGCGTCAGCAGCTGATCTACGGCATCTACCGCTTATACTATGAAGGCCTCGGCAGTTTCCTGAAAAGTTGATAAGCACTGTTTTCCTATAGATAAACGCGGGCCTTGGGGCTCGCGTTTTTCGTGACCCCGGCATGTTACAATAAACATGTATTTCCTGAGGGGGGCTGCGCTATGCAACAGATAATTGATTTCATTACCGGACTGCTGGGCAAGATCGACGACTTCATGTATTACCCCATCCTGCTGGTGGTGCTCTGTGTCGCGGCGCTTTACTTCACGATAAGGACAAAGCTCGTGCAGGCCAGGCACTTCAGGGAATCAATAAGGATCATAATGGATAAGCCGGCCGACTCCACGGGCCTGTCGTCTTTCCAGGCACTGATGGTATCGACCGCATCGCGCGTCGGCACGGGAAACATCATCGGCGTTTCCACCGCACTCTGCTTAGGCGGCCCGGGCGCTGTCTTCTGGATGGCCATAATGGCATTCCTGGGCGCTTCTTCCGCATTCGTCGAAAGTACCCTCGCGCAGATCTACAAGAAAAAGAATCACAAGACAGGCGACTGCTTCGGCGGCCCCGCCTACTACATCGAGACCGCGCTCCGCAACAAATTCCTGGCAGGCGCTTTCGTCATCTTCCTCATAGCAACTTACGCCGTCGGCTTCAACCTCCTCTGCTCTTACAACCTGCAGTCATCCTTTGAGATCTACGGCTTCTACGACGCAAAGGTCACGCCCTGGATCATCGGCGGCGTCCTCGCAGTCCTCGTTGCCATCTGCCTTCTTGGCGGCGGAAAACGAATCGTCTCCGTCACCGAGAAGCTGGTCCCCATCATGGGCGTCGTCTACGTCCTCGCATCCCTCATCGTGCTCTTCGTCCACATCAATCTCCTGCCTTCGGTCATCGTCATGATCTTCAAGGATGCATTCAACTTCAAGGCCATCTTCGGCGGCCTCAGCGGTTCATGCCTGATCTACGGCATCAAGCGCGGCCTCTACTCCAACGAGGCCGGCGTCGGCTCCGCGCCTAACGCCTCCGCTGCCGCCAACGTCTCACACCCGGTCAAGCAGGGCCTCGTGCAGATGCTCTCCGTCTACATTGACACGCTCCTCCTCTGCACCGCTACAGCCTTCATGTGCCTGTGCTCAGGCATCGTCCCCACCGAAGATATCAGCGGCGCGCCCTACGTCCAGAACGCCCTCTCCACAGTCTTCGGCGGCTTCGGTCCCATCTTCATCACGATATCTCTCGCGCTCTTCGCGTTCACGACCCTCATCGGCAACCTCTTCTACGTTGACAACGGCCTCGCCTACCTCAACGGCAAGAAAATGCCCGGCAAGAAATTCATGACCTGCTTCCACCTCATCTGCGTAGTCGTCGTCTTCGTCGGCGCCGTCACCCCCATGGACGCCGCCTGGGCCCTCGCCGACATCACCATGGGCGGCATGACCCTGATCAACCTCCCGTCCTGCGTCATCCTCGGCAAAACCGTCATCCTCGCCCTCAAAGACTACGAGCGCCAGAAGAAAGCGGGCCTGGAGCCGGTTTTCCTGGGCAAGAGCATCGGACTCGATGTGAGCAAGCTGGATTTTTGGAAGTGAGTTGGGGTTCCCTGTGAGCGGTTGACCCGTCCAGTGACGCGAAATGACACGTTTTGCCCCCTTTTCGTGTCAGTTTTCGTCACTTCTGAAGATATTGCCGTGAAGTGACACGTTTTGGCTTCATTTCGTGTCAGTTTTCGTCACCGGGCCATGGCGGTAAGCGTTTTCGAGCCCTCAGAAAGTTAAGGTCGCTCACCCTTCCGGCGAGTTATGCCCGTACTTCACATCCCACTCCTTCATCACCCCGACCGACAGGTCGACCACCAGGTCGCTCGCGGCGCCGTCCATGCGGTGGTTCGCGCCTTCGATGACGACGTATTCGACAATAGGAAGCGAGGCCCGGGCCTCATCGAAGAAATGCGGGTCTTCGCCGAAGCTCCCTTCGGTGCCCGTGATGATAACTGCGGGAATGTAACATTGTGAAATCAAGGGATAGATGTCTGTAGTGATGGTCTCTTTGTGCTCAAAGTTCATGCGCTCGGCCGCGTAGAAGCTGGGGTCGACCAGGAGCAGACCCTTGATCTCGTTCTGGCGGTAAGTGCCTGCGTAGGAGCAGACGAGGCCGCCCATGCTGTGGCCGTAGAGATAGATATTAGAGAGGTCGACCTCGGGGAAATAGGTCATCGAATCGATGACGGCGTAGAGGTCAAGCACCTGCTCGTAGATGAAGTCGCCCAGGTACTCGGGGTCAGAGTAATCCGGCGGCGGGTTGACGGCGTTCTGGAACTGGAACTCGATCACGGCGTAGTCGTTGTCGCTGTAGCGCAGGGCCTTGCCGGAATACCTTCCAAGACTGGCGTAGAGGCCGTTGGAGATGATGATAGTTTTAAAAGGGCCCTTGCCTTCGGGCACTGTGATCTTGCCGTCTATGGGGTTGCCGTCGCGGTAGAAAACAACCTCTCTGGTCCTGCTGCCGGGCTCAAGCTTACTGACAGTAGGCGCGGCGACTGTGTACTCGTATTCAAACGGCGGGAGATCGGGCACCGGCGTAGGCGAGCGCTTGGTAACGGCCGTCGTGGTGGTCGTAGCTGCGGTCGTTTCCTTAGTAACCTCAGTCTCAACAGACCGGCTGCAGGAAGCCAGCAGGCTCACGGCGACTATTGCTGTAATTACGGCCTTAAGTCTTACTCGCTGCATCACTCCCACGATCGGTCTCACTTGGGGTCTCCTCTCAATCAAGCAATCTTTTTAGGAATTATAACCCACCAAATAAAATTTCCCCCATGGAAGGGGGAAATTAATCGTGGGGTATATAGAAGCCGGCTTCTTACTTCCTCTCGTCCAGCACCTTCTGCGCTCTGTCGTTGATGATTTGACAGACCTCTTCGAAGGACTTCTGGCCCTCGAAGTAGGCGGGGACTTCCTCGTAGATTATGAGCGAGATGTTGTGGTAGACGAAGCTCGAGGTCGTGGCCTTGGAGAGCTCGGCAATGTAGGCGTCTGCGACGGAAGGGTCCATCAGATCGCCTGTTTTAGCAAACTGCCGGTCGCTATTTTTCTCGACATAGTAATTGTTGAGCTCGATCTCCTTGACGGCCAATGCCTTCGCGCAGTTCTTGTTGACCGGAATGTTGCTCTCGATCGTGCTCTGGATGTCGTCAGACAGGAGGACCTTCAGGAACTCCTTGCAGGCGTCAATGTTCTCACTGTGGGACGAGACAGAGACGCTCATGTCCGAGCCGATCGTGGCGGTCCTGCCGTCGACGGAGGGGTAGCCGCAGATTGCGACGTCGGGATATTTCGCGGCGACGGCCTCGTACTCGTAGAAGCCATAGACAATGGTGGGCTGGACGGCCATTGATTCCTTGGCATACATGATGTCCTCGAATTCGGCATCGAGGTCCTTGCCCTCGAAATAGCCCTTAGATGGCAGGTCCTTGCAGTAATCGAGGATCGCCTTGAAGGACTCGGTGTTGACGTCGATCTTGCCGTCGTTTATGTACATCTCGCTGGTGTTCGCGAAGAGCTTCGTGGCCACCTCGGTCCTCGAATACGAGAGCTGGTGATCGTAGACAGGATCCTGGCCGTTGCAGACGGTATTTACCATCGCAAGATACTCGTCAAAGGTCAGGCCGTTCTTACCTCCGAACGACGCGGAAGCGCCGACAAAGCCGTCAACATAGAAGCCGATGGGGAGCTGGTAGAGCGCGCCGTTAAACTTCGAAGCGTTGATCGCGTTCATGAAATAATCGGCCTCGTTGATGCCGCTCTCGTTCGCCAAAAAGTCTGAAAGGTCTACGAAATAATCCGCCTTGGAGAGCTGCTCGTTCGCGCCGTTGGTGATGAGGATGTCAGGGCCTTCGCCGGCCATAAGATCCATCGCCAGGCGGTCTGATACTGAAGCGTAGGAATTGAGCGAGCTCAAGGCCGCCTGGTCGGTGTTGTCGACGTTGTTATAGTCGATCACGCCGTTCGCCTTGTATCTGGAATCGAAAAGCAGGAACGAAGTGTCGCTCTTGCTGTTGAAGATCATCATGGCCTCGGAGATGCTGTAATCCAAGTCCTCCGTGGATGCGACGGTCAGGATGTCCTTGCCCGCAGCGGGATATGCGGAAGACTTCGTGAAGGTGCAGATCGCGTACGCAGTCATGTTGACGCCGACAGTGTTCGATGTAAATCCGAAGAGCATCCTGTCGTCGTCCGCGTACTTGAGCTCGGAATTATTCACAAGATATCTGTTGCAGTTCGAGCAGTTGAAAGACAGCGTCATCTTGCAGGTCTGGCCCGCAGTATCGATGACGTACACGCCGCCGTCAGTGACAGTCACGAGACGGTCGTTGCAGTAAGAAAGATTGCGCAGCGGGACGTTGATATATTCCATCTCATCGAGCGCGCTGATCTTGCCCGTATCGAGCTCGACCAGGCAATATCTGACCGCACCGAAATAATAGTTTGAAGACGTATTTCCCCACACAACGACCTTGTCCGGGCCTGCGCAAAGAATGCCCTCGGGATACTTGATGTGGAAGTCTCTGGAAAGGTTCTCCAAAGACACACTCGTCTTCGGCGCGCCGCCCGCGAGGTCAACCACTTCAACGCTCGGGGTCCCCGCGATCTGGAGGAGCGCAACGTCGTTTCCGACAAAAGTGAACCTGCTGAAATATTCATCATCAGGAAGGTTCTTGGTCAGGTCGATCATGTTATCAGGCGTTACCGTGCCCGTCGCTTCATCTATGGGATAGAGGTACTCTCCCTCGGTCACAAAATCAAATGCTGACAGATAGAGCCTGTCGCCTAATACCATTCGCTCGAGGCTGATGTTTTCGCCGAATTCATCAGTGATGACGTGGTCGGTCACCATGGTATCGTTCTCGTCAAATGACATAACGTGGAAGACCGGAAGCACCGGCTCGGTCTCGCAGAGGAATACCCACGTGCGGCCGTCGTACCAGGTGACGTCCGAGAGATAGTATTCGCCGATCGTCTCCGTCAGATAATCGAAGATCGCCGTGTCTTCCTTGAAGTCGTACCATGACATTCCTTCAGGGAGCTCGTCGGGCATCTTGCCGCTCAAGACAAGGCCCGATTCGTCCTTGATCTCATTTGCTTTCTTCTTAGAGCACCCGCAAAGGCCGCCCGCGATAAATGCCGAAAGCAGCAAAGCCGCCATTGCGGCGGCTCCTGTTTTAGTCCTGATTGTCCTCATATTTAAAGTCTTCATATTGCACTCCTATCGTCAATTCCAATCGTCCTCAAAATCGTCTTCATAGACGTTTACGTTCTCGTCAAGCTCGCCCGAGTAACCGTTGTTGGCGTTATCATATTGTACATCTATGTTGTAATAATCTTCCTCGGTGAGGCCGTTCCAATCGTCGTCACTCCAGTCGTCGTCGCTCCATTCGTTCCAGTCGTCATCAGACCAGTCATCTGTGTACGGGTCGTTATATGCGTCGGGATCTACGCCCCACCAGTCTTCCTGGTAGCCGGAATAGCCGCTCGCGCGCTCGGGATAGAGCGAATGGTCAAAGTCGTGATGGCCGTCGTCGATCTCGTCGTCGGTACACATGAAGTACATGTCGTAGTGATCCCTGAAGACCGTCGCGTCGCAGTGGTACCACTCGCCGTTAAGCTGCACGAGATTCCAGTAGTGGCCGTTCGTGACGACGGGGTATCTGGTGACCATTATGTTAGGGATGCCGGCGCAGTCGAGGAGCATTTTCGCGCAGGAGAAATAGACGTAGCAGTCGCCGCTCCTTCTCGTAAAGCCCATGTAGGCCGCGTCCTCGTAAGACTGGTCCTCGAAGATCGTCTGGTAGAGAATGTTCGAGTGCACCCAGTCGAAGATGTTGTACGCCGTGTCGACGTCGTTGTCGCACCTCAAGTCATACAGAATATTTTCAGCGACCTCATACGCGAGATGCGACTTGTCGACAGCGACAGTCTTGATCATCTTCTTCGTGGCCTTCTCGCTGAGCGCCTCGAGATCTCCGAGCGCGTCCTCTTTGTCAGTGCTTTTGCTCTGCTCTTTCTCGGCGCCCTCCGCGTTCGTCTCGAAAAAATCCAATGTGCTCAAAAACTCCCCGATATCAATGATTCCGAAATAGTTTCCGGCGTAAGCCCCCGCAGCCACGACCACTGTCAGCGCACCGAAAGCGCACAGGAATGCCTTGACCTTGGACTTCTTCTTGGGCTGCTCGTAAGCCGGCTCAAAGTCAACCTCAGCCTGCCTTACGGCGCGCTTCTTGATCGGCTTGGTCTTGGCGTCCTTGATCTTCTCAGGCTTAGTCTTTTCTGCCTTGGCGGGCTTAACCTTTTCAGCCTTTACCTTCTCCGCCTTCGCGGGCTTTTCCTTCTTTGCCTTCTCTGCCTTTACCTTCTCTGCCTTCTCGACTTTGACTTTCTTTGACTTTACCTTTGCAGGTCTGGCCGCCTTGGCCTTGGGAGCCTTCGCAGCCTTTGTCTTCGCGGGCTTTCTGACAGGCGCGCTCTCAAAGCTCTCGTCCTCACCGAATGCGGTGAAGTCAGAAAAGTCGTTGTATCCGTTATATCCGCCGGCAGCTGCCGCAGAAAAATCTGTGTAACCGCCGGTCTGCCTTACAGCAGAATAATCTGTGTAACCGCCGGGCTGCCTTGCAGCAGAAAAATCTCTATATCCATTCTGCTTAGGCGCAGAGTAGTTTGCATATCCGTTGTTCTGCCTTGCTGCAGAGCCCATCGTGAAGTCCGTGTAGCTGCTCTCAGGCCTGTTATTTTCTGTCGTATTAAATTCAGTATAGCTGCTCTTAGCCTTTTCGCTTCCGGACAGATACCATCCTTTTATACCCATAAAAATTCCCCTTTATGTAATTTGTTTGCCGGGGTTTGGCATAAGGCCGCACCCTCTGTTGCTGTATAAAGGTTAGCCCTGCGGTTTTTCAAATCGTCTTCCTTTCGGCATCAAAACGCCAACAATAATGTGTGAAAACGATGGCACGGATAAGCCGGAAAAAGGCCGCCGGACTTAATCAGGTAGCGTAATATCAGATGCGGAAGTACCGGTCCGGGGCTTAAGTTATGTACACTTCAAGATAATCGTAATCGCTGAACGTCGAGAACTTCGTGACGGTATGCTTTCTGTCCATAGTTCTCATGTTAAACGTGCCGCATCCGACCCCAATGATCTCGTTATCCTTGTAAAAAACAATGTTGATCGTAAACCTGTCCACCGCTGAATCCCCTGGCTGCTGTTCATTTCCCCACGTGCCGCGCGTACCGACGATCATCTCGGTTATCATTCCGTTCTGGTCTTTTGTCACGTCACCGATACTTGCGACTTCCACGCTGTTTTCCTGGCCGGGGAACCTGATGTCGTAAATGTTATAGTGGATCTCGCATCTTATGTCCGGCCCGAAAAGCTCTTCGATACTGGGCTGCTCATAGATGCCGGTCTGCTCATCGCTGAGATATCCCACATGGACTACACTCGATTCAGCTTCGATCTGATCACAGATCCATACGTATTTCACATGACGATCCTGACCTTCTTTATAGAAGACAAGCTGAGGTGAATAGATCCTGAACGGATTAGGATTAGTAATCTCCACCGAGTACATCGCCTGATACTTGCTATCCTCAGGGAGGTTCGTGTCAGGAAAATACTTTATCTCTCCTAATTCCAGAGGCTTGGCATTTGCCTCTTCCTTAAGATAGCGTTCACGAAGCTCAAGAGTTTTCACGCACAGAGGGTGCTCCCTTTTGCTTCTCGTATAAACATGTTCCACTAAAGAATAATCGTAGATCTTGCCGTCCTTATATTCGTAATTGTTGTGTGGCTCTTTAGTTTCCCTTTCCGCTTCCACCTCGACATGAACATCCCATTCCCAATGGGTTCCGGTCCTGCTCCTGTCATAGTCATAAGAGCCCTTCCACTTAAACGAGCTTCTGCTCTCTTCTGTATCAACGATCTTGTAGGAGAGCCAGCCGAGTCTGTCGCGCTCATCGACCTGCTCCTCATTCTCATCCTTGAAATAGAAAAACTCCATGTAGTCATCGTGAATATAGAGGACATCATGACCGTCCGTGCACTCTCTTTCCCACCAGCCGTAAATGTCTTCGATATTCTTTTTGCGTAACAGACCGCACGCCGTAACCATGCCGCACAAGATCGCAGTCAAAAGAACGATGCTTACTGTTAACGAAAACACCTTTGCTCTGTCTGCTTTATGAACGCTTTTTAAGCTTTCATTTATGTCTGTCATTTAGAGTTCTCCTTACCGGCTTTTTGCACAACCGGAATTGATGAACGGGTCTTTGTCATTGAAGTTGATCTCTTGACCTGACATATACATTATATCGTCATCATCAAAAGCTCGAAAATATCTTTATGTGGACAGTTCCCGCGTGAATATACGGCTTTTCGATCGAGCCGGAAGCGCTTTGGATGTGTTAAGATATTTTTATCACTTATGGAAGAGGGAAAAAAATATGCATAGATACAATACTTACAACAACAATCTGAGCGAGATCAAAAATATCTCCGCCGAGGGCCGCAATGCCGGAAGAGTCAATGATGTCAGCAGGAGCATCAACGACGTCAGAAGCGAGGTCCTGACTCTCAGGATCATGGTCCAGGCCATGATGGAGATCATGGCCGACCGCGGCGTCGATCCCGATGTCATAAACGCCAAGATCGAAGAGATCGTGGCCAGACCCGAGACTTTCGATGCTCCCGAAAAACTGTCAACGACCTGCCCCGGCTGCGGCAGACTGATCCTGGACAACGGCACCACGCCCCTTACCGGCACCTGCCTTTACTGCGGCAAAGTGGTCAGGTTCGCGCCGAAGTTTGTGCCCGGCGGCAGGATCGAGAATGAGGTCGGTGAGTAAGGCATGATAAAAGTATTATTCGTATGTCACGGCTGTATTAATTTAGCCTGAGAGACAAGACCGCAAGATATGGATCCTCAGCATAATGGATGAGATCGAAGAGATACCGGAAAGCCGGGTTGTTCAAATAATGAATCAATCATAATTCTATTCGTTATAGATGTGATAAAGAAACCAACAGCCGAACACTGTCCGGCTGTTGTCATGTTTCCAATCGTTTGTTATCGCCTTCCTCGATTATCCCTTCGCAATAAACTCTGCCGTAACAGCGGTTCCGTCTGCGATGGTTACTGAAGCGCCATTATTAGCGGACCACCAGAAGCCGCTGACTGTATCAGAATCAGCGCGCAATGCTATTGTGACTGCGACCTTATCCTGTGAAGACCCGGATTTGGCAACGTTCTGGACGGTGCCTTCCAAGTGGCCGTATTCCTTTTCGTCGAATCCGGAAACAACTATATCAACGCTCATTCCGGTCTTGAGTTTGCCGGCTTCTGCTGCAGGAACATAACATATGACCTTCTGCTCCGTGTTCGAATCATATACGATATCGCATACCGTAGTGCCCTGCTCGACGGCATCTCCCTTTGCGATATTGATCCCGGAGATAACACCGTCCATCGTGGAAAGGATAACAGCTTCTTCGATTATCTGTTTGTTCTCAGCTATCTCCTGATCCAGCTGCTCGAGGATAGAATCCTTGGTGGAGTTGAACTTCTGGAGCAGTTCGGTTTCCTGCTTGGTAAGATTTGCCTCTTGAACTGCTATCCTGGCTTTAAGCTGGTCCACGCTGTTCTGAAGGACTGTAAGATCCTTGGTTGCTTTGGAATAAGCATTTGAAGCTTCCTGATATTTAGTATAGGCATTGCTGATATCTGCCTGGCGCTTTGCCTGGGCCTGCTTGGCATCTTCATAAGCCTTTTCTGCCTCGTCACAAGTAGTTTGTGCAGCGGCTACTTTGTCTTTCCATGCATCTGCCAGATCCTGCGCGCTTGCAAGTTCTTCACGTGCTTTAGCAATCTTTGGCTCTAAATCATCAACCGGTTTCTGACATTCATCAACTTTATCCTGCGCGTCTTTAACCATAGATGCTGCTGTATCGTATGCTCTCTGGGCATCTACATAAGAGTCGTACGCATTATCATAAGATGACTTTGCAGCATCAGCCGCTGCAGCCAGTGCCGGTCTGTCCTCATTCGGTCCGGCGTTCTGGAAGGCAAATGTTGCGGATTCCCAATTGCTCTTTGCAGCCAGCATATTGAATTCCATGTCTTTCATGTGGCTTTCAGCAGACATTGCGGTAGCCTGAGCTTCCGACAGAGTAGTCTTCGCATCTGCCAGATCATCTTCCAATGGTTTGCGCTGCTCAAGAAGACCATCAACTTTTTCCTGAGCCTGTGTCACAGCTGCTTCAGCGCTTTCCTGCTTTTGCTTTACTGTCTCAAGATCAGCTTTTGCATCCTCACAGAACTTCTGTTTGACAGCGGTATCGTCCATTCCGGCAGCCTCGGTGAAATCTTTCCTCGCGTTATCGTAATTGGTCTGTGCCGTGGAAAGACTTGCGTTACATGCATCTGCCAGATCCTGCGCGCTTGCAAGTTCTTCACGTGCTTTAGCAATCTCTGGCTCTAAATCATCAACCGGTTTCTGACATTCATCAACTTTATCCTGCGCGTCTTTAACCATAGATGCTGCTGTATCGTACGCTCTCTGGGCATCTAAATAAAAGTCGTACGCATTATCATAAGATGACTTTGCAGCATCAGCCGCTGCAGCCAGTGCCGGTCTGTCCTCATTCGGTCCGGCGTTCTGGAAGGCAAATGTTGCGGATTCCCAATTGCTCTTTGCAGCAAGCATATCTGATTCCATGTCTTTCATGTGGCTTTTAGCAGACATTGCGGTAGCCTGAGCTTCCGAGAGAGCATTCTTCGCTGATGCCAGATAATCTTCAAATGGTTTTAGTTGTGCCAGAAGATCATCAAGTTTATCCTGTGCCTGTGCCAGTGCTGCTTCTGCGCTCTCCTGATCGTCCATTGCTGTCTGAAGCGCAGAACGTGCATCATTATATGCATTCTGCTGTGAAGTCGTATCGGCTGTTGTCGTGGCGGAGATCGTGTTATAAGCTTTGCACGCTTCCTCTTGAGCGTTCTTGGCTTCTGTAACCTTTTTCTGCTGCTCTGCAAGTTCATTCTCTTTTGTCTTCAAAAGAGCCTTGTTGGTATCAAGCTCCGAGGATGCCGTGATCCACTGTGACTTTATGTCCAGAAGCTTTTTGGTGTCATCCGTAATGGGATCGTTCTTGGAATCGAAAGTGACTTTATCAACGCTGTCGCGTCTTGCCGTCAATTCATCAAGCTTCGTTTGGGCTTCTTCAGAGTCCAGGAGTGCTATCTGCTGCCCGGCGGAGACCTGATCTCCGTCGCTTACAAGGACCTCGCTTACGACGCCTTCTTTCTCTGCTGTTACAGCACTGCTGCTGACAGATCCTTCGGTTACGAAGACGCCGTCAGCTTTAATGTTAGTGTTAATGTTAATGTCCTTGGGCTTTTTCCCGATCGTAGCGATTACTATCCATACAACTGCGCCGACAACTACCGCTGCACCGGCCAGGACAGCGATCAAGACAGGCTTGGCAAAGCCTGTTTTCTTAGCAGGTTGCTTGGGTGACAATAGGTTCTTCGGTGCCGGTCTGCAAGAATACTTAGCCATACAATAATACCCCCCATGGTATGTGCTTAGTAGAGTGCACTTAAAATGCAATAAGACCCTTGATGTACCTAAATTATATGAAGTCGTTTTCGGACAAAAAAATAATGTATGCTTACAAAATTATGTTACACCGCCGGGTATGCACATGCAACATTTTTTATCTCCCAACAATGTTAATATTCCCTTAAAGCGTGCTAATATTTTTTAGGGAATAGATGGAAGGTTAAGGAAATGAGAAACTTCAATTACTCATTGATTAATGAAAGAAAATGGGACTCGGAAACGCTGGGGCTCGTTGCTGCTATCTATTAAGAAGCCGGAAAACAGGAGATGTATTTGAAGCAAAGACCGGATGAGCTTGAAAAGCTCGTTGAGATTGCAAAGGTACATAATACGGAAGGGTAAATCGTAACCATGATAAAAGTACTTTTCGTTTGTCACGGCACTCTGCTGACTTAAAAACAATGCCCTTTATTTTAGGGCTTTTGAGGGTGTTTTCTTGATTTTTTGACCCTCGTTTGACCCCAGGAAAAACAAAGGCCCGGTGTGGTAAATTTCAAGCATTTATTCGCAACAAAACGTATTTAAGATTTTGCAGAACAAAGGATTATCTTTAAGTTCTACTTTAAGATTTTATTGACGTCGGTAAAATCTTAAAGTAGAATCATCTTGAACTCAAAGCACCGGAGGTATCAACATGGTAATAAGGGAACACTATCTAAAGCAGATCCGGCCATTTTACGATAGTGATCTGATCAAGATCATTACCGGAATAAGAAGGTGCGGAAAGTCTGTCATCCTGGAACAGGTTCAGGATGAGATAAAAGCGGCAGGTAAGCCTTGCCTCTTTCTTGACTTTGATCTTAAGCCGACAAGAAACCTGATTCCTGATGCTGATTCACTTATCGACTATGTCGGTAAGTGTATAAAAAAAGAAAAACTTTATGTGTTCCTTGACGAGATACAGAATGTTAAAGAATGGAATGAAGCTTGCCGTACTTTGAGATTGAAAAATTGCTCGGTCTTCATATCGGGCAGCAATTCCAAACTTCTATCCAAAGAGTTCACCAAGGAACTTTCCGGCCGATATATATCGTTCCGGATAAGACCTTTCGTATATAAAGAAATCCTGGAATATGCAAAACAGAATGGTAAAGATTACAGCATAACCGATTATCTTGTCTGGGGCGGCTTCCCTGCCGCGCTTGCACAAGACGATATTATCGCAAAAAGGCGTTATCTCAACGATCTGAACGATACGATCGTATATAACGATCTTGAGAATCGCTATAAGATACGCAAAACGGAAGAGTTTGAAAGAATAGTAGATTATATATTGGTATCCAACGCGCGTATCTTCAGCGCAAAGTCAATATCGGATTACATGAAAGGAAAGAACATATCCGTTTCGGTTCCGACTGTTATTAAGTATCTTGGATATCTTAAGGAAGCATATGTAATCGCAGATGTTGCTCTCTACTCTCCTAAAGCTAAGTCCAAACTGAATTATTATTACAAACTCTATGATGAAGATGTTTCCATGAATAGTATCCGGGTTTCCGGTACCAGATATGATATTACACACAATCTCGAAAATATCGTCCTTAACGAACTGCTGTTCATGGGGTATGAAGTTACCGTATATGACAATAAAGGCAAAGAGATTGATTTCAGAGCTGAAAAGGATGGAAAGACATATCTGATCCAGGTTGCGTATTCTGTTGCAGAAGACAAGGCTTATGAAAGAGAATTCTCTGCTTTCTCAAACATTGATAACACAATGAAGAAGATCATCATAACAAGTGATGATATAGACTATTCTACCAGTACGGTATATCACTATAAACTTAAAGATTTCTTAATGATGGATGAGTTATAAGCTGAGAATTGAAAGGCAAATTATAAGTATGATAAAAGTACTATTTGTATGTCACGGCAATATTAGGTTGGAAAAATAAAGCCCTTTAATTCAGGGCTTTTGAGGGTATTTTTCTTGATTTTTTGACCCCCGTTTGACCCCCAAGAAACCAAGGCCCAGTGTGGAATATTTAATGCCCTATAAACATATGCCTATATTCAAAAACATAACAGCATTATGATATTCACTACTATATGCTCAGTAATTCTAAAAAAACTTCTAGTGAATCGCAGTATTCATCAAAACACCATTCATCCATACCATGCATTGAATAAAGTACCGGTGTGTCTTTCAGACTGATATCAATGCAGAACGGATCCGCATCCGCATCCGCTATTACAACTAAATTAGGATTCCAATCTTCAATAATCCGATTTTCGATTGGATTATATGCATATCCGTCCTGATTTCTTATAAGATCATTCGCTCCATAAAGAGTTATAGTAATCTCTTCTTCAGTCTCACCAGCTGCAATTCCCACTTCTTGGTTCTCCGGATGAGTTTTCAGGTAATCCAAATATATCTGAGGCAGATTCCATTTCTGTTCAATTGCTTTCATAACGGAATCATCGGTTATTCCTTGCTTCTTTCTTTTGGTTGTCTTTTTAGCTGTCGAAAACTCATTATGCACAAGATCCCATTTCTCTTCGTACACGACCATCTTGGCACCGGCTTTCTTTAAATCTTTTAGTGCCTTAATGAAAAAATCTTGCTTAAATTTATGACTGTTATCATTACCATTTGAAATCAACGGATTATCATCCGGATCAAATGAAAAAACCACATCGCCATTTTCTATAGCTTTCTTTATACCGCTCAACGATAATGTATTGTCGTAGTTTCTGATAATCTTAATGTACTGAAGGGTATTCTCATCCTTCTCGATCTTAACAGTAACTATGCTGCTGAACATAAGAACCTCCTCAGAATTTAATGTTCCTTTTTATAATACTCAGAAACTGCCTATGACACCCATTTAATTTGCTCGTTATCAAGGATTATGTTATCGCCGTCCTGCTTGATATCATATACATAGCCTCGGCCGAATTTGGGGCCGTAAATCATATTCACAAATCCCTTCATTCGTTCAAGATCCCAATAGAATGAAGAATCAGCATATTTGAGATAAACACGGCTGCTCGAAATCTCGTTTTGAAGATCGATTTCTTCACTGTAAGACATTAATTCACCATCTTTATATATCCAGCACTTTGCAAATGTCTTCCTATAGAAGCGTTCAGTCCTGCGAACAGCATTAAGCATTTCAATCCGCAGAAGCTGAAGCGGCGGGACTGACATGTCTCTCTCCGCATACTTCTTTTTGATTTTTGTACGATCGCCCTCATAACCAATATTATCTAGGAACTCATCAAAGCTCTCTTGGGGACAAATCATATCCTCATAATGCTCTATACATTTGTCCAGCATGACTTTTTCTAATACCGCTAAATCAATCATATTCGTTATTCCATTTCAACATCATCAAAATCCATATCGATATCTTTAGGAATCTGCCAAAGATTAACCTTCATATGTTCGAGAAACGCATCATCAAGCTTCAAATCATATTCCGCAACATAATAAGCTAAGTCAGCATGCCAAGCCCATGTTCCATCAGTGAGACAATCCGGAGGGCAAATAGGTCCTTTTTCAGGATTAATCACATCATGAACAATTCCAGCACAGGCAGCAAGAACATGACCGCTTTTCAAGTAATCACATATTTCTTTTTTATTAGAAATCTCTGATCCAATAGCATCATAAATAGATGGATCATTCATTTCACCATAAGATAATTCTTTATAGATTCCAACTTTCTTCAATATCATCATTAACCTCTAAATTACTGATAAGCGTTCTTTTCTTCATATTCTCAACCATAGTCTACTTTGGATACTTCTCAATTCCTAAGGAATACCTTACTTCCGCTTTCAGTTCTTCCTCGCTCAAATTATATGGAAAGGGCTCTGCATCCTCAAAGATAGTATCTATGGCATCTCCAAACGAGAATACAATATACGGACAATCCGGAAGGAAATGATCCTCTAACCAGAAATATTCCGAACCAAACTTGAAAACCTTCATTTCTAGTTTTTCTTCTATGGTGTTATTTCCAGAATAAGTCGTAAATTTCTCTTCTTTAACACATACAAACTCCGCACCTAAAGATAATGCATAATCTTCAAGAAATCCGATCGTTTTGTTAAACTGCTCTTCGTTATGATTCTTATACGGCCACATAGTTACTCCTATCAGTCTCGGTAATCATACATCTGCATAAGCATCCAATATGTCTTTGTATATTTTATTTCCTTCTTCATGCATCTTCTGAATAATTGCTTCCTCAAGCTCATCACTATCGATATGCAGCATCATTTGAGTTTTCTTGTTAATAATTGCATATCCAAACTCTGTGTTAACCAGAACCCATTCTTCCTTTTCGGTAGTCCATAAATAACTAAATTCATCAATATTCATTTTCTCTGGTTCGCTCCATTCAGAATCAAATCATATTCATCTACACCATAATTTTACTCCCTAGTTAGTTCCATTATTAGGACCTTATAATGAACAAACTATAAATAGTCTGAAATATGTTAATATTCCAACGTCATGCTAAAATACTATCCGTAATCTATTTAGGAGAAAACCGCATGATTAAAGTGCTTTTCGTTTGTCACGGCACGGCACTGCCGAAAACCTGAAAATCACTTAATTCATTGCGTTTGCGGAGTAAAGTTAGCACATTTTATACCGACTTTATACCGACTGGTATGTCCCATATACCGGATTGGCGAAAACCAAAAACAAGCCCGATACAGCATTTCCGTAACTAAGCAATATAATAAATTAATCTCGGACATCAAAATTCTTGCCCTGTTTGCATAAAACTCAAAATGTTTACATGCCTTATGCCGTTTCTTTTCTGAAGAAGATAATCTGTAGTCATAACATACTTGGGGTAATTATCCTTGATCATTTCAAGCGGGCGATATTCACGATCCTCCGTTTCTTCGCTTAATGCTATGGTGTATGCTACCTGAACATAGGAATAGTCCATTTCACGATTACGGATTATAAAATCACATTCTAGTTTTCCGATTCTACCAACACTGACAGAGCAGTCATGAGCACACGCATATACATACAAAATGTTTTCTAATGTCGGACCATAGTTAATTCTGTTATCCGTGTTGGATGCAAAGTAAAAGCCTAGATCTGAAAGATAGTATTTTTTCTCACCGCTTAATGACCGTCTGGATTTCATATCAAAACGGTCGCACTCATAAAGGATCTTAGCATCAACTAGTGCTTTTATATATCTGGATACAGTTGCTTTTCCTATATCAAGCCCATTGTTCTTAAGACTTTCGCATATATTGTTGATGCTTGTTGTTGCGCCGAAATTGTTGATTATATATCGGCGAACTATTTCAAATGTATCTTTTTTTCTTATCTTTACCCTCTTACGAATATCCTTTTCAAATATCTCGTTAATTACACCTTGAACATATTTCCTCTTATCAGCAAGATCATTAAGGAAGATTGTTCTTGGAAAACCACTTTCCTGAATGTAGTTCACCAGTTCAACCTGCAACTGAGAATCAACTGGTAACCCATAGAATTGCTTCATTTCCTCATATTCTTCAAATGTCAGAGGGAACATCTCAAATTCCAGATAACGTCCGGTTAGCTTTGTAACCAGTTCACCACTAAGCAGATAAGAATTAGATCCAGTAATAAAAATCGACCATCCGCCTTCGGTCCTATATCCGTTAATCAGTTCCTCAAAACCCTCGACATTTTGTATTTCGTCAATAAACAGATACTTCAGTCCGGTTTCCGTTTTGTAATTGTCAATCTTATTTTCCAGCGCATCAGCTGTTTTGATGCTTCTATTGCCTCGCTTATCAAGATCAATATAGATGATGTTTGCCTCTGGAACACCTTTGTCTCTTATTTCTTTTGCTATCGTTTCCATAAGGCTTGATTTACCGCAACGTCTGACACCGGTAATTACTTTGATGATATCGTCATCGTCATAAAAACCCCGTATTTTTCTTAAGTAGTTTTCGCGTTTAAACTTTTCCATATATTCACTCTCCTTAATTCCTATAAAAACAATACCACCAGAGAACGTTAAAGTCCAGTTAACATTACCGATTTTGCAAAAAGCGCAATAGCGTAAACATTAAACCCTACTTTTATCATTCTTTATCATTCGAACCATGACAGCTGTCTCAAGTACACCGGAGCATCTGATATAATATCCCCGTTTAATTCAATGTTTACGGAGTTTTTATATACATGATAAAAGTGCTTTTCGTATGTCACGGCAACATCTGCCGCTCCACTATGGCGCAGTCGATGTTCCAGGACATGGTAAATAAAAGAGGTATCGCTGATCAGTTCGAGATCGATTCCGCTGCGACGAGCCGCGAGGAGATTGGCAACGGTCCGCACTACGGCACCGTGAGCAAGCTTCGCGAGGTCGGCATCCGCGTCGTTCCGCACCGCGCACGCCAGATGACCCGCGCAGACTATGAGTACTACGATTACCTGATCGGCATGGACTCCTACAACATTTCGAACATGACGCGCCTCGCAGGCGGCGACCCCGACGGCAAGATCTTTGCGCTGCTGGGCTTTGCGGGCATGAGCCGCAGCATCGCCGACCCGTGGTACACGGATAATTTCGACGAGACCTACGACGACCTGCGCGTGGGACTCAACGCATTCATGAAGCACCTCGAGCCCGAATTGTTGTAATCGGCGGGTGTTTGTGGTTTTCTAAAGGTATTCGGGAGGAGGTACTGACTATGAAAGCTATGAAAAGAATCCTTTGTCTGGCACTGGCGCTGAGCGTTGTTTTCGCGATGACCGGATGCAATAAGTCCCCCTTCTCACACGATGCGGTCCGCAAATGGGCCAAAGCCGAAGATTTCGATGAGTGCGACGAGATCGAAGACCTTTTTGAAGTTGTCGGCACCGATACCTATGCATATGTCACGGCCACCAAGCGCGACGCCAGGGACCTTTTCAATACGATCATCTACACCGTACAATCCGACAAGCCGAAATACGATTTTACCAAGGTCACGGCGCTCTACTCCCAGGACGATGACGGCATGTGCTTTATAATCGCAGCCACTTTCGAAGACCGCAAAGACGCGGAGAAATTTTCCGAAAAATACACCAATAGACATGATTTCGAGAACGCAAACAAATTCGAGAACGAAGACAAAGGCGAAGAGAAGTCCTACTCCTACTACATCGCTAATGCCCAGAACTTTTACACCAAAACCACTGCGATCGGTCTTTACCTGTCCGGCAAAACCGTCATCTGGATCAGGAGCGTCACCGAGGACACCGAAATGGCCGGGAACTTCTGCGAGCACTTTAATCTCATCTCGCCGATGGACGCGTAAGCTTTTCGGGCGCACCTGATTAAGAAAACCACTCTGGAGGAATAGTCAATGAAAGTATTTAAAAGCGGTCTTTGCCTGGCTCTGACACTTAGTATCGTTCTCGGAATGACCGGCTGCAGCGCGGGAGGTTTCTCGCATAAAACCCTGTGTAACATCGCCGAGGGTAATGATTTCGACAAGTGCAAAAAGGCGATGGATTTCTCGGACAAGCGCTACAACTACGCGGAAGAAAAGCAGTTCTACATCAATCTTAAGGATGAGGATGCGCTCCCGATCTTCTACACCCAGATCGACAATTCGCGCAATAGTTTAGACCACGACAACGTTTCCGAGGTGACCTGCCTCTACGATTACACGGCACCCATAATAACCGATGACCAGGAGGATTTATCTTACGCAGAAGCCTTTGGCACTTTCTCCGTCATAGTCCTGGTCTCATACGACGATA
>JAEEGH010002987.1_pt1 | contig 44984 bp, 49 predicted proteins | sample 9134181 | NCBI WGS metagenome assembly JAEEGH01 (sample SAMN16246544, study PRJNA631951) | gut metagenome | biome: gut microbiome; feature: rumen; material: DP-attached | host: Bos | place: Iran: Karaj | collected 2018-10
CATATGATAAATCCTTTATTGATTTCTGTTATCCTGTCTGCTGGCGGTGTTTTGCCAACTTTCTGGAGATTTTTCACTTGAAGGTATGATTCCAGGGTAGCTGTCTTTTCTTTTATCTCTTTCAAGCTATTTTCGCAGAAGTCCTTGGACAATCCCGCCTCCCTGCCTGTTTTTATGAGATCTTTGTCTGTAATGTTACTTCCCTTGCCGTTTACCGAGGTTGTCTGCTCTCCCCAGTAAGTGTCGCTGTATGTCAGATCATATGCGGGAGCAAGCCTCCAGCCATGATCATTTGTGTAAAGGAAGGAGAAGTTCTTCGTATGATCGTCCCTGTTGTGGGTTAAGCAGTTAAAGCACATGACCCTATACATCTGTTCCTTGTCAGAAGCGTTGTCCTTTGTCAGCATGCGGACAAGCTTTTGATAGGTTTCGTAGTCACATGACGGGGCGCGGAAATCAGCTTCGAGAAGACCAGCAAACGTAATGCTGAATACCTTTTCACCTGCCTTGCGGTCGAATCTTTCCGTCTTAAAATATCCTTCGCAGACGGAAGATTTTATCAGATCCGTTTCCGTCATGGAGATGCCACAGTCTTTGGCGCACAGTGAATAATCGTATTCCCTCTTTCCGCTGATTGCAGGATCTTTGCTTGCGGGAAACTTTATAATCCAATCCCTGCCGTTCTCGGTGAGGAGTATCTTGGGTCTTGTACCGCCGCTGGATCCACCCAAATGATAGAGTATGTCCAGCTGGTCGGAAGTCTTCGAAGACAATATCTTATCACATTCTTTCGCAATTCGATCATAATCAAGTCCCGCAGTCTCGATGCGAAAGTCCGCTTCTTTTGTCGGATGGTATTCGAGAGCGCCCATGCCAGAACGGCCGACGAAAGCCAGCCTGTCAAGCGTTGATACGTCGCCCCTGTCAATCCCGATGGAAGACAGGCGTCGATCCAGCAAAAGCTGTCCCCAGCTGTCAGGGAGGCTGTCTGCGAATACGCCGAATAACCCGCTAAACCGTTCCCGACATTTTTCAGGCGGAACAAAGACGCCGCGGCCAAGGGGAAGGGACAAGGGGCTGATTGAGAAACCGTTTCTGATCCATGAATCCGCATACTGACAAGCGATCACGTGATCGGGAGTTTCAGCCAAGTATCCGACCAGTTCACCGTAACAACGTACTTCCAGTTTTTTAGTGCGCGTCATTGATTACCTCCTCTATGCTGGCATAAACGGGGCGGGTGAAAAGATCCCTTACCTCGTCTATCACGCCAAGTTCCATGGACAGTTTAATGAACGCCTCAAGCGATATGAGTCCTGTTTGCTCAAATCTGCAGAGGGAAGCGTAGCTTACGTTACAACGCATCGCAAGCTGCCTTTGCGTGATCTTTTTTCTTTTTCGTATTCTTTTTAGGCGCTGCGCCAATTCTTTTGCCACGTCGGATGGTGCAAACAAAAGCTGATCATAATTATCCATGCCGTCACCTCTTTTGGTTGATACTAATATATTAGTAAAATGAGGCCATTGTGTCAAGTAATTGTTAAAATATTAGTAATAGTAAATCTTGGAAACAGGCCAATCTCCTTATTTTAATGGGTTTTAAAAATTCGTCGACCCAGGGGGTTCGGCAGTCAGCACTTATATAATTACGAGAAAAGCCTTGAAACGAATGCGTTTCAGGGCTTTTTCCATTGACATTGGCGGGAATAATCTGCCATGTGGGAGTGTTGCCAGAAACTTTGATTTTGTGATAAAATTATATTAGTTGCTTGGTCAAAAAGGATATGGTGACGTGACCGTAATCAAGGATCAAAAAGGATAGGGCGATATAATCGCAATCAAGGATTCTGAGAAACAAGTCAAAAAGGAGCAAGGAATGTTTATATGAATCAAGCCGATAGGATGATGGAGAGTCGTTTGAAAAGGTATCTGGAGGGAAAAGTAAATGAAGATTGAAACGCCTAGGCTGATCATACGGCCATTTCAGGAGAAAGATGCTGACGCGCTATACAGGATTAAAACCGATCCTCGGGTAATGGAATATTGCCCGGATTTTCTGGATGTCGACGCGAAGTGCGAAGACATGCCAGACTATATCCGCACTTTCCGTAAGCTGGAGGAGGACGGTGACTTTGATACATGGCGATGCCATGCGATTGAAAACAAGGTAACGGGCGAAGTCATGGGCGCCATAACCTTCTGTAAACAGAACATGCTTCATGAATATGACATGGGGTGGATGATGATCGGTGAGTATACCGGGAAAGGTTATGCGTCCGAGGCTGCTGAGGCATTTGCGGAGTATTTCTGCCGCAAACACGGAGTCGATTATCTGACGGCAGTCATGGACGTGGACAATCCGGCATCCCGCAGGACGGCGGAGAAGAGCGGGTTTCGGCTCTTCGAGAAGAGAACAGTTTACGATTATCACTACAACCGGTATGCGGATGACTATTTTTATTTCCGCAGGTATTGGTCCGGATGTACCTTGAAAGACCGGTATTACGGAGATTCAACATATTACGGTCGCTCGACTTCGTAAGGAAATAGAGCTTCATGGTCAAATGAGGTTTTTAGAGGGGGAAAAGTCAGATGGAGGTTTGGATTAGGAATTCCAAGGGCGAGACTCAACCATTAGGTTAGCCTGGATCGACGGAGGAGTTATTGTATTCAAACGCGGGGAAAGTATAATAAACTTATCAAGCTTGAAATATGATTTTGAGAGGATAAGATGATGAATCACAATAATATTGCGGACAACGTTAAACGGCTTCGGGAGGCAAGGCGGATGACGCAGGAGCAGCTGGCAAATGAACTGGGAGTCACCTTTCAGGCAGTGAGCAAGTGGGAAAACGGCGTGACCATGCCTGACGTCATGATGATGCCCCAGATCGCGCAGGTCTTTGGGATCACCATAGACGAATTGTATAAGCCTGCCGCAGAGGTTTATAAAAATGAGGCGGAGAGGTGGCTTAGCAAGTATACGGCCTCCCATAACCAGGATGATTTTTTCAGGGCCGACGTGGAGTTTCGAAGGCTCCTGGATTCAGGAGATTACACGGATGAAGACGTGATCGCCTACGGAACCCTTTATCGTTTTCACGCAGACTATTGCAAGAAAAAGGCCTTTGAATTATATGATTTCGTCCTGGCAAAAAACAAGGCGGAAAGCTATGAGGCGGCGTGGTCAAATAAGGGTGCGCTGATGGCGGCGGTCGGCCAGGGAGAAGATTACGTAGCGCACTTTGAGAGCGAGGCAGCGAACGATCCAAGCTTGGCAAATTATCGGTTACTGATGCGCGCCTGCTTCTGGACCCAGAAATATGAAAAGGGTTTGGAATGCTATGAGGAAATCCTAAAGCGGTTTCCGAATCTGGAGAAGGAAGAGCTCCGCGTATTACACAGCACTGCCGGCGACATGTGCAGGGGACTTAAGAAATATGAAGAGGCGTTTGGATATTGGGAGAAGGCGCTTTTGGCCGATGCCTGGCCCATGGACCCGATGTTTTCCATTGCGTGCTGCCTCAGCGAAATGGGAGAGTACGCGAAGGCAGCAGACGCATGGAAACGGATCGTGGACGAATTGATCGTCAGAGGCTTCACCTATGAAGTGGAGTGGCCGCGCCAGATGATGAATGAGGCGAAGGCGAAGAGCTGAGACAAGGTGGGCAAAGAGGGGTACTTTGAAAATATATCATTGAAGAGCCTGAGAATTTGCAGTTCTCGGGCTTTTTTCTTTTAAATCTACCATATTGTTTGGTCGGTCAAAGTCGATCTGGCACAAAAAGTGTTTTTAAACAAGGATAATTTAAGAATTTGTTGACGAGTGAAAAATCTTAAAGTAGCATTATATTATCCAACGATTCAATGCCAGACGAGAAAGACAAGCTCATTATTTGGGAGAAGGAAAGGACAAATGAAGGTTTTTATTGTATATTGTCATCCGTCCGAGGATTCTTTTACGAGGAATCTCCGCGACGCATTTATAAAAGGGATCACGGACGGCGGAAATGAATATGTTTTGTCGGATTTATATGCCATGGATTTTGATCCGGACATGACCGAGGAGCAGTACTTAAGAGATGCAAATTACAGGAACGATCCGTTTACCGAAGAGGACGTGCTTGCTGAACATGCAAAGATCAACTCTGCGGATGCAATTGCATTTATCTATCCCGTTTTCTGGACGGAAGCTCCGGCAAAGCTGGTCGGTTGGTTTGACAGAGTGTGGACGTATGGGTTTGCATATGGTGAAAAGAAAATGAAGATGATGGACAAGGCCATGATCCTCTGTTCAGCGGGCCATACCATCGAAACGCTGGAGCAGTTCGGGTTTCTGACGAGCATGAAGAAGGTTATGCTCCGAGACCGGCTTTTTCAACGGGCCAAGAAGACGGAATTTGTTGTCTTTGACGGTACCTCAAGGGAAAAGCCGGAGCGTAACGACCGATGGGATGAGAATCTCCTGAAAGCGTATGAGAAGGGGAGAAATTTCTTCGCGGATTCCGAGGAAGCATTCTCCGTTGATGATAGGTATTTCACGGCGATCGAGAATCCCGAATCGGGCGAGGTGTCTGATAAGACCATTTTTAGCTACCATCAGAAGGATCACGTAATTTGGGCAGAATATTCCGGCGGAAGCGTCATAAAGGGCTTTTTGATCGGAACCATGGACGAGAAAAATCACCTGCACTTCAACTACCAGCATATAAACAAGGACGGAGAATCCAGGTCCGGTTTCTGCGACTCCGAGCCGCAGATCGAAAACGGAAGACTTCGGTTTATTGAGAAGTGGCAATGGACGATGGGAGAATCCGGCACCTCGATCATTGAAGAAATATAGTGGCCCCTGGTACCAAAATCCCGGCGTGGCGACACACAAGGTGCAGCTTGACAGAGAGGGAGGAAGATCTATGAGCATTCAGGAGAACGAAAAGCGTTTTCCCTTGTATCACAAGGTAAAGAAGGATCACGACGTCAACGTTTACGTGGAGGAGCAGAATAAGTCCATGTTTGCTTTGGGTTATACGGAGCACAGCTTCGCGCACATAGGCATGGTTGTGGACCGGACGGGGTATATTCTGGATACGCTGGGGATGGATGACCATACCATCGACCTTGCGCTTACCGCGGCCTACATGCATGATCTCGGGAACGTGATCAATCGCGTGGATCACAGCCAGTCCGGAGCGATGATGACCTTTTATCTTCTGGACAAAATGGGAGTTCCTGCGGAGGATATCGCTCCCATCATTCGGGCCATTGGAAATCATGACGAGGGGAGCGGCATGCCAGTCAGCAATATTGCAGCGGCCCTTATTTTGGCGGATAAGTCTGACGTCAGAAGAAGCCGCGTGCAGGACTTTGACGAGAAGAACTACGACATTCATGACCGGGTGAATTATTCCGTCACGTCTTCCCTGCTAAAGATCAACAAGGAGCATACGGCGATCAAGCTAAAGCTGGAAATCGACACAAGATATAGTGAGATTGGTGAATACTTTGAGATATTCATGGAGCGCATGCTGCTTTGTCGCAAGGCAGCCAGGTCCCTGAATCTGGACTTCCACCTGATCATCAATGAGCAGACGTTAATGTAAGAAAACAAGGGAGGTTTTTATGGAGATAGACAGAAGTATATATACGGATTTAATATTTCATATTTTCGCGCATATGAAAGTAAACAATGCGTCGGACACATATGATGAGGCATACGTTGCAAAGATGGAAAAGGAATTAAGCCGTAAAACGGTGATACCGGAAAGCGTTACGGCTTATTATTGTGCGAATTTTGAGAGATTGGCATTTGTCAATTTCCTGCCGTATTTTATGGCCAGGAGCGTGGATGAAGTTTGTTACATGATCGGGCAGGTGGGAATGGCGACGGAGGAGGACGCAGAAAAGTTCATTCAACCTTTTTGCGACGTGATCCGAGAGCTTTCGGCAGATTATGCAAAGTACTGGGAGAAAAAGGCGAAGGACAATCAGGAGTCATATGAGGGCCTGAAAGCCTACCTCAGTGAGCAGGCTTTAGTAACGATGAAAAGCTTTTTTGAGAGCCTGCGGGGCATGACAAATACAAAGCTGAAGCTCCTCATTTCTGAGAGCCTAAGGTGCAATGGCAGGGCGACCATCATGGGAGACACCTGCATCGTAACGCTGCCAATGCCTAGCGAGAGGTATTCAAAGCAGCAGATTTTCATGCAGCTTGTTCATGAATGTACCCATATGATGACGGATCCGCTGATCAAATCCATACGGATGGATGATGGCAGTCATGACATTGCCGAATATCAGGTAATGCTCTTCGACCTGTGGCTTTTTGAACGGGATAGTGAGGAGTTACGGGATGCGTATGTAAAATGGATCTCGCAGGAGGTCTTGGAGGAATGCGAGAAAAGCTTATCTGATGAGCGAAAGAATAAGATGAAAGAAATTTTTGAAAAAACCAGTTGACAATTATTACGGTTAGTGTTATATTACGGTTAACGTTACTACAGTAATCGTAATAGTCGCGACAATCGAAAGAGGGAAGAGCATGAAAGATAATGTCAAAAGCGGTGCACTTACGGAGGTTACATTCTTCATATTGTTGTCATTATTCGAACCGAAGCACGGATATGCCATCATGCAGTTCATTGGTGAAAAAACAGACGGAAGATTGGTGCTCGGGGCCGGATCTCTTTACGGAGCGATCAACACGCTGACCGAAAAAGGCTGGATTGAGCCCTACGGTGATCTGGACGGCAGAAAAAAGGAATATGTGATCACCGAAGAAGGCCGTCAGATTGCGGAGAAAGAACTGCAAAGGCTCCGAAAACTCACCGAGACCGCGGCCATGATCATGGGGAAATAAAGGGAATAGGGACATCGTGAGAGAGGAGTGAGACGGAGAATGAGTATCGTAAAGCGAAGATTTTTTGCAGGTTTCATGGGCAGTCAGACAAAGTGGCTGAACTCCATGGCAGATAAGGGATACCGATTGGTAAAGACGGGCAAGCTGCAGTATGTGTTTGACGAATGTGAGCCGGGGAAATATGTTTACACGGTCGAATATGTGGGCGACAAATCCATGGAAGAAGAGGAAAACTACAAGGCATTCCTGGAGGATATGGGCTATCAGGTCTTTTACAAAAACATGAATCTGGATTATTCGTTCATGAAGCTGACATACCGCCCGTGGGCCAACAAGGGAGGTAAGATTTCCACGACAAAGTCAACCTATAACAGGGAACTGCTGATCGTGGAAAAGGAAAATGACGGTAAACCCTTTGAATTGCATACGGAAAAAGAGGACCAGATCGAATATTACAACAGGATCGTGAAACCCTGGTATTTTGCAACGTTTTTGGCATTGCTGCTGGCGATCATATACTGGCCGAACGTGCTCCCGACCGCAATATGCGGGGGCTTGGCAGTGTTATTCGCCTTACCGATCATCGTTATGGCCATCAAGGTCTCGAAGATCAAGAAGGAACATGAATTGGAGGAATAAGAGATGAAAAAGAACGTTAACATGAAGATTGCAATTCCCGTGATGATAGGAGTATTGGCTTTGGTCATTATCCTTAAGTGCTTGGGACTGATCACCTTCCGTAGCGGCGTGCGCCTGGGCTTTGTGGGGAATGACGGGATTCATACATTCAACGGAAGCTATTCTAAGATTAGCGGAACCATGACCCATAGCATCAGACCCTCAAAGGATTCGACAACGATTCACTGTGAGATCACGACGAAGTCCGGCTCACTGCATGTTCTGATCACTCAGAAGGCGGATGACAAGGTGGTGCTGGACAAGGAGTTTTCAGGGGATGAGAAGTTTGACGTGACTGCCGAGGGAACGGTTAAGGTGAAGATCAGCACGGAGGAACATAAGGGAAGTTATAAATTTGAGTATTAGAGATGTGCCAGTGGGGACGGTTCTTTTTGGCACATTCGTTGGCATTAGTTCAGTGCGTAGTAGAGACCCTTCATGGCCATCAGTTCTTCGTGGCTGCCCTGCTCCGCAATGCCCTTGTTGGAAATGTAGAGGATGCGGTCAGCGCTGCGAATGGTAGAAAGTCTGTGGGCTACCATGAAGGAGGTCTTGTCCTTTAGAATCTTGGACAGTGCCTTCTGGATCAGCGCCTCCGTCTCAGTGTCGATGGAGCTTGTCGCCTCGTCCAAAATGACGACGGAAGGATTCTTTAGGATGATCCTTGCGAAGGAGAGAAGTTGTTTTTCTCCGGCGGAAAGGCCCATGCCGCGCTCCTCCAGTTTGTGATCATATCCGTCCTTAAATCTCTTGATAAACCCGTCTGCGTAGATCGTCTTTGCGGCTGCAATGCATTCTTCATCCGTCGCATCCGGCCGGCCGTATCGAATGTTCTCCATGATGGTTCCCTTGAAGATAAAGGGCTCCTGCATGAGCACGCCCACTTCCTTTCTGAGGGAATCCAAGGTCACCTTTCTTACGTCCTTGCCGTCAATGCAAACGCTTCCCTCTTTGACGTCATAGAATCTTGTCAGCATGTTGATGACGGTTGTCTTGCCTGCGCCGGTAGGTCCCACCAAGGCGATGGTCTCGCCGGGCCGCACGTGGAGGTCAAAGTGCTCCAGAACGTTCGCGTCTTCCTCATATGCAAAGGTCACGTCGTTGAAATCAACCTGTCCCCTTACGTTATGAAGTGTCTCGCAGTCCTCCTCGTTCGCGATCTCCACGGGATAATCGATGGTATCAAATACCTGCTCCAGATTGGAGCTTACCTGTGCCAGCTGCTGGACCAAAATGGCGATCATGGTCAGGGGGCCGCTAAACTGTGTCATATAGCTCGTAAAGGCAACCACCAGACCGGCATCGACGTTCGAAGATCCGCCAAGGATCAGATAGAGTGCAACGCCATAAAGACAAACGGTTCCCAGATTCCAGAAGGTCTCAACGATGGGCGTGTTGAGCTCGTTGCGCCTGAAGATCCGAAGCCATTGCTTCACGCAGGCGTCATGGATCTCCGCATAGGTTTTTTCGCTGCTCTCGGTTCGGTTATAGCTCTTTACGATCTTCTCGCCCATGATGGTCTCCACCACGAAGGCGGAACGGTTGGAGTTCTTGGCACGGAGCTTTGCAAATTCCTTTCGGATGAAATAGCGAAGCGTAAAAATACATGCCATCATGGGAATCACGATCATGAAGACGATTCCCGTAAGCACAGGGCTAAGTCCCAGCATAAAGAAGGTCACGATGATAAGCTTTACAAGGTAGGAGAGCAGATTTAACACATAGTTGGAAAAGAAGTTCGCCAGATCGTTGACATAGTCCGTCACGCGCACGACAATCTTTCCGTTGGGCTTGGAATCAAAGTAATCAAATGGCAAGTCCTGCAGCTTGTAAAAGATCTCTTTGCGAACGTCGCAGATGATCTTATGACCGACGATACCCATGATCCTTTGATGTACAAAGTTCACGCTGATCTCAAGGAGCGCGATGATGCCCATGGATGAAATGACAAACGCGAGCAGCTGATAATCCTCCGAAACAACCACGTTGTTGATGATTTCCTTTAGGAGGAGCGGCGTGATCATGGCCAGACCTGCCGATACCAGCATCAAAATGCCGACCAAAACGAAGTAGCCGGTATAGGGCTTCATGTAACGCAGCACGCGTCCGAACTGCCTAATGTCAAATTTCTTCTTGATGACTTCATCCTGAAAATAGGTATTACGCTTTGCCATGTTACACACCTCCTTCCGCGATGGCATCAGCCAGGGCGTCGAAGTTGACGGAGCCCTCCTGATTCTTTTGAATGTTATATATCTTCGCGAAGTCGCCGTCTTTCTTCATCAGTTCATCAAAGGTTCCTCTCTCCGTGATGCTTCCGTCACGCATAAAGAGAATCTCATCACAGTCCACGACGGAGGAGAGTCTGTGTGCAGAAATGAGGAGCGTCTTGTCGGGATAATATTTCTTGATGTCTGCAAGCAACTTCTTCTCGGTGCCCACGTCAAGGGCCGAGGTGGAGTCGTCCAGTACCAGGATCGGAGCGTCGCGAAGAAGTGCTCTTGCGATGGAGACTCTTTGCTTCTGACCGCCAGAGATGCCGAGTCCGCGTTCGCCGACAATGGTCTCGTAACCGTCGAGCAGGTTCATGATAAATCCATGTGCCTGCGCATGCTCTGCAGCCTTTTGGATCTGCTGACGCTCAACCTCAGGCTCAGAATATGCGATGTTGGACATGATCGTGTTGGAGAACAGGAAGACATCCTGGAAAACATACGAAAACTTCTGACGCAGGGAATCGAGGTCATAGGATCTGATGTCAGTATCGTTTAGAGTGATCTTGCCGCTGCTGACGTCATGGACGCGGATGAGGGATTCCAGAAGAACGCTCTTTCCGGAGCCCGTGCCGCCAACGATGCCGATCTTCTTGCCGGGCGTTATGTCGACGTTCACGTGCTTTAAGATTTCCTGGCCTTGAATGGAAAGGGAAACATCCTCTAACTTGACGTGAATCTGCTCGATCGCCTTGGCGGACTTGTCGCCGCTGACGATCTTGCTTTCGCAGTTCATGAAATCCATCATTTTCTTACCGGATACCAATTGCTGCTGCATCTGGAAGAAGCTGTTGTTGATCTGCGTTACGTGGTTCATGATGCGGAAGACATAATCTGCGCAGGCGACAAGATATCCCACAAGCAGCTGGCCGTTCATCACCAGGATCGCAGCCACTGCGATGCTTCCAATGTATGCGACCTGTCTGATAATGCCGAAGATCGCCTCAAACGTGGAGGATAGCTTGATCTGCTTGATGTGGGAATCCCGCAGGGCAAAGTTGGACTTGTCAAACTTTCTTTTTTCCAGCTCTTCATTGGTAAAGGATCTTACCAGGCGTACGGCCTCAATGTTTTCCTGCACCGTGAGGGACATGGTGCTGTTACAGCCACGGATGGCGCGGAAATTGTCGCGCGCAAGCTTACGGAAGCGAAGCAGCGCGGCGGCGAAAAAAGGCGTCAGGATCACGGGAATGATCAGCAGGTAATGATTGATGTTTGCCAGCATGACGACCGCTACGATCAATACGAAAATACTGTCGAAGATGTTGGGGATCATTCTGCAGAACAATTCCTTGAACATAATGGTATCCGAGTTGATCGTCGTCAGGAGTTCTCCGGTGTTATATTCGGAGACGGTCTCGGAATCCAGCTCCATCAGCTTGTGAAACGTAAGGACTCTGAGGTCTGTTTCCAAGGCAAGGCCCAGCTTTTGAAGAATATAGTTTTTCACATAGACGATGATATCCTTAAAAAGGATCAGTCCAAGGAACCAGCAGGCCACCGTCCAGAAAAGCTCCATGCTGTGCACGGCCCCGTATTTGCCGGAAAGCAAAAAGGAGAAGACGCCGCCCTGCTCGGGTGCTTCTTCTTTGATGATATGGTTGATGAAAATGGCCGTAAGTAGTGGTAAAAGCAGGTCTGCCGTCAAAGCAGTAAAGCTCAGAAGCTTTGTCAGAATGTCTAAGGCAAGACGCTTTTTCCATTGCCTGAAACCAAATTTGAATACTTCCATGCGGCTTCGCATCCTTTCTTGATAGTTGTTCTCTTCTTAGTCATATCCTACTTTTTTCAAAGATACGCGTCAATATTGTCCAGGCACGAAACTAACATACTACAAAAACAGGACAAAATAATACAGATGCTTTTGCAGATGACCTGTCTTTTTTTGTGGTTGTTTTCGAAGAAATATGCAATAATGGAGTAGTGAGCGGGTGAAAATGCTAAAAGCATTAGAGGGGGCTTATTCAGGGATATGATGATAGAGTTATCCAAAGGAAAAATGGAGAGGGCGCTGGATGAGTTTTTGGACAGGGTTTTTGCTCTGCCAGAGATTGAAAGCGCGAAGGTAAGGGACGTAATTATTTCCCGTGAAAACAGAGAAATCTCTGTCAGGAAAGCGTTTGAGGCTGGATGGCATGACTGTTACAGTGACGTCGATCTGTCGGTGAAGGTGCGTCTTCCAAAGGACGGTTCCATCTCGCCGGAAGCATATATGAAAAGGATTGACAGATTTGGAATTACGCAGGAATCTGCCCTGGGATATTGCTTTGTGCCGGAAAATTGCATGTATCGGATCATTTTAAGAACCGGTATGCGTTATGATCTTGGGTTTGATTTTGAGTTTGTTGATGATGTGGCGCTTAGTTTGGAGGAGCGATTCGACATAAAAGAAGAAAACGCTAATTGGCCCATGGAGAATATCAATCGATTCTGGTTTGTTCAGATTCAGGCCCTTGCGAAGCTATATCGCAAGGATTATTTGATCAGCAGCCATCTTGCGAACATGAATTGCAATGAGACGCTGGTTATGCAGATGGTTCTGCGGGATTTAGAGTATGGCACGAACCATCACAGGTATGGCCATTCGGAAGAATTGGAATATGTAAAGTACCTTGATAAGGCGCCTTTTCGAACGGAGGATCCGACATTTGATCGCATCGCGGATCATATATATGCAGCCGCACTGGCATATGACAAATTGGCTGTGAGGTTTTATCCTGATTATCAAAGCCGATGCGGGTGTTTTATGGAAATATGGGATTGTTATAATAAGGCTCAAATGGGATAGGAGACGGAGCGAAGCATGACTGGAGATTTCGAGAAGACTTTTGACAATGTGGCCGCGGACTACGAGAGCATTCGGCCGGCATATCACCCCGCGATATTTGAGGACATACTACGGTATCAGCCTTTGAATGCGGACAGTAATGTTCTTGAGATCGGCATGGGCACTGGATCAGCGACCAAGCCCTTTTTGGAGACGGGCTGCCATTTGGTTGGCATCGAGCCTGGCAAGAATCTTGCGGAGCTGGCCATAAAGAAATACTGCGAAAACAAGAGGTTTACGGCATACATCCAAACTCTGCAGGAATATGAGGCCCCCGATGATCAGTTCGACCTGATTTATGCGGCGACAGCCTTTCACTGGATCCCGGAAGAATATGGCTATAAGCGTGTCTACGACCTTCTTAAGAAGGGCGGCGCATTTGCTCGCTTCCGATATCATGCAGGTCTTGACAAGGGCCGTGAAGCCTTGATAAATAAGATCCAGGCTCTCTATCCTGAATCCATGCGACGCACGAAAGTGGCAGAGTTTGGCGAAGCGGACGCAAAGAAGATCGCTGACATCGCAAAGAGTTACGGTTTTTCGGACATAGAGTACCATTTATATCAAACAACAAAAGACTTTACAGCGGATGAATATATCAAGCTCTTGCAGACTTATCCGGATCATATGAAACTGCCCGAGCCGCAAAGGAATGAGCTTTTTAACGGAATCCATGATGCCATCGTTCAAAACGGAGGCGTGATAACCATTTATTATGTCATGGACCTGGAACTGGCAAGAAAATAAGGTCCCAAAAGTAACGAAAAAGGCATCAAGTTTACAAAAGAGGAGGGACGCCTCGATGGACAATAACATCATAGAGAAAATGCGGCGAGAGATCGTCAGCAGAAGCGACCTGTTCGAGGAGCAGACGAAGGGCACGAAGGATGAGTACAACCTGTACCGGGAGCATGTGCAATATGTTTATAAATACGCCGTCATGCTCGCGAAGGATGCAGACGTTGACAAGGAAGTTGTGGAGTTAAGCGCGCTACTTCATGACATCTCCATGACAGATGCAACACTTGACCGCTCGCGGCATAATGAGTTTGGCAGTGTCATGGCGGAGCAGCTTTTGAGGGAGCAGAACTATCCGGAAGAAAAGACGCAGCTCGTAGCAAAATGCATTTTGAATCATAGCAGCAAGCGCGCTTCGTATCGGACCACACTGGAAGAAGAACTGCTGGTGTGCGCCGACGGTTTGGCGCATTTTGATGCATATAAAAGCTTTTATTCTTTAGCACATAAGGTCATGGGCTTAAATGACGAAGACTCCCTGAAATTCATTCAGGATAAGCTGACAAAGGATTACGTTGAGATCAGGGAGGATCTCAAGCACCTTGTCAGCGACACCTACGCGCACATAATGAATGCAAAGACGATCCAGGAGATTTTGGATCCTTCAGCGATCGCCTAACTCTAAGGGCATGGATGAAAAAGAAAAGGAGGAAAAGTTTATGGCATCAACTAGAGAGTACCTGGATTTCGTTTTAGAGCAGTTATCGGGGCTGGATGAAATCAGTTACAAAGCCATGATGGGAGAGTACATTCTTTATTATCGAGGCAAAATTTTCGGCGGGGTCTATGACGACCGACTTCTGGTAAAGCCCGTTAAGTCAGCGGTGAAGTTGATGCCAAATGCGCAGATGGAACTTCCCTATGAAGGAGCAAAAGAAATGCTTCTCGTCGATGACGTCGACAACCGTGAGTTCATGTGCGAGCTTGTTCAGTCCATGTGGGACGAACTGCCGGCAAAGAAAAAGAAATAGTGCAAGCACGAGAGGACGTACATACATGAAATGGATTTTCTTTGATCTTGGTGCGACGTTAGTGGATGAAAGTGATGTTTACGAAAGTCGCTGTGGATATGCAGTTCGCCAATTAAACATTGATCTTGCGGAGTTTATGAACAAGGTTTATGAGGAGGCGAGGATCAGCCCGACGCCGATCAGGACGGCCGCCAAAGCATATGGAGTCGCCTTGCCACAGTGGGATAACAGTTTGGAAAAACTGTATGCAGCAACGCCTGACATTCTCAAAAAACTGCATGAAAAATATAGACTCGGCATCATTGCAAACCAGTCTTTGGGAACGCAGGAGAGGATCGATCATTGGGGCATTGGACAGTATTTTGACATTGTTGTGGCGTCAGCTGAAGCAGGGTGTGCAAAGCCTGATCCGAAGATATTTACCATGGCGCTTCAAAAGGCAAACTGTGAACCCGGCGAAGCAGTAATGGTTGGAGACAGGCTGGATAATGACATCATTCCGGCAAAGAAGCTTGGAATGAAAACAGTGTGGGTGCGTCAAGGCTTTGCGGTGTATCAAAGCATCGATGACGAGAGCCAAAGGCCCGATCAGATTGTTGACGGCATAGATGAGTTAGTGGAATTGTTTGAAAAGTGGGATAGATGATATGCATTTTGTTGATGCAAAAGGGATTCTGACCGGCAGCGGCGGAAGCGTTGGAATGAATATCTACAGGGGATGCACGCACGGCTGTATATACTGCGATAGCCGAAGCAAGTGTTATCAGTTTACGCATCCTTTTGAAGACATTGAGGTGAAGCAAAATGCGCCCGAGCTTCTTGACGCAGCGCTTAGGTCGAAAAGAAAAAAGTACATGATCGGGACGGGTTCGATGTCGGATCCTTATATGCACTGCGAAGAAGAGCTGGGGCTGACAAGACGGTGCCTGGAAGTGATCTTGAAAAACGAATTTGGGCTCGCCATTCAGACGAAATCGGACCGCATTCTTCGCGATATCGACCTGTTGTCGGAGATCAATCAGACTGCGAAATGCGTGGTGCAGATAACGCTCACGACTTATGATGATGACCTGTGTAAAATATTGGAGCCGAATGTCTGCAACACAAAGCGCAGGATCGAAGTGCTGGAAGAAATGCAAAAGAGAGGCATTCCAACGATCGTCTGGCTGACGCCAATCCTGCCGTTTATCAATGACACGGAGGAGAATGTCACGGCAATTCTGAACGAGTGCGTCAGAGTCGGAGTGAAGGGCATTATTGATTTCGGCATGGGACTGACGCTTCGGGAAGGCGACAGGGAGTATTATTACGCTGCGCTTGACAAGCACTTTCCCAGAATGAAGGAGAGATATATCAAACGCTACGGGAATGTGTATGAACTGCAAAGCCCGAACGCAAAGGAACTCAAGGGGGTTTTCCAAAGGATCTGCAAGGAAAACGGAATCCTGCGAACGCCGGACGATTGCTTCCGGTTTATGCGAGAAATGCCGGAGAGATATCAGCAAATGAGTTTGTTTGAACTGTAAAGCGGAGAAGATATAGATGGATTTATTGATGGTTGGATTTAAGGGGAAGAATAATTCGTCCGCAGTTTTAGTGAGTGCTCTGTCGTCAAGGCATGTCCTTCTGACAAACTCGTTTGAGGGTTTGAGAAAGGACATTGAGAATATGCCCGTGGAGCACGACGGAGCCCTTCTTTTTGGCGTGGATAAAGATTTGGTGGATTCCGTTCGGATCGAGCGCGTGGCAGGGAAAGATGGCATGTCGCACACTTCGAAGCTTGATCTGGAAGGACTTGCAGAGCGATTTTCGTCGGCCGGGATCCGCGCAACACTATCAGCCGAACCGACGAAATACCTTTGCAATGAAGCATATTGGCATTTGCTTGAGAAATACGATGGGAACGCGGCCCTGATCCACGTTCCGACCATAAAGCATCTCGAGACGATTGATTTCAAGGCTTTTTCTTTTTATTTTTCCTAAGATGTGTTATGCTTAAAAGGTAAGTGCGAAAGGAAGTGCATGGGATGCAGCAAGTGCAGGAGTTTGGGAATGCGTCGTCCAAGACTGTTCTGATCCAGATGGCGGACGATCATGATCTGGAGGGCATGCAAAGTGAAATTACAGCGATCCGTGAAATGACGGGCGCGGACTTCTTGCTGCGCATCTTTAAGGTTCGAAGCTGGAACGAGGATCTGTCTCCATGGGAAGCCCCGGCAGTGTTTGGGAAGGAAGGCTTTGGCGCGGGCGCGGCAAAGACGCTGGAAGAAGTCCTAAAGAGTTGTGCGGACCAGGACAAGACCTATTACGTTGGGGGATATTCCCTCGCAGGCCTGTTTGCCTTGTGGAGTGCGTATCAGACCGATGTTTTCAGCGGGGTTGCCGCAGCTTCTCCGTCCATCTGGTACCCGAAATTTCTGGATTACATGAAAACGCACAATATCAATTGTCAGCGCGTTTACTTAAGCCTTGGAGACAAGGAAGCGAAGACCCGAAATCAAGTCATGGCAACGGTTGCGGAGAGGATCAGTGAAGCAAGTACGTTGCTTCAAAGCCAGAACGTAAACTGTACGCTGGAATGGAATGAAGGGAATCATTTTAGGGATCCGGACCTTCGTACGGCCAAAGCATTTGCGTGGCTATTGAACGCTGAAAAGCATTTGCCCTAAACGAAACATTTGACGAAGAGAACGACCAAAAATCATTGACAAGAAAGAGTTTGGCCGATGTACAAGATTTTAAGCGAAACGGAAGAAAACACCATATTGATCCCGGCGACGCTGGATGCGCATTTCCCCTTGCTGAAGTACATGTTCTGGAGCAAGGGCAATTGTGTTGTTCCTCTTGACGAAAGCAATGAATTCGAGATCCGCCAGGAGGGCATGAAATACGCCAATCACGACATTTGCTATCCGTTCATTTTGATGACGGGGCAGGTGGTCCGCGCGCTAAAGAGCGGGAAATATGATCCGAAGAAAACCTTCGTTCTCATGCCGACGGCGGGCGATGCCTGCAGGGGCGCGTGCTACATCGGACTCATGAAGAAGTCTTTGATGAAGGCGGGTTATGAGGACGTTCGCGTGCTGACGATCAACGTGCGGCACGTGGCAGAGGACATCTCGGTGAAGCTGGGATATGATCTCGCCCTGCGAGGTCTATTTGGACTTTTCTACGGGGACATTCTGATGCTCCTTTCGAATCAGGTCCGGCCCTATGAGGTGAACAAGGGCGAAACGGATGCGCTTTGGAAGAAGTGGATCGACGAGCTTTCGGAGGATCTGAAGCTTGGCAGGAACCTCACGCGTGAAAAGATGAAGGAGAATTTCGATCGGATCGCGGAGTCCTTTGCGAAGATCGAGCGGGACGGGAAAAAGCGCCAGGTGATCGGCATCGTGGCGGAGTTCTATGTAAAGTATTGTGCACTTGGCAACTGGGACATCATCAAGTACCTGGAGGAAAACGGGTGTGAGGCATATGTAAACGGTGCTTCTTGGTACGCATTATATTACATCGATTCCCACAAGCCCAAGAAGCAAAATCCCGAGAGAGTGGGATTTGAAGCGGTCAAGATACTGATCACGCGCTCACAGGAAGCGATGCGCGAGGCTATGACGCGCCACGGTTTCAAGGCGCTGAGCTCCTACGATACGATGGACAAGAATTCAAGAGAGCTGGTGTCGCACAATTTCATGATCGGCGACGGGTGGCTCCTTGGCGGTGAAGTGATCGATTTCATCGAAAACGACATTAAGAAGGTTCTTTGCATTGCGCCGTTCGGCTGCATGCCCAACGTTTGCGAGGGCAGGGGACTTTACCCTTATCTTCAGCGGAAGTACCCGCAGGCGTCCATCGCCGTGACGGAGACGGACATGAGCGGCTCGAAGTTAAATTATTATAACCGCGTGCAGATGCTGATCCACCAGGGATCCATCGGCGCCGCGGAACCGGCAAACCCTGCGGGACAGAAGGAGCCGGCGGAGCCAACGGAATAAAATAAGGCCTTGAGACACATTAATGTCTCAGGGCCTTTTGAGTTGCGTTGTTTGCCGCGGGCAGTACCGATTTCGCGGGCTTTACAGGGCAAGTCCCTTTGCTTCATCACAGCCAAGAACAATGTTCATGCACTGCATAGCCGCGCCGGAAGCGCCCTTCCCGAGGTTGTCAAACTGGGAGGAGAGCAGGATGCGGTCGTCGTTGCCGGTCACGTAGATCTTCAGGCCGTCCTTGCCGGTAAGCTGATTTCCGGAAAGAAACCCGGTGGATGCGATCTCATCGCCTTCATCTGCAACGGTGATGAACTTCTCGCCTTTATAATATTCCTTGAAGTACTCGCGAACGCTCGCAACGGTCGCGCCCTTTAGCATGTCCGCGTAAAGAGGAACGGTAACAAGCATGCCGCTGTAATAATCGTCCACGATGGGGCTAAAGAGAGGCGTTCTTGCAAGGCCCGTGATCTTCTGCATTTCCTTCAGGTGCTTGTGCTGCTGGCTCAGTGCATATTCGCGGGGCGCAAACAGGTCAGCCGTCTTGTCTTCGGATTCATATGCTGCGATCATCTTCTTGCCGCCGCCGGAATAGCCTGTCAGGGAGAAGGCGCTCACGGGGTAATCCGCGGGCAGGATCCCGCCTGCAACCATGGGATATACCAGCGAAATGAAGCCTGTTGCGTGGCATCCGGGCACGGCGATGCGCTTTCCGTTTTTGATCGCCTCGCGGTGATTCTTCGAAAGCTCGGCGAAGCCATATGCCCAGCCTTCATTTGTGCGGTGTGCGGTGGACGTATCGATGATCACGACGTTTTCATTTTCCACGAGGGACACGGATTCCATTGCTGCCGCGTCGGGAAGGCAAAGGAAGGTAATGTCGGAGGAATTGATGAGGCGCTTTCTCTCCGCGGGATCCTTTCGCAGCTCAGGGCTGATGCTAAGGAGTTCCACGTCATCCCTCCCGGAAAACCGCTCGTGAATGCGAAGACCAGTCGTTCCTTCGCTGCCGTCGATGAATATTTTCGTTTTCATATGATCTCTCCTTCAGTATTGCTGAATATAGACTGAATAATACCACTTTGAAAAAGAATGTCAAGTTCTTTTTTGCATTGTTTGTGCATAAAACACACATAAAGTGAATAAATATACGTTTATACAAAATGATTGACATAAAGTGCCGATAATGTTATTATGAAAGTCCGTCGCTTAAGGAGGGGCTGAGTATGATCACGATGCAAGATGTCTGTAAGTCGTACAAGGTTGCGAAACGTAACGCGGGTTTCGGCGAAGCCTGCAAAGCCTTATTTCGCCGGGAATATGAAACCATTCACGCATTGCGGAACGTCAGTTTTACCATCAATGATGGTGAGATGGTCGGTTACATCGGACCAAACGGAGCGGGAAAGAGCTCGACGATCAAGATCCTATCCGGGATCCTGACGCCGGATTCAGGAACGGTGTTGGTGGACGGACGAGTTCCTTACAAGGACAGGATCCGGCACGTGGCGCAGATCGGTGTGGTTTTTGGTCAAAGGTCCCAGCTATGGTGGGACGTCCCAGTCATTGATTCTTTTGAACTTCTCAAAGATGTTTATTCCATTCCCCAAAAGCAATATGATAACAATCTTGAAGAGCTGACAAGCTTACTGAATCTGTCAGAGCTACTTCGCACGCCGGCAAGGCAATTATCGCTTGGCCAGAGGATGCGTTGTGAGATCGCGGGCAGCCTTTTGCACAGTCCGAAGATCCTGTTCCTCGATGAACCGACCATCGGGCTGGATGCCGTGTCAAAGCTGGCAGTGCGTGACTTCATCAAAAAGCAGAACGAGCTGCATGGCACGACCGTGATCCTTACGACTCATGACATGCAGGACATCGAAGCGCTCTCAAAGCGGATCATCTTGATCGGTAAGGGGGAGATCCTGCTGGACGGCACGCCGGAGGACCTGAAAAAAGGCGGGCAGTCCATTGACGAAACGGTGGCAGAGCTCTATCGCGCCTATGATATCTAGGGGGTGACGGGATGAAGAAGTATCTGTCCTTTTTCAGAGTGCGGTTCCTCATGGGACTGCAGTACCGAGTCGCCGCGCTGGCGGGAATTGCCACGCAGTTTGCCTGGGGCTTTTTAGAGATCATGGCCCTGAAGGCGTTTTATGAAACGGATGCGAGCGTATATCCCATGACGTTTCAGGCAACGGTCTCCTATGTTTGGCTGCAGCAGGCCTTTCTGGCCTTCTTCGCAAGCTGGATGGTGGACACGGAGCTGTTCGACATGATCCTGAACGGGAACATCGCGTATGAGCTTTGCAGGCCCGTCCGGATCTATTCTTTGATGGCGTCCAGAAATCTCGCAAACCGCGTTTCGCGCGCGGTGCTTCGATGCCTGCCGATCCTTGTGGTGGCGTTCTTTTTGCCGCAACCTTACCGCATGGGCGCGCCGCAAGGCATCGTTCATTTTCTGTTCTTTTTGGTTGCGATGGTGCTGGGCCTTTTTGTGTCGGTGGCATTCTTCATGTTTGTATATGTGCTCGCATTTTATACGATCTCGCCGCAGGGTCTTCGCATCGTGTTTGTTTCGTTGGTGGAGTATCTCTCCGGCGGCGTGATCCCACTGCCGTTCTTCCCTGAGAAGGTGCTCAGAGTCGTGGAGCTTTTGCCCTTTGCAGCCATGCAAAACGTGCCGCTTCGCATCTACGGCGGTGACATGGAAGGAGCGGAGATGTTGCGTGCCTTAGGTCTGCAGCTGTTCTGGCTGGTGGCACTTGTGGCGATCGGCAGTGCCCTTTGTCGCAAGGCGGAGCGCAGGGTGGCGCTCCAGGGAGGTTGACGCAAGAATGGGCGAAAAAGCCAAAATGGCAGAAAGGGAGGCTTTCATGGAAAGAAAAATCGTAAGCAGAGTCCGATTGTACTTGCATTACGTTTCCATCAACGTAAGGTCGGCGATGCAATATAAAACATCCTTTTTCCTCACGACGTTTGGGCAGTTCATGGTGTCCTTCCAGGTGTTCCTCGGAATCTACTTTATGTTCCTTCGGTTCAAAAGCGTCAAGGATTTTACCTACAGCGAAGTGCTGCTTTGCTTCTCGGTAATGCTCCTTGAGTTTTCGCTGGCGGAGATGTTTGGAAGAGGGTTTGATTCTTTTTCCGGCATGATCCGATCGGGAAGCTTTGATCAGGTGCTGACGCGCCCGCGGGGGGAGATCCTGCAGGTGCTGGGCAGCAAGTTTGAACTGACGCGCATCGGAAGGATGATCCAGGCCGTGATCATGTTTGCGTACGGGATCACGCATTGCAACGTGGATTGGACGGTTCTTAAGGTGCTCACGATCCTCTTAATGATCGTTTGCGGAACGGCGGTGTTCGCAGGTTTGTTTATTATCTACGCGGCGCTTTGCTTTTTCACGCTGGACGGACTGGAGTTCATGAACATCTTTACGGACGGCGCGAGGGAGACGGGAAAATATCCCCTTGGCGTTTACGGCAAAAAGCTTTTGCTTTTCACCACAGTGGTCATTCCGTATGCGCTGGTGCAGTATTATCCCTTGCTTTACGTGTGGGGTCGGACGGACAAGGTCTGGTATGCCTTCATGCCGCTCCTTGCGCTTTGGTTCCCGCTCCCCTGCCTTGTACTGTGGCGATTTGGCGTGCACCATTATAAATCAAGCGGGTCATAAGGTGCTTATAGTTTCTCATTAGGGGTTTCTTTTTGTGGCGAAAAATAGTATAATGAAATCGCGCCTTTTGCGCATATGGGCGTAGTTTTTGCCATGATCTTTTGGGAGGAGAAACCAGGGTGAATGAGAAGAGAGAAAAAATCATCCTAAGGGTATTATGGATCATAACGGTACTTGTCTGCATCAAGAGCATTTTCACGGACTTTGGTGCAGACAGTGCTTATCAGGTTGCCATGTCGTACCGACATCTTTCGGGCGACGGCATGCTGTTAAAAATGTGGGAGCCTCACCAGACTTCCATTTTTTTGAATGACGTTTTGATGGCAGTATATCATTTCGTCGTCCCTTCGTACGCAGGCGTCGTTTTGTATTTGCAGGTTTGCGGAACGCTTTTGTTTGGATTGCTTGGATGGTTTGTTTACAGGACCGTGAAGGAGACGACGGGCGCCTTTGTCGGACAGGCCATCTGGATGTTTTTATTGGTATTTCGCGCAAAGCAGACGCCATTTCCGGAATTCGCAAATCTGGAGATTGCGTGTTCTGTTTTGATCTTTTGTCTGTTACTTCGTTTTTTGGGGGCGCAGGATCGATGGATCTATCCCGTTCTGATCGGGGTCTGCGCTTTCTTTCAAGCGCTTTCCTATCCTAGCTGCGTGCTGATCGCAGTGCCAGTTTGTCTTTTGCTTTTCCTAAAAACAAATGCAAAATGGAAAAACATCCTGCTCTTCCTTGGAACGGCAGGAGTTCTTGGCGTGACCTTTTTGGCAAGCTTCTTCGTGCGCCTTGGGAGTGACACCTTCCTTTTGGCCGTGCGGAACATCTTCCTTTCTGACACCCATTCCACCTCAGGCGATTACTGGAATGGCAAGGGCGGCTATTGGATGAGCTTTTTTGTCATGCTCGGAGTGGTGGCCCTTTGTGCGCTCGTGGCGTGGGGGATTTCGGTGATCCTGCGGAAAGTACGCGGGAACAAGGTGGCGGATGGCCAGAGGGCAACTTCGCAGGGCAGTGTTGAAGCGGCGGACGGCCAGCCGGCAACAGGCACGGCGTTTGAGATTTCAGTAGGAACCCTCAGCGCAGCACTCCTCATCGTCGTGGAACTTGTGTGCCTGGCGCTTCAGCGCAGGCTCGGCCTGGACTGGAACTGCAGCATTTACGTGCTGCCCTTGATCTTGCTGGTGCTTGGGGCGATCGGATATCGTAAGGCTTCAGAGGAGGAGAGGACCATCTTCCTTACGGGCGCGCTGGTGTCCGCGGCATCATTTTTTGCAACAATGCTCCTCACGGACCTTAGCCTTATCACGATCACGGCGTACCTAGTTCTTGGCGGCGCGGTATCCCTACTCATGTTGCGACATCTTTTCAAAGATGACAAGCGTGTCATCTTGCTTTTGCTCCTTTTGGTATTGGCCCACAGAGGACTTGTGGTCTGGGGGATCGGAAACACGAATGACAGAGTACACACGGTCTGGGAGGTGCAGAATATCATTCGCAGCGGCCCGGCAGCAGGCGTGGTGTGTGATCACGTGAGCAAGGCGCAGGCGCTTTGGACCATTGAGGATTTTGCGCTTTACGTAAAGCCTGAGGACAAGCTCTTGGTGGTTGGGCCCGAGATGATCGACCCGCTGGTTTATCTATATGCCGGCGCCGAGATCAGCAATTATTCAACGATCGATACGCCGCAGTACGGCGAAGCTTTGGAAGAATATTTCGCACTCAATCCTGACAAGGAGCCAACGCTTGTCGCGGTTTCAAGCTGGTTCGGAACTCCGAACGTAACGGATGACACATATATCATGCAATGGGTGAACGCACGCTACGAGCTTTCCGTGGACGCAAGGTACTTTAGGCTGTATCGAAAAAAGGCCGAATGACAAAAAAGGAGGGAATAGATATGCAATGGAACATACCATGGGATATGTGGAACATATCCTTGACGGATCCGATTCAACGAAACATCGTACTCTTACTTGTATTTATTGTCCCGTTATTCTTATATCTGATCATCTCTCGTAGCTTGAACAAGATTTTCAAAAAGACCCCGGATGATCCCTTGTTTCCCGAAAAGGAGAAAGGCAAAAATAACATCCTTTTGACTCTTCTGAAGATCCCTGTGCGCTTAGCGCTTATGGTCGTCGTCATTGTCGCCATGATCGAGATTCCCGCAAGGTTCCTCATGAACAATGAAGACAAGAAGGTGGCGAAGGAACAAGCCATCATGGCGGAATACGAAGCCTCGAACGATATCAACCTAAACAAGGAAACCAGAAGAAGGATACTCACGCAAGCCTATCTGCGGAAAGAATATAAACTCGATTGCCTGTATGAGGAAGATGCCAACAACCTCGGACGAACCCTATTCAAGTGCTTGCTTGTTTTCGTGCTTTTCATCGCAGGCGGAGCTGATTGCGTCATCTCTGTGTACAGCTTCTACCGATGGAAGAAGAAAATCAGTTTTCTTAGCATTTTTGGAACCATCCTTCTCATACCAGTGATCATCATCGGATTCAAGATCATAGATGACTGTAACCAAGTCAGCGATCGACCGAACCCCGAGACGGCAAAGGTTTCCGCCATCGTGGTCACGGTCACCGGCCGGCGTGAGGACGTCCATCACGATGAGGATAACGGGGATACTTACAAGTATTTCATTTATGTCGACTACGGTGACGGGAAAGGGCCTGTCACAAAAGAAGTCGGCCAGTTCATGTATGACACAGCCGACGTAACGCCCGACACCTACTACATGGGACGGGCCGAAGAGAACGGCAAAACATATGATTTCGACCTCTATCCAAGGACGGAGTACGAAATGGAGAAGGTAGACAAGCAAGACTAGAAGTGAACAGGAGAAGGCTTCAGACAAGCAAGACTAGGGGGCAGGTGCGTTGGAGGCCAAGAGGAGCAGAAACTGCTTGCCTGAGAAGTGAAAAGGGGTTTGGGGCAAGCGAAAAGAGCAGAAAATGCTTGCCTGAGAAGTGAAAAGGGGTTTCAGGCAAGCGAAAAGAGCAGAAAATGCTTGCCTGAGAAGTGAAAAGGGGTTTCAGGCAAGCGAAAAGAGCAGAAACTGCTTGCCTGAGAAGCGAAAAGGGGTTTGGAGCAAGCGGGAAGAGCGGAAACCGCTTGCCTGAAAAGTGAAAAGGGGTTTGGAGCAAGTGAAACCGCTTGCTTGAGAATGCAAAGCGGTTTCCGGGCAAGCAAGAGGAGCTAAAAAGGCTTGCCTGATAAACAAGAATAGAAGATAGGCAAGCGCGGGAGGCAATTTCCATGGCAGAGAAGGCTTTGTATGTGCTGGCGGGATATGATGACGATACGGAGCGGGAATTAGCCCGAATCCAGAACGTGCTTTATGAAAAGGGGTTCTCGGGCAGTCAGACAAAGGGAATCCCTATGCATTTTACGCTTGGATCGTATGATACGAGCCGCGAAGAAGAGTTGAAGGAAAGGATTGAGCAGATTGCGAAGACGCAAGCAACGTTTTCCGCAGGATTCAATCATATCGGTTTGTTCACCCTTCCGGCCAGTGACGTGCTGTTCCTGCAGCCCGAGATCACGACGGAGATGCTGCAACTAAAGGATTGCTTCAAGGACAACATGGACACTTTTCCCTGGTCGCCGCATACCACATTGTTGATCGACAAAAGGGAGGAAATCCTCCGCGCGATCCCAATCGTTGAGGAAGAATTCAAGCCTATGACCGGCAAGGTGTCAGCGCTGTATCTTTATGAATTTTGGCCGACAAGACACATCTTGACGGTCCGGTTTTCTTGATCAATGCCATTAGTCAAGGAGAGCGTTGTATGAATAAAATGCGTCTAACCAGGGACAGGAAGTGGGGCTTCCAGTTTTTCCCTTATCATCAAATGCATATGGACAACGAATTGGTTAAGGGATGGGTCTCCATTAACTATCTGACCGACGGCGAGACGATGTACTGGGAGTATGAAAAGGCCGGCAAGGTTCCGGTCTGCGGAAAGGACATGCTATGGCTGACGATCATTCCTGATGATAAGCAGCGCTGCATCGGAGCTTACTTTCTTCCCAACAGAAGGGTGAGTACATGGTACATCGACGTCATAGACGGCGTTGGAATGGATGATGACGGAGTGGTCTATTACATTGACAAATACTTGGATGTCTTGCTCACACCTCAGGGAGACGTGAAGATTGCTGATCGGGATGAACTGGATGCCGCATATGCGTCCGGCGAACTCACGCAGAAGCAATATGAAGACGCGATCCTTGAAGGCGAAAGGATTGTGGAGGAGATGGCTACGGATATCGCGGCTACCGAGAAATTCTGCAGTGACGTGCTGGATGCGTTTGAGAAAGAAATCGCGGATGACGTTTTCACGGTTTTTCTTGACGTAGACGGTGTTCTCGATGTGTTTGATCCAGCCAAAACTGTCCAGGAGCTCTTGCCGGAGCCAGTGAAGTATCTAAAGGATTTTGTGCGACGGACCAAGGCTGAACTTGTGATGGTCTCTGATCAGAGATGCGGCTCGCCGGCTCAAAAAACCTCCGAGATCAATAAATACCTTGAGGAGCATCCAGCGATCAAAAGATACGTGATATTGGATGACTGCAACAGAGATGATTATTCCGGGGATGAGAATTTGCAAAAACACCTGGTGTTCGTTGATGCGTTGAAGGGACTGCAGATCACCGATTTACTTGAGGCCTGCCGCATTATGAATCTGCAATGATGCTCCAAAAGTGAAGACGGCAAAAGTAACGCATTGAGGCATGCATGGAGAATTCCGTTGTTTTATGACTATACGGAGGCGAAGCCACAGAGGAACAGATCTTGGAAGACATGAAAGCAACTCCTCCCGGCATTGGGGCAGAGGATAAATATTTCTTTGGATTCAGTGAAGGAGATGAAGTGGTTGCGGAAAAGAAGCAGGCGGACGTCATGGCGAAAAAGAGTGACGGGAAAAGTGAGAAACAAAGGAGAAAATGATGGCATATTTTCTGATTGGAATTGTTCTGGATTTGGTGATTGCTTTCTTTGCTTTCGGGGCGACGTGGGCGTTCTGGGGGACGGGGGCATGGGAATTGCATGGCACCGTCGCTATGAGCTGTGCGGCGGTCTTGATGCTTGTGATCAACGTTTGCGGCATAATAAAAACAAGACGAGGGAAAAAGGGAATTGTGGGTAGCGCCGTGGCGGTGAAGCTGGGGCTGTTTTTTGCTGCGGTTTCCGTGATTTATTTCACGTATGAGACTAGGAATTTTATGGGAGTTGCCTTTTTATTCCTGACCATAAGTTTGTTATGTTTTGGAATCGGTCTTGCGATTCCGTTTATCGGCTCAGCAAAAAAACAATCTACAAAGCAGAAAAAGTCCGCCGCGCAGCCTAAGTTCGAAAAGCCGGTTTTTACGGCTTACAAATCGAAGTGGGCATGGAACGATGCCGCTGCGGAATATTCGCTTATGACGGGGAAAAAGCCGGAAGAGTTTTCGGAAGAGGAGAATGACCGGATCTTCGATTACGCTTCGATGCCCATCATTTATTTTTTGACTTGGCTTTTGCGTAACAATCATATGAGTGAGTATTTTCTGTCGCAAACCGAAGTGGACGAAGAGGCGCTTTCTTCACCGCTTACGTTTTTCTGCAATATGGATTACGTTTTGGCTGCGGATGACATTGCAGAAGAGCTTCGGCCCTTTGTCGATTTTTATCTGAGTTACGAGGAGAAACTCTTTTATGACCTGCAAAGTAATAGCTTTTCATTCGATTATTACGAGGCCATTCGAAATGAGAAGAAGTTTTATTATTGCGTTGACTTTTCCTGGGAGGTTTATGAAAAACTCGCGGCGGTGATCGAAAAGAAATGGAAGCGGTGGAAAGCCCATTCTGAAGGAGAGGGTCCAGAGGAAAGGGAAGCGGAAATAAAGGTGCATTCCACGCTTTGGAATACGGATCTTTCCGTGACGCTGACGGGGCAAGTAAGCGAAAGCTACGTCAGGAATTGTGAAGCGTGTTTAAACTCCATGAGTGAGGATGAGATTGTCAAGGCGTGCGAACTTTTGATCAATACCTTCGGGGCGCAGGAACTTGTGGGAGAAGGCGACGTAAAGAAGGTGTTGCAATATTTTGTCCCGGACGAGATGGTCATTTTTGAAAACGAGGGTGAGGAGGACACAGCCTTCTGCCTTCTGGGAGAGAGCGAGGAAATGGAACCAGAGCACGGCATTGCCTTATGCATCCGAAATGGTTACGTACTGGATGAGCCATGCTACCGCATGGATTATGACTGCCCTTGGGATGACAGTGAGAGAGAAAAGTATGAACGTGCCATTTCCGACGGTGCCATAAGGAAGGTAAAGAGTGATGAGGAGGTGAAAACGCTCCTTATGGAGGGCAAACTGGAGATCCTTGACGTTCCGGCGCAGTATCTGGATGAGGGGAATGAGAAGGACGCGACTTATTACGTGACGCCTCACGTGAAAAAGCTCTATGACAAAGCCATGATCAGGCTTGAACTGTTGGAGATGCGTGGCATCACGGTGACGAGAAGGGTTCGCTTTGATTTCGAAAACCAAAATCCGGTGCCGCAAAGCGTCTCCGTTTATGGACAAAAGGACGACCGCAATCCTTTTCGCGAAAAAATCATTGTATGGCGGTAAGCGTAATAACGCGTCACGGAAGCCGCTTTTTGGGCGAATGCGCCAATTGAACGAGAGAGGAACATTTTTGCCGGGAGGGATTTGCCATTCTCCTTTTGATTTTTACCTTTCGCTGGGGACATTTAGTGAGATTTATAGAAAAAGGATAGATAAGCAGATAATAGTACACCCTAAGGGCTTTTCAGAGTCAGATGGGATTATAAAGATACCTCCATACATGATGCACCTAATATAACTAGAAGAATTCGAGGGAGCAGTACATGAAGGAAAAACCGAAGGTTGTATATCATGGCAGCCAGTATTTGTTTGATGTTTTGAAGCCGCGGCAGGCGAACGGGCAGTGTGAGGCCGAGGCACAGATGGGAATATACGCGGCAGCAACGATGGAGGAAGTGATCCCGTTTGCCATGCCGTTTCGCTTCTATCCGGACTGTCCGGAGGGGAAGCTTTCTTTTGATTCTGACGGGATCAAGAGCTATTTGCGCTATGGTTCCGTCAACCCGAACGGAAAAGGGTATGTCTATGTTCTGCCGTCGGATTCCTTTGAGCTCATTGACGAGTGGGAATGGCTTTCCAGAACGCCGGTAAAGCCGCTTCAGGTGATCGAGGTCTCGGTGAAGGATTATTGGCATACGATTTCATTTTCCGAGGAGGCAAAGAGAATCCAGCAGGAGCTGTACGGCGAGCCGTATGTATGCAAGATTGCTTCCTCTTCGGAAGTGAATGAAAAATGGGATATTTTGGTCAAGGAGCATCCAGATGACTCAAATTGGGCCGTATGGAAAAAGGACATCATCACGGAAATATCGGAGGGAAAGCAGATCCCGTATTATGGGATTTTTTGCGGCGAGATCATCTGCGAAGCATATGCCGTTCCGAACTACACCCCGGGCGAGGATGACGCAGGTCTTACGGAGGATGGCACGGCATATCTCTCCGCATTTCGAACGGTAAAGCGGTATCGCGGTAAGGGATATTTTTCGAAACTGCTTTACTTTATGCTGGAGGACCTTCGCCAGAAAGGTTTTGCAAGGGCAGTCCTTGGAGTAGAACCATGTGAAGAACTCAACCGGCAGATGTATTTTCATTGGGGCTTCACGGAGAAAATGTATACTGGAACATGCACCTACCCGGACGGGACAGTGATCGAAGTGGAGTACTATGGGAAAAGGCTTTGATGAGGTGAGAGGTGAGTATGGGTTTATTGTTTGTAGCATTTGGAGGTGCGTTGGGTGCGGTGGCACGATATGCCATAAGTCTTATTCCAATCAAGACAGGGTTTCCGATACTAACGCTTATAACGAATATATTGGGAGCGGTACTTATCGGTTTTATTGTCGGTGTCACGAGCAATCGCGAAGGCTTATCCAATAACGCAATATTGTTTTGGAAGACTGGTGTGTGTGGAGGCTTTACAACATTTTCTACATTCTCGCTCGAGGCATTCAATCTTTTCGAGAAAAAGCAGTACGCGGCTGGAGGGATATATGTGGTACTCAGCTGTGGTTGTTGCATTTTGGGAATACTTTTGGGCAAGAAGATTGCTTCAATGATCAAGTTTTGACCTAAGAGGGGTCGAGAATTCAGAGGAGGACAAAAATGATACGAGTTGCAGAAAGCAAGGACATACCGCAGATCAATAGATTGCGGGAACAGGTAAACAGTATTCACGTGCAGGGACGGCCGGACATTTTTAAGCCTGGTTTTTGTAAGGAGTTGCAGGATCATGCTGCATGGTATCTTCAGTCAGAATACAATGACATTTTGGTGGATGACAGAAACGGCGAGATTACGGGAACGGTTATGATCGATTATATAAACAAGCCGGAGTCGCCTTACGGACTTGCAAGGAGTTTTTGTCATATCGCAGAGATTTGCGTGGACGAAAAGTGGAGAAGAAAAGGCGTCGCGCACGCGCTGATGGAGAGCGTTCGCGCCGAGGCAAAGAAGAGAGGCTTTACGAGAATTGAGTTGGACGTTTGGGCATTCAACGATGCGCTGGCTTTCTATGAAGCCGAAGGATTCACCGTTTACCGCAGATACATGGAATGTGATCTGTGAGGATGATTCGAAAATGCGGGCGAAGCCGTTGAAGCAGCTGTTGAATGGGCATTGAAGCAACCAGGAGTTAGCCGTGTTGAGGCCGAGACGGATCCAGACAACAAGAAGTCGCAGAGAGTCCTTGAAAAATGTGGCTTCGTTCCTACCGGGACCAATGGGGAAGAGGGACCGAGATATTGGCGTGACAATCACTAAAGGAGAAATGAACAGATGGAAATTAAGATTGATCCTAATGGAATATGGTATCATGGTTCGAACAAGGTGTTTTCAGAATTGAGAAAAGGCAGTACCATCACTCAGTGGAAAGAACTCGCGGAGGCGTTTTCTCATCAACCGAGCCGATTGAGTTATGACGACGACGGGAAAATTTATCATAATGGAACGGAAAAGGGATACTTATATGTAATAGATGAACCTATTACGGTTGGCGTTGACGTTTATCAGCATCCAGAAACTGTTATGGATGAAAACGCAGAGTTTTTGACGAGTAGACCAATAAAAGTAAGAATGATAGGTGAATTGTAATGTGACAGGGTTTAGATATCTTTCGGTTTTATCAAGCAAGACAGTCGCGCTTGACGCTCCTTTCGGGCGGGCTTATAATGAGAATATGATTTTCGACACAGGAGGTAAAGACATGAAGGAAGGCGTAAAGATCAATCATAAGATTCTTCGAAATTTATCCATGCGCGTGGTGCCGGGCCACTTTGTGACCAGCCATTCGCACATCAATTACTATTTTGACATGACCACCATGAAGATCCGCCAGAGCGAGGCGTCCGAGGTTGCAAAGGCGATCGCGCAGCAATACTCTTACAGCACCATCGTGGACACCATCGTTTGCATGGACGGCTGCGAGGTAATCGGCGCGTATCTTGCGGAGGCGCTTCAGAATGCGGGCATCATGTCTATGAATTCGCACAAGACGATTTATGTGGTAACGCCCGAGATCAATGCACAGAACCAGTTGATCTTCCGCGACAACATCCGCATTGCCATCGAAAACAAGCATGTGTTGCTTCTCCTTGCGTCCGCAACGACGGGCAAGACGATCTCGTCCAGCCTTGAGTGCATTCAGTATTACGGCGGCCAGCTGGCAGGCATTTCCGCATTGTTCTCCGCAGTAAATGAGGTGCAGGGACACGAAGTGCATTCTATTTTCAACGCAGGAGACGTGCCGGAGTATTCCACCTATCTTTCACACGAATGCCCGATGTGCCGTAACGCACAGCGCATCGACGCGCTGGTGAACAGCTACGGATATTCGGAACTCTAAGCGTTAGTTCATATTGTTGCCATTCATCAACGATCTCTGTTAGCTAGTACGGCGAACAGAGATCGTTGCTTTTTATTCGGATTCTTTGCTGCAACTGCTGCTGCTGAAATTGATCAAAATCCCTTCGTCTTCATATCCGGCGTTTATATATGCTTTGTTGGACGGAATATAATGATAGTCTGTATATAACAACGGGACAAAACCCCTTTCCAACAAATCATTTGTCAGAAGATATATCAGATTTGCGGCATACCCCTTTTTCCTTTCTTCCATTGGCGTGTATACATGCGTAAGCTTTGCCTGTTCGCCCGTAAGACTGTAACTGACCATGCAAACTATTTTGTTTTCCGCATTTCTCCAAACATAGAATTTTCCATCCGCCAAAAACGCTTCAACGTCTTTTCTTGCCTGGTCCATGGAAATTGGATTGTTGCCGTTCATTTCAATATTGTCATCATACCAATACTTGACCAATACTTCCCGATCACTTTCCGTAGCTTTAGACATCGCTCCGTCACATGCTTTTGGCGCCTTTGTGCTATGACATCTCAAGAATCCCATCTCAAAATAATCATCCGTATTCAGAGCATCAAAGCTATTTTTCACTAACAGATCATATAATTCTTTCTTGCAAGTGAATTTATCTTTTTCGTTATCTGTCAGATAACGCTTGATCAGATCCTCGATTTCTCCAATTCTTGATCCATCAAAATTGTCACTTGTCCAAATCCAAGTAGGGTATTTTTTCGAACCCCTGCATGCCACATAACTTTCTTCATCGCTATAAAGCTCCAATTCCGGACTTGGCAGATTTTGTAGTATTAAACTGAATTTATACTTGTCTTTTTGAAACTCCGGGCTCATAAAAATCGCATTATCCGGCTTAATTGCTTTGTACATAGGTATCACCTTCTTTGAATCAATTGCACCACCTGATCACAGGCTCCTCAAACTCCGCGTTCTCATCGAGCCCCTGTCCTTCACGCCTTTTCCAAAAGCGAAGAATAAATGCCGGGATCTTCTCGCATTCATCTGTCAAGCCACTGCCGTCATCGAACGAGGCAAACACCACAAATCCGTCTTCAGGGAAATCCTCGATCAATTGCTTTCTCCAGCCTTTTATAATCCCAACTGCTTTTTTGAAAAGGATTTCCTTGTCATCATTTTCTATGTAAACTTCATTTCCATCCCATTCCAACCAGGACAGATCCGCCTCTTCGTTGATAGGCTCTTCAATGCCGCAAAAGTTCCCCACTCCAAAATAATCCCTTCCAAACGGATCTTTCTTCTTCCATATCGGATAACCGTCATCAGGGGCGACATCTTCAATCGCAATGTGACCAAATTCTTTCTGTGCAAGTGAATTTAGTTGTATATCCATGATCTTCTCCACAATAATACTGTAAATGTCCTCTGCTTTTTTGCTATACCTCGAATGGAAGTTCTGAGGCCTCGGCCCTTCAGGCGAGGCTTTTCTCAAAAAACGCCAATGTGTTTATGTCATAAATAGTCAAATCGAGCCAAACAGTGGCGTGGTGACCAGTGTTTGGCTCTGTAATGGCTTGTTTTTGCCACTGCAATGATGCGTTTTAAGGCCTCGTCAGGGTTTATTTCTTCTGCTCAGTAGCTGCGGCGTCCTTCTTGGGCTCTTCCTTGGAAGCTCCGGCGTCCTTTGCGGGCTCTGCCTTGGCGTCCTTTGCGTCTTCGGGCTTTGCATCCTTTGCGGCGTCGCCGAGAGGTGCTTCGGTCATGGCCTTCATCACTTCGTCAGAGAGGAACTTGGTCATTTCGCACTTCTGCAGGTACTCGTAAATGTTCTTGGAAAGAAGAAGGGGCGTAAGTCCAATCACGGAATTCTCGAAATCCTTGTCCTGCAAGCACTTTTGCTTTGCGCGAACGAAGCCTTCATTGGTGTTGCCGTAGCTCAAGTCAAATTTGCAGGCTTCTTCCACGGTTCTGGTGACTACGAAATATTCATGCTCGTAGATGAACTGTGCGGCGCCGCGTTCGGAAAGGTTCAGGCACTGCTTCATGATATGTTGCGCCTTGGTTGCCAGAGCAACGTCTTCCTTGTGCGCATTGTAGAACTTGTCGATGGTTGCGAAAAGATCCTTTTCGTAGATCTCCTCCTGGTCGGTCTTCAAGAAGCTTACGGTCAAGGAGATCACGTACTTGTTCTGGCCGACGCGGTTAATGTCGCCTTTATTCAGAACGGAAATGGTGAGCTGGCCGCCGAAGGCATAGGACAATTCTTCTCCGGGGAAAAGGTTCCTTGCGTTCTCCTTGTAGACGTTCAGCGCGTCCTCCGTCATTTCCTGGTCTTTTTTGTAGTTGCTCACGGAGTTGAAGAGGAACTGATAATAGTTGCTCTTGTCCATGGTGCTGCTTACGTAAGCGTCGGCAACATATTCATATTTTTTGTCATCCTCATAGAAGGACATTAAGTGGATTTCTTTGGTGTTTCCGATGTCGGACTGCTTCGCGATCAGGGTGAAATCTCCCGCCTTGCAGGTCCTGGTCTCAAGCGGCTCAAGGCAATTGCACCTTTCGGACAGCTTGGAGATCATGCCCCTTTCGTTTTCGTCCAAAAGGGCGATGGCTTTGTTTCGGTTAAGTCTTTGCATAAGTACCCCTCCATTTTTTGCCATTAAGGCATCATTTTTTGTTTCCCCACCTACTAATATAAGCCAAAATGTAAGCGCGTGCAATCTTTTTTCATTTTGGTTATGGAAAATTAAGAATTAGCAGACTTCCCAGAAGGCACGGTTTGCGGTAATATATAAATCAGGGGTTAGAAAAAAGGGGGACGGCAGATGATCAACGTGACGATCTGGAATGAAAACGTGCATGAAAGGACGCAGGCGGAGGTTCGGGAGATCTATCCGGACGGGATCCACGGCTGCATCGCGGAGTTTTTGAGTTTGTGCCAGGACGTGCGAGTGCACCTTGCGACCTTTGATGAGCCGGAGCACGGGCTTTATCAGGAAATCTTGGACGAGACGGACGTGCTGATCTATTGGAGTCACCTAAAAAATGAGGAGTTTTCGGACGTGGTGGCGGAGCGGATCGCTGACGCGGTGCGCCGCGGCATGGGCCTGATCGCGTTGCATTCCGCACATGACAGCAAGGTGATGAAAAAGCTCCTTGGGACTTCGATGACGCTGAAGTGGCGGCACGACGACAGGGAGAGGATTTTCGTGACGGCGCCCGCGCATCCCATCGCGAAGTTTTTGCCGGAGTATTTTGAGCTTCCCGTGGAGGAGATGTACGGGGAGTATTTTGACATACCGAAGCCCGATGACGTGGTGTTCACGGGATGGTTTGCAGGCGGTGAGGTGTTTCGCAGCGGCTGCACCTTTACGCGTGGCTTTGGAAAGATCTTTTATTTTCAGCCGGGGCACGAGACCTGTCCCACTTATCATGACAGGTTCATCCAGCACGTCATCACGAATGCAGTATATTGGTGCGCTCCGGATCGTAAGCTGAAAAGATCGTTGGAGTGTCAGGAAGTGAAGATGACGCCTGAGGAGATCAGCGGATATGCGGCGAAGGCAAGGCGGACGCAGGAGGGAGGAGCCCGGGCTTCAAGCGAAGAGGCACTGACGGGTAGCGTGCAAGGGGCAAGCGACATCAAAATCCAATGCGAGCAAAAGGCCCACGCCAGCGATATGCGGCAGGGCAGCGAGGAACGGTTATGCAAAGAAACGCCGAGTCGTGAGGCGCCCTACGAGATTCCCCCGATGCCCACGGGCCCGATCAAGCTTTCAGTCTTCTACGAGCATCTTCGGGAGGCGAGCGAGCAGACCGGAAAATCCTTTGAAGAGATTCTGCGCGAGGCGCGAAAGGCTGGAATCACGGGCATTGAGATGGAATTCTCCACGCTGGTGAAACGCCCGGAACTGAACCGTATCATTAAGGACGCCGGCATGGAGATCTCCTGCTTTTATCAATTCTTTGATTTTGGCAATCATTATGCCGCAGGCATGCATACGGGCAGGAAGATGATCGATACGGCAAAGAGCATGGGCGTTCCCAAGGTGATGATCATTCCCGGATTCCTTTCGGAGGAGCAGGCAAAGCTCCTAAATCGTGCCAGCACTTCCTTCGAGGAGACGGCGGCGTACATGGGTGCAGTTGCGGAGGTGCTTGCGATGCGCGACGCCATCGCGGAGCTCACGGAATATGCAAAAGACCGCGGCATCGCGGTAACCCTTGAGGATTTCGACAACTTCACCTCGCCCATCGCGAGGATGAACCCCATCAAATGGTTCCTGGAGCAGGTGCCGGGATTGCAGCACACGCTGGACATGGGGAACTACGCGTTCAGTAATGAAAGCATTGCGGAAGCATATGATCTGTTCAAGGAGCAGATCGGCCATGTTCACTGCAAGGATCGCGGCGAGGAAACGGAGGAAGATGAGGCCATTTGGGAGGCGCTGGGCCTTCCGTACGGCGAGGAGCTGTTCCACAGGCGGGGCATTCGGCCCGTTCCCGTGGGCGACGGGTACCTTCCCATCGCGGAGCTCGTCGGAAAGCTTAAGGAGCAGGGCTACGAAGGGTATCTGGCCATCGAACACTTTGGCGCGCCAGACCAGCTGGGCTTCATGCAAAAGTCTGCGGAGTACTTGCTCCGTCTGCTGGAAGAGTAGTGCTTGCGTATTTGTCGATTACAAGGTATAATGTTTCTAGTTTGTTCGCCAAGGCGGGAGGTCTGTGGCGAAGGAAAGGCTTGGATAAGTAAGTGACAAGAGAAGAAAAGATCACAAAATTAAGAAATCTGCAGACAGCATACATTCTGTACTCCCTGTACACCAGGATCCCTTTTGTGGATTGTGAAGAGGGAAGCTATTATGATCAGGCATATCTTTTCGAATCCCGGGAAGATGCCGAGGAAGCGGCCAGCAGGATCGTCGACAACGGTGACGCAGTAGGCATCACTGAGCTGAAGATGGTTGACATGCCCATGAATCCGAACCTGAATGACAAGGTGGTTCCCATCCGTCAGTTCAGACGCAGCCAGGTGCGTGAGCACTTGACCAAGTTCCCGTCGCTGGGATTGAATGCGGTATTCTTTAAGCCCGCAGGAGAGCGCGGCGAGAGTATTCCTCTCGATGAAGTTCTTCCGGATGAAGTGAAGGAGGCCGTTGCAAGGGAAAAGTCTGACCTGAGCGGCGTTCAGTTAACGGGCATTTACTTTGCACAGTACGTTCGTCGCAAGCAGAAGGACCCTGCAATCGCGAGAGAGCGTTATGAGGAGTTTTATGCAAATCTGGCAAGGGCAAAGCTTCTTCTTCCCGTGATCCCTGAGCAGGAGAACAAGGATGATGCATCCTTAAATCTCTCCAAGTGCATGCTGCCGATCTATACGCCTCATCAGGAGGGCGCGAATGCGGATGGCGCACAGGCAGAGGTGCCGCAGATGGCGGCGATCGGCCTGTTTACGAACATGGATGAGGTTGCCGTTCACAGCAGGAACCACATCAACGACGTGCGTGTTGTCAGAGTGCCTCTCGACGAGATCAGGAACTTTGTGCCTGAAAACGTGGAATTTCTTGTGATCGACCCTTTGACCATGAGCATTACGCTGAAGATCGATGACGTTGTCAGGGTGCTGAAGGAGCTCAAGGAAGAGCAGGCAGAGTAAGACTTGAATTCAAAAAGGCAAGGAGCTCTTTCCTAAACGGCGCGCGAAGAGCGGGCTTTTGGGATAAGGGCTCTTTTCGAAGATTGGGACCTGAAACGCGGGAAGGACGAAGCGAGGAAACATGATCAAAAAAATGAGAATGATCAAATGGAAAGAGGTTCCCTTTGTCAGCATAGCTTTGGTGGCAACGAACGTGATCGTGTTCCTGATCACGCAGTTTGTGGACGGAAGCTTGTTTGAGGCCGGCGCGCTCAACGTAGAGGGCGTTCTGATCAACAAGCAATACGGACGGTTCCTTTGGAGCATGTTTTTGCATGCGGGGATCGAGCACCTGTTCAACAACATGGTGATGCTGTACTTCATGGGTACGATGATCGAAAAAGAGATCGGACACCTGCCCTACGGCGTGATATACTTCTTGTCAGGCCTGGGCGGCGGACTGCTGTCCCTGTATATGAAGCTGATGCTTGGCAATCCGGCAGGATCCGTGGGCGCGAGCGGCGCCATTTTTGGACTGGACGGACTTTTGCTTGCCATGGTGCTGTTTTATCGAAGACCCATGCCGATGGTGACGCCGCTGCGCGTTTGCCTGATGATCGCCCTCTCCCTTTACGCGGGCCTGACGAGCGGCAACATCGACAATGCGGCGCATTTTGGCGGACTTCTGGTGGGCCTGATACTTGGCGCGCTGTTCTGCCTGATCAAGCGGTATTCCAAGGGCCTTCCGACATTGAAAAAACTTCACGAAGATGATGACGACGATGAGGAGGATGAATGATGGACAATTGTATTTTCTGTAAGCTCGCAAACGGAGTGTTCCCGACGAGAACGGTATATGAAGACGAATCGTTCCGCGTGATCTTAGATCTCGGCCCTGCAACGAAGGGGCATGCGTTGATCCTTCCGAAGAGCCATGCGGCGAACCTTTATGAGCTTCCGGATGACGTGGCCGCTAAGGTGCTTCCTTTGGCGAAGAAGATCGCAACGCAGATGAAGGAGAAGCTTGGCTGTGACGGGCTGAATCTGGTTCAGAACAACGGCGAAGTGGCCGGCCAGACGGTCATGCATTTCCATCTTCACCTGATCCCGAGATATGAAGGAGACGGTCAGAACATTCTGTGGAAGCCGACGGAGCCTTCCGAGCAGGAACTGGATGACGTTTTGGCAGTATTGACGAAGTAAGGAACATGGAAGAGATAAAGAGAGTATGTCCTAAATGCGGCATGCCTTTGGTAGAGGATAGCAATTACTGCATGAACTGTTGCGAAACCATGGATCTTCCCAAAACGCCGGAAGAAAAAGAGGCGGAGCGCAGCAATGCCAGCAAGTACGTAAATGCTGAGGCGATCCTTCGCGAGAAGATTGCGCTACAAAGGCGTGAGCGTCATAACCGAAGCGTTTTCGCGAGGGGCGGTACGTCATCCATGCTTTTGGTGATGATCGGAACGCTGCTTGGAGTCACTTTGGGCGTGCTCTTTTTAAGTTGGTGCTTTAAGCCTCGTGAGAAGACAGTGGTGCTCGAGCGCAAGGAGCAGGTGACGCTCTTTGCGGGCGTAGAATGGGTGGATCCTCCGTCAGACGAGCCAGCGCCCCTGACGCCGGAGGACTTGGCGAAGCAAAAGAGCTCCGACAGGCCGAGAGAGGGCGAAGAGAAACCGGAAGAGGGATATATGTTCCACTGCAAGCTCACGATCCAGGCCAGGGGGGACAAGGTTCTTTCCGTGGTGGAAGAGAATGTCTGGGACATAAGTAAAGTCAAGCCCGAATCCGTGGACCACGTGGTCAATGCCCTGAATTTCCAGGCGGAGCCATATCAGTTCTCCGAACTGGTCTTGTGGGAAGTCATTCGGGAAGAGGACAGGGTGATCGTTCGCAAGAGCTACGAAGGCCTGGAAAATGAGGAGACCATGCAGGCGCTGGTGGAAGAAGGCGTGCTGGATGCCTCTTGGGTCGAGGAGCTTCGCGGGAAGAAGCGCGTATCGCTGCAGATCATGTATGCGAGGCTAAAGCTTGTCGGCTGGAAGCTTGAAGGAGCTGAAGAGGAAGAGCGGATGCTGGAGGACGTCGGTCCAAGCGGGCAGCAGACTCGTAAGTCGGAAGAATAAAAATAGATCGCGAGGAAAAGGGATGGAAGCGAAGGAAAGAGTATGTCCTAAGTGCGGAACGATATTGATGGAGGATAATTTCTGCATGGGTTGCGGAGCCTATGTGGACGTGGATGAAAAGAAGGAGTCGGAGGGCGAGCAGTATTTCCAGACCCTATATGGCGGGTCTTCGGATGGCGTAGACAGCGATACTTCCGGACTTACGGCGGAGCATTTTGGCTTTACGGGAGTCGATGCGTCGCAGCCGATCGTCACTTCCTTTGAGCAGCCGCACGAGTTTTACTCGGGATATGAGCATACAAATCAGGCTGGCACGGGCAATGAGCAGCAAAGCCAGGACGGAACGGGCAATGGGCAGCCGCAGGGTAGCGCGTCTGCGCAGGGATCGGTTCGGACGAGCACGCCTGCGCGTCAGGGAAATCCGATGCCGCTGCTTCAGGCAGTTCTGATCATGGCGGGCATTGCAGTGGCAGTGTTTTTCCTCGTTTTTATCGTGGACATGATGACCAAGCTCCACACGGAGACGGCGGTATTCCTTGCGCCGTATAACGGGGAAGACTACAGAAAAAGAACCTACAGCCTGACCTATAAGGGCGATCAGGTGGAAGATATGGTAGAGTATTATGAATTCGACATTTCCGATCTTGAGCCTGAGGATAAAACGGAAGTGGAGAATGCTTTGAAACAGTCGCTTTCGGAAGAATATGATACCGCCATCGCCATCTACAATACCATGGATTATCGTGTTGAGTCGGATGGTTCCACGATCGAGGTGTACATAGAGTTTCATTATCTTGACACGGAAAAAGGGCGCCGGGCCGTTCTTGCGGAATTTAGTTCGGGAAGCACGGATTCGAGCAAATATATTTCATATTCCGCCTTCAAAAAGACCTTGGAAAAGAATGGCTGGGTAAAGCAATAAGCATTAGGAGAACGTAACGCATGAGAACGATCAACGTAAATGAAGTGACGCAAGCGATCAAGGAGGCCTGCATTGAGGCCAATCACTTCCTGTCCAGGGACGTGGAGGAGAAGCTTTGCGTGGCTGCGAAGGAGGAGGAAGCGCCGCTTGGGCGCCAGGTCCTCGAACAATTGAAGGAGAATCTGAAGATCGCCGGCGAGGATATGATCCCGATCTGTCAGGATACGGGCATGGCGGTCATTTTTATGGAAGTGGGGCAGGATGTGCATTTCGAGGGCGGAAGCCTTATGGATGCAGTGAATGAAGGCGTGCGCAGAGGCTATGTGGACGGGTTTCTTCGCAAGTCCGTGGTCCGCGATCCGATCCAGCGCGAGAACACGAAGGACAACACGCCAGCCGTTTTGCATACGGAAATCGTGCCCGGGGACAAGGTGAAGATCACCGTTGCTCCAAAGGGCTTTGGAAGCGAAAACATGAGCAGAGTCTTTATGTTAAAGCCTGCGGACGGTATTGAGGGCGTAAAGAACGCGATCCTCACGGCCGTTAAGGATGCGGGCCCGAATGCCTGCCCGCCCATGGTGGTCGGCGTCGGCATCGGCGGTACTTTTGAAAAGTGCGCGATCCTTGCAAAGAAGGCTTTGACAAGGCCGTTGGATCAGCATTCGGACATTCCTTGGGTTGCAGAACTTGAGGAGGAAATGCTGGTCAAGATCAACCGCACGGGCATTGGCCCCGGTGGTCTTGGAGGAAGCACGACGGCCATGGCGGTGAACGTTCTCACCTATCCCACGCATATTGCGGGGCTTCCCGTGGCGATCAACATTTGTTGCCACGTCAATCGCCATGCGGTGAGGGAGTTGTAAGGCTGAGAGGCAAGGATGCAGCCGCGAAGCGGCTGTCGTAAGGCTTGAAGTTTGGATTGTCGCCGCGAAGCGGCAGGCAAGAAAGGAAAGATAGAGTTATGGACAGACAGATTTCCTTACCGATGAGCAAGGAAGATGCAAAGTCCCTTAGATCAGGCGATTACGTTTATCTTACCGGGACGATCTATACCGCGAGGGATGCGGCACATAAAAGAATGCAGGAAGCGCTGGACCGCGGCGAGGCGTTGCCCTTGGACGTCAAGGACAACGTGATCTATTACATGGGGCCTTCGCCCGCAAGGGAGGGCCGTCCCATTGGCTCCGCGGGTCCCACCACGGCAAGCCGCATGGATAAATATGCTCCCGCACTTCTTGATCTTGGGCTGATCGGCATGATCGGCAAGGGCAAGCGCTCTCAGGCAGTGAAGGACGCGATCGTCCGCAATGGCGCAGTATATTTTGCCGCAGTGGGCGGCGCCGGCGCGTTGCTTTCCAAGTCGATCTTGAGCTCGGAAGTGATCGCATATGATGACCTTGGCACCGAGGCCATTCGCAAGCTCGCCGTGAAGGATTTTCCCGTGATCGTCGTGATCGATTCTGAGGGAAATGACCTTTATGAGACCGCCATTTTGGCGTATCGAAAGGACTGATCGGCATGAGAATCGCATTAATGGTCATTATGAATTTCTTGATCGCCCCTTTCGCGTTCCTGGTACTTTGGTTCAGGGCGAAAACATATAAAGGGAACTACATGCCGGGCTTCAAGATCACGAAGTTTATGGCAAAGAGGGCGATCTGGGGCGGAAACATCAAGCTTGAGGTCCACGGGCTCGAAAACATCCCGGAGAAGGACGGGTTCATATTCTACCCGAACCATCAGGGACTCTTTGATTCGCTGACTTTTTACGCTTCCTGTCCAAAGCCTTTCGCGTGCGTGATCAAAAAGGAAGCAAAGAATATCATCCTGCTAAAGCAGGTGAATGAGGCGACGGGAACCCTCGCCATGGACCGCGAGGACGTGCGTCAGTCCATGCGCGTGATCCAGCAGATCTCCGAGGAGGTGAAGGAGGGCAGGAATTACCTGATTTTCGCCGAGGGGCACAGGAGCCGCGAGGGGAACAAGGTACAGGAATTCAAGGCGGGCAGCTTTAAGGCGGCGCAAAAGGCTCAGTGTCCGATCGTGCCGTGCGCGCTGATCAACTGCTTTATCCCGTTTGACGTGCAGTCCATCCGCAGGGTGACGGTCAAACTGATCTACTTGAAGCCTATGTATTACGAAGAATATAAGGACATGAAGACGGTGGAGATCGCGGCAGAAGTGAAGCGTCGCATCGTGGAAACCATTGCGCAGTACGAGTAGCCGCGCGCCGCGAAAAAGAAAAAAATTTTAGCGATTGACAAACGCGAGGCCCTTAGGTATAATGAAAAATGCGCTATGGGTTAGCGCTTAAAAGCATATTGGTAGAGACGAAGTTCGGTTATTTGGAGAAATACTCAAGAGGCCGAAGAGGCGCCCCTGCTAAGGGTGTAGGTCGGGCAACCGGCGCGAGGGTTCAAATCCCTCTTTCTCCGCTTTCTCTGCCAATAGGTCAAGGAGTGTTGACTTGTCAATGCTCCTTTTTGTATTTCATGGGTTATAGTATGGCGGTGCAAAGGAGGGCTTCGGATGAATTGGTTTATGGTCGTGGCGGTCATTTTTGTCATCGGTGTGTGCGTTATCGCAGGCGTTTCCGAGTCGAAAAAGGCAAAGCAGTATATGCAAAAGCAGCTTGAGACGAACGAGGATAAGCGCGCCCTGCTGGATCTCATGTCAAAGATCCTTGGGGAGGCCTTCGTCAACTATACCATTCTTGTGGGCTATTACACCAAAGTGACGCATCGCGGGAATACGACGACATATTATTATTTCCCTTATGCGCTCGCGTTCACGCAGGACGATCTGATCATCTATCCTATCATTAAGAAAGAAGGGCAGTTGTTCTACCGAAATCAGATGGCGGTGGACTGGAGCGCGACGGAGCTTAAGCAAAAGAAGCGTAAGGACGGCGTGACGCTGACATTCAAGATCGTTGGCGAGACGATGCCGATCAACATTGATCCCGTTATAAAGAGTAATGGCATGGAAAAGTCTGACCGGCCGCTCGGCATTTATCAGGAGCAGGAATATCAAAGATTCATGCAATACCTGCCGGGCTACCTGGCTAAGGCAAAGAACGCGAACGAATAGGAATATTAGAAAGAATATAAAATCGAGGTGTAGAAATTATGGTTGAAACAGTCAGAAAAATCAGTGGAGTGTTTGCAGTGTTCGGGCTTATTCTTGCGATCGCGGCCGGACGTTCAGGCATCGCGGGAATGAGGGACCGCGTTGATCTTTACGCGAAGGATGCGCGCATATCCGAGGTCGGATTCTTTGATTTTGCTACGGCAGACATATTCTTTGTTTATGGGTCCTTTGCAACAAAGACCACTTCGGAGAATAACGTAAAGACAGGCGAAAAGTCTTACTATTATATTCCTGCTTATGAAGGTGACGAGCATCGCTTTATTGGCATTGAAGTGGATGAAAAGGAATATCGTAAGTTCAACGAGATTTACGACTATACCTGGGATGAGACGGCTGAGTTTAAGGAGTTCAATGTTCGAAAAACGGGATTCCTTAAGAAGATGAGCAAGGAGATGAAGGAATACTATTATTCCTCGCTTTGGGAAACGGGTTGGTTTGAGACCAAAGAGGAAATGGAGAAGGAAGCGCTCCCTCTTTATTTAAGCCCCATTGCAAATCCCGGTGAGGGCACGAAGGTTATGTTTGTCGGTCTGATTGCTTTTCTTGTGGCAGGGATCGTATTCGTTCTGAGCTGGCTTGGAGAGAGAGACCAGAAGACAAAGGCCGAGATTCAGACATATGTTGAGATCGCAGGCGTGAAGTACCTGAAATCGGATCTGGCACACGTAAATCAGTGCATCAACGGTCAGGAGAGGATCTTTGCGGCGCAAGAGCTTGCGAGGATCACGGGGCTTAGCATGGATGAAGCCGGGAAGGTCGTTGAGAACTGGAGACAGTATTATTACTAGGATCCGGCCGTCAAAATTCCTTGAAAAGTGCCAAAAAACAGCGGGGAAACAATTGACAAATAAAGAATAATTGTGATATTATAGAATTCCACCGCCCTTATGGTGGAAAGAAATTTTAGAAAAAGACTGAAAAGTCGAAAAAAAGACGTTGACAAGCGATTGTGGCCGTGATATTATGGTTAAGCTGTCGCAAGAACTTGACGACGCAATGAACCTTGATAAGTGAACAACAATGCAACCCTGAAAATTCCAGAGAAAGGGCTTTTAGGAGCCCGGACTTCTGAAGATTTCAGAAAGCGAATACCTAAAACAAAACCAAACAAACGGTAAGCCAGATTAACA
>JAEEGH010002989.1_pt1 | contig 44972 bp, 44 predicted proteins | sample 9134181 | NCBI WGS metagenome assembly JAEEGH01 (sample SAMN16246544, study PRJNA631951) | gut metagenome | biome: gut microbiome; feature: rumen; material: DP-attached | host: Bos | place: Iran: Karaj | collected 2018-10
GTACATTGAATATTATAATAACGAGAGAATAAAACTCAGATTAAATGGAATGAGCCCAGTACAATACCGGACTCAATTCCAAATGAGAAATAATGTTTAATCTGTCTAAACTTCTGGGTTCACTTCACTACCCGGTTGAAGCTGAAACGGTGGGTTATTCACGACAGACGGTACAAAGCGGTCAGACCGTCAAACTCACGTTATCACTGATTCATAAAGGAACCAGCAACTGGAGTCACACCATAGAATATAAGGTAGGCGAAGCCTCGCAAACCTGGGCGGTTTCGGGCGACCCTGTGCAAGACGGTATTGAGGACAAACTGCCCTATGATGAAAAGTTGAACAAATATACTAAAGGAAGTGTGCGGATAACCATTGCTACATCTAACGGCAAACTGACCTTCAGGGCTTGCGTCTCTGCTGCCTCTATGGAGCTGCTGAACGACGGTTCTGACCCAGATCCGTTCACCCTCACGCTGGAAGGTCCTGACGGATTGGAAATGGACGTGTGGGACGAAGATGGCTTTAGCAAAACCGACGACACCAGCTACAGCATAGGAAACAATGACCTGTCAGCCAGCGACTGGGTGAGCTCACCCTACGTCATCAGCGTAGGAGCCTACAGCACGAACGCTACTGAACGTAATATCATTGGCGAGAACAAAAACACCGACTATACCGTTAACGAGATTGCCTCATTCTCCAGTTACGGCGAGTTCTCAAATGGCGTAAAGGCTCCCATGGTGTGTGCACCAGGCTGTAACATTGTATCGAGTTACCACCCTTCGCTCATAGATGATGAAAAAGAAAACTGGAAACCTGGTATGGTGTGGAAAAACGACCCCTATACCGCGATGAGCGGAACCTCAATGGCATGTCCACATGTTTCCGGCATCATTGCACTGTGGAAGCAGGCTAAGCCAACGCTGACGTTCGACGATGTCAAGAAGGCGATAGCAAACAGCTGCATCACTGACAGCTACACGCAAAAGAATCCGCTGCTATGGGGATATGGAAAGATAGACGCACAGAAAGGGCTGAACTACATCCTGAACTCAACGGGCATTGAAGAGGTAAGAAGTCAGAAGACTGATGCACGAAAAGCTGTGATTTACGACCTGCAGGGCCGCCAAGTGGCTAACCCCACGTACGGACTCTATATCGTAAATGGGAAAAAGGTCGTGATAAAGTGATAGAAGAACTTAAAAAAGACAGCCGCTGAATGATGATTCGGCGGCTGTCTTTTTATTTGCGAAGTGCAATGTTGTAGTTGTAATACTGTTGATTGCCCGTGACATCTTTGATGACTTTAATGAAGGGCGGCGCAGACGTATCTCGCAGTCAGGGTCGGCAACGAGGTATGTCTCAGATCAGGGGACGGTTCTCTGATCCGTCCAGAACTTAGAAAAGAAACAACGAAACAAAATCATGGAACACTAGGGACAGGAGAGTGTTTCACTCCTTCTTCTCATCAGACACTATTGACAAGGTGGGTAGATTCCCTGTGCGGATCATTGAGTCATCGACGAAGTCGCTTGCCAGAGCATTACGGCTTCACGGAAGAAGAACTCGACTTCATCATCAACTATGACATCAAGTATCGCATGGGTGACGAACTGAATGATAATGAATGAACTTTGTCGTATTGACGCAAAATAATCGTGTAATTATTTGGAAGTTTCAAGAAAAGTTTCTATGTTTGCAGAATCCCCCCTTGTATGCAAATTACTTGGGTCAAGCCTCTCTCGGGAGGCTTTATTATTATCGACTATGGATAAGAAAAAAGTACCCCGAATCATTCAGAAAACACATACTGTCCCCGTTTCATCTTACCCCAATGGATGGCGTGTCGAGGACAATGGTGATAGCAGGCAAGACAATTCGTGCAAGAACCATCGTGCTTCCATTGGGGTGGGGTACCTTCTATGTCGTCTACAGGACAAAGTTTGGCACATAGTCCACAATTGATGCAAGCCTCCTGATCCACCCAGAAATGCTGGTCAGTGATGAGATGCTTGTTATAATAGCCACCGATGACGTAGGTGTAAGTGTAGGGGATGGCTCCCTTGACGAGTTCCTCCACACCACATTGCCGGTTGCCGACCACCTCACAGATGTGCCGCATACGTTCTTTAGCACTTTCTATCTTCTGATGAACCCGTTCGGGGGTGTCAAGATGCAAGAACGAGAAACAAACATTCGACTCTGGCATTACTATCGCAAAGGCGGCATCTGTATGGAGTCCTTTCTTTCCCAGCTCTTTGTTAAAGATGCGCATGGCATGACCCATATTATCACCACAGGTGGTCAACGCATAGATATAGGGCAGGGGAGAGGATGGTGTAAGAAAGGTTGCTCTTCGGATAAACTCACGGACGATGCGAGGGGGTTGCCAACCATGCGTGGGAAAGCAGAATCCCAGTCGCTCACCTTGCTGGAGTTGGTACACGAGACCTGCTCCCTCGTTTTTCGTCTTATTCAGTTCGTCAGGAATGTACTTTAACACATCACCTGTCGACAAAGCTAACTGCTCTGCCGCCCATTTGGTGTTTCCTGTTCCAGAAAAGTAGAAAATCATGAGTGCAGTTCAAGCACAAAACGAGTACCCTTTGTGAACTCCGGGTCGATCTCAAGGTCTCCATTCATTTTCATCGCCATCTGTTTACAGATAGGCAGTCCGAGACCATCACCCTTTGTCAAGTCCCTGATCTCCAGGAAAGGCTTGAATACATTCTCCCGGTTCTCCTCAGGGATACCACAACCGGTGTCTGATACGAGGAACTGATGGGTATGCGCACTACGTTTCTTATATTCCAGCCAGATAGTACCACCCTCCGGGGTGTATTCCGCGGCATTGGTCAATAAGTGGAGAAGGATATGGGAAACATATTCCTTATTCATTTCAACAGTCATCTTAGGTGCGTTAACCTTCAGGGTCACCTCATGTTTTACCTTATCACGGATCTGATCCATCAAACCCTCACAGAAAGAAGGAATCTGTGTCTCTTCCAATGCTATTTCATCTGTGGAATTCTCCAACTCAGAGAGTGTCTGGATATGCTGTGAGAAATCCATCAATGCCTTTACCTCAGGCTTACTGCTGTCAAGTTTTTGCAAGGTGGGATCCAACTGGGCAGAGATATTACTTATAAACTTTGCCTTTAACGCGTTGTTATCCTTCTCCAGATTAATAATCTTCTTTTGTTTACGAGTCTGGAGGATAAAACGTAATAAGATGACAGCTCCAACGACTAAAGCCGCAGCCAATGCACCGGCAAGAATCATAAGACCAACGATAATCACCCCGCGGGTCGTCAGGGAACTGTCTTTCTCAGCGATCGATGCCTCATTATCTGCGATCTGTTTCTTCAGACCAGCTATCTCATCCGCATGTTTCAAGGCGTTGGTGGAGTCTTTCCAAGCGAGATAATTGCTATAAGACTGTGCCACCATTCCGGCATTGTTACTCTTACGACCATTGGCGATCAGTGTCTTATAGACCTCATCTACTTTGTCATATTCCTTCGATGCCGTTAACTTATTTGCCATTTCCTTGAAGACAGCATCACCCTGGGCGTTAAGTCCGAAAGAGTAAAAATAAATAGCCTTCTGGTAGAGCAGGTCGTTTTTTACTTTCTCGTCGTTCGAGGCATTGGCTTGATTCTCCATCACATTTAACTGTTCCTTGGCACTATCAGGCTTCCTGAACTTCATATACATCTGCAAACGCTCCTTGGTGACAAGGTAATGTAATGCGGAGGCATTGGCACCATTTGCCTTATTGTTGATGGTCTGGTCTATGTTACGCAAAAGCTCAAATGCCTCTTTGTGCAGTCCGTCTTTGGAATATAGTGAGGCAGCCTTGGCACCACACTCCACAGCCAGCTGCATTTGTCCTTTTCCCACATAATCCTCATAGGCCCGGATATAGTTATGACGGGCAGCAGGAATGGTCTGGGCAGTTTCGGCGCTTTTCTGTAATTCACTCTTCTGCGCATCTTGAGCGCTGATTGACGAACAGCCAAGTGTGAGGCTTAATAGTAAAATGGTTACTTTTTTATTCATAGTATATAAAGAATATTCGTTTTAAATTTGACTGCAAAAGTATGAAATTATTTCATTTTATCCAAATAAAGTAACGATTTATTTGGTGGTTGAGCGAAAATAGTGTAATTTTGCAACCAATTTTATTAGGAAAAGAATAATTTTATTAGTCAAAAAAAGATATGAGTGACAGATTGTTTATCTTCGACACGACACTCCGTGACGGTGAGCAAGTGCCCGGATGTCAGTTGAACACAGTGGAAAAGATTCAGGTAGCTAAGGCACTCGAGCAGTTGGGTGTCGATGTGATTGAGGCAGGTTTCCCCATTAGTAGTCCAGGTGACTTCAATTCCGTAATAGAGATCTCCAAGGCAGTTACATGGCCTACGATCTGTGCCCTGACACGTGCGGTACAGAAGGATATAGATGTTGCTGCCGAGGCTTTGCAGTATGCCAAGCACAAGCGTATTCACACAGGTATTGGTACCAGTGACTCTCATATTAAATATAAATTCAACTCCAACCGTGAGGAGATTATCGAGCGTGCCGTGGCTGCTACGAAATATGCCAAGAAATATGTGGAGGATGTGGAGTTCTATTGTGAGGATGCCGGTCGTACGGAGAACGAGTATCTTGCCCGTGTCGTCGAGGCTGTCATCAAAGCTGGTGCCACAGTTGTGAATATCCCTGACACCACTGGTTACTGTCTTCCACAGGAGTATTTCGAGAAGATCAAGTACCTGAAGGATCATGTGGATGGAATTGACAACGCCATTATCTCCACCCACTGTCATAATGATTTAGGAATGGCGACAGCCAACACTTTCAATGGTGTGATGGGAGGTGCCCGTCAGGTGGAGGTGACCATTAATGGTATTGGTGAGCGTGCAGGTAACACCTCTCTGGAGGAGATTGCTATGATTCTCAAGTGTCATAAGGGCTTAGGAATTGATACGAATATCAATACGACGAAGATATATCCCACGAGCCGTATGGTGTCTAGTCTGATGAATATGCCTGTACAACCCAACAAGGCTATTGTGGGACGTAACGCTTTCGCTCACTCTTCTGGTATCCATCAGGATGGTGTCTTGAAGAATGTACAGACCTATGAGATTATCAACCCGAAGGACGTGGGTATCGATGATAACAGCATCGTACTGACCGCCCGTTCTGGTCGTGCAGCCCTGAAATACCGTCTGAATGTGAACGGCGTGGAATTGTCAGAGGAGAAACTTGACAAAGTGTACGAAAAATTCCTTCAGCTTGCCGACCAGAAGAAGGAGGTCAATGACGCTGACGTTCTGATGCTTGCTGGTGCGGATACCGCAGAAGCACATGCCGTAAAACTCGACTTCTTGCAGGTTACTACAGGTAAGGGAGTGAAGAGCGTTGCCTCTATCGGTTTGGATATCAGTGGACAGAAATTCGAGGCTGCCGCGTCTGGTAACGGTCCTGTTGACGCTGCCATCAAGGCACTCAAGAAAATCATCATGAAGCAGATGACATTAAAAGAGTTTACGATCCAAGCTATCTCTAAAGGCTCTGATGATGTGGGTAAGGTTCACATGCAGGTGGAGTATGACGGCAGCATTTACTATGGTTTTGGTGCCAATACAGATATCGTGACTGCTTCTGTCGAGGCATATATTGACTGTATCAATAAGTTTAAGAAATAATGAACACATTGTTTGATAAGATATGGGACAAGCATGTCGTCCAGAAAGTGGAGGACGGTCCTACTCAGTTATATATAGACCGTCTTTATTGTCATGAGGTGACATCACCACAGGCTTTTGACGGAATGAGGGCTCGTGGACTGAAATGTTTCCGTCCAGACCATATATATTGTATGCCGGATCATAACACACCGACACATGATCAGGACAAACCCATCGAGGATCCTATATCAGCAAAACAGGTAAGTACACTGGCTCAGAATGCCAAGGATTTCGGACTGACCCATTATGGTATGATGGACAAGTCGAATGGCATCATTCATGTGGTAGGACCAGAGAAAGGGTTATCGCTGCCAGGTATGACCATCGTCTGTGGTGACTCCCATACCTCCACACATGGTGCCATGGGTGCTGTCGCTTTCGGTATCGGAACTAGCGAGGTGGAGATGGTGATGGCTTCACAGTGTATTCTTCAACAGAAGCCGAAGTCGATGCGTATTTGTATCAACGGAACTTTGGGAAAAGGTGTGACGGCAAAGGATGTCGCCCTCTACTTGATGAGTCAACTCACCACCTCTGGTGCTACAGGATATTTCGTGGAGTATAGTGGTGACGTGGTGAAGAATTTGTCTATGGAAGGACGTCTCACCTTGTGTAACCTTTCTATCGAGATGGGTGCCCGTGGTGGTTTCGTCGCTCCAGATGAGACGACTTTTGCCTATTTGAAAGACAAGGAATTTGCTCCCAAAGGTGAGGCATGGGATAAAGCCATTGCATATTGGAAAACTCTGAAGAGCGGTGATGATGCTGTCTTTGATAAGGAACTGACATTTGACGCCAAAGATATAGAACCTCGCATCACATACGGTACCAATCCTGGTATGGGTATCGGTGTGACGGAGACAATACCTGTTGAAGATGGGGCAGGGTTCCAGAAAGCACTTGACTATATGGGCTTTAAGGCTGGTGAGAAACTGTTGGGCAAGAAAATTGACTATGTGTTTCTCGGAGCCTGTACCAATGGACGTATTGAGGACTTCCGCGCTTTCGCCACCATTGCCAAGGGGCGTCAGAAAGCTGATCATGTTATCGCATGGTTGGTACCTGGCTCATGGGCTGTCGATCGTCAGATTCGTGAGGAAGGACTCGATAAGGTCTTGGAAGCTGCTGGTTTTGAGATTCGTCAGCCAGGTTGTTCCGCCTGTCTCGCAATGAACGATGACAAGGTTCCAGCAGGTAAATATGCGGTCTCTACTTCTAATCGTAATTTTGAGGGTCGTCAGGGACCTGGTGCACGCACCATCCTTTGCTCACCCCTCGTTGCAGCCGCTGCTGCGGTCACTGGAGTAATCACTGATCCAAGAACATTATTATGAAACAGAAATTTAACGTTATAACATCCACTTGTGTGCCCCTTCCTTTGGAGAATGTGGACACCGACCAGATTATTCCGGCTCGTTTTCTGAAAGCGACCACCCGTGAGGAGCGTTTCTTTGGTGACAACCTCTTCCGTGACTGGCGTTATAATGCCGATGGTACCATCAATAAGGACTTCGTACTGAACGACCCCACCTATGGCGGTTGTATCCTTGTCGCAGGTAAGAACTTCGGCTCTGGTTCTAGTCGTGAACATGCTGCTTGGGCGATTGCAGGGTATGGCTTCCGGGTGGTTATCAGTTCTTTCTTCGCTGACATCCACAAGAATAATGAATTAAATAATTTCGTGCTACCTGTTGTGGTTAGTGAACAGTTCCTCGCTGAACTCTTCGAGAGTATCAAACAAAATCCAAAGATGGAGGTGGAAGTGGATCTGCCTAACCAGATTGTTACCAATAAAGCGACAGGTAAGCAGGAGAAATTTGAGATTAACGGTTATAAGAAACATTGTCTGATCAATGGATTGGACGATATCGATTTCCTCATTCAGAACAAGGATAAAATCGAACAATGGGAACAGCAGAACGCATAAATAGTTCTCAACGCACCCTTCCTTACGTAGAGATTATGGATTCGACACTCCGTGATGGTGAACAGACCAATGGCGTGTCGTTTCTTCCTCATGAGAAACTGATGGTTGCACGTATGCTGCTTCATGATGTCAATGTCGACCGCATCGAAGTAGCGTCAGCTCGTGTCTCTGAGGGTGAGAAGGAGGCGGTGAGGATGATTTGTCGTTATGCTGACCAGATTGGAAAACTGGATAGGGTAGAGGTTCTTGGATTTGTCGACGGTCACCTGTCTGTCGACTGGATAGCTGATTGTGGTGGAAAGGTTATTAACTTGCTTGCCAAAGGCTCGTTGAAGCATTGTACCCATCAACTGCAAAAGACTCCAGAAAATCATATCGCAGATATCAAGGAGACGGTGGAATATGCCACATCAAAAGGTCTTTCTGTAAACCTCTATCTGGAAGACTGGAGCAATGGTATGAAGGACTCCCCGGAATATGTCTACCAACTGATGGACGAATTGTCATCTGTCTCCACGATCAAACGTTTCATGCTTCCTGACACACTGGGTGTAATGAATCCCTTGCAGGTCATCGAATATTTCCGTAAAATGATTAAACGTTATCCGGATATTCATTTCGACTTCCATGCCCATAATGACTATGACCTCGCTGTCTCTAATTCACTCGCCGCTGTATTAAGTGGTGCCAAAGGTCTGCATGTAACTGTCAATGGATTGGGTGAGCGTTGTGGTAATGCACCGATGGCGAGTGTGCAGGCAATTCTGAAAGACCAGTTCCATGCCAAGACTGGAATCGTGGAGGATCAGTTAAATGGAATTAGCCGTTTAGTGGAGGGCTATAGTGGTATCGCTGTAGCTCCAAACCAACCTATTGTCGGAGAAAATGTATTCACTCAAGTGGCTGGAGTTCATGCTGATGGGGATACAAAGGACAAACTCTATTATAATGAACTGATTCCTGAGCGTTTCGGACGAAAACGGGAGTATGCCCTGGGAAAGAATAGTGGCAAGGCGAATATCGCCAAAAACCTGGAGGAGTTGGGATTGGAACTTACACCAGAACAAACCAAGCGTGTCACACAACGTATCACAGAACTTGGTGACAAAAAGGAAATTGTGACCCAAGAAGATCTTCCATATATTGTTAGTGATGTCTTAAAACATGACGCGCCAGAAGATAAAGTTAAACTGATAAGTTATGTTGTATCAACAGCTTACGGCTTAAAACCTGGAGCAAATATTAAAGTTGAGATCAATGGCCAGCAATATGATGGCAGTGCGGTTGGTGACGGTCAGTATGATGCGTTTGTAAAAGCGTTGCGATACATTTACAAGAAATACCTGAATCGTACTTTCCCAATTCTTGCCAATTATCAAGTATCCATACCACCAGGCGGTCGTACTGACGCATTGGTTCAGACAGTTATCACGTGGCATTATAATGACGGACTTCTCCGTACTCGTGGCTTGGATGCTGACCAGACAGAAGCTGCTATCAAGGCAACCTTCAAAATGCTTAATATAGTTGAGAGTAACCTTTAATACTCACAACTGACATTTTAAATATAATAGGTATTATGATAAATAGCGTCAACTGAATCCCACTACTCGTTTTTTAATGTCGGTAAAGACAAATGATATTTTACAGCCAAAAAACGAATCAGGCAAGTGACACAGAAAGAGGAAATAACTGTAATTTCTATGGGTAAATGCAGAATATCCAGAATCCAGTAAGTGATTCCTCCAAGAATCGCAGCCATCGCGTAAATCTCCTTATGGAAAATGACGGGTTCATTATTAAGTAACACATCACGGATAACACCACCAGCAGAACCAGTGATACATCCCATAATTATACCTACCCAATACGGATGCCCAAATAACAGCGATTTTTGAATACCAGCAATTGTGAAAAGCGCAAGACCTAAAGTGTCAAAGAAAAACCATGTATTTCTAAGTCCTTCCATATGTTTCGAGAAAATAATGACAAAAATCAGCGCAAAAGCTGTACAAATCATATAGATAGGATTAGTCATCCAGAAAGGAGTTGTACCAAGCATGACGTCACGAATAGTACCACCGCCGATAGCTACAGCAATTCCGCATACATATCCCCCAAACCAGTCAAAGTGTTTGGCTGCTGCATGTCGGATTCCTGAGATAGCAAAAGCAAAAGTACCTAAGAACTCTATCACCTGGGTGACGATTTCGTTATATTCCATACATTATATATATCTATTTATCATAACATAGCTTGACATCATTTCTCGTCCTCAAAACGTTTCCCCCAGTAATTGACCATCCGCTCATATAATTTTTGTTCTAATGGAGAATGCTGAGCATGCCATAACCGTTCTTTTACAAGGTTATCCGGCATATACTGTTGAGAGATGAAATGTCCAGGATAATCATGCGGATACAGATAGCCGTCATGATAACCTAAATCTTTCATTAGTTGGGTCGGTGCATTACGAATAGGAAGCGGTACCGGCTGATTTCCCGTACGTCTCACCAGATCCAATGCTGTGTCAATACCAAGATAAGCAGAATTACTCTTTGGCGACGTGGCAAGATAGACAGTTGCTTCCGCCAGTGGGATTCTTCCTTCAGGCCATCCTATCTTCATGACGGCATCGAAAGCGGCATTAGCAAGCAACAAAGCGTTCGGATTAGCCAGTCCTATATCCTCTGCAGCGGAGATAATGAGTCTGCGGGCAATAAACTCTGGGGCTTCCCCACCCTCTATCATCCTGGCAAGCCAGTATAGTGCCGCATCAGGGTCAGAACCACGGATGCTCTTGATAAAGGCAGAAATGATATCATAATGCATCTCACCATTTTTATCGTAAGCCAATGGGTTTTGTTGTAGTCTTTCGGCAACGAGTTGGTCTGTAATGATAATTTCCTCATCAGAATTAGTCGATTCAATGACTAATTCAAGGATATTAAGTAACTTACGGGCATCTCCCCCACTATACCGCAGTATTGCGTCTGTCTCTTTTAGTTCTATCTTACGTTCTTTGAGAAACACATCCTCTGTAATAGCCCTATTCAACAATTTCAACAAGTCTGCCTTCTCAAGAGATTTCAGCACATACAACTGACATCTGGACAGTAACGGACGAATGACCTCAAAAGACGGGTTCTCAGTGGTGGCACCAATCAAGGTAACAATACCTTTCTCAACGGCACCCAGTAGAGAGTCCTGTTGTGATTTAGAGAAACGATGTATCTCATCAATAAATAAAATAGGTGAAGCCTCGTTAAAGAACTTTCCTTTCTGTGCTTTCTCTATCACATCCCTGACATCCTTCACGCCACTGGTTACTGCTGACAGCGTATAAAAAGGAGTATTCAACCGGTGAGCAATGATCTGTGCGAGCGTTGTCTTTCCAACTCCAGGAGGTCCCCATAAGATAAAAGAAGAAATATGTCCTGCGTCAATCATCTTACGCAAGACAGCTCCCTCTCCTACCAAATGATTTTGACCAATATAGTCGTCGAGGGTTCTTGGTCTAAGTCTTTCAGCTAACGGCTCTGCCATTTCAGGGTTCAAAGGTAGTGTTTTTTTAGGAAATTAACAAAAAAATATAAAGGAAATACTTGTATTTCGATACTTTTTGCATTAACTTTGCACCCATAATCATTAAATAAGTATATAGTAATATGAAAGAGTCAACAGCGAAGCAAACGTCAAGTCTTAAGAATTTAACAAAAAGTGGCGTTTGGGATATACAAGAGAATGATATTTTTAGGATGCTTAACAGCGGAAGTAAGGATGCTGAAGTGAAGGATAATCTCCGTCATTATGTGGATATCATACGTTCTGCCTTTACCATTGAAGAACTGAAAGAAGACACACCCGCTATCCGGAAGTCATATGAGAAACAAGGCTATAAGGTAGGTTTTGTCACGCTGGACGAAAGTACGAAAGTGTTGTGGGCTATCCGCAAACGTCCTATCATGAGAGTCACAGACTTGACATACGAGAACATCCGTCATATTTCCGCCTCTAAATTAGTGGAGGTCTTAGACCGTAACTTTGGAGGTGGATGGGATTCTCTGTCTCAGTCTATTCAGGATATAATAGAAAGTGGCTTTGACATCTCTACCACTACTCTTCCCAAAGACCGTCTTCACAAGAAAGGTGGTATGTATGAGAAAAAGATTGCTGACGGCTACGAAGTATTGGAAGTTGCCAAAGGAACATGGGTAGAGGCTATTTTTGCCAAGTTAAAACCAGAAGTCATCAAGCCCCGTATGAAATTTGATACGATTGACGAGGATGTAGAAATAGATGAAGAGGACAACTATAGCAGTCATGACGAGGAAGAAGAGATAGACGAGTTCAATGAGGATGAGATGAACGAGGACAATTATCGCACGACTTTTGAAATAGAGGGCGATCCTGATGAGGAAGCTGGTGAACTTTCAGAATTCTCTGTTGACGAATAGTTTCTTCTCATTGGACACAATAACTTAAACCTTATTACATTATTTATATGAATATTCCATGTGTTTTTTGGCTAGTCCCCATAGCCTCATTGGTGGCATTGGGGATGGCTTGGTACTTCTTCAAGAGTATGATGAAGTCCGACGAGGGAACACCTCGTATGAGAGAGATTGCACTCTATGTGCGTAAAGGTGCTATGGCATACCTGAAGCAGCAGTACAAAGTCGTCGGCATCGTATTTGTTGTCCTTTGTGCCCTATTCTCCTTCATGGCATATGTACTTCATGTACAAAATCCATGGGTACCGTTTGCTTTCCTGACTGGTGGTCTCTTTTCTGGTTTAGCTGGTTTCTTTGGAATGAAAACAGCCACCTATGCCTCGGCACGTACAGCCAATGCTGCCCGTAAGAGTCTGGATGGTGGTTTGAAAGTGGCATTCCGGTCAGGTGCCGTCATGGGACTTACTGTCGTAGGTCTTGGATTGTTGGATATAGCGTGTTGGTTTGTGGCATTGAACGGACTGACAGACGACAGTCTGATTTCTATCACAACGACGATGTTGACCTTCGGTATGGGTGCATCTACACAGGCTTTATTTGCTCGTGTGGGAGGTGGTATCTACACAAAGGCTGCTGACGTCGGTGCGGATATTGTAGGAAAGGTAGAGGCTGACATCCCAGAGGATGACCCTCGCAATCCAGCAACCATCGCTGACAATGTAGGTGATAATGTAGGGGACGTCGCAGGAATGGGTGCCGACCTTTATGAAAGTTATTGTGGTAGTGTTCTCTCAACAGCAGCCCTTGGCGCTGCGGCCTTTGGCGTGGCTGGTCTAGAGATACAGTTGAAAGCTGTTATCGCACCGATGCTGATAGCAGCTGTAGGTGTGTTCCTCTCACTTTTGGGTATATTCTTGGTAAGGACAAAGGAAGGTGCTACCATGAAGGACCTGTTGCGTTCTCTTTCGCTGGGAACCAACGTGAGCGCATTCTTAATAGCTCTTGCAACCTTTGCCATTCTCTACCTGTTAGGTATTGAGAACTGGCTGGGTCTTTCCTTCTCTGTTATCTCAGGACTTGCTGCTGGTGTGATTATCGGTCAGGCAACGGAATACTATACATCCCATAGTTACAAGCCAACCCAGAAAATTTCCGAAGCAGGACAGACTGGTGCTGCCACTGTTATTATAAAAGGTATTGGTACAGGTATGATTTCTACTTGTATTCCCGTTATTACTATTGGTGTAGCTATCATGATGAGTTATCTTTGTGCTAACGGCTTCGACCTCTCGATGTCATCAGCCAGTCTGTCACACGGCCTATATGGTATCGGTATTGCGGCTGTAGGAATGCTCTCCACACTGGGTATTACTCTCGCTACAGACGCGTATGGTCCAATTGCCGACAATGCAGGTGGCAATGCTGAGATGTGTCAGTTGGGTGAAGAAGTGCGTCAACGTACCGATGCCCTTGATGCATTGGGCAACACGACAGCTGCTACAGGTAAGGGCTTTGCCATCGGCTCTGCTGCCCTTACTGCCCTCGCCCTACTCGCTTCATACATTGAAGAGATAAAAATAGCGATGGAACGTGCTGGTGAGACGCTGACAAATGTTGCCGGGCAGACCATCTCTGCCGCTGACGCCACTATTCCTGATTTCATGAATTACTTCCAGATTAACCTCATGAACCCCAGAGTGATTGTTGGTGCTTTCATCGGTGCGATGTCAGCTTTCCTGTTCTGCGGCATGACAATGGAGGCAGTAGGTCGTGCAGCAGAGAAAATGGTACAGGAGGTTCGCCGTCAGTTTAAGGAGATAGCAGGTATTCTAGAAGGAACAGGAACTCCCGATTATGGACGTTGTGTGGAGATTTCCACTCGTGCTGCACAACACGAAATGATTATCCCGTCTGTTCTTGCTATCATTATTCCAATCCTTGTAGGTATCATCCTTGGTGTAGCTGGTGTTCTTGGTCTACTTGTCGGAGGACTTGCTGGCGGTTTTACCTTAGCAGTCTTCATGGCGAATGCTGGTGGTGCATGGGACAATGCAAAGAAAAATATCGAGGAAGGTGCTTTCGGTGGTAAAGGTTCCTTTGCTCATAAGGCATGTATCGTCGGTGACACTGTTGGTGATCCCTTCAAGGATACCTCAGGTCCTTCACTGAATATTCTGATTAAACTGATGTCAATGGTCAGCATCGTGATGGCTGGATTGACCATCGCTTTCATGTAAAACATCATTTCCCTTCCATAAAAAAGGCTCTGGTCGTATGATTCAGAGCCTTTTTCTCTTTTTTTTGAAAAAAGTCTCGGAAAAGTTTGCGGGAATGAAAAATAGTTTGTACCTTTGCAACCGCAAAACAAAAGGATGCGCTTGTAGCTCAGTTGGTAGAGCACCTGACTCTTAATCAGGGTGTCCAGGGTTCGACCCCCTGCAGGCGTACGAAAAACAAGAAAAGCGACAAACTCTCAAGGTTTGCCGCTTTTCATTTAATACCATCTCTCATCTTACATATTCTGCGTGTTTCCTTGCGTGCTTCGCGCCATCGGGGGAAATACTTGTCCATCAGGGTATAGAAACGAGAATTATGACTTGGTTCCAACAGATGACATAGCTCATGAACTACCACATGTTCCACACACCAATCTGGTAAAAGCAAAACATAAATTGAAATATTAATAGTTCGATTTTTAATGTTACATTGTCCCCAACGAGAGATAGTCGGTTTGTATGAAATGGCATTGGGACAGACACCCATTTCCTTGGCGTGCTGTTCGATCATGGGTTCTACTAAAACCTTCAATCGTCTTATTGCTTCCTCTCGTTGAATACGAGTTTCTATTGGTAGCTGATTAAAGAACTCTGACCGCTGTTCCTGCCTGGCAATCATCCTTTTCCTAGCTTGATGAATCCAGTCACGGTGTTCCTCAATAAACTCCCCAACTTTCTTCCGTGACAGCCCTATGGGTGCTGATACATGAACATCACCGTTTTTTACGATACGCATCGACAAACGGGTGGTTCTTCTATAGGTTACTTGAATGTTCATCTACACAGAGTGTCTAACATAAAAATAGGGAAAAGCCTGTCACTGTTCCAAGAGGCTTTTCCCTATTCGTTATCAGTGGAAATACTAGTCGAGTCCGAATAAGGTACGGAGTCCACCGTCTACACCAGAGAAGCCCATGAAGGCAAGACTAAGCAGCCCCGCAGAGAGCATGACGATAGCCATCCCACGCATCCCTTTTGGAATGTTCACCAGTTCAAGTTGCTCACGCATACCAGCAAAGACGGTCAGGGCGAGTCCGAAACCAATTGCCGTAGAGAAGGCATAGACAACAGATTGCAATAAATCGAAGTCTTTTTGGATGACGAGGATAGCAACACCTAGTACGGCACAGTTGGTCGTAATCAGGGGCAGGAAGATTCCCAGTGCTTGATAAAGTGCAGGTGACACTTTCTTCAGCACAATCTCCACCATCTGCACCAAGGAGGCGATGACAAGAATGAAAGCGATTGTCTGCAGATACTGCAAACCGAAAGCGTCAAGCACATATTTCTGTACCAGCCATGTTACGATGGTGGCAAGTGTCAAGACAAAGGCTACTGCCGCAGACATACCCAAAGATGTGTCCACTTTCTTAGAGACACCTAAGAACGGACAGATGCCCAAAAATTGTGACAACACGATGTTGTTCACAAAGATAGCGGAAATAAATATCAGTATGTATTCCATAACTTCAATTCTTTAATTCTTCAATTTATTCACGATGGCAATCAGGAAGCCAAGGGTGATGAAAGCACCTGGAGGCAACACAAAAAGCAGAATATTATATGTCTCAGGCAACAGAGTGAGACCGAAAATACTGCCATTACCTAAAACCTCACGACAAATACCCAACAATGTCAGACCAATGGTGAAGCCAAGACCGATGCCGATACCATCGAAAAGAGATGCGACGGGAGAGTTCTTAGCGGCAAAAGCCTCCGCACGTCCCAGAATCACACAGTTGACCACAATCAGTGGGATGAACAAGCCAAGAGATGCATCAATATCAGGAAGGAAAGCCTTGATGACAAGTTGAAGGATAGTCACGAAGGCTGCTATCACTACAATGAATACAGGAATGCGCACCTTATCAGGGGTGATGCTCTTCATACAAGAAATCACGAAATTGGTACATATCAATACTGCCATAGTGGCAAGTCCCATAGACATACCATTCATTGCTGAGGTCGTAGTGGCAAGTGTAGGACACATACCCAACATTAAGACGAACGTCGGGTTCTCTTTGATAATACCATTTTTAATAATATCAATATAACTCATAGCTTAGTCCTCCTTATCATTTAATTCCGTGGCACCAGTGGCTGCGTCAGCAGGTGTTGCCTTATAAGCGTTATAAGCATTGTTTATCGCCAAGAGGAATGCACGACTGGTGATGGTAGAGGCAGTAATGGCATCCACCTGTCCACCGTCCTTAGATACGGTAAGAGGTTCTTTCGGATCCTTACCGATGATGTCACCCTTCTCCCCTTTCTGGAACCATTTGTCCGCCTTGGCACCAAGTCCTGGCGTCTCCGCATGTTCCAGTAGCGTATAACCGAGAATCTTTCCCTCTGGGTCAAAACCTACCAGTACTTTCAGATCACCACCGAACCCACCAGTGGTACTCTCAACAGCGGCACCAAGGTCTTTCTTCTGGGCATCCTGAATCTGATAGATAATATAGGTAAGTTCCTTGCCTTTGGCATCATTCTGCTTAACGGTGTCTGTCTTTGCCACAACAAGGTTGTCGCAAACCATGACCGTTTTAATACCGTCAGCAAGAGCCTTGTTCTTCTGCTCATTGATAGGACCTTCCGTCAAGTGGTTGACGAAGGCAAGAATACCACCCATGATGACGGCTACTCCTGTGAGTACCAACGCCATATTTGTCAAAGATGATTCAAGTTTCTTCATACGTCTTTCCTCCTCTTACTTTTTGGCAGGCACTTCACCGAAGCGCTTGGGTTTAACATAAGTATTAATCAACGGTGTGAACGCATTCATAATCAGAATGGCGAACGACATACCCTCCGGATATGCACCCCAGTTACGGATGACTATTGTCAGAAAACCGATGGCAACACCATAGATGAGTTGTCCCTTTGGAGTCATCGGTGAGGTGACATAGTCGGTTGCCATAAAGATAGCACCCAGCATCAGACCACCAGATAAGATGACACTAATAGGATCTGCGTAGACAGGATTAGCAAGATGCAGCAATCCAGCGAATACGAAGATAGTTCCAATGATGGATACAGGAATATGCCAAGTGATAATCTTTTTCCAGAGCATATAAACAAAACCTATCAACAGTGCCAAAGCACATATCTCACCCATTGCTCCTGCTCCGTCAGGATGATTACCTAAGAACAAAGACATGGAGTCAGGTAGTTGATTAAGTAGAGATGCATCACCGTTCTTAATAGCATCTTTCATGATGGAAAGTGGTGTGGCTCCTGTCTCTGCATCGAGATAGCTGGTGAGCTGTCCCACCTTCGGCCATGTCGTCATCTGAGCAGGGAAAGCCACCAACAGAGCGGCACGTCCAACCAAAGCAGGGTTAAAGAGATTACCTCCCAGACCACCAAATGTCATTTTTCCTACACCGATGGCAAACAAGGCACCAATGATGATAATCCAGATAGGAAGGTTACTGGGGAGGTTGAAACCAAGCAGCAGACCAGTCAGGACAGCAGAACCATCGCATATCGTGGTTCGCTCATTTTTCAGCATAAACTTATTGATAGCCCACTCAAAGAGGACGCAGGCTGCGACACTCGTAGCACAGACAATGGCAGAGCCAATGCCGAAGAAATAGAATGATACGAGCAGTGCAGGCAACAAGGCGATGATCACACCGTACATGTTACGCTCTACCGTATCGGTTCCATGTGCATGGGGCGATAGTGATACAATTAATTTTCCCATTGTATATTCTTTATTTATTTCTTATTTCTTTGCAGCACGACTGCGGATTATACCCATTACTGTGGATTTACCCATACGAATGTTGTCAAGCAACGGACGATGAGCAGGACAGGTGAACTGACATGAGCCACACTCAATACAACTTACCACATCTTCCTGCTCTGAGCGCTCCCAGTTCTGCACTGCGGCGAGCTTGGCAAGCAGGTAAGGCTCTAAGCCCATCGGACAGACACTGACACACTTGGCACAACGAATACATGGCTGTGGTTCCTTACGGACAGCCTCATCACCAGAGATAATTGTCACAGAGTTTGTACCTTTACAGATAGGCACCTCAACAGATGTCAGTGCCTTACCCATCATCGGTCCACCAGCCAACAACTTATTGTCACCCTCGGGCATACCGCCACAAGCGTCAATCAAATCCTTCATCGGTGTTCCCATACGAACCAGGAAGTTTCCTGGGTTTGCAAGACGCTTACCTGTCACAGTGGTATAACGCTCAAAGAGTGGTTTGTGCTTCATAACAGCCTCATAGACCGCAAAGGCAGTACCGACGTTCTGGACGATAGCGCCCACATTAACTGGGATAGCGGGAGGTGCGGGTACTTGTCGGCGGATGACTGCGTCAACGAGTTGTTTCTCACCACCCTGTGGATAACGTTGTTTCAAAGGAACAACTTCTACCTGATAGGTAGAGCCATTAAACTTCTCCGCACATTTTTTGGTGAGCAATTCTATTGCCTTAGGTTTGTTTGTCTCAATACCAATGTAACCTGTGTTCACCTTAGCCCCCTTCATCAGCAGCTCTAAACCTATTAGGATCTCATCAGCATGTTCTATCATCAAACGATAGTCGGCTGTGATATAAGGTTCACATTCTACTGCGTTGATAATCACACACTCAGCCTTTGCCGTTGGTGGAGGAGTGAGTTTAATGAATGTGGGGAAACAAGCACCACCCATACCAACGACACCAGCGTCTTTGATACGGTTGACGATTTCCTCAGGAGTCAGTTCCGGATGTGCCTCAACAGTCTCCAGCTTATCAGAACGGTCGATGGACTCTTCCCACTCATCACCTTCTACATTAATTATAATAACAGGTTTACGATAACCTGTAGCATCAATTGCAGTATCAATCTTAAATACTGTTCCACTGACAGATGAGAAGATAGGAGCAGACACAAAACCACCTGCCTCGGCAATCATCGTTCCAACTTTAACCTTGTCACCTTTGGCAACAACAGGCTTTGCAGGAGCACCAATATGCTGAGAAAGGGGGAAGATTGCCTGTTTGGGAAGGTCGGCAACCTTGGTCACTACCTCATGGGTCAGTTTATTCTCTTCAGGGTGAATACCACCAATACGGAATGTTCTTACGTTCATGCTTGTTCCTCCTTTTCTACTTTAGGTTCACTAGAAATACCAGGAGTACTAGATGTACTAGGAGTACTAGTTTCACTAGTCTCTGGCTTGGGCTTCGGAGCTGGGAAATTCACAGCATGGATAGCTTTCGTAGGACATGCCTCCACACATTTCTTACACAAACGGCACTTGTTGAAGTCAATGTATGAGACATTTCCTTCTATCGTGATAGCACCGAACTTACATTCTTTCTCGCATTTGCCGCAACCGATGCAAGCTGCCTTACAAGCCTTCATGGCAACAGGACCCTTATCCTTGTTAACACAAGACACGAAGACTCTCCTACCCTTTGGACCTTTCTTACGAAGTTCAATGATATGACGAGGACATGCTTTAACACAGGCACCACAAGAGGTACATTTTTCCTCGTCAACTTCGGGAAGGCCCGTCTCAGGATTCATGTGGATGGCATCAAACTGACAAGCGGCGACACAGTCACCACATCCCAGACAACCGAAACCACATGCTGTCTCACCTGCACCGCAGGCATTCATTGCCGCACAAGAACGTAAACCACTATACTCAGCGATTTTCGGACGGAGCGTACAGGTTCCGTTACAACGAACCACTGCCACCATCGGTTCACCATTGGCGATAGCCATTCCTAACAGATCAGCTACCTTACCCATCACTTCCTGTCCACCGACGGGGCATTTCAAGCCATCCAGACTTCCAGCATCAGCTCCTTTGACCAAAGCATCAGCAAGACCTCCACAGCCAGCAAAGCCACATCCACCGCAATTAGCGCCAGGCAACACTTCTGTCACCTGTGCTATACGAGGATCCTCGTAGACAGCGAATTTCTTGGAGCAGACATACAGTATAATAGCAGCAATCAAACCGATACCACCTAATACTGTTACCGCAATCAAAATAAAGTTCATAATCTCTTGTATTTGTTTTAGTTATACTTGTTTATTCAATGACAAATGACATCTTTCTACGCATCCTGTGACGTAACAGGAACAGAAGTCCATAATAGGGTATCAATGTCAGAAGCCCGCTTAATGCTGCCATCCCTTCATTTTTTGTTTGCCAAAGTACTATCACCAAGACAGCGACCATCAAGATGAATGGAAAGCCAAAAGCCCACAGCAGGGCTTGAGCTGCTATATTACCCGTGGTAGACACAGTAACGGTGTCACCCACTTTCATGGCAGAGGCATCAGTCTGGAACACATCTACGATTTTCTCTTTTGCCTCGGCAGCATTGCAATAGCCAGCCACCTTACATGCGGCACATGCTGAAGTCTGGAGGATGCGAACATGGACACATCCCTCATCTATACTGTCAATGATTCCCTCATGACGAATTCTGTTACTCATAGATTTGTAATATCGACTTAGCAAATGCAAAGATACTACAAAAAAGTGAATTAATGGATACTAGAACAAAATAATTTAAAAAAATATTCGTAATCGTTTGCAATTATCCATACTTTTAATTACTTTTGTATCGTTTTAAGCATAGAATGATGAAAGCGACAGAACAAACATTTCAACAAATTGAACGCGCCATCCGTAAAGTGGCTGACAAGTTTCCTACCAATGATGAGAGTGGTATACTGACAGATATCCACTTGAGAGTAACGCAGGACACAGGTGAACTCGTTGCCTTTGACGATGACGACAAGGAGATTACCAGATGTATTATCGAACAGTGGATAGAGAACAAAGATGATAATTTTTATGAGGACGTGGCTGTCGTACTCCGTTCTGTGCTCACCAAACAAAAGGATCTTATTGAGAAAATGGCCATTCTCAAGCCATACTCCTTCGTCTTGGAGGATGATGACCATGAGCATCTTGCCGAATTATACTTAGTCGATGACGATACGGCAATCATCGACCAAGAACTAATGGCAGGTCTTGACAAAGATCTGGATAATTTCTTAGAGGATCTCCTCAAAGACTGATTTCGAATTAATATCCTTCACGGAACATACGGTCTGCACCAGAAGCGTCGGGATGTCCTCCCGCCTCTCCCGGGATGTCTGGAATCTCAAGGAGCGGCTCGTCTTTCCAACTGTCATCTTCCGTGGCTTCCTTGATATCATTCTTTTGTGCTGTGTCAATAGGAAGGCGTACTTGTTCCATTTGTTGACTATGGTCTGTCTTTACACGGAAGCGGTTGCATCCCATAAGTGTCAGGACTGACAAGACGGTTAAAACATAAAGGCTCTTTTTCATCATTTTATAGTTTTTGCGATTATTATCTGATTCGTAGGACGTCACCTACTTTGATTTGGTAATCTGGTGTCAAATCATTCATTTTATATAAATGCTTCAATCGAATACCGTAACGTTGTGATATTGTGTACATTGACTCACCACTCTTCACAATATGCGGTCGGTTCTTATACTCCTTTGGAGCATTACGACGTTTCTTCTGCAACCAGACGAATTCTCCTTCCTCTAAAAGAGCATCACGCTCGTTCTCATTGTACTTTGCAAGTTTTTTGTAAGAGACGCCGACTTCCTCACCGATGGTACGGAAAGTATCACCAGCTTTGGCGATGACATAGTAGTTCTGGTTAAACTCATACACACGATGGGAAAGCAACGAACCACCAACGGGAGTATGGGAATATTTAGATTTGCCGTATGACTTTGCATCGTCTAACTCATAGAGTTTATAGAGTTGGATAATGTCTATTAACTGTATGGCGTAGCGGGGATTGGTAGCATAGCCACAGGACTTCAATCCATAAGCCCATCCCTTGTAATCAGTCTGTTTCAATTGGAACAGGGAACTGTACCGACTACTGGTAGACAAGAACTTTGAATGATCCTCAAAGCTCTCTGAGGCATTGGAATAGGCACGGAAACACTCGTTATTCTCGTCATCGTCATGATAGACTGTACGTCCCGTCCATCCATGACATTTGATACCAAAATGGTTATTCCCCTTGACAGCCAGCTCACTCCTACCCGCCCCTGACTCCAGGACACCTTGAGCAAGCGTTATACTTGCAGGGATATGGTAACGCCTCATCTGGTCAATTGCCATATCCTTATATTGATCAAAGTACTGCTGAAATTGCTGACTCCATTTCATCTGTCCCATAGCAGAAACAGGTATAAGTAATGCCATCAGCCCCAGGACTATCTTTATTTTCATGAACAATTCTTTATTTCTGTTGCAAAAATAAAGAAAAATAATTATATTTGCAAATAAATAGAAAGAATATGGAACAAATAGAGCTTAAATCGAAGATTCTAATGGCACAAATAGGTGAATTGACTGATGAGGAACAAGCATTAGTACATCAGGCGATTACCTCCACAGCCGGTTCGTATGCTCCTTACTCTCACTTCAGGGTAGGTGCTGCCGTCCATCTGTCCAACGGCAAGACTGTCGTCGGATGTAACCAGGAGAATGTCTCCTACCCTGCAGGTATCTGTGCGGAGCGTACTGCGATTTATGCCGCTGGGGCTCAGTATCCTGACACCCCTGTCGAGATGATTGCTATTGCCGCCCGTGGTACAGATGGTCTGTTGTTGGAGGAGCCTATCAGTCCTTGTGGCATTTGCCGACAGACGATCGTGGAGTTAGAGACACGTTTCCATCAGCCCATACGGATTCTCCTGTATGGCACAAAACACATTTATATAATAAAAGGTATAAAAGAATTGGTGCCTTTGGGCTTTACAGATTTCTAAGGTCACCTATCTTGTTCTGATGGGCAGGCGACTCTTCCTTGATAGAGAAATTATAATACAAATTCTCTGTATCAAAGACGACAAAATGTTTCTCTCCCTGAATCTCATCCTTGGGACTCTCCCATATAACATCGACAAAATCCTCCATATCCGAGGGCTTTAGAGTCCTGAGAATACAATTATTGAATGAGAATCCTAACCCGTCGCCCATGATGACATCCTCTTCATAGCCAGTAACGAGTGTGTTATCACAAATCAGGACACTCTCACTGTCAAAGCGAAGGGCTACTCCTCTGTCTGCGGAGAATGGATAGAACTGTGCCAATGTGGTGTGGTCTATAGTCACCAAAGAACCTATCATATTCAGACAATCACCTAAGGTGTTGGTTATCCTACAACTATCTATGCTTGCTATAGACTCGTTGAGTTCTAGTCCCGTTCCTTTGCAGTTATGAATCGTACAACGCAGGAGAGACAAGGAGGTTTTCTCTTCACAGGATATACCCGAACAACTATTCCTGATCTCACAATCCTGCAACTTATTAGCTGTGGAGTTAGTGTGGAAGAAGATTCCTTTCCATTGCCCACTGATACGGTCATAAGGTAAATAAGAGAACATCTTGTCAAGACGGTCGCCACGGAACAGACAACTGTCTGCTACCAAGGTCCCATCGACTTCTATCCCCGCACCATCATGAAAATACAATTGGGCATGGGAAATCGTCAATGTCACACCTTTGTTGATGAAAATTCCTTTGGTAATTACAATGGGACGTCTCTCGTCAATCGTTGTGTTCTCCTTGATTTCCCAGACATCATGATAGAAAATCGCTTTCCAACTGTATGCACTCAGCTTGATTGGTTGCTCCCTTCCATTCTCCAACGAGAAAACCAGTAAGTCCTCAAAACGCTGCGGTTCGTCTTGTTGGGTGACAGGAGCTGTCATTTCGACAAAGACACGGATAGAATCACCCTTCCGGACCTCAAAGTCATAAGCAACGGAGTCAACATATTGCCCGTCCACATTCACACGGAATCCGGATTTGGAGGGTTGAATCAGATGAACATCCTTGATGCGGACTCCAGAGTTTCCCTTGTTATACACCCAGAAATCATAGGTCCTTGTGGATGTCTGGCTGAAAACGGAATCCATGGCAAGGCTGTCAATGGAGAATTCCAATATAGCGGATGCGTCTGAAGAGAACTTGTCATTATCAGAGCATCCTACCAATAGAACTGATAGAAATAATATTATAAATATAGGAATCCGTCTCATCACTTGATAAAACGGATTCCCTATCGTATTATTGTTTTTACTTACCAAAATATCTCTTTAATAAACCAGCAAAACCAGCACCATGACGAGCCTCGTCCTTAGCCATCTCATGAACGGTATCGTGAATGGCGTCGAAACCTGCAGCCTTCGCATTCTTGGCAATACGGAACTTATCCTCGCAAGCACCAGCCTCCGCAGCGGCACGCTTCTCCAAATTGGTCTTGGTGTCCCAAACGCACTCACCCAACAGCTCTGCGAAACGAGAGGCGTGGTCTGCCTCCTCGAAAGCATAACGCTTGAAAGCCTCCGCGATCTCGGGATAGCCCTCACGGTCTGCCTGACGAGCCATAGCGAGATACATACCTACCTCACCGCACTCACCATTGAAATGGTTACGCAGGTCCTGAATCATCTCCTCGCTGACACCCTCTGGCTTACCGTCACCAATCTTATGAACAGTAGCGTAGGTCATATCGGCATCGTCCTTCAGTTCTGAGAACTTAGAGGCTGGAGCCTTACAGATTGGACACTTCTCGGGAGCTGCATCGCCTTCATAGATATATCCACAAACGGCGCAAATAAATTTTTTCTTCATAATCGTACTTGTTTAAGATTAGTATTTGTCACTTATTTTTGCAAATATAAGGAGAAAAATCAAATCTTGCAAGTTTTTATGTTATTTTTGTTTCACTTTCGATTTTTTTTGTAAATTTGCAACAGCAAAACCATGTTGGTTGTGCAAACAATAATATAATAATGAGAAAGATCAGCATTTTACTGATGCTTGCAGCCGTCTTCACTGTCAACAGTAGCAATGCACAGGTGAAGAAAGAGACATTGGTGTTCACCCCTCAGTGGACGGCACAGGCGCAATTCGCAGGCTATTATGTGGCGGAAGCGAAGGGGTTCTATCGTCAGGCAGGTATTGATGTGAGGATAGAGCATCCGTCATCCACTCAACCAGCCATGAGTCGTTTGCGCAACAACCAGTGTCAGGCTACCACACTGCAACTTTGTCAGGCGATGGATATTATAGACGTGGGAATCCCTTTGGTAAATATTCTCCAGACATCGATGAACAACGCCATGGTCATCGTATCCGCCAAAGACAAAGACCCGCTGACCCAGAAAGGCGCTCGTGTAGGTATCTGGAGTGTGGGCTTCGGGCAATTGGCTATTTGTATGAGTATTAAGGACCATCTGGATTACCAATGGGTGCGTTTTGCACAAAACATCAACCTGTTCGTAGCAGGAGCCCTTGATGCTACCTTGGCAATGAGCTACAACGAGTATTATCAGCTGATACAGGCTGGTATCGTCATGACAGACAAGAACGTATACCGTTTCTGCGACCATGGCTATAATGTGCAGGAGGACGGTGTCTATATGAGACGTGACTATTATGAGACACATCGGGAACAGGCTCGTCGCTTTGCTGAGGCAAGCAAAAAAGGATGGGAATGGGCTGCCCAGCATCCTGACGAGACACTTGACATTGTGATGCAGTATGTTGATAAGAACCATATCGCCACTAACCGTGTGATGCAACGGTTGATGCTGAAAGAGGTGTTGCGCCTGCAGGTGGATCGTGAGTCAAAGAAACGTGAGTTTCGTCTTCGTCCCGACATGGTACGGCTTGCCAGCCAGCTGATGGTGGAGAACAGCATGTTGAGCCGTGAGGTGACGTATGAAGAACTAATTCCACATAAATAAAGAGCTACGAATATGAAAGGAATGTTACAATATATCCGACGCAAGCTCTCCGTCAGGGTCAGTTTATGGGTGGTGCTTTTTGCCGCTCTCATCTTTGTCGTGGCACTCGGTTTCCAGTTCTATCAGTCTCGTGAGGCTGTGCGTCAGGAAGCCATCAGTCATGCCTCTCAGATCCTCGACAAGACATCACTGCGTGTCGAGGGGATCCTGAACCGTGTGGAAGTGGCGTCAAATATGACTAAATGGCTCGTACTACGACATCCTAACAAAGCGGACTCCATGTTCGTTTATAGTCGTGGTATGTTGCAGAACAATCCCGACTTCTACAACTGTTCCATCGCTTTTGAACCAGAACATTTCCAAGACAAGGGCCGCTATTTCTCTGCTTACACCAGATATGTTGGTGACAGCTTACGTACTACACAAGGCGGAAGCGACAATTATCAGTATTTTTTCATGGACTGGTATCTGATGTCCACTCTATTGGATAAACCATGTTGGACGGAGCCTTATGTGGATTTTGATGTGGCTACGAACACGAGTGAGATGGTGACCAGCTATTGCCAGACCATCAAGGACAAGGAGGGTAAGAAAATAGGTGTCATCAACACCAGCCTCTCTATCAATTGGCTCTCACAGACCATCTCGATGGTAAAGCCCTACCCTAACTCCTACAGTATCATGATTGGACGTGGTGGTACCTATTTTGTGCATCCTGACACCACGAAGATCACACGCCAGACCATCTTCACCCAGACAATGGAACACCCCGACACGGCTTTAATCTCACTGGGACACGCCATGCAGAGGGGTGAGGAGGGCATGAAGAAAATGTTCTTCAACGGAAAGGACTGTTACGTATTCTATAAGCCCCTCGGTCAGACCGGCTGTTCAATGGCTATCGTCTGTCCGGAGGAAGATATCTTCGGTGGTTTCGATCGCCTACGCCGCGCTGTCATGTCCATCGTTGTCGTGGGACTGTTACTGATGCTCTACTTATTCATCCGCATCATCACCCGCGAGCTGAGTCCCCTGCGCCGGCTGGCAAGGGAGGCAGAGACGATTGCATCAGGGCAGTTTGACGCAGTACTTCCTGACTTCCAGCGCATCGACGAGATTGGTCAGCTGAGCCACTCGTTCGGCAATATGCAGCAGTCGTTGGTTAAATACATTGAGGAACTGAAAGAAACCACCGCTCAGAAAGCTTCGATAGAGAGTGACCTTCGTATTGCCAGTGGTATACAGATGGGTATGCTTCCCGAGCAGTTCCCCACCAAGGCAGACCGCGACGACGTACAGATTTATGCCTCACTGACTCCTGCCAAGGAGGTCGGTGGTGACTTGTTCGACTTCTATTTCCGTGACGACAAACTCTTTTTCTGTATCGGTGACGTATCGGGAAAGGGCGTTCCTGCCTCACTCTTCATGGCAGTCACCAGATCTATTTTCCGCACCGTATCGGTACATGAGTCAATGCCGAATAACATCGTGACTATAATGAACACGATTATCGCCGATATGAATAAAACGCAGATGTTTGTCACACTCTTCGTCGGTGTGCTCGATTTGCCCACAGGGCATCTGCACTACTGCAATGCTGGTCATGATGCTCCACTGCTCATCGGAGACGGCATCGGTGAGTTGCCTTGCGACCCGAACATTCCCGTAGGTTTCTTGCCATCATGGGAGTACTCACTACAAGAGGCACAAATCTCAACAGGCACTACTATCTTCCTCTTCACCGATGGACTGACCGAGGCAATGGATGCCAATTATAATCAGTTCCAAATGGAACGTATCAACGATGTAGCTTCTCAGGCTCTCTCTCAGCAACAGCAAGAACCTCATCAGCTCATCAACAAGATGACGGATGCAGTTCATCAATTCGTTGGGGATGCAGAACAGAGTGATGACCTGACGATGATGGCGATACAATACATCAGGTAAACTCATAAACATTGTTTTCCAAGGGTCATGGTAATATCTGTTATACCCCCATTGCAATATCTATTATACACCCATAACGATGCCTTGCATCACTCATAGGAGATATTGGAATAAGTGATGTAAGGTATCGGAATAAAAAGCATCTAAAGGGGGGCTTTTAGCAGATAGGAATTACTTGATTCGCTTATAGAAAGCACGAAGCGCGCCTTGGTTGACTCCCCTACCCGACAGTTTGTCGAGTTCCCTCCGTGCGGCATCATTTCTTCCTAAACGGATAAGCACGTCTATGTACGACAACTGATAGTCAGTATTATCAGAGTCCCTTTTGGTTGCCTCTTCCCAATCAAAGAGAGCAGCTTCATAACGCTGCATATCCGTCTCTAGAGATGCACGAGCCACATAGCCTGCAACAGAGTCCGGGTGTTGTTCCACCACAATATTCAGTAAGTCGAGTGCATCATTACGCTTACCCATCAACTGATACACATACGACAATCCTAAACGCGCCTCCATATGAGTCGGTTTCTCCAGCAAGATATCGTTATAGTCGTTCTTCGCCAAGTCATAACGGCGAAGATGGATATAGGCATAGGCACGATAGAACAAGGCTGTGAGGTTTTTATCGTCATTCCGCAGGATCAGTTTATATTCGTCAACCGCGAACTCCCACTGCTGCAACTCCAGATTGACAGCTGCCTTTCTCAGATGAAGTTCAACACTATACGGAGACTGTGCGATCTGTTGATTGAGAACATTCAACGAGTCACGCCACTCCTGGTTGGTCTGCGCCAGCACTGTCTGTTGCTGAGTCACAGCAACAGACAGGAGTAGCAGCATCAAGCCTTTTTGATATAGTCTACGATCCATGCACCTACCTCTTTGGTACCGTATTTAGCACCACCTTCCACCTGTATCTCAGGAGTACGGACATTGGCATCAAGGGAAGCATTCACAGCCTCACGAATCAAAGCACCCTCTTTCTTCAGGTCAAAGTGTTCCAGCAGCATCGCAGCGGAGAGGATCTCAGCAAGCGGGTTGGCAATATTCTGTCCTGCTGCCTGTGGCCATGAACCATGAACTGGTTCGAACAACGGGGTGTGCTCACCTAAAGATGATGAAGGCTGCAAGCCCATAGAACCTGTGATACAGGAAGTCTCATCAGTGAGGATATCACCAAACGTATTCTCTGTCACGATGACATCAAAGAAACGAGGCTCTGTCAACACACGCATAGAAGCATTGTCGATAAACATATAGTCAGTATTCACATCAGGATACTGTGGCTCCATCTCCTTGGCTATCTGACGCCACAGACGACTGCTGGCAAGCACATTCGCCTTATCGACTACTGTCAGGTGCTTCTTACGCTTCTGTGCTGTCTCAAAGGCTACCTTCAGGATACGCTCGATCTCCGGACGAGTATAGATATCCGTGTCGTATGCCTTGTCATTGTCCTGATATTTCTCACCGAAATACATACCACCAGTCAGTTCACGGATGACTACGAAATCGGCACCCTTCAGTAACTCGTCTTTCAATGGAGACTTATGCAACAGACAGTCAAAGGTGGCAACGGGACGTACGTTGGCGAACAGTCCCAATTTCTTACGCATGGCAAGAAGACCCTGCTCAGGACGAACCTTCGCTGTGGGGTTATTGTCAAAACGGAGGTCACCGACAGCGGCAAACAATACTGCATCGGCACGCATACATACATCATGGGTAGCCTCTGGATAAGGATCACCTACCGCGTCAATAGCATGAGCACCACAGAGAGCTTCCTCGTAAGAGAACTCATGTCCAAACTTCTCGGCGATAGCATCCATCACAGCTACACCTTGTTTCATAATCTCTGGTCCTATTCCGTCACCAGGAAGGACAGCAATTTTCAGTTTCATACTTATTATATTATTTAATTATTTGATCTTCTCTTTTTCCATTTCAACTTGGGAATTTTGATAATCTGCCCCTCTTGTAACGGAGTATTGGGCTTCAAATCATTATATACCTCGATATAGCAAGACATTCCCTCGCCTAATTCATGACGAGCGATCCGAGACAGCGTCTCTCCTTTTCGTGCCTTTACCTCATGGTCGGTCCCAACGATATGGTAAGCACCAGTACGGACACGGGCATCCATCGCCTCATACTTCTTCCAGAACGGCTCTTCCTCAGCTTTCTGCTCTTTTCTCACCTCCTGTTTAGGTTGCTCTGCGACAGGTTGTTCCACTGTCGGTTGTTCTGCGACAGGCTCTTCAGCTATGGCTATGGTATCGTTCGTCAGGTCCGGGATACTGTCTACGGCTGTCACTTCCGGAGTTTCTGTGACAGGTCCTTCCGAGACAGCATTTGCCGTTCTCTGTCCATACCAGTAACCTCCATAGGCGGAAGCAGCCATGAGTAATAAGGTAAGCAAAGCATAGCCTAATGTTTTTTTCCAAGATAAAGACTCCTCCTCTTCTTCTTCATAGAAAGATAAGACTCCCTCTGGCTGAGGTTCCTCTGGCTGAGGTTCCTCTGGCTGAGGTTCCTTCATTTGTGGCTTCTCCGTCTGGGGTTCTTCCTGAAGAGACTCTTCTTGAAGAGGTTCTTCAGCGACAGACTCCTTCTCTCCTTCCATAGCAGGATGATTATCTACAACATCCAACAGAGGCTGAGCGATCGTTGATTCCTCATTTTCTTGATCCTGGTCCATCTGTTCCTCTTCTGTCAAGTCATCAGCAAGGTCTTCAAACTCAATCCCGTCGTTAAGGACGACAGTCTCAAACTGCGAGAAAGGCTTATTGACCAGTTCTTTCATCATGGTATCAGGGGTAAAGGTGATCTTTGCATGACTGTCAATCATCACACGTTCACCGGTCCTGACACTAACACTCTCACGAGCCTCGACACGAATCATCTTGAAAGTACCGAGTCCCTTGATCTTTACGAGTTCCTCACTGTCAAGACGCTGCTGGATGAGCTCAAACATAGAAACAGCAAACTGACTCGCCTCCTTGGGGGTTAGTTTGTTTTTCTCGACAAGAATCTTCGCTATCTCCTGTATCGTCAGTTTCCCCATCGTCAACGTCCTCCCTTCAGTTTCTCCTTCCACACTTGATTCGGCTTGAAGTTCAGTACCAGTTTGGGAGGTACGAGCATCCGCTGTCCTGTAGAGGGATTCACAATCACACGCTCCATTTTCTTCTTTGTCTCAAAGACACCAAAGTTAGGAACGATCACACTATTATCAGCCACAAACGCATCACTCATCGCTGTGATGATATTGTTCACGAGCTTCTGGGTCGACTTCTGGTCATACCCGGCACGTGTAGCTAACTCACTGATAAATTCCTTGTTATTCATATTGTGTTGTTGCGTATAAATCAAACTCTTCTGCACTAGTCACCTTGACATCATAAAACTCACCAATGGTCAGATTCTCCTTCATGGGAATCAGTACCTCCGGATCAACTTCAGGAGAACAGAACTCACTACGTCCGATGAACCAGTCACCTTCCGTCCGGTCAATGATGACACGTAACACCTGTCCTACCTTTGCACCTTCTATCTCTGCACTGATATGCTGTTGGATCCGCATCAAACGGTCAAGGCGAGCCTGCTTGACATCTGCTGGCACATCATCCTTATAATGTTTTTCCGAATAGGTGCCATCTTCCTCTGAATAGGCAAAAGCCCCCATTCTTTCGAAACGAGCCCAGCGAGTAAAATCCAGTAACTCTTGGAAATCCTCATCGGTTTCACCGGGGAATCCGACCATCAATGTGGTACGAAGATGGATACCTGGTACTTCCTCACGAATCTTGCGTACAAGCTCATAGGTCTCTTCTTTCGTCACATGACGCACCATACGGGTTAACATATGGTCACTGATATGTTGAAGGGCAATATCCAGATACTTACAGACATTCTTCTTCTCGCGCATCACTCTCAATAAGTCCCAAGGGAAATGAGCCGGATAGGCATAGTGCAGACGGATCCATTCCACGCCCTCGATGTCAGCCATGCGCTCTATCAGTTCGGCAATATGTTGCTTGCCGTCAATATCTATACCATAATAGGTCAGCTCCTGTGCGATGATCTGGAATTCCTTGGTTCCTTGTGCTACCAGAGAACGAACCTCCTCCAATATCTCCTCTATAGGACGACTCTGGTGCTTGCCAGTAATAATAGGAATGGCACAATAGGCACAATGGCGGTCACAACCCTCACTGATCTTAATATAGGCATAGTGACGGGGGGTGGTGAGATGGCGGGGGGCTGGGGCGTTTATAGTATTTATAGTGACTATAGTATTTAATAGTTCCTTATAGTTGAACTTTCCATACCAGCCGTCGACTTCTGGAATCTCTTGTTCAAGATCTGCAAGATAACGCTCTGAAAGACATCCCATTACGTAAAGTCTCTCTATCCTCCCTTCAGTCTTTGCCTGTGCAAACTCAAGGATGGTGTCTATACTCTCCTGTTTGGCATCCTCGATGAAACCACACGTATTAATCACCACCATTTCACCATGGGGATCATTACTATCATGTGTTACATGATAGCCGTTAGCTTCGAAGAGTCCCATCAATTTCTCACTGTCAACAAGATTCTTCGAGCATCCCAACGTGATGAAATCGATGGTCTTTTTACTCATTCTTAAACAAGGAGTCTACAAACTGGCGTTTATTAAACAACTGGAGGTCTTCCATCCCCTCACCCAAACCGATATACTTCACAGGGACTTTCAACTGGTCACTAATACCAATCACAACACCACCTTTTGCGGTTCCATCGAGTTTGGTAATAGCGAGAGAGGTAATCTGGGTCACAGCAGAGAACTGTTTTGCCTGCTCAAAGGCATTCTGTCCAGTACTACCATCCAAAACAAGCATCACCTCATCGGGAGCCTCAGGCAGTACCTTTTTCATCACATCCTTGATCTTCTTCAACTCATTCATCAGTCCCACCTTATTATGCAGGCGACCAGCGGTGTCAATGAGAACCACATCAGCTCCATTTGCCTTGGCGGAACTAAGCGTGTCGAAAGCCACTGAGGCAGGATCGCTGCCCATCTGTTGCTTAACGACAGGAACACCGACACGCTCTCCCCAGATGCACAACTGCTCAACGGCAGCGGCACGGAAGGTATCGGCAGCACCTAAATACACTTTCTTTCCAGCCTGTTTGAACTGCCAGGCAAGTTTTCCGATAGTAGTAGTCTTACCAACGCCATTCACACCTACAACTAAAATGACATAAGGTTTGTGGTCTGCGGGTAAGTCCCAGTTATCGTTATCCTCAGAGTTGTTCTCTGCGAGCAATGCGGCGATTTCATCACGAAGTATGCCATTCAGTTCACTGGTACTGACATATTTGTCACGAGCCACACGCTCCTCAATACGCTGTATAATCTTCAAAGTCGTGTCAACACCCACATCACTGGTTATCAACACTTCCTCCAAGTCATCCAACACATCGTCATCCACCTTCGACTTTCCTGCCACAGCACGTGCCAGTTTGTCGAACACACTCGTCTTCGTCTTCTCCAGACCTTTATCGAGTGTTTCCTTTTTATCCTTATTAAAGAAACCAAATATACCCATAATATTTATTTATTTCGATTTCAACGGCAAAGGTACAAAAAAAAGCCGAAACCATGAAAGATTTCGGCTTTTTCTATATTACTCTTTAAATATTAGTTCTTAAAGAAGTCCTTAACCTCCTCGTTAGGAACCATCTGCTCATCGAAGATGTAAGCACCTGTCTTAGGGCTTTTTACCATCTTGATAACCTTTGTGTAAGCGCGACCATCCTTAGAACCTTCATGGAGGGTTGCGACGGTTTTCTTTGCCATGCTTTAAATAGATTATTTAATCTCCTTGTGCACTGTCATGCGCTTCAGGATGGGGTTATACTTCTTCAATTCCATTCTCTCAGGAGTGTTCTTACGGTTCTTGGTCGTGATATAACGACTTGTTCCGGGCAATCCACTCTCTTTCATCTCGGTACACTCCAGGATTACCTGAACGCGATTACCTTTAGCTTTCTTGCCTGCCATGTGTTAGTCTCCTATAACTTTAATGTCCTTCCAGTCTACATAACCTTTAGCAACAGCCTGCTTCAGGGCAGCGTCCAGACCTACCTTATTAATCATACGCAGACCAGCGGCGCTGATCTTCAACTGAATCCAGCAAGCCTCCTCTACATAGTAGAATTTCTTGCTGAACAGGTTTACATCAAAGCTGCGCTTTGTGCGGTGCTTTGAGTGAGACACATTATTACCAATCTGTGCCTTCTTTCCCGTAATCTGACAAATTTTAGACATTCCTATCTACTTTTTTGTGTTCCTAAATTGTAACTTACTCCAAACAGGGTGCAAAGGTACGAAAAAGTTTAGAGTTTAGAGTTTAAAGTTTAGAGTTTTCTCTTTCTCTTAATATTTTTTAACTTCTTCATCCGTTCCCGTCTCTGCTTTCAGGAAGTCAAGGAACATTTGCATCGCTTTGTGAGTCGCAATAGCGAGATTGATGTCACGACCATGATCCTCCTCCACTTTCAGTGTGACTTGCTTTTCGGGAGAGCCACACGCTAGCCATATCGTTCCCACGGGAATATCCTTGGTGCCTCCTGTGGGACCAGCGAAACCTGTGGCGGCAATGGCAAAGTCGGTATTCAATGCTTTACAAGCTCCTGTCACCAGTTGACGAGCCACTTCCTCACAGACAGCCGTCTTCTCCTCCAACACCTGGGCATCGACACCCAGCAGTCGTTCTTTGATTTCATCGACATAGCAGACGATACCACCTTTAAAATACTTAGAAGCACCTGGGATAGAGATCAGTGACTCAGCGATACGTCCACCAGTACAACTCTCTGCTGTACCGACAGTCTTCTCTATCTCCCAGAGGATCTGACTCACCTCTCTGCTGATAATCTTACTTTCAAAATCTATCATGATATTTGTGTTTTATTTGAACGTCACTTTCGAGAAGGCTGGCGCGTCGATAGGACACGTCTCGCCGTCAAGGTATTTATAATAGCCCACGATACCTATCATCGCGGCATTATCAGTGGTGTAGCTGAACTTCGGGATATAGATCGTCCATCCATACCGTTTGGCATGATCATAGAAGGCATTGCGTAATCCGTTATTGGCACTCACACCTCCGGCAACAGCGACATGTTTGATACCCGTCTGTTTTACGGCAAGGCGTAATTTCTTCATCAGGATGTCCACAATTGTCCATTCCAACGAGGCAGCAATGTCCTCCTTATGATGCTCGATGAAATCAGGATCCTCCCCAATCCACTTCCGCAGACTATAAAGGAAAGAGGTTTTCAGTCCTGAGAAACTGTAGTCGAGTCCTGGGATATGCGGCTCCGCAAACTGGTAAGCCTTAGGATTACCCTGACGCGCCAGTTTATCGATAATAGGACCACCGGGATAACCGAGTCCCATCACCTTCGAGCATTTGTCAATAGCCTCTCCTGCCGCATCATCGATAGTCTGTCCGAGGACCTCCATATCGTTATAGGCGTTCACCTTGACAATCTGGGAGTTACCACCGCTGACCAGCAGACAGAGGAAAGGCAGTGGTGGCTGGTTGGTGTCGTCATCCGACTCCTTGATAAAATGAGCCATCACATGTCCTTGTAAGTGGTTGACATCGATTAGAGGAATCCCCAATGAACGGGCGAATCCCTTCGCAAAGTTCACACCCACCAGTAGCGAGCCCATCAGTCCCGGTCCTCTGGTAAAAGCGACAGCCGTCAGCTGTTCCTTGGAGATACCAGCCTTCTTGATCGCCTGGTCAACTACAGGCACCACATTCTGCTGGTGGGCACGGGATGCTAATTCCGGCACCACACCTCCATATGCCTCATGAACCGCTTGCGATGCTGTCACATTCGACAGCAGCACCCCATCCTTCAGCACAGCTGCAGACGTGTCGTCGCAGCTGGACTCAATTCCTAGGATATATATGTTTTTTTTCATTGCGATATTTCGAGATTTCGGGATTACTAGGGTTCGGAATTACGAGATTACGGAATTACGGAATTCCGAATACTAATAGGTTAATATTTCCACGCCGTGCTCTGTCATCAGCAGGGTGTGTTCCCACTGGGCAGAGGGTTGCTCGTCCTCGGAGATGACTTCCCATCCATAGGGGTCATCAGCATCAATGAAGACCTTCCATGTCCCCATGTTTATCATCGGTTCGATGGTGAACACCATACCGGGGACCAGTAACATGCCGTCACCACGCTGGGCGAAATGGCATACCTCCGGTTCCTCATGGAAGTGGCACCCTACTCCATGACCGCATAAGTCACGGACGACACCATAATGATATTTCTTGGCATGTTTCTCGATTGCCTTGCCAATCTCGTTGACAAAGCCCCAGGGCTTAGCTGCCTCCATACCGATCTCCAGACATTCCTTCGTCACCTTGACGAGTTGTTCCTTCTCCGGTGTCGTCTTCCCGATGATGAACATACGGGAGGCGTCAGCATAATAGCCATCAAGGATCGTCGTGAAATCAACATTGATAATATCACCATCCTCCAGGATATCATCCGCCTTGGGAATACCATGACATACCACCTCGTTGATACTGGTGCAGACACTCATCGGGAAACCCTCATAGTTCAGACAAGCGGGTGTCGCACCATGTGCCGCACAGTAGTCACGGCAGATCTGGTCGATTTCCAAAGTCGACATGCCAGCATGGATGACGGCGCCTACAGCATCCAACACACCAGTATTCACCACACCGGCACGACGGATACCATCAATCTGTTCCGGTGTCTTAACCAACTCACGAGTAGGTACCAGAGCACCTTTGTTCTCCAAGTACATAATCCTTTTGTCGAATTCTGTAGGTTGTTCTCCTGCCTTACAATGCCATCTTCTTTTCATGATCTTCGTTATTTGCCTGCAAAGGTACAAAATAATTATCAAATTTCAATTATCAATATTCAATTATCTTGAATATGGCACGGTATTTGCATTTATTAGTGCAGTAAAGATTATAATATAATAATAAATAAGGTATATGCAAAAAGGTAACATCGGGGTTACTACAGAGAACATCTTCCCCGTCATCAAAAAGTTTCTCTACTCAGATCATGAGATTTTCCTCCGTGAGATGGTCAGCAATGCCGTCGATGCCACACAGAAGTTGAAGACCCTGAAAGAACAGGGTGAGTTCAAGGGAGAGCTGGGCGATCTTACTGTACATATCACCCTCGATACCGACAAGGGCACTATCACCATCAGTGACCGTGGTATCGGTATGACGGAAGAGGAGATCGACAAGTATATCAACCAGATTGCCTTCTCTGGTGTCAACGACTTCCTGGAGAAGTATAAGGACAATGCCAACAACATTATCGGACACTTCGGACTGGGTTTCTACTCCTCGTTCATGGTATCAAAGAAGGTAGAGATCGTCACCAAGTCGTATAAGGACGATGCCAATGCAGTGAAATGGAGCTGCGACGGAAGTCCTGCCTATGAGATTGACGAGACGGAGAAAGACGACCGTGGCTCGGATATCATCCTGTATATCGATGACGACTGCAAGGAGTTCCTTGAGAAGTCGAAGATCCAAGAGCTGTTGAATAAATACTGTAAGTTCATGGCAGTGCCCGTTGCTTTCGGCAAGAAACAGGAGTGGTCTTCCGACGAGAAGAAGATGGTGGACACCGCAGAGGATAATATTATCAATCATGTGGAGCCACTATGGACGAAAGCGCCCTCTGGTTTGAAGGATGAGGACTATAAGAGTTTCTATCGTACCCTTTACCCTATGAGCGACGAGCCGATGTTCTGGATTCACCTGAACGTAGACTATCCCTTCAACTTGACAGGTATCCTCTATTTCCCTCGCATCAAGTCGAATATCGACCTGCAGCGTAACAAGATCCAGTTGTATTGCAACCAGGTGTTCGTCACCGACCAGGTAGAAGGCATCGTGCCGGAGTTCCTGACTCTGTTACATGGTGTCATCGACTCCCCTGATATTCCTTTGAACGTATCACGTTCTTACTTACAGAGTGACCGTGACGTGAAGAAGATCTCCACTTATATCACCAAGAAGGTAGCTGACCGTCTGCAGAGTATCTTCAAAGAGGACCGCAAGGCTTACGAAGAGAAATGGGATGACCTGAAACTCTTCATCAACTACGGTATGTTGTCGGAGGAGAGTTTTTACGACCGTGCCAAGGATTTCGCATTGCTCAAGGATACGGAGGATAAGTATTTCACCTTCGAAGAGTACAAGAAACTGATTGAAGGTGCCCAGAAAGACAAGGACGACACCCTCGTCTATCTCTATGCCACCGACAAGGAGGAGCAGTACAGCTATATCCAGGCAGCAAAGGACAAGGGCTACAGTGTCCTGCTGTTAGACGGACAACTCGATGTCCCTGCCATCCAGATGCTGGAGCAAAAGTTTGAGAAGAGCCGCTTCACCCGTGTCGACAGTGACATCATCGAGCGACTGATTGTTAAGGAGGACGCTCCCAAGTCTACCCTGTCAGACGACGAGTCTGCCAATTTGTCATCTGTCTTCCGTTCACAGATGCCGAAGATGGAGAAGACGGAGTTCATGGTAGAGGTACAGGCTCTCGGTGAGCAAGCCCGTCCAGTGATGATTACCCAGAACGAGTATATGCGCCGTATGAAGGAGATGAGTCGTTTCCAGCCCGGCATGAACTTCTACGCCCAGATGCCCGACTCGATGAATCTCGTCTTGAACAGCGACCATCCGTTGGTAAAGCGTGTGCTTGACGAGAGCAAGACCTCTACAGAGGAGGCTCTGAAACCAGTAGAGGCAGAGTTGAAGGGACAGGAGGCTCGTCTTGCCGCTATCCGTCAGGCTCAGGAGAAGAAGAAAGCCGAGGAGTTGACACAGGACGATAAGGACATGAAAGCAGAATGCGAGAAAGCCATACAGGAGCAGAAAGACAAGAAGCAACAGATTCTTGCCGACTATGCGAAAGGTAACTCTATCGTTCATCAGCTCATCGACCTCGCCCTGCTGCAGAACGGTATGCTGAAGGGAGAGGCTCTCGACCAGTTCCTGAAGCGAAGCGTTGATCTCATTAAGTAAGGTTTAAAACATACAAAAGAAAAAGGAATCTCGATTGAGATTCCTTTTTCTTTTGTGACTCCCGCGGGATTGACTTTGTCTATCCCTCCCCTGCCACGGGCTGAGCAACACAAAGAAGAAATCCAAAACTGAAAGTAAACTTTCGTCTTGGATTTCTTTCTTTGTGACTCCCGCGGGATTCAAACCCACAACCTTCTGATCCGTAGTCAGATGCTCTATTCAGTTGAGCTAGGGAGCCATCCTTTTCGTTTTGCGGTTGCAAAGGTACATACTTTTTATGGAACTGCCAAACTTTTAGCGAACTTTTTTTTGAAAAACTTTCGCATGAAGACAAAAAGGTGGGGCAAACCGAAAGGTCTGCCCCACTCCACTTATGGTAGTAACATGTTCTGGAGGTCGTTGAAATCCCCTCCTCCCATGATGAAGTCCATGCCATCGTCCTCGAAACCACGGGAGCCGCCTATTCCACCGCCGCCCCAGTTCTGTGGAGTCAAGTCAGAAGTCTCAAGAAGACTGTTTGACATTTGAATGCGATAAATCTCCATTTGAGGAGTTACATAGTTCTTTTTCATCTTACAGTCCTCCTTTATTTAATGATTACTTTCTTACCATTCATAATATATATACCCTTCTTAGGATACAGCACACGACGACCGCTCAAATCATAGTACACATTGTTGTCTGTACCTACCTTGATGTTCTGAATGCCCGTAGGAACACCATCAAGCATGAGGTCGAAATCACGTGAAGACGCAGAACCTTCCATCTCCATATATGCACGATAAGGATTCATCTTTACAGCGGTTTCCGTTACATGAACGAACTTACCAGCCATCGGACCATCTGCCATGAAGCAGTAGTACTGTGTAGAAACGTTTGAGCAGATGTTTTTAATCTCGTATGTTCCCACGAACTTGATCTTACCAGCAACAGGAGCACCTGGTATGTCCGCCTTCACCTCAGCCATGTCAACACTGATCTTGTCTTTTGCAGGTTTGAACATATACGGTGTGTTAGCCTTCGTCTCCTCTACAGAAACCATAGAAACAGTTGTATTGGCTTCATTAAAGCCTTTCAACTCATAGAACTTTCCTAAGCTTGCTGCCGTTGCGGCATCGAGGGCGAATGGCAGATAAACGGTACCCGTCTTCTCTGTATCGAATAATCTTTCTAACTCCACTTCCTTGGCAACAAAGTCTTTAGCAGCCATAAACCTGTCATCATCACTCATCTCGAACTTCTGGCAGACAGAGCCAACCACAACGTTAGGCTCATTTGCTTCCTTCAGGTTATTACCAGCAGGCAGATATACAAACGCCTTGACACCGCCAAAGGCACCACTTGTTCGGTCAAACGTGAAGTCCTTAATACCAGTCTGAGACAAGTCGATATAGGTAATACCAGTCTTTCCTTCGAAAGCATCAGCGTCAATCTCTGTTACCTCGGGATTAACAACTATAATACGACCCTTATCATCAAGAGAGATGTCACTCTTCTTCAATGAGACAGGAGACAGAGCGGGTTCTGGTGCTGGTGACACGTCGCTGGCGCTGACGCTCAAGCCCTTGATACCCACTGTCGTCGTCTCCTTACGTCCTGGAGCTCGATGGCCGGCACTGCGACGGGAGGAGCTTGGAGCGGATGTCACATTATATATAAATACATAAGAAGCTTCTGTCAACGCATAAGGAATGCGTCTTTCCTCAAAGCCCGTCGTACCAGAGATAACAACGGGATCGTTGTTGCCCACCTTCACATGCAGCTCACCGCTCTCATACGTATTGACTACGAGAGTGATTTCACCATAACCTGCAGGCAGCAGGAAAGACATACCATGGAAGCGTTCTGCAAATGTAGGATTACCAAGTTTCGTACCAGGTTGGATAGTTCCATTCTTAATGTCCTCCAGAATTTTGTTAACATTATATATATCATCATAATCATCATCATCATCCATCGGGGTGTTCAGTGCAACTACCTTCCTTCCATCTTCCACCATATAACCATCAGCCTCACCGGGCAAGGTATACAGAATCTTATTGACTATTACACCTTCACCCAATAATGTCGTTGCTGCATCAGGGGAGAGTCCAGCAATAGTTTGCTGAATATCCACACCTAATCCTAAACCATTACCGTCTTCAGTATTCTTATGCTCCTCACCAGGCTGTGTCACGAACGGCTCCATCACAGCAACAATCGTAACAACTTGCGGATTGGCCTCAGCATCTAACGAAGCAGCAAGGTTATCATTATATTTAATAGGTGCGAATCCACTAAATGCACTATTGGCTACAGTCAGTGTACAGGTAGTACATATATATTCCAACTCACCCTGTTCGACATCACTGGTCGTAAGTGTCAGAGGCATAGCATTTCCTTCATTGGCAATCGCCTTAGTACCGTTCGTAATCTTATTGTTACCCGTCAGATGTACGGTCAGTCCATCGGTGGTGTTCAAAGGAGAAGTAGCACCAATGACAATACCGGCAATATCCGCTCTATTCAGAATCAGCGTATTCCTACCGTCGAACTGAACAGTTTTATTTTCATCATTTAGTACGTTTATGCGGTTCTGGTTGGTAATAACGACACTGGCCTCATTAGTATTGATGGTAATACCGTAGTTCACACCGATAGTAGCATAATAGTCATTTTTCGCAACATCATCTGTTAAGCTACCGGATATAACTGCCAAAGGAGCAGAGATGATCAGATTCACATTGTCATCAACGAAATTACCTTTCTCACTTGAGGAATACCCCTTATGCATGCTTAAAAGACCTTTAACGTCAGCAGAAGACTGAATAGTCATATTTACAGCATTACCAGCTTGAAGCGCACGATCACCACCTGACGAAATCGAATTGTTGCCAATCAAATCAATTATCAAATTAGGCAGAGAACTTCTGATGATACCAGAAAGATTGGCATTATTCAAAGTTAATGTACTTGTCTCCTTATCGAAGCTGACCATTCCACCTTGTTCTCCATCACCAATTCCTTCGCCTATTACATCAGCAGCATTGCCCTCATAAATCTGCATTCCACCTACAGTAACACCATATGAAGGAGCCAGTTTGACCTCATAAGTCATACCGTTAGTAAGGTAATAAGTATTGGAATATATTTTATCATAATACTGAAGAATCATCGCAAATTCTTCATTGATAGTTATCTTCCCATATAAATCATCACTAAAGATACCACCATTGTCATTCTTCAAGTTCAGGCTACCCACTATATCGCTAGTTGATTTGAAGGTCAACGAAGGATTCGTGTTTTCCATCTTCTGAATACAGGTTTCACTTGTTGTAATGGTGTTGTTTCCCTGAATGTCGAAAATCAAGTTGGCCAGACCAACCTTAATAGGAGCAGTAATAGTAGCCCCATTCAGTGTCAGCGTATATATTACTGCAACATCACCGCCAACAGAGAACGATACCTTGCCATCACCTAACACATCATCTTTATTGGCACTTGTCACCTGAGTATTACCAATATAAAGAGAATAACCCTGAGTAAGCGTAATAGCAAATGTAGCATCTACATCGGGCATCGTAAACGAATAAGCATAGCCATCCTCGTCTGGGTCTTTTTCCAAAGGAACAACAGTTGGCTCTGTTTCCCCAGTCTCAGTGTAAGACAAAGTAACTGACGGTATCAAACCCTGGTTAGGATACAAATACAGCGTAACATTCGCACCTGGAGCGTAATAGAAAATGGAACTATCATAATCAGCTTTAGGCGTATATCCAGGATCTCCCTCATTGGCACAATTATCGCCAAGACCTGTGATAGTTAACTGCTTCGTATAGAGCATTGCACCATCATCAGCTGTAATGTCATCACTATCTCCTATTCCACGTTCTTCATATCCACTTTTTACGACAGCCTCTTCAGCACTAGATACTTGTGTAGAGGTCGTAACAGAATAATAATAGTAATTACCTACAAGTGCTCCTTGAGAATTGGAACCGACAATAGCACCTGCTACATTGTTAGCACCAACAGCAGCAGAAATAGTGGAATTGCCAGTAACCTTACAAATCTGTATAGTTCCGCTGTTCATGAGTCCTACAATTCCTCCATTAATATATCCTCCCCCAAAAGAACAATCCTCTAACACGAGGTTATATATCGATCCTGTGGGACCTCCCTCAGTTCCTACCACTGCAAATAAACCAACAATATCATCAGCACTTTCAGAAATATACGTCAGTCCACTGATTGTTTTATTGTTTCCTTCGAACGTGCCAATGAATGGAGTGTTTGAACCGATGGGAACAAAGCCCGTCAATGTCGAGCAGTCTATATCATTTTCAAGCTTTACATACTGAGTGGTGATGATACCGTTATTGACGAAAGTCGCAAACTTCTTCAAATCATCTGCTGTGTTAATGAGATAGGGAGATTCTTCTGTTCCTTCACCACTTAAGTATGACATGATGGTGGCGTAAGTAACAGGAAGAGCTGATTGTGATTGAGAATCATAATAATTTAATCCGGAGAATTGATAGTCATAGCTTGCATTCACACCATCAACGACCAAAGCGAGGTTCGTATAATTAAGACCGCCGAACTGAGTTGAGATGACTGTGACATTGTTTGAATGCAATTCAAGCGAACAGTCGCCATCACCTGCCTTAACAAACGTAATAGTTGGTCCGGGAATACGCTGTGCCTCAGACTTTAGGGCGGAATATTCACCGGAACTGATGGAGTTTGACCCTATCACGTTAATGGTCAGGTTATTCTCATTCGTCACCTCAATGCTACCTGCAATCGTAGCACCTTCCAGTGTCAGGGCATGCTGGTCAGCGTTATACGTCACAATTCCGGTAATGTTATCACCGATAATACCGCCGGCATTCTGACTAGTTACCGGTATACCAGCAATCGTCAGTCCATACTCTGACTGTGCCCATGCCCCGAGTGGCATAAGCAACATAGCACACACAACGGAAAGCAGATAGAGCCTTCGCGTCAGGTTTGATTGATGAAGTAATAATTCTCTCATGTTTGTTATTGTTTTGATTGTTAATTCAGGTTTATAGTATATGCTACTATTCGTTTGCAAAGATATAAAAAAATTAGGAATCTACATTATAAATTATGTATTATATTTTTTGCTTGGTGTATCATCTTTTTGAATCATCTTAACAAAGTATCTCTGTAGAATCGCATAAAATCCACCAAGGTCGAAGTCGGCTTCAAATACGCGAAAATAGAGCCGTTACGATAAGTCGCTGTAAGAGAGACGGTTATCTGTCCGGGAGGCGTTTTAACCCTTAAAAAAGGGTGCAAAAACAACCAAAAAGTGCTGTTTTTGCCCTTGTTTTTCACGTAGAAAGGTGCCGCCTTTCGGGTCAGAAGGCGGCACCTTCCGGGTAGTTAGTCGGCACCTAACCCCCTCGAAGGTGGCACCTAACTCATTTCTTGTCCATTTCAAACAATTTGGGAGCTCCTGTTTTTCTAGAAGCTCCCAAAATCCGAACATAAAATCCGGCAAGTTTTCTTTACAATATTACATCGGTAAAGTCATGACGAAGCGGGCGCCCTTGGCGGTGTTAGCTGTATCCAGCACCAAGTCACCACCTAAGCGGCGGGCAATGCTGCGAGCGAAGGTAAGACCGAGTCCCTGACCGTCGAAATAGCTGTTAAGCTTGACGAACGGCTCGAAGATACGCTCTGCCTCATTGGCAGGAACACCCA
>JAEEGH010002994.1_pt1 | contig 44942 bp, 42 predicted proteins | sample 9134181 | NCBI WGS metagenome assembly JAEEGH01 (sample SAMN16246544, study PRJNA631951) | gut metagenome | biome: gut microbiome; feature: rumen; material: DP-attached | host: Bos | place: Iran: Karaj | collected 2018-10
TATTTTTTACATTTTTTTCGACTTTTTTGAAGTCCAAACGGAGAAGGAGGGATTTGAACCCTCGCACCGCTATTAACGGCCTACTCACTTTCCAGGCGAGCCCCTTCAGCCACTTGGGTACTTCTCCAAGTACTAAGCTGAAAATAAAGGTACAGTAAGCGGAGAGGATGGGATTCGAACCCATGTGCCCGTGAAGGCAAACGGTTTTCAAGACCGCCTCGTTATGACCACTTCGATACCTCTCCATGCCTTAAAATTGCCCGTCTCTTAAACGGGCAAGACATATTGTATCATCATTTAAATGATGTGTCAACAAGCTTTTTTTAACTTTTCAAAAAAACTTTTGCGATCTCCAAATCCTCGGAAGTAGTGACTTTCAGGTTCTTATAGTCACCCATAACAAGCTTGATTTTAAAGCTCGGATCATACTCCTCCAATACCATTGCATCATCCGTGATTGCTGACAAGTCCGATTTCATGGCATTTTCATAGGCCTGAGCTATAAGCTTGTACTCAAAAGACTGGGGCGTTTGCATTTGCCAAAGGCTGCTTCTGTCCAAGGTCTTATTAATATAGTCTTCCGAATCGGCTTCCTTGATTGTATCTTTAACGGGAACCGCCACGACACAAGCCTTATGTTTTTTCACTTCCGAAAGGCTTCTGTTGATTATATCTTTCGTTATCATTGGGCGCGCCCCATCATGTATCAGCACATAGTCCGCATCGCTTATTTCCTTAAGGGCATTATATACGGAATTGTACCTTTCGGCGCCTCCCACAACTATCTTTTCGACTTTCGAAAAAGTCTTTTCTTCTTTATATATAGAAAGAACATTTTCACAATAATCTTTATATTCGGCAGAGCATACGACAATTACGCTGTCTACATCGCTATTTTCAAATGCTTCCAGGGCATAAAAAAACAACGGTTTTCCATTCAAATCCAAAAACTGTTTACTTATCTTGCTTCCCATTCTCTTGCCTTTTCCCGCGGCAAGAACAATTCCATAGTTCTTCATAAGCATTTCCTTTCAAGATAGACCCAAGAAAACAAAGCCGCTATTATCTTGACACAAGTTTTAAGTTCGGAACGGCATTTAAATCCCATCCATGCCTTGTTCCTTTGATATATTCATAATAGCCGGCAACTCCGATCATAGCCGCATTATCTGTGCAGAATACCAGTGACGGCTTATAGAACTCAATTCCTTTTTCCTTACAAACCTTCTCGAAAGCCTCTCTTATTGCTCCGTTTGATGCAACACCGCCTGCGATGGCAAAACGATTCACTCCAAACTCTTCTGCCGCCATCATTGCTCTTGACGTAAGAGAATCAATTACCGCATCTTGGAAGGATGCCGCAATGTCGGCACGATTAACCTCTTCTCCTTTCATTTTGCAAGAATTTATATGATTAAGTACCGCCGATTTCAAGCCGCTGAAACTACAATCGTATTTTGCACCGTCTATATTTGCACGAGGAAATGCGATGGCTTTCGGATTGCCTTCTCTTGCCAGTTTTTCAAGTTTCGGACCGCCGGGATAGCCAAGTTCTATGGCACGGGCAACTTTATCAAAAGCCTCTCCGGCCGCATCATCGCGCGTCCTTCCGATTACTTCATAGCTGCAATAATCTTTAATAAGAACAAAGTGAGTATGGCCACCGGATGCCACAAGACACAAAAACGGTGGTTCCAGTTCTTTGTTTTCTATATAATTTGCGCATATATGCCCTTCTATATGGTGAACACCCACCAAGGGTTTTTTAGCCGCAAATGCAATTGCTTTCGCCTCAGCCACGCCCACAAGCAGGGCTCCTACCAAGCCCGGTCCGTATGTTACCGCTACCGCATCTATGTCTTCCAAGCCAAAATCCGCGTCTTTAAGAGCTTTTTCTATCACTTGGTTGATTTTTTCTATATGTTTTCGAGAGGCGATTTCAGGTACCACTCCACCATATAATGTATGCAAATCTATTTGCGAATATATAACGTTTGACAGCACTTCTCGACCGTTTCTTACAAGTGCGGCCGCTGTTTCATCGCAAGAACTTTCTATTGCAAGTATATTAACATCACTGTTTGTCATCACTATCCATAGACAGCCAGTAGAGAATTCTCCAACTGCCGTCCACATCCTTTCTTAATACAAATTGCTGTTTTGTCTTAAACTCACCCTCGTCGGAGCGCATGTTATATTGAACATCTACCATAGCATAATCTTTTCCTTCAAGATTCTGGTATTGTATTGCATCCGAATTTGCAACCTTATATGACAAAATAACTTTGCTTTCAGCCTTATATTCGGCAACATCTTTTTTTACATTATTGTACTGCTCGCTGTAAGGATTCTTGTCAAGCAATTCTTGGTCCATAAGGAATCTGAGTCTTTCCAATAGCATTTTATACTCATCGTCATCATATTCTTCACCGTAAAGGCATTTTGTTATTCTGGAATACAAAGTAACAACTTCACGCGGCGTAGACGGATAATCCTGAACCAAATCGATGCTTACAAGCTTGCTTTTTTCATTGGCTCTGTCACGTATATTTGTTCCTCTGCTTCCCAGCATAAGCAAAAATACAATCACAACAACTATAATAACAACTATTCCGAATGCATTTTTCACTTCAAATTTGACTTTTTTTCTTCTTCTCATTTCTTTCCCTTTCCCAAGTCAACTACACCTAAAGTCACAATCTAAAATTTTTAGTTACAGACTCTTTAATCTTTAAAAGATATGGTTATGCTTTTTAAATCTTTTCCGGCCTTTGCTTTCGGAAAAATCTTTTTTACATCATCCATAAAATCATTGGGATTTACAAGAGACGGACTGTAATGGGTAAGCCACATTTGCTCAGGATTTGCTTCCTTTGCAATCTTCGCCGCCTCATAAAATGTCATGTGTTTCTTTTCTTTTGCTTTTTCTTCTTTATCTTTTTCTCCGTACATGCCTTCGCATATAAAAAGATCTGCTCCCGCTGCACTCTCAGCTATTAACTTTATAGGTCTTGTATCCGTACAATACGTAACTTTAATACCTTTTCTTTGCGGGCCCAGCACCATATCGGGACTATACACATTTCCGTTTTCTTCAACGGTCTCACCCTTTTGCAATCTGTTCCAATATTTAACCGGAATTCCCTGCGCTTTTGCTCTTTCCGCATCAAACTTTCCGGCGCGATCTATTACTATATTATAGCCGTAGCACGTTACTCGGTGGTTGACGCGAAAAGCCTCCAGCCTGTAGTCGCCCATGTCTATCAATTCGCTTTCTTCCGACAACTCCAAATATTTTATTTCGAAAGGCAAATCCTGAGCAATTACAAGCAGTGATTTAACTACCTTTTCAAGCCCCTTCGGTCCCACAAGCAACAAAGGATCTTTTCTTTCGGCATTTCCCATTGTAAGGAGAAGTCCCGGCAAGCCTCCTATATGATCACCGTGAAAATGCGTAAAGCATATCACATCGATGGGCTTAAAGGTCCATCCCTTTTCTTTTATGGCCACTTGAGTTCCTTCACCGCAATCTATCAAAATGCTTTTTCCGTTGTATCTGGCCATCATGGCCGTCAGTCTTCTTCTCGGAAGAGGCATCATGCCACCTGTTCCGAGCAAGCAAACATCTATCATAATAAATAATTATCCTTTCGTTTCTTAACTTTTATAATTCGATGCTCATAAGAATGGCATCCTCCTTGGGCTTATCGTAGAAATTTTTTCGTTCTCCGATTCTTTCAAAACCGGCTTTTTCATATAGCGCAATTGCGGATTCATTGCTTTTTCTGACTTCCAAATGTACTTTTTTTACTTGGGCTTTTCTTGCCTCTTCAAAAAGGAAATCAAGGAGTTTTGAAGCAATCTTTTTTCTTCGAAATGCCTCATCCACCACAACGTTTGTTATATCAGCCTCGTCACCGGCAATATAGAGTGCACAATATCCCACTATATCTTCCGATTCCTCGTCAACAACAAATCTGTAATTATCAAGCTTAAAGGAATCAACTATGCTTTCCTTACTCCAAGGAATCGAAAAATACTTTTCTTCCAATTCTGCCAATTTGTCGGCATCACTAAGCTTCATTGGCCTGACGTTCATTTTTTTCCCTTTCTGCCTGAGAAAGCCTTAAATAATCAGGTGCGTGATCGGCTGCGCTTTCCGTCTTTTGCTCTCTTACATAAGAAAATGCAAGACTTGCCACAGCTCCCGCTCTCTGTCTGTTGTCATGAGCCGGGCCGAAGGAAAAATCACTTTTTAAATTTTCCCTTATAAAATCCCGAAATACAGGTATCCCATCTCCCACAAAGACCGTTTCCCTGCCCAATTTATCAATTTTTTTGCATAAATCTTCAATTGAAATTGCAGATTGATCCATGATGGTTTTTATTTTGTATTCATTTTCGTTTCCAAAGTTTGTTTTTACTTTTTCAAAAGAATATATCCCTGTGTAAACCTGATTTCTTCTTGCATCCATTATAGGACACACCAGTTTGTCCGTCCCGAATTGTGTATAAGCAAGAGCCTCAAGAGTCGGGATATGTACAAGATCTTTTTTGAGAGCGAGTCCCAGTCCTTTTGCCGTAGCGCTGCCGATTCGAAGTCCCGTAAACGAACCCGGTCCGCCCGCAACCGCAATGTAGTCGATTTCATCAAGGGAAATCCCCGTCATTTTTGTTATTTCATCTATCATCGGCAACAATGTTTGCGAATGTGTTTTCTTAAAATTTGTCGTATATTCGGCAATCATAATATCATCTTCGACTATTGCAACAGATGCAACCAACGAAGATGAATCAATTCCGAGTATTTTCATTTTACAGTAATCCTCCTGTAATCAAATCCTTTTTCCAAATCTTTTTCTATGGTGATATGTTTGGCTTTTTCCGGAATAATATCCTCTATTCTGCTTGCCCATTCGATTAAGCATACACCATCCCCATATACATAATCATCAAAGCCTATTTCATCCATTTCATAAGAATCGCTGATTCTGTACACATCAAAATGATAAAGGGGCATTTTAGGTCCTTCATATTCCTGAACAATGGTAAAAGTCGGACTGCAGATGGCTTCTTCAATATCAAGTCCCTTTGCAAAACCGGATGTGAAAACGGTTTTACCGCATCCCAAATCACCTTCAAGACAGTATACCTCTCCGGATTGTGCCTCTCTGCCCATCTTTTTTGCTAACTCTATTGTTTCTTTTTCCGAAAATGTCTCGTAAACCATCATAACTCCGTAATTATACTTTATTAAGCATCAGAACAAGTATTGTAATTCAAAAAGCCAAAAGCCCACCTATTACATACTTTTCTGTGTTAAGTATATCCTATTTTAAGTAGACATGCAATTAGCTTTTGTGCTAAAATACACACAGAGAGATTATTCGAGAAGCTTTTGGCATCCCTTGAATAATTAAATTTTTTTAAATATTATGCGTGAGGTGAAAGGTATGAAAAAATTTTTTGGCGAATTTAAGGAATTCATTATGAAAGGTAATGTTATGGATTTAGCCGTTGCCGTAATCATCGGTGCCGCTTTTCAGGGCATTATCACTTCATTGACAGACAACATCATCTCTCCTATTTTAGGTTTGTTCGGTGGTGTTAATTTCGATCAGCTTGTTGCCAAAATCGGTGACGTGGAAATCGGATACGGTGCGTTTATTACTGCGGTAATCAACTTTGTTATAATGGCACTCGTTATCTTCATTATGATTAAAATCGTAAGAGCCGCAAGTAATGCCGGCAAAAAGCTTATTAAAAAAGGCGAAAAAGCTCCGGAACCGACTACAAAAGAATGTCCTTTCTGTTTCAGCGAAATAAATATCAAAGCAAGTCGTTGTCCAAACTGTACATCGATTCTTGACGAAAAGCTTGCAGCTGCAATTAAAGATAACTAAGATAGTTAAAAAGCAAACGGGATTATTCAAACGAATAATCCCGTTTTTTTCTTATCTGATTTAACAAACAAACAACACAACAGACATTGCCATCACAAATTGCGCTGCATAATACAAAATGTTGTTCATTGCAATTCTTGCCTTTGTATCGTTATTTTTTCCGAAATACATTTGACTTAAAATAATGTCCGATATTGCAAAGAGAATACCGGCTATAAAAATCAAAAGGGATGATATATTCGAAAAGCCGTTTTGCAATGTATAGGCGCCCGCCAGGAATGCCATAAAGAATACCAAGCAGCTGTATACGGAACTTATCAGCTTGTATTCGCCGAAATCCAGGCCCGTTTTTTCTCCTATAACGATAATAAGCAAGCCTATAACAATTCCAAGAATTATGGCACATATAGGGAACATCGGCTTTTCAAAGCCGCCAAAAGTTGACATTATAGCTATTATGAAGCATACATGCCCTGCCATGAAGCTTCTGAAACCTTGATACGTATACCTTCGTTCATTCTCCCCGGCTATAAGCTTCAAGTCCAGCCAAATATCTCCCGCAAATCCGAAAACAAGTCCCAAAAGCATAAGAACCGCAAAAAGCCCGACTCCTTTAAAGAGTAGGCCACACATGCCGCAGGCTATAAAGCACAAGGACACTCTGCTTTTTAAAACCACCATTTTGGCCGAATATCCACGACATTTTTCCACGATGTAAATTGCCAAGAAAATCAAACCCAAGACTATACATGCTATGGATAAATAAAAACCTACATTGCAATACATCAACATTTTACACACCTCCCAATAATCATAGTTTTAAAAATTACAACAAGACCCATAAATCGCAAATAACTTCCATTGCTTATAATAAATATAACACAAAACGGATTTCGGCACAAAAATAGTCGGTACAATTTGTACCGACTATTTATTTTTATAATTTTTCAACACCAAGGTTAACTTTTTCACCGTTGATATTCCATTCTTTTGTATAGCCGCCGAGATTGTTTAAGCTAATCTCTCCCGCCATAACTTCAGAAAGAATAAGGTCTTTGTTTTTGTCCATGATGCCCACAACTTTATCGTTGTCTTTTGCATAAACTCTGATTTTATCCATAACTTCGAAGTCCGCTTCTTTACGCATTGTCTGGATTTTACTGATTACTTCACGTACAAAACCTTCTTCGATAAGTTCATCGGAAAGTGTTGTTTCAAGAACTACAGTAATGCCTTTATCGCTTTCCGATACATAGCCTTCTGTCTGAGCCGCATCAATAAGCAAGTCTTCTTTCTCCATTACGATTTCTTCGGATTCGAGTTTAAGCTTCAACTGACCTGTAGCATTTATCTCGTCCATGGCTGTGTTGCCGTCAAGACCTGCAAGCGCATTTTTAATCTGTCCCAGAAGTTTACCGAACTTAGGTCCGCAAGTCTTAAGCTGCGGTTTAAAGGAGTATGATGTGAAATCGCGCACATCATCGGTAAATACAAGCTCTTTTACATTAAGCTCTTCTTCAATGATTTCTTTGTAGAACTCACTAAGTGTCCAATCAGCCTTAATATACATCTTACCGATTGGCTGTCTGTTCTTGATGTTTGAAGTATTTCTTGCCGCACGGCCAAGAACAACGCTGTCGAGAACTTTTTCCATGTTGTCTTCAAGTTCTTTGTCAATGAAAGCTTCGTTTGCAACAGGGAAGTCGCAAAGATGGATACTTTCAGGAGCGTTTTTATCTACATTTCTCACCAAATTCTGGTAGATATCTTCTGTCATGAAAGGTATCATAGGAGCCGCAACTTTGCATGTTGTAACAAGCGCTGTATATAATGTCATGTAAGCATTAATCTTATCCTGCTCCATTCCTTTTGCCCAGAAACGATCACGTGAACGACGAACATACCAGTTACTCATTTCGTCAACATAGTCTTGAAGAGCACGAGCAGCTTCCGGAATCTTGTAGTTTCCGAGACAATCATCAACTGTCTTGATTACCGTATTAAGTTTTGAAAGCAACCACTTGTCCATAACAGGAAGTTTATCATAATCAAGTGTGTACTTTGTAGGATCGAATTCATCAATGTTAGCGTAAAGCACAAAGAATGCGTATGTATTCCAGAGTGTGCCCATGAATTTACGCTGACCTTCAACTACTGCTTTTCCGTGGAAACGGTTTGGAAGCCATGGTGCACTGTTTACATAGAAGTACCATCTGATGGCATCTGCACCGTATTCGTTAAGAGCGTCAAAAGGATCAACCGCATTGCCCTTTGATTTACTCATCTTCTGACCGTTTTCATCTTGAACGTGGCCAAGAACAATAACATTCTTATATGCAGGCTCATTGAAAATAAGTGTTGAAATGGCATGCAATGAATAGAACCATCCGCGTGTCTGGTCAACAGCTTCTGAAATAAAGTCTGCAGGGAACTGCTCTTTAAATAAATCCTGATTTTCAAAAGGATAATGATGCTGTGCAAAAGGCATTGAACCCGAATCAAACCAGCAGTCAATAACCTCAGGAACTCTGTGCATTTCCTTGCCGCAATGCGGACATTTAATCGTTACCGCATCGATGTAAGGACGATGAAGTTCGATTTCATCAGGACAATTATCCGAAAGCTCTTTAAGTTTTGCTATGCTTCCGATTGATTCTTGATGACCGCATTCACATTCCCAAATATTAAGAGGAGTACCCCAATAACGGTTACGGGAAATACCCCAATCCTGAATATTTTCAAGCCAGTCACCGAAACGTCCTTTACCGATACTTTCAGGAATCCAGTTGATTTTGTTGTTATTTGCGATTAAGTCTTCTTTAACCGCTGTCATTTTGATGAACCAGGACTCACGAGCATAGTAAATAAGCGGTGTGTCGCATCTCCAGCAATGTGGATAGCTATGCTCGAATTTAGGAGCATCAAACAAAAGTCCCTTTTCTTCAAGGTCTTTTAAAATCATAGGGTCGGCTTTCTTAACGAACACGCCTGCCCATGGAGTTTCTTTTGTAAGCTCACCTTTTCCGTCAACAAGCTGAATAAACGGAAGGTCATAGCCTTTGCATACTCTGTTATCGTCTTCACCGAAAGCAGGTGCCAAGTGAACTACACCTGTACCGTCTGTAAGAGTTACGTAATTGTCGCATGTTACGTAATGAGCTTTTTTGTTTAATGTGATATTTGCCATTACTTCAGGGAAAAGTGGCTCATATTCTTTGTATTCAAGGCTCTTGCCCGGGAATCTATCAAGTATTTCAGTATCTTCACCAAGTACTTTTTCCACAAGGGCTTCAGCCATATAGTATGTCATGCCGTCGGCGTTGTTCTTAACCTTAACGTATGTTTCCTCAGGATTTACACAAAGTGCAAGGTTAGATGGTAATGTCCATGGAGTTGTTGTCCATGCAAGTATGTAAGCATCTTCGCCTTTTGCTTTAAAACGAACGATTGCTGAACGTTCCTTAACATCTTTATAACCCTGTGCAACTTCGTGGCTTGACAAAGGTGTACCGCAACGTGGGCAGTAAGGTACGATTTTGTGGCCTTTGTAAAGAAGACCCTTGTCGTAAATCTGATTTAAAGCCCACCAGCAGCTTTCGATATAGTTGTTATCATATGTAATATACGGATTATCCATATCAGCCCAGAAACCTACGGTACCTGAGAAGTCTTCCCACATACCCTTGTATTTCCATACACTTTCCTTACAGTGCTGAATGAAAGGATCGATACCATATTCTTCAATCTGCTCTTTACCGTCAAGGCCAAGCATCTTTTCTACTTCTATTTCAACAGGAAGTCCGTGTGTATCCCAACCTGCCTTTCTCGGAACCTTGTGGCCTTTCATTGTCTGGTAACGCGGAATCATATCTTTGATAACACGTGTAAGAACATGGCCTATATGAGGTTTTCCGTTGGCTGTCGGAGGTCCGTCAAAAAACATGAAAGTATCGCAATTTTTCTTCTGTTCGATACTCTTTTTAAAAATTTCGTTGTCATTCCAAAATTTTTCGATTGCTTTTTCTCTTTCCACAAACTTAAGATCGGTTGGAACTTTGTTATACATACTTTTACTCCTTCATTTTGTTTTTTAATAGAAAAGGCTCCGTCCATAATAGGACGAAGCCATTGTTAGCATCGCTATACCACCTATTAAATGTACCATCATACACTTGTCCTTTAACGCAGGTCTTACGTCAAACCCTAATTTCCCAAAAGATTTCAGGCTGCGACTCCAAAGTGATACCGATTATGCTTACTCTTATCTGCTCGCACCAAGCGCAGACTCTCTGAAAATTTCAATCAAAACCGCTGTCTTTATCAACGTCTTTTTTTATTTATTTCTTACATATTATAAGTAGGCAATTTTAATATGTCAACAGAAATTGCAAAATTTGTCATGCATCTTATTTAATAACAATACGTCCCTGACCGTGAGGATCTGCATAATCGGAAGATAATTTGCCATTCAATCCTTCCTTTATGTATTTCTCCATGGTCTTATAATCGGACATTATAACCTCGGTTATATCATTTGCCCCCGCAAAGACCGTTAAACCGTTACCCGATTCTTTAAGGAGGTATGTTGAACTCGCCAAACTGTAAGTTTTATTAGGGTCTATATCCTCGCCGTTAACCTTTACATTTTGAACTCGTCTGTCTCCCGACACAGCAACAAAGTTGCCGTCGGCATCGGCGGTGCAACTGCTTGCAACAGTTGTATCTACTTCAAGCGTAAGCCCCGCAATCTGTAAAAATCCACCCTCCTCAGCCGGAAGAGCGCGATATGACCATTCAAGAGCATCTAATATCTGCTGTCCCGTAGCCTCAACTACGCAAAGCTTATCACCAAAAGGCTGTGTATTAAATAAATCCATCATTGTTATATCCCCGGCCGAAATATTCTCCCTTATACCTCCGCCGTTCATTATCGCTATATCTGCACCTGAGCAGTATTTGAATGCGTCAGCTGTAAAATCGCCCAAATTGGTTTCCGAATTTCTGACTGCTCTTAAAGCCTTGCCGCTCTCGTCCGTTTTATCCGGATTCAAAATTGTCAGGTCAAAGTCGGAACTTCCCACAACTTCCGACATTAACTCGTTAAGAACATCCAGCTTATCTTTTACCTTTTTGGAAATATCATTGTCCAAGTTCAAAAGCTCCGGCGCCGAAATCTCGTTATCCCAGCTGTAAATATTTGTCTCCGCGATTTTGCCATCCGGATCTATATGACTGTAACCTATGGCCTGCATTTTTGTACCGCAGGCAGTCCTTACCACATCTTCACCGTTTTTGTTCTTAAGAAGCATCTGCTCACAGTCATGACTATGACCGTCTATAAGCACATCAATGCCCGTCGTATTTGCAATTACTTCCGCAGATGTCCAAGGGCTTGCGGATGCAGCAGAGCCCAAATGTCCCAAGGCATACACATAATCCGCACCTGCGGCTCTTGCATCATCCACTGCCTTTTGAACGGCATTGTAAAGCAATTCGCCCGTTTCATCTATCATGAAATCATATATATAATTACCGTTTTCATCTTTAAAAAGACTCGGCGTGGATTCGCTGATTGTTTTAGGGGTCGTGATACCTACAAAGGCAATCTTTTTGCCTCCCGCTTCTTTTATGATGTAAGGATCGAAAATTACTTCGCCGTTTTTTGTGAAGTTACAACTGATGTACGGAAAATCCGCTTTTTCCGTAAGTTCCATGAATTCCTCAACACCGTAATCAAACTCATGATTGCCGGGAACCGCGATATCATACTGCAAATCGTTCATGAGTTCTATAATATCTTCACCTTCACTCGCGCTTCCGATAAGTTCGCCCTGAATAGCATCACCGTTGTCCACAAGAATGGTTTCGTAGCCCTTTGCCTCAAAGGAGTCTCTAACCGCTTTAAGACCTGCATATCCAAAACCTTTGTCCACCCCGCAATGAACATCAGAGGTGTAAAGAATGATAATGTCTCCCGTTTTTTCTACGGCAACTTCATCCGTGTTTTCTTCCGAATTATGATTTGTTTTGTTCCCATTGCATGCCGTAAGCATAAATGCAAAAATAATCATAAATGCAAAGCATAGTTTTTTTAATGCTTTCATAGTTTTCCCCTCTCCCGGTTTTTGCGGATATCCGCAAACATTTCTTGTATAAATGATAATATTTTTATAAAAGCAAGTCAAATACTTACATTTTACAAGGTCTTTCAATCTAAAATTTCTTATTGACAAGCTTATTTCTTTCATGATAATATGTTTTTGGTTAGTTATATATAACTAACCGTTAATCAATCGTCCTACTTTGGGGCGGTTAAAAAATAACAATCGGTTAGTATATTCTAACTTTATTTAATAAATTATCAACTTTTAACCCGAGGTATTGAAAATGCTAAAAAAAGCTATCATAGAGCATTGTGCTCCTACTTTGGCAGGGCTTAAAACCGCCAATATGTTTACATTTGATACTAAATTTAAAAACGTTAATAAGGAGCTTTGCTTTTTAAATAAAATGTTTAATAAGAAAGGCGTGAGAATTGTTCCCATCAGAAGCGGAACAAATAAAACATTGTTCTATGTTTACAGGCCGGAACGTTTAAACAGTGACTTATGCAATCCCACAGCAAAAAGCATCCTTTGCAACAAAGGATATTGCTACAAAAACGCGGAAAATTGCATTGCACAACTTGCAAAGCGTTTAAAAGCTGAAGCTGACTTTCCGCATGAAATCGGACTTTTCTTGGGTTATCCGCCGGAGGATGTTATGTGCTTTATAAACAATCCACAAGAAGGTGTTAAATGTGTAGGTTGTTGGAAAGCCTATACAAACCCGGATAAAGCCGAAGAGATATTTGCAAAATATAAAAAATGTACCAAGATTTACATGGAAGAAGGCAAAAAAGGGAAACCTTTAAACAGATTGGTTGTTAATACAAACAAGAGAGCGAAATTTTGCGTTGCATAAACGCTTTTATAAATAACCTAATTCAATTTTCACTAACAGCATAGTACAAAAGTTTTAATATGTGACTATGACTAAATAGATTTACAAACAAGGAGGATAACAATGAGTAAAATAGCAGTAGTATACTGGAGCGGCACAGGCAATACACAAGCAATGGCCGATGCGGTTGTTGATGGTGCGAAAAATGCAGGTGCACAGGTAGAGGTGCTTGGCCCCTCTCAATTTACAACAGATAAAATGGCCGAATACGATGCTGTAGCTTTCGGATGTCCGGCAATGGGTGCCGAAGTTTTGGAAGAAGGCGAATTCGATCCGATGTTTACCAGCATTGAATCTGCTCTTTCAGGCAAAAAAATAGCACTTTTCGGTTCTTATGGATGGGGCGACGGACAGTGGATGCGCGATTGGGAGGATCGTTGCAACCAAGCCGGTGCAAAACTTGCAACAAGCTCTGTCATGGCAAATGATGCTCCGGATGCCAATGCTTTAGACGAGTGCAAAGCTCTCGGTGCTGCATTGGCTTAGCCATACATACTTTCTTTTCCACGTTTTTTTGGGGGATTTATTAAAAAAGGATATTCCGAGGAGGGAATATCCTTTTTTGGTCTTATTTTATCCGAAATATATTTCATACCATACAAGAAATACATAAATGCACCAGATTTTTCTCCAACAATTGTCGATATTTTCAGGTTCATACATTTTAAGTACTTCTTTAGTATCAAAGAATTGTTCTGCCGTTTTCGATGACAATACTTTCTTAATGTCAGAAACGTAAGGTTCTTCACACATCCATGCACGTGTAGGTGCCGCAAAGCCGATTTTCTTTCTCCAAGCAATGCTTTCCGGCAAAAGATGTGTTGCCGCCGTTCTGAAAGCAAGCTTTGTTTGCTCGGTATTTGCGCGATAATTTGACGGAATTGTAAGCGCCACATCAACCACACGCTTGTCAAGGAAAGGAGTACGGCAATCCAGATTGTGGGCAAGGCTCATTTTTTCCGCGTTAAGCATAATATCGCCTTCGAACCAAACATTCAAATCGCAAAGCATAATCTTTGTGACATCATCCATATCGTCCGTTATTTTATAAAGACTGCGGGTCAAATCCAAAGGCAAAATCTTACCTCTGTAATCTTTCAGCAGTTTTTTCTTGTCCTCTTCGTGGAATACTCTTGTATTACCAATGTAGTAATCTTCAACTTGCGGAAGTGTCTTTAAATCCACACCTGCTGCCTTTGCCTCTTCTATCTGCTTGATTCGTCTGACATAGGCATGATATCCGCAGAAAAGCTCGTCTGCACCTTCACCGGAATAGCAAACGTCCACATGCTTTTTAGCTTCTCCCGCAACCATATAAAACACTACAGATGATGCATCACCCAAAGGTTCTTCCAAAGCTTCCATTGCAAGAGGCACGGATTTGAAATATTCCTGTGGCGTAACCTTAAATCTATGCATTTTCACCTTAAGTGTATCAGCTGTTTCCTGTGCCATAGGCGACTCATCAAAAGCAGGATCGTCGTAGCAAGCGGAAACCGCAAGCTTTGGCTCCATAAGAGCTGTAAGATATCCGCTGTCAACACCGCCGGATAAGAAGTTGCCGCGAACCTTGGCATCCCTTTGCCAATCTTTTCTTGCTTCCATAAGAGAGAAATGAATTTGTTTTCCCATTTCCTCTATGGAAATGTCCGTGTTTTGCTTAACAGATGCTTCCCAATACTTTTTAATATCAAGCTTTCCATTTTCCCAAACAATTATTTCACCCGGCATTACTTTCGTCATTCCTTTAAAGAATGTGTCCTTACCCGGCAGGTACGAAAAACTTAAGAAGAGTTCCAACGCATCCGGATTAAACTCTTTTACGAAGCCTTCTTTTTTTATCATTTCACGAATTGATGTGGAACACAAAAGATTTCCGTCAGCCGTAACATAATAGTATAAAGAACGAGCACCGAAGCGGTCTCTTACCATTATTACTTTGTCGGCATCATCTATTATTATATAAAAATTACCGTTAAGCATATTGGGAAAATCAAGTCCCCACTTATCAAAAGCCGCCTCAATAACCGCTTCGTTTGTTGCTTTTTTTATGCCAAGTTCATTTGCCAATTTTTCAAGATTAGCCAAATATCCGCCAAATTCTCTTACTTTTGCCATAATAATAATCCTATTCTAAACTTTAAAGCAGACCTTTGGGGCCTGCTTTATTTATTATAATGCTTTCTTAATTGCTGCCAATAATTCATCGTATTCTTCATATGCAGGGTACTGCGGATAATCTTTTTTGATTGATTCCGTACTCTTGAATAAGAAACCTGCCTTACTTGCTTCAATCATACCAAGATCGTTAAAGCTGTCGCCGCTGGCGATTGTTTCGTAACCGATTGACTGAAGTGCCTTAACCGTTGTAAGTTTTGATTTTTCACATCTCATTCTAAAGCCTGTGATTTCGCCATTTTCGGCAACTTCCAAACTGTTACACATTATTGTCGGCCAACCGAGTTTTTTCATAAGAGGTGTCGCAAACTGTTCGAATGTATCACTGATAATAATAACCTGAGTGATTGAACGAAGCTCATCCAAGAACTCTTTTGCTCCCGGAATCGGATCGATTTTAGCGATTGTTTCCTGGATTTCTTTAAGTCCGAGACCATGCTCTTTTAAGATTCCCAGTCTCCAGTTCATAAGTTTATTGTAATCAGGCTCGTCCCTTGTTGTTCTTTTAAGCTCAGGAATACCCGAAGCTTCCGCAAATGCAATCCATATTTCAGGGACCAAAACGCCTTCCAAGTCTAAACATACTATATTCATAATAACCATTTCCTCCGTAATTGACTCTTATTACCTTTTAAAAGTATACATTCAAGACTCTTTTTTTTCAATAAAAAGTCTGCTTTTATTAAAAAAACGAAACTACTGCATATTTACAACGTTTACAAGCTTAACACCCGTTTCTATATTTTTAATATTTTTCCAAATACGTTCTTGTGAGCGCTTAAAAGTGCCGGTTGAAATGCCCGCTATATGAGGTGAAAAAATCACTCTTGCCTTTAAATCCTTAGGAAGATTGAAAAGTATATGATCTTTCGGAGTCGGCTCCGGTGCAATGGTATCCAGTCCCGCTCCCGCAATTTTTCCTTTAATCAATGCATCTTTTAATGCTTCGTTATCTACCATTTCTCCTCTTGCAGTATTTACCAGATATGCACTCTCTTTCATTTTATCAAGAAAGCGCTCATTAACCATGCCTTTGGTTTCTTTTGTTACCGGGACATGGATACTTACAATATCGCTGACAGCTAAAAGTTCATCCAATTCTTTATATGTGACATTGTATTTTTTCTCTATGTCGTCCGGTCTTTTGTTCCTATTCCAATAGAAAACTTTGCATCCAAATGCATCAAGTCTGATAGCAGTTTCCTTTGCAATATCTCCGAATCCTACCAGCCCCACGGTGCAATCTCCCAGCTCCTTAATGCCCTCTATCATCATAGACTGCTTTAACTCTATTTGCTTTCCTTCAAGCTCGTCCAAATGAGCAGCAACGCTGTTTCTTAAGAGCGCAAGGCTGAGTAAAATCACATGTTCCGCAACGGACGCTGCGTTTATTCCCTTGTTGTTACACACCGGAATGTTTCTTGCCGCAGCGGCTTTTGTATCGATTTTATCAAAGCCTACTCCCTCGGAATGAATGAGTTTAAGATTCGGCATGGCATTAATCAACTCCGCGTTGACCACTCCTATCGCATCAACCACAATAACATCGGCATCCGCTGATTTTTCAAGTATTTCTTCGTTGGAAGCCTCAAGATTGAAAAAAGAAATATCGTATTCATCCGTTTTGCCGGCAGGCATGTATTTTTCAAAACGAGCTTTATCCGCTTTTATTACAATTTTCATAAATAACCTCTCCTTTTTCCGATAATACTAAACCCCGTAAACCAGCATAACAAGCGGCACCGTAACCACGCTGAAAAGCGTTGTAATAAACACGCATCTTGCAGCCGCACCCGTATTGGCTTTGTACTGTTCCGCAATCATGGACTGAGCCGCAGAAGACGGCAAAGCAGCGGTAAGCACAAGGGTACCGGCCATGACTTTATCGATTTCAAACGGCAGAATTTTTATAATCAGGATAGTTACGAGAGGGATAATAAGAAGACGTATTGCCGCAAGGACAAACATTTTTTTATCTTCAAATACAGCCTTAAAAGGAAGTCTCGAAAGAGAAAGTCCCACAACTATCATTGAAAGACCGCTTGTAATATTTGCTATATATCCAAGCATATCCGAAAGTATTTCCGGAAGCGGAATGTTAAGGCCGTAAAAAATGAAACCTATTACCACCGCTATGTTAATATTGTTTAAAAGCATTTTTCTTATGCTTAATTTTTCTTTCGTTTTTATATTAAGAGTTACCAGCTTTATTCCAACGGAAAATATAAGAAGATTTGTTATGACGTTGCAAAGAGCCATCATAAACAATCCTCTCGTACCGTAAATTGCCAACGCCAGCGGAAATCCCATAAAGCCGTTGTTTGACAAGAGTGCGGTATAAAGCCAATTTCCCTTATCTTCGTCCGGCACCCTCATAACTTTTACACCGATAAGACCGATTAAAAACATAAGAAGGTGAAGCAATGCCACTCCGGGAATGACAAATATTCCTTCGTGCATAAGCCCGCTTCCTTGCTGATCGACTATAGCAAGAAAAACCGTTGCCGGCATGGTTACATTAAGAACCAGGCTTGAAAAATCCGGCGCCGCCTCCTTGTTAACATAGCGCCTTTTACCAATATAAAAACCTAAGAATATAAGCGCAAACAAAATGATTACGCTTGAAACTACCACATACATTTTATTATCTCTTTTCCTATTTAATAACAATGATTGTACATTCATATATGCTTATAGTCAAGAAATATCGCTATTTTCGACATATTGAACACTTTTTGGATTTTATTATTGCCAAATTTAGGCAAAACTCTTATACTATCAACTGTAAATTTTTGTTATTAATTTGTATTTAAATATAAACTTAAGTTTTTTAATGTTGTGTGTATAAATTGAGGTAAAAAATGGAAACAACAAAACTCCCTTTTATGTCCAAAGACAAACAGTTTTACAAAACCCTTGTTGGGCTCGTAGGCTTTGTTGCTTTGCAAAATGTTATAGCATTTACCGTTAATATGGCTGATAACATTATGCTTGGAAGTTACTCGCAAGATGCTCTTTCCGGGGCATCCATTATAAATCAGATTTTCTTCCTGATACAGCAATTCGGCGTATCGGTGGCCAATACTTTGGTTGCCCTTTCCGCTCAGTATTGGGGCGAAAAACGTATTTCACCCATCAGGACTCTGTCCGGCTATGCCTTAAAGCTCAGCTTAATTATTGCTATTTGCTTGATCCTTGTAGGAACATTTATGCCGGGGCTTCTTTGCAGAATCTTCACTCCCGATGCGGCTATTATTGCCCAGGGTGTGGATTATATGAAGATTGTAATTTGGTCCTTCGGAATCTTTTGTATAACAAGTGTGCTTTATGCAGCACTGCGTGCTGTGGGAATTGTTAAGATATCCTTCTATACGGCAATCGTAACACTTATTATTAACTGCAGTATTAACTACGTGCTTATTTTTGGAAAACTGGGATTTCCGGAGCTTGGTATTAAGGGCGCCGCCATCGGCACACTTATTTCAAGAATTGTCGAATTCATCATAATGGTGGCCTATTGCAAGAAAGATAAAGTGCTTGCCCTTTGGGATAATTTTAAAGAAGTCATGAAGTCAAGCAAGCTTTTAAGAAAAGATTTCTACCGCTTGTACATGCCAAACCTTTGTGCCACCGTAATATGGGGAATTTCGATTCCTGTGCAAACCGCAATACTGGGACACTTATCCCCGGATGCATTGGCGGCAAACTCCGTGGCTTCAACCTTTTATCAATACGCAAAAGTTGTTACCATGGCTATGAGCTCTTGCTCCGGTGTAATGATAGGTAAGGCAATCGGCGAGGGTAACCGCGAGCTTGTTAAACAATACGGCAGAACCTTAAGCATTCTTGACATAATCTTGGGAGCCGTGCTTGCATTTATACTCTTTGCCCTTAGGGGACCGCTTCTTAGTCTTTACAGCCTAAATCCAAATGCTCTCGCACTTGCGGACAGCCTCATTATTTTGCAGGCAATCATTATGCTTGGAATGGCTTACCAAATGCCGGTTTCCTTCGGTATCATCCAAGGCGGCGGCGATGCAACCTTCACCATGAAGATGAACATGGTTTGTACATGGCTTATTGTTATGCCCCTTACCTTTATGGGTGCTTTCTGGTGGAATTTGCCTATTGTATGGCTGGTGCTTGTTATCCAGTCGGATCAGCTGTTTAAGTGCATACCTGTTTTCTTTAAATTTAGAAAATATACTTGGATTAAGAAATTAACCAGAGACGAAAAAGCAATAGCCGGAAATTAACTTCCGGCTATTTTTTATTTCTTCTTTTTGTATTTTGTTTTTAATTCAATCTGTTTAAGCTTAAGATTTGTATTGTAAAAATCTTTTGTTGTACATCCCGCTCTTCCGCCTCCGGCACATGCACAAGCGCAAGCGCAGGCACAGGATGAATGGGCACATGAGGATCCTCCGCCTCTTCCCGAAGAACTTCTCGGAGGTGCCGGTCTTGCAACCCTTACGGTATTAACCATAACAAAGACGTTAGGATCGGATGAATAGCGATATTCGCCTTTTCTCTTGTAGTTAAGAGCTGCTTTATCCTCTGCCTTAATATTTTTCTCATCAATAACTTCTTCGCTCTTTACAAAGCTTCTTCCGCAATACGGACAAGTTTTTTGTCCTTCGGCTCTTGCGGCACCGCAACCCGGACAAGAATCATAATATTCAATCTTTGTTCTGGTAACCTTTGTGTCATATCCGTACTTAAATCCCGTTGCAGCCCAATAAATGGATCTGAAAAATCTGAAAATTGCGGATACTATGGCAAATATGAAAGCGGCTACCATACCAAGCATTATTATCGCTCCGAATACTATGGCAATACCATCAAATATCCTTTCTCCTGTGCTCTTACCGTCATTTTCATCCTGCTGTATTGTTTTTGACATATCAAAGCCGTATGCATCGTTCGGATAAGTAATATTTACTTCGAATTTTTGCCCTTTCGGAAGAGATGTGTTCCAGACATTGTATCCGTATTCTTGAGTACAACTCGGACTAAAGGATTCTATTTTATCCGCAGTCCATCTGAGTGTCAGATTGTCTACATCAATATCATCAAACCAACCCGGAGTAAATGTATACAAAGTATAGCCTTCATCATAAGCGTTTACCTGATACATGTAATCCTGGTTAAAATAGAAATCAAAGCTTACCACATCGCCTTCATAGTATTTGTCGTAAAAATATACTTCTATGTAGCTTCCGCCGGAGCCCGAGTATTCGATTTTTTCAATATTATCGCTTAAAGCCTGAATATTTTCACAGTGTTTGTTAGGGATACCAATCTTAACCCAAGTAAGGGGACCATCACTGTCCGAATCAAGTACCTTCCAGTCGATATGATAGTACATGTCAAGTGTCGCATCATCTTTAACATTCACGGTAATATCATAGTTTAATATTTCATCAAGTGCCGCAGCCTTAACCTTGCCCGTCGGAATAATGAAGAGCGCAGCGCAAGCTACAATTATTGCAATTATTATCTTTTTCATTACGCCCTCCTAAAGGGACATTCGCCCAACATTTCTGCCGAATAGTCTCTTCTTTCCGCACATTTTTCGCTGTTCCACACATCATCCCAGCTATCGCTTAACATATCGCCCAAAGGCTCATCGTCAAGCCAACTTTGACAAGGCACTATTTTGCCTCCCGGTGTAATTGCCATATTTGAAAGGCATGCTCCGCAGGTAGGTGGGTTCATTCCAAGCTCTTTAAAGAAATCCATCTCTATCCAACCCGGTGATGTAAAGCTGATTTCCATACCGTTTGCATATGCATATTCGCAGGCCTCTTTCAAAATTTTCTTTATTTCGTCTTTTGAAAGCTGCAATTTTTCCGACTCGTCATTTGTCGCATTACCGGCAATTATAAGCCCCGAACATGTAACGTAAATAATTCCTTTTTCTTTGAGGAATTTTAAAGTATCCACATAGTCTTTGTTTAATGTACAAAGTGGCGTGTTGATGCTTATGTTAAGGCCTGCTGCCACCGCATTTTCGATTCCCGCAAGAGTCTCCTTGTATCTGTCGGCTCCCACAAGCTTGTTATGCACATCTTCATTTGCCGAATAAAAAGTAATCTGGCAACTGTCCAAAGAGGCATCTTTAAGCTTTTGACAATATTCTTTGCTAAGCTTTATGCCGTTTGTGTTAAGTCTTGTAACAAACCAACGGGAATAATCTATAAGCTCGATTAAGTCCTCACGCATTGTCGGCTCACCGCCGGTGAATGTAATCTGCGGTACGCATATATCGCGCAATTTATCGATAATTGCCTTCCACTGTTCTGTTGAAAGCTCTTTTTCTTCCGACAATTCCTGACCTGCCGCGTAGCAATGAACGCAAGACTGGTTGCAATGCCACTTCCCTTCTTTTGTCATGGCACTTACCATAAGATCCATTCTGTGAGGCGCACGCATATATGGGGCATAGTCTCCCATACTTATATATTCGATGTCTTCAGTAACATCCTCACCGTAAGCTACTTGTTTAAAGGTATTCATAATAGTGTACAAATCCGCTTTTAAAAGCTTTTTGCTAAAAAGATGAAATACCTTTTTTACTCTTTTACAGGCTGAATTTATGATGTTTTCAACATCTTTTTCGCTTACTTCTCTTCCTTCGTATTTATTGACTTCTTTAATAAATTCCGTAAGAAGCACGGCCCAAGATGTGTTAACCGGTATAATATCCTGACCGTTTATTATGGCAACACAAGGCCCCATAGCCTCTTCCTCCTCGTCATAAACCGGCGGAATAAGGTGAATTCTTACAACGCCCGGTCCTTCGGGATTAAGGGTCGTATGCCAAACTTCATTAAAGTTTTCTTTTGCATATTTGATAACACTTTTTAAAGGTTTCATTTTTTCTCCCTTTCAAACTCCTTTAACATTTCTTTATATATGATACCACATCTAAGCAGGCTTATCCCATATTTTTCTTGCCCGATATTTTTATCAATGATAAAATGGATACATAGAATTGTATTTAGTTTTAAGTGGGGTAGTATATGAATACACAAAAGATCAAAGACTTTCTTCGATTCAGGAGAATAGGTTCCAAAATTCTTTTAGCCAGCGTAATAGAGGGTATTGCACTTATTATTTTTATTATGTTGATTTTTACACACAGCATGCAAACCGAAATCGAAACGCTGCTTGCCGAAAGGCTTCAATCTGATATTTATTATTTAAAAGATACCATAACGGGAAATGTGGATTGCGACTACTATCTGAAAGACGGTGCTCTTTGTATAGGCGATAAGGTCCTTGGTGACGGCACCGAGGCAAATGCCAACTACCGCCCTTTCCTTGAAGTAGAAAGCAAAACCGGTACTTTTTGTTATGCATTTATGAAAACTTCGGATGAAGGGCTTCATTGGGTCGGCGATGAAGAAACCGGCTATATGCAGGGTCATTTTATCCGAATTGCCGGAACCACAAAAGGTCCTAACGGCGAATCCATTATCGGAACATATATGGATAAAAAAGTTGCAGACGTGCTTGACGAAAAGAACGTCTACAAGGGTCCCGCAAACGTTAGCGGCGGCTATATCTACTGTGTTTACAACACAATCAAAGATGTTAAAGGCAATGTAATAGGCGCTGTCGTTGTAGGCCGAAGCATGTCGGAACTTCAAGAAAGAACTATGGATGCAAGTAAAAACATTATATTTATCATCGTTCTTCTTGTGGCCCTTTCAGCCTTGGGATTTGTTGTGGTTACGCAGAAATGGACTCACAGCGTTACAAAAATCCAGCAATATTTGAAGCGAATAAGCAGCGGCGAACTGCCCGAAGATCCTCTTGAACTAAAAACAAAAGACGAAATCGGTTATGTGGCAAACACCGTAAACGAAATGGTTACATCCTTAAAAGAAGGCCAACGTATCGGCGCGGAGCTTTCTCTTGCAACGGATATTCAAGCAAATATGTTGCCAAGGATTTTCCCTCCGTTTCCGGATCATGATGAATTCGATCTTTTTGCAACCATGGCACCTGCAAAAGAGGTTGGCGGTGACTTCTATGACTACTTTATGATTGATGATACGCACATTGCATTTGTTGTGGCAGATGTTTCCGGCAAAGGCGTACCTGCCGCCCTCTTCATGGTAACCGCAAAAACTCTTATTAAAGACCATACACAATTAGGTCTTGAACCTGCGGAAGTATTCACAAGAGTTAACAACATTCTTTGTGACGGCAACGAAGCCGGACTCTTTGTAACCGCCTGGATGGGCGTACTTGATTTGGTCAGCGGAAAACTTACATATGTCAACGCAGGTCACAACCCACCACTTATAAATCTTGAAGGTAAAGGTTTTGAGTATTTGAAATGCCGTCCGGGCTTTGTGCTTGCAGGCATGGAAAATATGGTATACAAGCAGTTTGAACTCAATATGAATGTGGGAGACAGCATCTATATCTACACAGACGGTGTAACGGAAGCAACCAACGCAGAGAAAGAACTCTACGGCGAAGACAGACTTCTTGATTACATGAATTCTCATCCCCTTGTTGATGTTCGACAAACCCTTAGGGGCATAAGAGCGGATATTGACGAGTTTGTCGGTGAGGCAGAGCAATTCGATGATATTACAATGTTGATTTTGGACGTTAAAAAACTTTTAAGAGACTCCATAATCGAAAAAACCTTTACGGCAGAAGATGCATCATATCCCGCTGCTTGCACCTTCCTTGAAGCCGAAATGGAAAAGGCCGAGATTCCGATGAAAATCGCAACTCAAATAAGCATTGCTTTTGAAGAGTTATTTATCAATGTTGCGCATTATGCATACCAAGGTCGTGTGGGAGATATTAGAATTTCATTATCCATAAATGATAACTCTCTTACTTTAAGCCTTAAAGATAACGGTGTTCCTTTCGATCCTCTCGCAAAAGTCGATCCGGATGTTACCTTATCGGCAGACGAGCGAAATATCGGCGGTTTGGGAATATTTATGGTTAAGAAAACCATGGATGATGTAAAATACAAATATCAAGACGGTATGAATATCTTGACCATTGTTAAGAACTTTTAATCTTGTATATTTACCTACTTTTATAATACTAAAAAGAGGAAGCCTTATCTCTTGTGATAAGGCTTCCTCTTTATTTTTGTTTGGTTTTTCTTATTTAGCTTCTTTTGAAGGTGAAGGTGTAGGCTCGCATACTGCAGTATAATGAGCTTTTCTTTCTTTGAAGATAGGATCTTTTCCAAGATTCATCAAGCGACCTTCATTTGCGAAAATATCTTCGCCGTGTAATTTTTTACCCGGAATAATATCATGAGCTCTGTATTCCGTTGCCGGATCGAATTTAAATTTGAAAGCACCGTTAACAACTTCCAAAGTTCCTTCAAGTCCGCAAAGCTCACAAACACAATTTGTTGTACCCGGGAATATATAGAAGTTGTTACCCTGACAATGTGGGCAAGCTCCTTCTTTACCTTTCCAGTATGATTTGTGGTTATCTGCAATCGGAAGTTCCATATTTTTGTTGTCTTCGGCAATTTCTTTTGCTGCCGCAACAAGATTACGTCCGATTTCTTTCATTCTTTCAACTTTCTCATCCTGCATGATAACATCTTTACACCATGAGAAGAATTCGTTATTAACAACTTTCCAACCCGGACTCATTGCAAACATTGCATGATCTGTTTCAACTCTGACAGCCCAATCAGAACCACCGATACCCACAAAAGAAATAGCTTTCTGTTTGAAGTATTTAGGATCGAGTCCTTTACCTGTCTGCTCCAACATCTGGAAATGAGCGCCGAGCATTAATCCCGAATCGTGTCCCGGACCCATACGGTCTGTAACCACGTGGAATAAGCCCGAACCGCCCGATTCGTAAATCGGATCAACCATAAGTACGCCATCGGCATCGACGATTTTTTCATATAATGCTTTGTAATCATCTTTCTGAGTACAAATCATACCTTTACCCATTACGAGACCTCTTGAACAGGCAACACAACCTGTACAATATTTGATATCCCAGTCAAAAAGATGGATAAATTCGATTTCAGCTCCTTCAGCCTTTGCGGCTTCAAGGGCTACACGACACATTGTGTCATTGTTTCCGTTTCTTGTTCCGAATGATATTCCTAATATTTTCATCTAAAATATACCTTAACGCAGGTTGGGTGAGCATCGCTTGCATACCTGCAAATGCAAGCGAAGAAGCTTGATGAATCAAGCTTGGGACTACTGTTTTATAAAGCTTATAATATATACATTTAGGCGTATTTAGCGAACATACGCCTTCTTTTAAAATGATTATATCATACTTGTCAGCTTGTCGACAAGTATGAATTTGTTGTAACAATGTTCTAATTTTAGAACCCTTTTTTTATATAATATTAACATAAAGCTATCCTATTATTTCTTCCATGGCTTCTATAAAATATTTAATTTGATCCTTGCTGACATTTGAATAATTCACCAGCAGAACCGACTTATACTTTTCTTTGGGATTTTGACAGTAGTCATTAAGGCACGACACTTTAATTTTCTTGGCTGCAAGTTTTTTCATTAGTATTTTATCCGAAAGATTTGTTTTAACTTTCAGCAAAAATACGCTTCCCGCCGTATCTTTAACAATCTCGATTTTTTCTTTTATGCTTGAGTTTTCCAACTCTTCCATTGCCATTTTTCGTTGCAATACATTATGCCTTTTCATTCGATGAATATGTCTTTCCAAAAAGCCCTCTTCCATAAACCTTGCAAGAGTGTATTGTTCAAAGCTTGAAACGGTGCATGAATAAAAGCTCATGGTATCGATGTATTTTTTCATTAGCTCTTCCGGTAAAACCATATAGCTGATTCTCACGGCCGGAGCTACACTTTTTGAAAAGGTGTTCATGTAAATCACTTTGCTTCTGATATCGATGCTGTAAATCGGCGCAACACTGACACCATGCAGCCTGTATTCGCTGTCATAATCATCTTCTATAATGTACCTTCCCGGTTTTTTGTTTACCCATTGAAGGAGCTCCAATCTTCTGTTTATGGGCATAACAGAGCCCAAGGGAAATTGTTGCGCCGGCGAAACATGAACCAAACTGCAATCTGTTTTTTCAAGTTCATCAACTCTTATTCCCTCGTCATCAACCGGAATCGCTTTAAAGCTTACACCATTGCTTTTATACAAAGCCCTTATCATTTTGTATCCGGGATCTTCAACAGCGTAGCTTGTATTTCTGTCAAACATTTGAATAAGTCTGGAATACATATATTCCGTTCCGGCTCCTACAACAATCTGGTCAGGTGATACTTCCATACCTCGAAACTCATGTAAAAACTTGGCAATCTCTATTCTAAGAGGGGCAATTCCGTTAAAGGGTACGGTTTCAAACAGCTTTTCATCTTTATAAGAAAGAATCTCCCTCATGGTTTTGCACCATGTGGATATGGGAAATTCTTCTATCGCATTTCTGTTAGATTGCAAATCCACAGCATATTCGTCATCTCTGTAACTTGATACAAACTTCTTCGATTCCTTTTTGCCGGTCCTGAAATCTTCTATACTGTTTACAAAAAAGCCTTTTCTTTCTTTAGACAAAACATATCCTTCCAAAAGCAGCTGAGAATAGGCGTTTTCTACCGTTTTTATGCTTACTCCCAAATGCATCGAAAGGGCTCTTTTTGACGGAAGGCGACTGTTTGAATCAAGCTGTTTTTTTATTATTTGTTCCTTTATTGATTCGTAAAGCTGTATGTAAAGCGACTTCTTACTGTTATAATCCAATGATACGGTTAGCAAATCTGACCTCCTAAAATTTTCAAATTTTGGTTATTCACAAGATATCAGAAATATATATAATAGTCAATGATAGTATTTAATTCAATACAATTTATCAGATTCAATTATTTGTTTTTTTATCTATATTCAGCAATAAATCAACAAAAAAGAGAAAAGAGGTTATGAAACATGAAGAATTATTTTGATCTTTCGGGACAGGTTGCGGTTGTTACAGGTTGTTCATCGGGACTGGGTGTTCAGATGGCAAAAGCATTGGCTAACCAGGGAGCTAACATTGTTGCCCTTGCAAGACGCCAGAATATGGTAGATGAAGTTGCAAAAAACATTTCCGAAGAATTCGGCGTTCAAGCTATGGGCGTTTCTTGCGATATCACAGATACAAACCAAATTGACAAAGCCGTTGAAAGCATTATGTCAAAATTCGGCAGAATCGATATTTTAATTAACAATGCCGGCACAGGCGCCGTTGCTCCTGCTGAAGACATTACAGACGAACAGTTCTCAAATGAAATAAATATAGACTTATTCGGTTCTTTTAAGGTAGCAAGAGAAGTTGCCAAAAAGGCAATGATTCCCGCAGGCTACGGAAGAATCATCAACATCGCTTCCATGTATGGCCTTGTAGGTAACAAAATTGCCCCTGCTACTCCTTATCATGCAGCAAAAGGCGGCGTTGTAAACTTAACACGTGCCCTTGCCAGCGAATGGGGCGATAAAGGCATTACCGTTAATGCTATTTGTCCGGGATATTTTGAAACTCCTCTTACAAAAGAAACTTTGGACAGCGAAATGTTCCAAAATTACGCCAGAACTATGATTCCTATGGCAAGATACGGCCACGAAGGTGAGCTTGACAGCGCAGCTATTTTCCTTTCAGCTCCTGCAAGCACATACGTAAACGGCTGCATTCTTCCTGTAGACGGCGGATATACATGTATGTAAATTAATTCATTTTGAATGCTTCTCTGACATAAAAGAAGAAAGTGATTATTTCGCTTTCTTCTTTTTTTTGATATAATGGCAATAACAGTTTATCACACTAAAGTGTTAAACACATATAACCACTACTTTAATTTCAAACTACAGGAGATCAAAATGACTACAAAAGAAAAATGTTTCAAAATGCTAAGAAGATTTCTTCCTTTACTCTTAGCTATGGGATTGCAGCAACTTCTTGCATTGGTTGTAAATCTTGTTGATAATTTTATGCTCGGAGCTTATACGGAAACTGCCATGAGCGGTGCAGCTTTGGTTAATCAGATTCAATTTCTGCTAATGCAGATTACTTTAGGTGTTGGCATGGGTGCTGTTGTATTGGGCTCACAATATTGGGGCAAAGGAAAAATAGAACCTATTAAAAAAGTAATATCTTCGGCATTCAAAATAGCTATTGTTATCGGTCTTGCATTTACAATAGTCACTGCCGTTTTTCCTAGGCAGATTCTTGGTCTTCTGACATCGGATAGCATAATAATAGAAGAAGGAATGCAGTATTTAAGCGTAATGTGCTGGACTTACATCATTTTTGCGGCGTCGGCTGTTCTTATGTATTCACTTCAAAGCGTGGAAATAGCTTATGTGGGAACCATCATGTCTGCCTGTACCATATGCATTAACATTGCCCTAAATTATACTTTTATTTATGGTAATTTCGGTGCAAAAGAATACGGCATAAAAGGTGCGGCCTTCGCAACCGTATGCAGCAGGATTGTCGAACTTGTCATTGTTTTGGTATTTATTTTCGCCGTGGATAAACGCTTGAAAATGAAAATCAAAGACCTTTTTGATTTTAAAACCGGCTATTTTAAAGATTATATTATGGTTGCACTTCCTATGATAATAAGCGGTGCTTTATGGGGCTTTTCGCAAGCTGTTCAAACCGCTATTTTGGGACATATGAGTTCCGAAGCCATCGGGGCAAACAGTATAGCCGTAGCTATATTCCAGATTTTTGCGGTATGGGGTTTTGCGGGTGCAAACGCTTGCTCCGTAATCATAGGAAGAACCGTAGGCGAAGGCGATATAAAAATGGTAAAGCCTTATTCAAAAACCTTGCAAATATTCTTTTTGCTGCTGGGTGTTGTATTGGCCATTCTTTTGTTTGCCTTTAAAGGCCTGATTATCGGTTTCTACAATATAACTCCGGAAACATATGAGCTTACAAATACCTTCCTAATTGTACTTTGCGTAACCATCATCGGAACCTGCTACGAATACCCTGTAATGGCGGGAATTATCGCCGGCGGCGGCGACACTAAATATGAGGCTATAGTAGATAACCTGTTTATGTGGTGTTTTGTAATCCCAATGTCCGCATTAAGCGCCTTCGTTTTTGCTTGGCCACCGATTGTAACATTCATATTCCTAAAAAGCGATCAGATACTTAAATGCATTCCGAATGCTATTTACTGTAACAGCTATAAATTTATAAAAGATAGGACGAGATAGAACAAAAAAGCGGCACCGAGGTGCCGCTTCTGCTATTTCATAAATGTAATGTTAGTTCACATCTTTTACCGCTTCTTTTAGTGTAGAGCCAAAGCTTACCAAATCCTGCATGTTTGCCGGAACAATAAGTTTTGTAGCTTGGCCATCGGCAACTTTAGCCATGGCCTCATAGCTTTTAAGGGCAAGTACCGCACTGTCTGCCTGAGCTTCTTTTAAGAGTTCGAGACCTTTTGCTTCAGCTTCTTTAATCTTAAGAACTGCTTCAGCTTCACCTTCGGCAACTCTGATGCGTTTTTCCTTCTCTGCTTCGGCACGAAGAATTGTACTTTCTTTTTCGGCTTCCGCCTGCAGGATAAGGCTTTCTTTTTCACCTTCCGCTATAAGGATACGTGATTTCTTTTCACCTTCTGCCTGAAGGATTTTCTCACGACGTTCACGTTCCGCACGCATCTGTTTTTCCATAGCTTCCTGAATGTCGCGCGGCGGAAGGATATTTTTTAGTTCAACTCTGGTAACCTTAATTCCCCACGGATCCGTAGCCTCATCCAAAATAGCTCTCATTTTGCTGTTTATAATATCACGACTTGTGAGAGTTTGGTCAAGTTCAAGCTCACCGATAATATTTCTAAGAGTGGTTGCCGTCAAGTTTTCGATTGCATTAATGGGATCGACAACGCCGTATGTGTACATTTTCGGGTCTGTTATTTGAAAATACACCACCGTGTCGATTTGCATTGTTACATTATCTTTTGTAATAACCGGCTGCGGTGCAAAGTCCTTAACGATTTCTTTTAAGGTAACCACACACGCTATCCTGTCTACGAAAGGTGCTTTAAAATGAAGACCATGATTCCATGTCACATGGTAGCTGCCCAATCTTTCGATTACATATGCCATGGCCTGGGGTACAACCCTTAAGTTTGGCAAAATAATAATCATTGCTATTATGACAATTACAACAAGTATCGCTATTTTTTCCATATTACGTTTGTCCTCCTGTTAGCTGTAAAATTTTCTAAACCCTAAATCTATTTACGACTCTTTATTCTGCCTTTTTTACATTTAGCTTAACACCGTCAATTGACACAATTTCAACCACCTCGTCCTTTTCGATGAGAATGTCCGAAACCGCACTCCAAAGCTTGCCATCAACTTTAACTTCACCCACCTTTAAGGGTTCAATACTTTCAGTTACAATGCCTTGCATGCCCACAACCCTGTCAAGATTTGTTTTTTCGTTGCTCTTACCCAGCCTTTTCATAAGCATCGGCCTTGTAAGCAACATAAGGACGACTCCCGCAATTACAAATACCGCAAGCTGAATAACAATAGAATCCGTAGCAAGGGAAACAAAAATTGCGGCAACCGCGCTTACAACAAACCAAACGCAGACCAGGTTAATCGTTACGAGCTCGATAACCGCCAAGGCTACGGCGATAATCAGCCATACAATCCAAGCCATATAACATCCCTACTTTCTTTTTTTGTTCGGAGTATTAAGAACATATCTGTACTTGCTGCTTGCGCCGAGAAGATTTAAAAGCACTTTAAATACATTCTTTTTCCGTTTGCCATCGAGTTTCGCAAACCCCTTAATAAATCCCATCAGATTATCAACTTTTAAGTTCCAAAGATCGTTTGTTGTTTCAACTCCCGCATTTTCCATTAGCTGAAAGAAAGATGTAACAAACTCTTCTTTTTCATCATCTGTCAGGCTTCTAAGCCATTCATCCGATACTATGTCATAATAGGCACCTTTTCCTTTCAGGCTTTCAAGACAAAGGATTTTTGTGCCTTCCACTTTCCAATTAAATGCATTATGCGCAACTATGGTGTCTACGCTTGTATCAACTACATTATACTTTTCATCGTGTACCATTAACATCCCTACGAAGGAAACCGCAGGATAAAATGATTGAACACGACTTCTGATCATGAGATATTCCGGGCGTTTAAAAAATTGTTCTCTGAATCCCGGGCAATCAAAATTGTAGACTTTTTCTATTTTATTTTGAATTCGCATGTTGCACATAGATCCGCTGTAAATGGAAAGATTGCCGCCTTTCGAATGACCGCAAAGCCAGAGTCTTTTATATCGTTTTCCCACTTTGTTGACGTATTCCGTAGCCGATTCCTGCGCCGGAACCGAATCACGAAAGCTCATCATAAAGTTTTCTTTCCATCCGGCAAAACTTCTGTCGGTGCCCGCAAAAACAATAACAGCGGATTTTTTATCAATTTCCACCGTGTAAGCTTCAAACTGCTGGTCCATATCTCTGTCGTTGATGCAAATGTAATTCATTACATGTAAATCCTTGAAACGTACAGATTTTGCCATTGCTTCTATAAGAAAGTGAATTCTGTCCGTAAACATGGTGCTTAAAGGCATTTCTTCATTTGCATACTTATCTCCTACAAAAGGCACCGCATCCTCAAATGTTGTAAATTCGCCTTCGCCTATGGCAGGAATAATCCCGCCCCACTTGACATACACCGCCGTGGCCAAAATCAAAGCATCCGGTTCGTTGAAATTTTCAGGCGTTAAAGCTATATCCCCACGCCATTTTACATAGTCTAATATATTTGCCATCTTTCCCCCAAAAAATGTATAAATAAAAATACTGTTAACATCATTATAATATATTTATAATGCGATGTTAACAGTATTTTAAGTAAAAACTTATAAGTAAAAATTCATAATTTTATATACTGTATGTTGCAATATATTGCGTGTTTGCATCATGGGAAATTCCCGGATCGTTGATGGAAAATACAGGGTTTTTACCGCAATCTTTTAAGCCGATTTCAAAATGGCAAAGTGCGATTCCCATGTCAATTTTTTGCATATCCCAGCCCTTTTTGTTAACATATCCCGGGCTCTGCATTTCATAAAAATGGAAGTTGTTTCCGTCTTTTACAATGCGCCAAGGCTGTTTATTTACCGCCGAAGGTGCCCATCTTACCATTTCGAAAGCATCGCTTATATCCGATACTTTCGCCGGATCGAGAGGGCTTTTTAAATCGTTTTCGAAGAAAATCTCGCCAAAGTCTTTTCTTGTATCCGCCTTAATTCCTTTACGCATCATGTTTTCGCGAAGGGAGCGCTTCTTTGCGGGATATCCGATAGGTGAAACGCATGGCAAAACCTCGTCTTCCGCAACACCCATAACCTGCTCGAAAACATCTCTGTTCATGGTGCCGCCGATCCATACCGTACCAAGTCCCAACGACTCGGCGAAAAGCACAAACTTTTCGAAGGAATATCCAAAGGCCTCCTCGCCGCCTTTTAGCTGCTTCATCTTAGCTGCAATATACGTGTTCTCGCCAACCAATACCGGGCTTTTAAGTCCGTTTTCCTTAGCATCCAAGAAACGATATTCGATATCCATATTATACGGATTATCCAATTTTTCAACGCATTCTTGTAATTTCTTTAAATCTTCTTCTTTTAATTTTTCTCCGTCAAATGTACGTACGCTTTTCCTGTGCTTAACAAGCTCTAAATTTGTCATATCAAAACTCCTTTTGTCAAATTAAATTGTACTCAATTAATATCAATTAATCATAATATATTACATGAAAAAGAAAAAATCCAGTATTATTTTCATATTTCATAAAAATTTCATAATTAAAAGAAGCGCCCGATTATCAAGCGCTTCTTAAGCCAATAAATTTTTTTAAAAATTATTCATAAGATTAACCATTTCAATTGCACCCACAGCGCAGTCATAACCTTTGTTTCCGGCTTTTGATCCCGCACGTTCGATTGCCTGTTCAATGTTTTCCGTAGTGATTACGCCAAACATAACCGGAATCTCTGTCTCCAAAGATACGTTTGCAATGCCTTTTGATACTTCGCTGCATACATAATCATAATGAGTTGTTGCTCCTCTGATTACGGCGCCCAAGCAGATTACGGCATCATATTTGCCGCTTTTTGCCATTTTCTTTGCAATAAGCGGAATCTCAAAAGCTCCCGGCACCCATGCAACCTCTATATCATCTTCTTTCACATCATGTCTTACAAGACCGTCGATTGCACCGCCCAAAAGCTTTGATGTAATAAACTCATTAAAACGAGCGCAAACGATTCCCACTTTAATTTTTTTTGATACAAGTTTTCCTTCTAATGTTTTCATTTTTTTCCCTCTCTTGCGTATCTCAGATACTCTTTCTGTAGTTTTTATTTTTACTGATAGTTAAGTATATGTCCCATTTTTGTTTGCTTTGTTTTTAAGTAAAAAATATCATGTTTTGTGGCATCCATCTGAATCGGAACACGCTCGTTTATTTCTATACCGAATTCCGAAAGCTGGTAAACTTTATCCGGATTATTTGTTAAAAGTCGCATGCTCTTCACTCCAAGTTCCCTAAGAATCTGGGCACCGATATAGTATTCTCTTTCATCTCCTCCGAATCCCAAAGCTATGTTTGCCTCCAAGGTATCCATACCTTTTTCCTGAAGTTCGTAGGCTTTAAGTTTATTGATAAGTCCGATGCCACGACCTTCCTGTCTCATATAAAGAAGTATTCCTCTTCCTTCATTTTCGATTTGGGTCATTGCAGCCGCAAACTGCTGACCGCAATCGCAGCGTAATGATCCGAATGTATCGCCCGTAAGACATTCCGAGTGAACACGACAAAGCACATTTTCACCCTCGCCTATGTCGCCCTTTACCAAGGCAACATGGTGCTCTCCGTTTAAGCGATTAACAAATCCGTATGCTTTAAAGTTTCCGTATTTTGTGGGCAAATCAACCGCAGCCTGTTCTTCCACCAATGTTTCGTGGCATTTTCTGTAATTTTGCAAATCCTTAATCGTGATAAACTTCATATCAAACTTTTTGGCCAATTCATAAAGTTCCGGTGTGCGCATCATTGTTCCGTCTTCACGCATGATTTCACAACAAAGCCCACATTCTTTAAGACCCGCAAGGCGGCACAAATCAACGGTTGCTTCCGTATGACCGTTACGCTCCAATACGCCGTTTTTCTTTGCAAGTAAAGGAAACATATGGCCCGGTCTTCTGAAATCTTCCGGCTTAACATCATCTTTTACGCATGCCATGGCCGTTATGGATCTTTCCGCTGCCGAAATCCCCGTAGATGTGGATACATGGTCGACGGAAACCGTAAAAGCCGTTTCATGATTGTCCGTATTTTTACTTACCATTTGCGGAATTCTCAAGCGTTCCACATATTCTGCCGACATTGGCATACAAATCAGACCTTTTCCATGGGTGGCCATAAGATTGATGTTTTCGGTAGTGGCAAATTCCGCCGCGCATATAAAGTCACCTTCGTTTTCGCGGTCCGGATCATCTGTTACAAGGATTATTTTTCCTTGTCTTAAATCTTCAAGTGCTTCCTCGATAGTGTTGAATTCAATCATAATAATCTCCTTTTCTTTTTACTGTATTTCTTTAAAAGCCGTTCGCCAGTAAAAATTCCTTGCTTATTTTGCTTTTATTTTCTTGCTTGTTTTGCCCCTCGGGCATCATAAGTTTTTCTACGTATTTTCCTATAATATCATTTTCTAGGTTGACATAATCCCCGGCCTTCTTTTCGCTGAGTATTGTCTGAGCAACCGTATGAGGTATTGCGGAAATCATAAAGTCACGGCCGGTCACATCCGCAACAGTAAGACTGATTCCATCTATTGTTATTGACCCCTTTTCCACGATATACCTTAATATCTTGCCTTCGGCTTCAATTCTGTAGAGTATGGCGTTATCATCTTTTTTAATGCTTTTTATCTTTCCCACACCATCAACATGTCCCGACACTATATGTCCTCCAAAGCGCCCGCCGGCAAGCATTGCTCTTTCCAAGTTAACCTTCATGCCCGCTTTTGCACTTTTAAGGGCCGAGCGATTAAGTGTTTCGTGCATAACATCCGCTCTAAAACTGTTTGCCGTAAGGTCCGTTACTGTAAGGCAAATTCCGTTTACCGCAATGCTGTCTCCAAGCTTTGTGCCTTCCAACACGAGCCTTGCCTCAATTTCCAAAATCGCGGAATTTGTGCCTTTCTTTATGGACTTAACTTTTCCGATTTCCTCGACTATTCCTGTAAACACGAATAGTCCACCTCACTTTCCAAATATATATCATCACCAAAATGGCGAATCTTTGTATTTTTCAACATAAATGCATCCGGCGGTGAAAACACTCCTTCACCCTCCACCGGTGTTTTTGCATCTTTTCCGCCAAATAACTTTGGCGCAATATATGTGCAAACTTTATTTACTATTCTTTGATTTAAGGCCGACCAATTAAGGGTTCCGCCACCTTCAAGCAAAATGCTGTCGATTCCTTCTTCCCCAAGCTTTTTCATAAGGTCTTTCAAATCAAGCCTGTTATCCTTTTTTTCAACCTTTAAAATCTTGCAGGATTTTTCTTCAAGATAGGCGATTTTTTCCTTATCATCGCTGCAGCTTGCGATTATTGTGGGTACGACGCATGCCGTTTTTACGATTTCAGACTCAAAAGGAATACGAAGATTCGAATCGCATATAATCCTTGTGGGATTAACGCCGCCTTTTATTCTGCATGTCAATGCCGGGTCGTCCGTTATAACCGTTTGAACACCAAGCATTATCCCGGAAAGCTTATTTCTTAGGTTTTGTACATGGGCCCTGGATTCTTCACCGGATACCCAACGTGCTCTGCCGCTTGAGGTTGCGATTTTTCCATCCATGGTCATTGCGTATTTCATAACGACGAAAGGTGTTTTTGTGCGTATATAGTGGAAAAACACTTCGTTTATTTCATCGCATTCTTCTTTTAAAAATCCGTTTATTACCTCTATGCCGTTTTCTTCAAGCTTTTGGATTCCTTTTCCCGACACCAAAGGATTCGGATCGCTTGATCCTACAACCACTCTTGAAATCTTCGCGTCTATTATTGCATCCACGCAAGGCGGCTGTTTGCCATGATGGCAACACGGCTCCAAAGTCACATATATGGTTGAGCCTTCCAAATCCTCCTTGGCAGATTCTATGGCATTTCTTTCAGCATGCTTTTCGCCGTATTTTGCGTGATATCCTTCCGCAATAACTCTGTCGTCTTTAACTATAACGGCTCCAACCATGGGATTTGGATTAACATGTCCTTCTCCCAACCTTGCAATTTCAATTGCCCTTCTCATATAATTTTCATTTAACATAACTATCCCCTCCAAAGATCGTTAATAAAAAGCCCCAAGCTAATTGCTCAGGGCCTCAATTCCTAACATACTTAAATCAAAAAAGCTCCGGAATGTAACACAATCCAGAGCAATAACCATCAAAATAAGTTTCACGATCTTCTTTCATCCAGACTTTACTGTCGGCTTCGGAATCACACCGAATCATGCCTTACGGCTCGTGGGCTATACCACCGGTAGGGACTTGCACCCTGCCCTGAAGATATTTATTTGTTGTGACAAGTATAGAATGATGTACAATTCTTGTCAATATTTTTTTCATAAAAGTTTCCTAAAAAAATCAATAAGCCTGTCAAATTTCATAGTAAAAAGTTTAATTTTCAATTATAATGGTATTCAAAAGAATTTTTAAGCAAATGAGGTTATAAATGATTAAATATAAAAAAATGGCCGCAGATCGCTATAAAGAGTGCGGCTTATTACTTGCAAGAGCCTTTGCGGACTATGACTATTTTAAAATCTATTTTCCGGATGACAAAAAAAGGGCACTGTACCTGCAATGTGCAATGACTCTGACATTAAAGCTGCACAGAGATAATGCTGTAATTCTGACAGCCGAAGATGACAATAATCTATGCGCTGTTTGCATATTATTTCCGCCTAATGTACACAGAAAGCCGGCTCTTGACTATCTGCTGAACGGTTTTTTGAAGATGTATTTTTATGCCGGTTTTAAAAGCGTAAGCTCTTGGCTTTCAATGGATTCATCCGCCTCAAAGCCTTGTCATTCCCTTTCCCGGACCTCCTGGTATGTAAACACTTTAGGAGTAGCCCCCGAAAAACAGGGGTGCGGTATTGGCAGCCGTTTTATAAATGACTGCATTATTCCTTTTATTAAAGAAAATGGTGGCAACAAGCTCTGTCTTTTCACCAATTCCGAAGAAAACCGCTTGTTTTATCAACAGAACGGTTTTAGTCAATTTAAAGAAGAGGAATACCATTATAAAGGAAAATCTCTGGGAAGCTGGAGTTATATTAAAGAAATATAAAGGATAATCAGAAAATGAAAAGCAAAAAATTTATGTATCTTACCGAGTTTTTTGCGGGCATGGGTATCATGGCCGTGGAGCTCGGCGCTAGCAGGCTCTTGGCGCCTTATTTTTCCTCATCACAAATTGTATGGACCATTATAATCGCCGTTATTATGATAGCCATGGCTTTGGGTAATGTAATAGGCGGACGAAGCGCAGATAAAAACCCCGACCCCGCAAAGCTTTACAAAAGATTGCTTATTGCCGGAGTGTGGATTGCGGCAATTCCGGTTTTGGGAAAATATGTTGTAATAGCAATCTCGGGACTCTTGGTTATTACAGTCAGCCACAACCTGCTTATTATCGCAGCTCTTTTAAGCTGCCTCATTATATTTGTTTATCCATGTTTCTTACTGGGAACCGTTACACCTTCTCTCGTTAAATACACGGTGGAGAAGCTCGATAACAACGGAAGCATTGTGGGAAAACTGGGTGCGGCAAATACCATCGGCAGCATTATCGGTACCTTCCTTCCCACATTTATCACAATACCCGCGGTGGGAACAAGTATAACATTTCTTATTTTTTCAGGAATGTTAATTGTTTTGGCTCTTATATATTTCATTTTTGTAAAGAAAAACATAGTAGGCTGCGTTATAGCCGCCATACTTTACATTATCTGCATAATCCTCGGCAACAAGGACAGCTTTGCCTTTTGGGAGAAAAGCTTAGCCTACGAAGGCGAATCAATCTACAACTATTTGCAAGTTAAAGATGATGATTACAGCACAATTTTATCCACAAACGTTCTTTTCGGTGTCCAATCCATCACCATAAAGGATGGAAGTTTGACCGGAATGTATTATGACTACGCTATGGCTGCACCGGTTCTTGCAAATCAACTTGATAAAAACTCTGACAGTAAAGATTACAATGATATGGATGTTCTTGTTTTGGGCATGGGAACAGGTACTTTTGCAAGGCAATGCAAAAACTATCTTGGTGATATGAATATCGAAGGCGTCGAAATCGACAACAAAATCACGGATCTTGCCCACGAATATTTCCGACTTAGCAAGGATATTCCCGTAACTACCTATGATGGCAGAGCTTTTTTAAATGTAAACGATAAAAAATACGATGTTATTATGGTTGATGCTTACCAAGATATCACCATTCCTTTCCAAATGTCTTCATCCGAATTTTTCAATCTTGTAAAAAGTCACCTGAAAGATAACGGAGTTATGGTTGTTAACATCAATATGCGTATAGGCGGAGCCGGAAGCATTAACGAATATCTCTCCGACACCATTGCCTCCGTATTTGACAACGTGTACAGCTATGACTGTCAAGGCAGCACCAACAAAGAAATTTTCGCATCGGACAAGGACATAAGTTCCGTTGTTCTTAAAGACGGAATAGATAATGTTAAAAACAAAAAGCTTGCAAATCTGCTGACAAAGCTTGCAAACAATTATGATTACTATGAAGGCGGCAACCACATATTTACGGATGATAAAGCTCCCGTTGAACTTTTGGGCATGGAAGCTGTTGATGAAATAATCAAAGAAGAAATCGGTTATTACAAGGACATCATTGATAAAGAGGGTATCGGCGGATTGTTGAAATAATGCTTTTACAATTAAAAAAGCTTGCGAAATTCACTTAAGATTATTTCGCAAGCTTTTATTTTTTTAATTATTATTTATTTACCTGAGCTCTTACCGCGCTGATTGCGATATTTCCAACAAGTTCGCTTACAGGAGCGCTTCTTGAGCAGTCGCAAACTATCTTCTTAAATCCCTGAAGTATAGGACCGTATGCATCTGCCTTACCGAAAAGCTGTAAAAGTTTAACACCGATGTTACCAACGTTTAAGTCTGGCCAAATAAGGATATTTGCCTTACCCGCAACATCACTTTCACGATTAACTTTTTTCTGAGCAATCTTAGGAACGATTGCCGCATCAAGCTGGAATTCACCGTCGATTTTGTATTCAGGTCTCATTTTGTGAGCAATTTCGATTGCGTTTCTTACTTTATCAACAAGGTCGCTTTCCGCACTTCCGCATGTTGAATATGAAAGCATTGCGCATCTTGGCTCCCAACCGAGTAAATCTTTTGCAGTATCGCAAGCTGAAACGGCAATACTTGCAAGGTCTTCCGAATCAGGATTTACGCAAACGGCACTATCGCCGATAATAAGCATATTTCCTTCGCTTCCTTCATAGCCCGGGATTTCGGAAATACCAACAGATGAAACAGTTGAAACTCCTTCTTTAAGACCGATAACCATCTGACCTGCCCAAAGCACGTCACCCGTTGAGTGGCTTAAGCCCGCAAACATAACATCGGCTTCTCCCACTGCCTGTAAGAAAAGTGCTACATACATCGGATCTTTTGCTTTACGTTTTACGGCTTTTGCGCTCATTTCAGGATTGATTTTGGAATATCTCTCTCCAAGGTCTTCGATTAAAGCCTCATCTCCCGCATCTTTAATTAAAAATCCGTCAAGGCTTATTCCGTACTCTTTGGAATATTTTTCGATATCTTCCATTTTGCCTACCATCATTGGTTTGCAAATGCCTTCGTCAAGGCACTGTTTTGCGGCCTGCCAGATTTTTTCTTCTTCAACTTCCGGAAAAGCCACTATCTGAACATCTTTTTTTGCTTTTGCATAGATTTCTTCCATTATGTTACTCATGTTCTAATTCTCCTTTATATTTTTTTAATTATCCGTCCTATAAAATAGGCGGAAGAATAATTCTCCCGCCCAAAAATTTGCCAATTATTCAGCCAATGCCGGAGACTAGCACTCAACAAGGTTCATGATGAAGTCAGCTGCTTCTCCGATTGTTTTTTTACGTTTGAATTCCATGTAAGGAATTTCAACGTCGCATCCATCTTCAAGAACGTTAATCATCTGTGAATAGTTAGATGATTTTAAGTTTAAGTCAGCAAATGCTGTTGCTTCTGTATAATCTCCGTCACCTGCGTATGCTTTAACTCTTTCGATGATTGCTGCTACGATTTCTTCTCTTGTTTCCATTACTGTACCTCCTGATTTTTGGCTTTCAGCCTTATTTTTATCTTAAATTATATTCAACACCTATGTGTTATCTGATGTAATTCATTATATTAAAAGCCTTTATTCATTTCATTAAAGCAGGTCACTATATTTTTAAAAAAATCTTTTTACTTTTTGTGTTGTAACACAATGGATTTTAAATATGTCTCTTATTTTCCAATAACCTTTTCTCCTCTAATCTTGTAGTTTATCAGTAAATATGATAGACTTAAATCAATCTGATTGGAGATGGATATTTAGTAATATCACACTATAAACCGTATATTTTTATCAAAATCATATTGCATAAATTCAATATTTTAATATGCACGGTTTCAATCAGACAAAAAAAGAGGTTTTATATGACACATTTAACGGTACAGTACCCTTCGATTTGTATGGGTACAAATATGAATTTTCACGTTCTTTTACCGAAAGTTCGTCCGGGGGTATTCGAAAACGAATATGTTCCCCCAAGCAAGGATTTTCCCGTGTTATACCTATTGCACGGCGCCTTCGACGACGGATTTACTTGGATAAAAAGAACCAACATTTGCGAACTTGTAGACACTTACGGAATAGCCGTTGTGTTGCCGGATGCGGGCAATTCATTTTATATAAACGCAGAACACGGCTACCCGTTTTTCAGCTATCTTACGGAAGAGCTTTACGAATACGTTCAAGAGATTTTCCCGGTTACAAAAGACCCGAAGAAAACCTTTATAGGCGGTTGCTCCATGGGCGGTTACGGTTCATTAAACGCAGTCCTTAAAACAACAAACAAATATTCCAAAGCCGTATTATTCAGCAGCGCGGTAAGCCTTAGAGCTTCGGCTATTTTTGTAAACGGTTTTAACGGTCATATGCCAACGGAATTATGCGACAGAAAAGCCGTTAAGACTTCCGATTTCAATCCATTGTATGTATTGGAGCAAGAATCATTTATATGCGATCCAAAGGACATATCCCTTTACTTGGCTTGCGGCGATAAGGATTTCACCAGATCCGATAACGAAAAATTAGTTTCTCTTTTAAGAGAAAAGGGCTTTGATCTTGTGGATTTATTGGATGAAGGCGATCATCTTTGGGGATACTGGGATGCACATTTGGAAGATGCACTCAAATGGCTGTTAGATAAATAATTGTAACAATCGACAAGGTTTTAATTAAGATATGATTTTCGGAATCGGAACGGATACTTTTGATATTAAGAGATTTTTAAATATGGCTAATGACAAAGTCGGCTTTGAATCTTTCCTAAAACACAGTTATACGGAAAAAGAAAAGAGCCTTTCTTTTACGGATTTCAAAAAAGGCTTGTTATATAAGAATGCCGACTTTGAAGATATTATCTTGCAATCTCTTCCCGATGTTGACGATAGAATGCTTAGTCTTGCTTGCTTGTTTTGTGCAAAAGAGGCGGTTTTTAAATCTTTAAATCTATCGTCAAACACACTCTTTCATTGGAAAGATATTGAAATATTGCCAAATGACATTGCATGCTACACAATCAATTTATCGGGGCTTTTAAAAGATCATGCCGAAAAATGCAAAATCAAATCCATCAAAGTTGATATTTCAATAGACGATAATACCATATTATCGGGGGCGGTTACGGAAATTTAATTGCATAAGCAATTTTATAAATAATAAAAAGGTATAACCTTATATATAGGAGGAGAAGAATATGGAAACAAGACCTTATGTTTCATGGGAATTAATGAATTCTTTTTTAATTGACGCATTTAAAGGCTATGGGGTGCCGGAAGAAGATGCTAAGATTTGCGCCGACGTTTTGCTTGAAAGCGACAGACGAGGCATAGAAAGTCACGGATGCAATAGATTCAAACCTATTTACATCGACAGAATCGTTGCCGGCATTCAAAATCCGGTTACAAAAATCGACGTATTAAAAGAAACCCCAACAACCGCTGTTTTGGATGCTAATGACGGCATGGGCATGGTTGCTTCATACAAAGCCATGAATATGGCAATTAAAAAAGCAGGACGAAACGGAATGGCAATGGTTACCGTAAGGAACTCAACACATTACGGAATAGCCGGTTATTGGGTTACAATGGCAACGAAAGCCGGAATGATTGGTATGACGGGCACCAACGCGAGACCTTCCATCGCTCCGACATTCGGCGTTGAAAATATGTTGGGAACCAACCCTCTTACGGTAGGATTCCCGACAGATGAAGATTTCCCGTTTGTTATCGACTGCGCAACATCCATTACACAGCGTGGTAAAATCGAATACTACGCTCGTTCCGGCAAAGATACTCCGGCCGGCATGGTTATCGGCAGAGACGGCAGCGCAATGACAGACAGCAATCAAATACTCAAAGATTTAACAAGCGGAAATGCCGCTCTCGCACCTCTCGGAGGAATAGGCGAAGAGCTTGCCGGTTACAAAGGATACGGCTATGCTACAGTTGTTGAAGTGCTTTCGGCCGCATTATCGGCAGGTCATTTCCTTAAATACCTTACAGGTAAGGATGAAGCAGGCAATCAAAGACCTTACGGCCTCGGTCATTTCTTCATTGTTATCGACCCTGAAGCTTTTATGGGAACAAAAAGTTTTAAGAAAACCTGCGGTGATATTTTACGCGAACTTCGTGCTTCCGAAAAAGCACCGGGACAGGAACGCATTTATACCGCCGGCGAAAAAGAATATCTCGTTTGGCTGGATCGCAAAGAAAAAGGCGTCCCTGTGGGAGAAGCGGTACAAAAAGAGATTATCGCCGTAAGAGATGCATTGAATTTGGATTACAAATTCCCATTTGAATAAAAACAAAAAGGGCAGTTTAAACTGCCCTTTTATATTTCTCACCGATAGTAAACGGTAGTATTTTCTTTAACAATAAATTTACAATTAAGCTAAGCGCTATGCTGATTGCAACCGCAAGCAAGCTTATCAATATTTCCGTCACAATCTTACTGCTCATAAGCAAATCCGATATACGCCCCATCTTCGTTTGGAAAAGCACAATGATCAACTTATGAAATATAAGTATTCCCATTGTATTTCTTCCGATATACTCAAGCCATGCGCAAGACTTGACTTTCACGGATATGGCAAATATCGCCAATGCCATTGTAATCCCCGATAGGATGCAAAGCAGCAAATTCCCGTAAACATAATCAATGCACATAACAAGGGAGTTTGCAAGAATCGATGCGGCTCCGAAGGCAAACATGGATACAATAAACAATGGATTTGCAAAAATCTTTTTATCAGCATAATCAATACTTTTAAGTATCCAACCGAAATAAAAGAATATTCCCATTACCAATGCCGTGTTTATTCCCCAAGGAAGCTGTATTTTAAGGCAATATGCCGAAAGAAAAGCAACAGCGATTATAGGAATAAACAGAATGTATTTCGTTGCCCCATTTCTTTTAAATAATCCAATAAGCTTAATTACAAAATAATATATTATTTCCATGCTAAATAGCGCCGGCAAAAACCACAAAGAGCTATTTTGTTTTAATGCTTCCATATTGCCGTTTCCGTATAGGACATTCAAAAGCATTTCCTTAAGATTAAAGGATGATGACACACCCACGCTTTCTCCCACGCCGGAGCCGAAAGCAAAATAAGGAATAAGGAACAAAAATGCCCATATAAAATACGGCAGCATAATTCTTAAAAGCTTTTTCTTTAAAAATGCCCAAAAGCTTAAGTTGTCAACTTTAAAGCTATATCCCGATATAACGAAAAACAAAGCAACATGAAAGCCATAAAGCATTTTAAATATATAATAACAATGTTCGCTGTGGACAAGAGTGTGCCCCACAACGATAAATATAATCGCCAGAGCTCTTGCTATGTCCAGATATCTTTCTCTCTTCAAATTTCTCCCTCGCATTTAAGCATTCTTTCAGTCATGTATTATATCATAATTGCATATAACAATGCCATATTATATAATAGAAACTGTGGTAAATGCCCATTATTAAAAGCTTTAATGTATAAAACGGAGGGGAATATGTTCAAAATAATCAAAAGTTCCATATACGACAAATTTCACTGCCTAATGTCCGCGTGTCCGGCCAACTGTTGCGATGAGCCTTGGAACATAATCATTGACGATGCGGCCTACAACAGGCTTTATCAAATGGGCGTGGAAGATATAGATTCAAAGATTACAAAAGAAACTCCCCACTTACTTATAAAAAAGAACGGCAAATGCCCTTTCATAACAGATGAAGGTTTATGCAGAATTCACGCCAATTACGGCGAGGACTATATTTCCGAAACCTGCAGATCTTATCCGAGATTTGCATCGGAATATAATGACATATACACTCAAACTTTGGGTTTATCCTGTCCCGAGTTTTCAAGACTTTTCCTTGAATTAAATTACAAGATTTAAATCAAAT
>JAEEGH010002996.1_pt1 | contig 44928 bp, 27 predicted proteins | sample 9134181 | NCBI WGS metagenome assembly JAEEGH01 (sample SAMN16246544, study PRJNA631951) | gut metagenome | biome: gut microbiome; feature: rumen; material: DP-attached | host: Bos | place: Iran: Karaj | collected 2018-10
ATGAAGGGATGACACTCTCTTCCGTAGGCGTATTTGAGCCCCAGATTCCAGCTTTCATCGTCTGTCGGCGGAAGGAGGACGACTTTGCAGCCGCTTGCTTTGAGCGCGCCGCTTATGGCAAGGGCGTGATCCATGAAACTCGGAATGTAGTAGGTGTATTCGCGGAGCGGGATCTTCGGTTTTCCCGGGTCGATCCCGTCGATTACGGATCTTTCTTTGTCTGAGATCCTGAAATTGCGCGAGAAGGCTTCAAGTCTTGTCACAAGCCCTGCTTCGGCGCGGTGGTCGTCAAATTCGAGGACAAGATGCGGCGTGTCTGAAAGTTCGTATTCAAGATACTGGTCGATGAATGCATCGGGGCCGCAGCCGAAATTCGTGACGATGACTCCGCCTAAATTTTTGTGCCTTTTCAGGACTCTCGCGGCTTTCACGAGTTTTCTGCCGTAACCCCAGCGGACGCGGTCCCAGATGTGCGGAAGTTCTTCTGATTCAAGGGGAAGAAAGTCGGCAGGGATCGTTGAAATGCCCAGATCGGTGAGCCTTTCGGCGATATTCAGGCTGATGTGGCGGTCTCCGGTGTTGTAAGGACGCCCCAGAAGGACGACTCCGCGGCCGTTTTCACGCTCGATCCTTTCAATGATCTCCTTTCCTTTTGCAATGCATCTGTTCGCGAATTCCCGCTGTGCCGCACGCGCTTTGACAAAGGCGCAGTCGATCTCTTCAAAAGTGAGATGAAGAGTTTTTGCGGTCTCTTCGATCCAGAAATTTTCCTCTCCTTCGACAGGGTATTTCAAAGTCAGTATTTCGGCATCGCTGCTCAGGTTTTCCTTGATGACATAAGGTGCGGCCTGAGTGTAGGGGCAGGCATACTGCAGATGCTTTCCTTTCGGCGGCGCGAAAAACTGCATGTGCGGGATGAAGATGCGCTTACAGCCTTTGTCCAAAAGGGTCTTGACGTGTCCGAAAAGAACTTTCATCGGATAGCAGAACTCCGCCGGAACGTGGATCAGACCGGCTTGAACGATCTCAGAATTCGTTTCTGGAGAAAGGACAAGCTCGTAGTTGAGCTCGCCGAAAAATGCTGCCCAAAATGGGAGGAACTCTTTCAGATTGAGGGCGAACGGCATCGCTATCACCCCTTTGCAGTCAGGGGTATGCGGGTTGTCATCGTATTCTCTGAGGTATGACAGAAGAAGCTCGTCGCGGATCACGAAACCGTCAACAGCTCTGGCCTCTTTCTGCTCTGTTTCCGGTGCGAAATGCTTTTCCAGCGCAGAGATCGCGGCTCCGATGGCACCGGAGATCTCAGGATACGGGTGGATATTCACCGGTTTTTCCAAAAGTTTCGCAAAGACTGCCGCAACAGCTTTGTTTTTTGCGACTCCTCCCTGGAAAACTATATTTTCTCCGAATTTTGAGGAACCCGCCACTTTTTCTATGTAGTTCTCGCATGTCGCATAGGCAAGTCCGGCACACAGATCTTCTGTCTTTGCACCGCGCTGAAGGTGGTGGACAAGGTCGGAATCCATGAATACCGTGCATCTGCTGCCAAGTCTCACAGGGTGTCCGGAAGAAAATGCAAGGTCGGCAAAATCCTCTCTTATGCTGATCTTAAGGCGGTTCGACTGCTCTTCCAGAAACGAACCGGTTCCTGCCGCGCATGCCCTGTTCATCTTGAAGTGGGCGATCTTTCCGTTCTCCATCTTTATGAATTTTGAATCCTGGCCGCCGATCTCGATAATCGTATCGCATTCAGGGAAAAAGTATCCGCATGAAATGGACTGGGCCGAGATTTCGTCTATCGTCAGATCTGTTTTCAGGTGCTTAGCAGCCAGAACTCTTCCCGAGCCTGTTGCTGCAACAGCCGCGAAAGGTGCATGGGAAGGAGCTTTTGCGTTGATTTCAGCGACAACTTTTTCAACTGCCTCAATCGGTTTTCCTGCTGTCGGAAGATATGCGGATGCGATGACGTTTCTGTTTTTATCGATGAGAGCCCCTTTCGTGCTGACTGATCCTACGTCTATCCCCAAAAAAAGTGCCGATGGATCTTTCGGTCTTTCTTCTTTTTGGACTTCTGAAACATTTTCGAATTTTATCGGGCTTAAATCGCTTTCTTCAATAAAATCAGAACTTTGCTTAAAATTTTCGGCGATCTCGGAAATAGTGGTCCTTTTTCCGTTTTTGCTTTCCAAAGCTGAAAGTGCCGCTCCTGTCGCACCCATGACACCGAAATTTTCAGGAATCATGAGTTCGCTTTCATTCAGATCCAGGATCTCTCTGAAAGCGCGCGCCACCCCTTTGTTTGCGGCGACTCCGCCCTGGAAAAGTATCGGCGGCTGCGGTATTTTGCCGCGGCACAAGGCTGAAAGATAGTTTCTTGCAAGCGAAAAGCAGAGTCCTGCCGCTATCTCATCTTTCGGAACGCCTTTCTGCTGCAAATGTATCATGTCGGATTTGGCGAAAACGGAGCATCTCCCCGCAACGCTCGGCACATTTTTTGCCGAAAACGCGATCGTTCCCAACTCTTCAGTTGTGAGTCCCAGCCTTTGCGCCTGCTGGTCGAGAAAAGCGCCTGTTCCAGCCGCGCAGAGCTCGTTGAAAGCGTGGTCTTTGAGATAGTGCCTGCCGTTTTTGTCAGTTCCTATCGTTATGAATTTTGAATCCTGACCGCCTATCTCGATTATGTGTTTTACATCGGGATAAAGCGTCCATGCGGCTGTTGCGTGGGCGACGATTTCGTTTGTCGTATCAAAACCGAACTGATTCGCGATGAGCTCCTTGCCGGAACCAGTCACACAAACTCCTGAAAACTCAATGTTTTCACATGTTTGCGCCATTTCGGCAAAAAGTTCTGCTGCCGCGTTCAGAGGCCTGCCGTTCGTCCGACGGTAACTTTTATAAATTATATTTTTCTCATCATTCAGAATAACGCAGTCAAGGCTCACAGAGCCTAAATCAAGTCCGAGATAGTGTTTCATGTTTCACCTGAGAAATATGTTTATGAATTTCATGCCAGCCTTTGTCTCGCGGAGTATCGCGCCGAGATAGTTCTTTATTCCGAGCGGAAGAGTTTTTCCGTGGAAGATATTTCGGTGTATTTTCCGCGGATGTTTCACGTGAAACCCTGTGCCGCATCTTTCGATCAGACCGAACTCTCCGCGTATTTTGAACATATTTTGCGGGAAAAAAGTTTTTTCGAGCATCGTCCATATCATGAAAAGCTGCATGTCGAGAATTCTGTCGAAATCGAATCCGGCCGCGATTTTTCTTAGTTCGTCAATATCTGCGCGGCTGAGAAGTATGTAGAATTCAAGAAGGCGGCGGACCGAAAAATTGAGCAGGCTCGATGCGGTGTAGTCGTGCATCAGCATGATAACAAGGGCATATTCGATTTTCGGGACCAGCATTTTTCTGCCGGAAGCATCGGTCGTTTCCGCGGTGTTTTCAAAAATTTCATCTATAAGGCCGTAAACCGGCATCGTCGTTATCCGCGAGTGGAGTTCGGTGAGAGTTTTGCCGGAGATCACGCAAAAGGCTTCGTGGCTGTGTTCCAGAAACGAATGTCTGCCGTGGGATGGCGGAAATTCGGTGTGCTTTGCAAGAAAATTTTTCAGTTTTCTGTATTCTTCCGGAGCAAAAAGGAGGTCTATGTCTGACATAGGCCTCAAGCCGAGATGATCTGCAAAAATCGTGTTGAAGACGAACATCCCTTTGACCGGGATGAAACGCGTTATCCCTTCGGCGTTCAGAGCGTCGCAGATCTTGCGGAGATCCCTGCATTTGAGCAGGTTGGATGCGGCGTTAGCATTATATTTTTTTGTGAAAGCATCGTTCTTTCCGAGAATAAAGTCGACCGCCTGAACGAACTGATCTTTTGAGAAGTCTGAGAACTCTTTCCTAAAAACTATTTCGGGGAAAATGTCATTTTTCATCGCTTTTCTTGAGTTTTTTAAGCGCGTTGACAAAACCGCTGTTTCTTGCTGCCGATCTTTTGAGAGTGTATTCCAGAACGCTTTCCTGCGCAGTTATCGCCACCCTTTCTTTAGCCCTCGTTATCGCGGTGTAGAGCAGTTCTTTCGTCAGCATCGGCATATTGTTTTCCGGCATGACTACAAGAACTGAGTCGTATTCGCTCCCCTGGCTTTTGTGGATCGTCATCGCGTAGACCGTTTCGAGCGGCGGCAGGACTGATACAGGGAAGGATTTTACGCCGCTGTCTGTCTTGAAATATGCTCTGTTTCCCAGAATAACGCCGCAGTCACCGTTCATCAGATTGTTCGAATAATCGTTTTTTGTGATCATTATCGGACGGCCGTTGTAAAAATCGTCTGAACCGTTTCTGCCGAGAGCCCTTTCTATAGCCTCGTTGAGTTTCGCGACTCCGAAAGAGTCCTCTTTCGACGGGCACAATATTTTGAAATTGTTGAGTTTGTCTAAAATTTCCGCAGGTTTGAGGGTCTTGTCGGAAAGGAATCCGTAATTTTCCGCAGCCTTGCCGACGATCTCCGCTGTGGTTTTTGACATGAAATCAAGATCAGGCTCTTCAGTGCATATCCTGATGATTTCCTTGGCATCTTTCTGCCCGTTGACCGCATCAGCCAGTCTCCCGATAGAGGGATGTTCCTCGAACCGGTGGCTTTTTGTAAGTTTCGCCTCGATCTGACGCTCGAAAAGCCCCGCTTCTGCCGCGTTGCATATATCGCAGAGGACGTTGCCGGCATCGACGCTTGCAAGCTGGTCCTTGTCTCCGAGAAGAACAAGTGAAGTGTTATCGGAAATAGCGTCAAGAAGGCTCGAAAACATTGTGATGTCCACCATGCTCGCTTCATCGATTATGATAAGATCGGCGTATATCGGATCTTCCCTGTTTTTCTCCGGTCTGCCGAACATCCAGTTCAGAAGCTTGTGAATGGTCTTTCCTTCAAGAGAATTCATTTTTTCAAATATCTCCGGGGCTTCCGCCAGACCTTGTCCTTCCATTCTTTTTATAGCTTCTCTGAGTGCTTCGGTCATTCGCGCAGCCGCTTTGCCGGTAGGTGCGGCGAGAACGATCCTTTCTTCGGGGAAGACGCTGAGGATCCCTGCGATTATCTTTGCGACAGTCGTTGTCTTTCCAGTCCCGGGACCGCCCGTGATGACGGAGAATCTGTTTTCAATGACTTTATCGGCAGCATTTTTCTGCTCGATGCTCTGCGGATCTTTAAAAAGTTTGATGAAAGCGTTTTTTATCGGCAGAGCTCTTTCCAGGTATTTTCCGGGCAGCCTGGACAATTTCAGCACTTTTTCGGCAAGGGATGTCTCATAAAGCCAGTATTTATAGAAATATATCCTCTCTCCCTCCAGGACGACCGGTCTTTGTTCCTTTTCAGGGTCTGAAGTGCAGCACGAACTTTTTGAAAGGATGCTTCCGATCTTTTCCCAATTCGGAAAACCGATGCCTGAAAGAGCCTCTCCGTTTGTTTCGATAAAGGTTTTGATGTCATCTTTCGTAAGACAGATGCTGCCGGACGAGATCCATTCGTAAAGAAGCGCCGAAACTGCGGCAAGAGTCGTTTTTTCCTCTCCTGAAAGATTCTTTTCAAGCCCGCAGAGAAACTCGGCGATATTTATCGCCAGTGAAGAAACGAGTTTTTTTTCTGCCATTTCATGCAGCAGTTCGATCTTATTACCGAATATCATATTTTCACCTTCAAAAGTTCCTGGATCTTTCTCAGTTCGGATCCGTCAGGTCTCTCTGAATAAATACCCGTTGCATTCTCTCCCTTTTTGACCCCGCGCAGAAAAACATACCTTATCCCGCCGAAATCCTTTTCGTATGAATAACTGCTGTCGACTTTGTGCATATAGCTGTCAAAAGCCGTAAGATAGAGCATATACTGCAGGTAATAGTTGTGTTTTTTCATCTCTTCCTTGATGCCTTTTTCATCGTAATCTGAGAAACTGCCTCCTAAATTGTTCGATTTCCAGTCGATGATGTAGTATTTGCCGTCGATTTTCGCGACAAGATCTATGAAACCGTGGAGAAAACCCTGCTCGATACTGCCTTCTCCGAGATCGTAGGTGTGATAGTTTTCTTTGATCATTTCGGAAAGCTGCTGTGTTTCAAAATCACCTGTTTTTATGAAAAACTCCATTTCGGTGATCTTTCCGTCTTCAGGGATGTCCCGCAGCGTCCTGTTGTTCGGGAATATCGGTGCGGAAAAGACATTCTGCAGGCACGTTTCAACATCTTTCACCATGTTTCTTAGATCGTTTTCCTTAAAATTCATCTTCCTTTTCAGTATCGATTCTACCAGCTCTGTGTTGTCTTCTTTCCTGAAATCTGCCTTTTCAAAGATGGAGTGGAGAACGTTTCCAGCCTCTGCTCCGCGCGGAAATTCAGCCAGCGGGAGATCAGGATCCTTTGTTTCCTCTTTGGAGATCCCGCCGTCATCATGCGTGTTTGAATTTATGCTGCTGAAGCTCGAGATCGCCCACTCCGGCTTTATCCTGCGCCCGGATTCCGCCTGCGGGAGAAGTTCTGTTTCAGATCCGGAGTCTTCCTTATTTTTAAATTCAAGGATCTCACATTCAGAGTCTTTAAGCCTGCAGGTGTCGATCGATCCCTTTTCTTCCCGTTCAAAAAGGGAGGTCGGCTCCAGATAGCCCTTTGTTTTCTGAGTATAGCACACTGTGAGGTATCTCGCCCTTGTGAGAGCGACATATATCCTGCGGTTCTCTTCAAGATTTTCATCGAACGGAGGCTCTCCGGGAACACGGCTCTCGATATTCTTTGACGACATGAAGATCATTTCCCGCTCGTAACCTTTTTCTGTCTTTATATGCCGCGTAAACCAGTCGCTTCCTCTAGGCTGCTTGATTATCATCGGGAAAAAAACGATGTTGAATTCAAGCCCTTTGCTTTTGTGGAGCGTCATTATCCTTACGCATTCCTTTTTTTCATTTTCGGCGCGGATATTCTCCTCTTCAGTGCCTTTTTTTGAATTCATTTTTTCATCGAACCACTTTTGCGTCCAAAGCGGAGACGATCCTTCATCGAATTCGTGTTTATGGATCAGTTCCGAGAGCTGGCGCAGGATCCCGATAGTTTTTTTGCCTTTCTTTGCGATGTTGGCAAGGATCTCCTTTTCTCCGATAAATTTTGAAAAAGCGTAATAAAATCCTTTGTTTTCCCAGTCAGCGAAACATTCCCTGAATTTTTCGTGCAGAACCGGCAAAGAGCCGCTTTCATCCGCGATCTCCTCAACGCTTTTGTTATAGAAAAAGGTGAGCAGGAGCGTTCTGAATGCAGACTCACTGTCCGATGATGCCGCGTGGATGAGTTTCTGCACAGCTTCGGCTTCTTCTGACAAGAATATATAAAGCTGCTGCTGCGGTTCGACTTCTACGGCCGCGGGGATGCCGGCTTGAGTCAGTTCTTTGCACACTTCCAGCGCGAAATCGTTCCTGGCGACAAGGACGGCGATGTCCGAAAACCTGACAGGCCTTTCCGAAATTTTATCTTTACTGCCGTCCTTTTCCCTGATCTTAAAAGCAGAGTCCTCTTTTACCAGTTCCGATATCATCTGCGATATATTGCCGACCATTATTTCTTTGACATCGTCCTGGTTTTTCACATTTTTGCCTTTGTAAGCATCCGGTATCTCGCGCACGAGCAGCCCGTGAAAAACGGAGCCGTTATTGAGCAGCGCATACTCTCCGGTCTTTTTAGCGGCTGTGACAGGTTCGTATTTTATGAGCGAATCGTCGCCGAAGATGTTTTTCCGGCTGAAGACATCGTTTGCCGCTTCTACAGCCGCGGAGGAGGAACGGAAATTCGTTCCCATGACATATTTTTTGATGTCAGGAGCGTTCGCGGTCTCAAGATATGTGAAAATATCGGCTTTTCTGAAAGCGTATATCGACTGTTTCGGGTCTCCGATGAAAAAAACTGTGTGCTTTCCGTTCATGAAAAGTTCTTTGAAGATGGAATACTGCATCGGGTCCGTATCCTGAAATTCATCAATAAGAACAAGAGAATAGCGTTCTTCCATGCTTTTCCGGAGGCGGTCGCTCTCCTTTTTCAGAACTTCGTAAAGTATCAGCAGGATATCGTCGTAGCCCATGAGATTCTTCCTGTTGCGGTTCTTTTGTGCGAGCTCCGGTGCCTTTAGAAGCAGATCCTTATAAATTTCAGTCAGTTTGTCCGAGACTTCCTTTGTTCCGACAGGAATCTTCAAGTTTGTGTTTCCGGTCCCGATCCCGGCTTTTGAGATGAAATTATGCAGACTTTCGCGCGATATATTTTGCTTGAAGTCTTTGTCGCCGAGCAGCCCGGGGCCCTCTGTTTCAAACAGTACGCTGTTTGAGATGTTCTCTCTGAAAAAAGTCGTTGCGGCATCCTTTGCGGTGTCGGTATCCTCTGAAAGTTTCAGGTCAAAGTCGGTCCCGAGTTCGAAAGCGTGCTCCCTGATGAGTTTCTGACAGAAGCCGTGGATCGTGGATATCGAAGCGGCATCGAAGTCGTTTATCGCTGCTCTCAGCTTTTTGACAGCCTTTTCCTTGTCGTGGATGCTGCGGCAGACTTTCCTTATCGTTTCATCGGTCTCCTTATGGCTGCCGTTCGGTTCAAAGAAGGCGAGCGCTCCTTCGAGAAAGGCGAGGATCCTTTCCTTGAGTTCTGCGGTGGCATAGTTCGTGAAAGTCACGGCGAGCACGGAATCTATCTTGTTTTCAGTCTCAAGTATCCAGCGCAGCACCATTATCGCGATAGAGTAGGTCTTGCCTGTCCCTGCGGCGGCTTCGATAAGTTTTGTCCCTTCAAGTTTTACTTCAAGAACATTGAAAATGTCAGTATCTGCGGCAGTCATTTTTTCTCCGTTTATGTGGAAATGTTCAAGCGCCGGAATGTCCGGTCTTCGGCATGAAACGTTTCCGGACCTCAGAAATTCATGCAGTTTTTGTATTCAAGGAACGGTTCGACCCAATCCCTGTTTTCAAGCTCCTGTTCTTCAAAGAAATGCAGGAATGCCTTGATGATGGAGAAATCCATGCTGATAAGGGCATTCGAAAAACCGTCTTTGATAAGGTCTTCCCACGGCTCATGGTTCATCATCCTGATTTTTCCGAGCAGGAACATGATCTTCGACTTAAAGTATGAAACACCGAATTTTTCTGCGTAGTTGAGAGCTTCTTCCAAAATCGTGGTAGCCTGCGGATAATTTTTGAGCATTATGCAGATCTCCGCAAGTTTGCATGCGCTCCTGATGTAGAGGATATAGATGAATTCTGCCGGACGTACCCCTTTGCCGTCGGATTTGACGATGACATCGCGCAGGAGTTTGTAGCCTCTGACTGCAAAAGTGTTTGCTTCAAGATGGTTTCCGTTGCCGATGAGTATGTCCGTGGTCTTGTCGATGAGACGGAACTCATCCTCGTAACATCCTGCGATATGGAATTTTTTGATAATGTCGGCTACGGCGGCAAAATTGATGTTCTTTTCGTCAAGAAGGAGGATCTCCGATTTTGCAAGCAGCTCGAGATGGTAGTCAAAATGCTGCTTTGCGTATGTCAGCAGTTTTTCCCAGAAGATCTTCGCCCACTGAGGCTCGACTATGCGCCAGAGTCTCGCGTTTTTGATCTCGGGCAGGATCCTGAAACTGTCTTCGGCATCGTCGGCTTCGAAAGATGAGATTATTGTCTGGTAGCTTCTCTGGGCTATTTCGAAAAATCCCAGTTTTTCCATATATGCCGCTGACGAGAAGAGGAAGGAGTTCATTTTTTTGTCAACGATACCTCCCAAATTTATGTAGCTCAAAAGCAGCCAGTGCTTGTTGAGCGAGCCGGTGTCGAACTGTGATGACGCCAGTTTGTCGACAATGGTGCGGTAAAAGGCGCGCTCTGACTTGCCGATCTTTATCATTTTCTTGAGGACGTTCATTATCGCTCTTGATGCGAATCTCACCGAATCGCCGTCTGAAAGGAGATAACCTTTCTTAACGAGCTCGTCGACGCATGCGGCGCCGGTCGTCGAGACTACAGCAAAAAACTCTCTCGGAATGGAGTAGAGGTTGAGGAGCGTTATTTCCTTCAAGGTGAGAAGAAGGTCTTCCGAAAGCATGGATATGCGCTTTGCGATAAGTTCATCGATATCGGAAGGACATGCGAAATCGTCGGGAAGTTTTGAAAAACGCCAGCTTCCTTTCATTTCGAAAATGAGCCCGAGATCTTTGAGATATTCAGTGAGCTGAATGGTAAAGAGCATGTTCCCGGCGGCCTTTTCGCGCAGAAGTTTTTCTATTTCCGCAGGGATCCTTTTTGTTTCCAGTGACTCATAGATCGTCTCCTCGAGTTTCTTTTCACCGAAACCGCTGAAATCATAGATGTTTTCCGGAGCGGCGTTGGCCAATACCGGAGCATCTGGATCGACTATGCAGACGACTGCCATCGGCGCGTAGTCGAAGAGCGAGTTGAGATTCGAGAGGAACCTTACCGTCCTGACGTTCAGCGCATTCGCGTTGTTTATTATCCAGAGGACCGGTTTGTTGCGGCTCAGACAGTAGAGAACATAAGAAAGGAGATACTCCATGTCGTGTTTAGGCAGTTTTGTCTTGAGCGGCACGAAATTGAGGCAGATAAGAGCTGTGAGACACTCCTTCTTTCCGTCCGGAAGGGCATCTCCGAAAAGAGAATCAAATTTTTCCGAGACCTGGGCAGGATCATCGGAAGATATCTTCAAGAGCTTTTTGATAAGATTGATGAAGATCATGAAGTCAAAATCAAAGATGTTGGCGTCGCTTGTGATGACCCTGAAAGTCAGATCGTCCGCATCTTCCGTTTTTTGGGAAAAAGCGCTCATACTACTGAACAGACGGCTTTTACCGATGCCCGACTGGCCGCGCAGGAAAAACGAACCGCCTTTGCACACTCTGAAATTCTGCTCGATCTTCCGCAGCATCGGCACGCACGACTCTTCAAATTCAGGCGGCAGTGTCTCGCTTATGAGTTCGTCGAAGGAGACATCGTACGTTTCGTGGACCTGACGCGGATGCAGTTTATACGGATCTTTATTGTTTACGGTTATGCTGGTCCCTACAGCCGCAGCCGCAGCCGTAAAAGGATCTTCAGTCTCATGTGTCGCGGCTGCCGCCGGCTCTTCGGTGAAGAGATGAGCCTGCAGTTCTTCGGTATCTTTTGCCTGTGGAGCTTGTTCTCCGGAAGACTCTATCTCGAGAGTAAGTTCTTCGCCTGAGGGTGCTTCAGTTTTATTTTGTATGTGGTCTGAAGCGGAGAATAACGGCTGATCTTCAGGTGTTTCCTTTTTATCTTTTTGATCGACCTTTATCGTCAAGGATGTAAGTTCCTCGAAAAGTTCGTCGAAGCTGTCTCCGGTCTTTTTAGGTTTCGCGCTTTTGGGAGTTTCTTTGACGATCTCTTTCGTCGAATCCCATTTCGTTATGAAATCAGTAGCGCTCTTTTCGCTTTCGATGGATTCGAGAGTGGTCCTTTTGTGCACACGGGGCTCTTCGCTGCGCCTGCGCTGTTCCGCGACCTTTTTTTCAAATTCGAGTTCCGGTCCAGTATCGTCTTTTTTTGCAGGTTCATCGTCCATTTTTATTTCGATCGTGACGCGCGGTTTTCTTTCCGGCTGAGTCTCGACTTTGAGTGTCTTGTCTGCGAAGTCTTCCTCATGGTCTTCTATGCCGAGATCTATCTCGAGGAATTCCTCTTTTTCTTTCGGCGGCTGGCTGTGGCTGGATGCGCCGCGCGGAATGTCATCGTCGAATTCGATCTTTATGCCGTCATCCACGGCCTGTTTCGGTTCAGGCGCCGTATTTTCAGCTTTCCGTGCAGGGAGATCTTCGAGTTTTCCGCCGCACGACATGCAGAATTTTGCGTTCTTTTCATACTTTATGCCGCAGACCGGGCATATCCTGGCGAGTTCTTTGCCGCAGTTGCGGCAAAAACCGGCGTCCTTGTTTTCATCTGTGGATGAACAATAAAAACATCTCATTTGCCGACCTATTTTTCCGATACTATTTTACCACTCTTTTAAAAATGAAGCATCACCGCTCAAAGTATATATTTTTACGCGGAAATTTTCCATAATTTTTTCAACGCTCTCTTTTTCGTGCAGAGCGACCGAGACAGCAGTCGCCGCAGCGTCCGCGACAGTCGCGTCATCCCCGATCACAGTGACTGACCTTGCGTCCTTTACCGGTCTTCCGGTCTTCGGATCCATTATATGCGAGAAGGTCTCTCCTTCTATTATAAAAAAGCGCTCGTAATCGCCGCTTGTGGCAACGCCTTTGCAGCCTGAAGTGCCGAGTTCGAGTTTTTTCAGTATTTCCGAAGGCTTGTCCGGATTCCTTATTCCTATCGACCACGGTCTGCCGCCTTTGTTCCCGCAGAAAAGCATGTCTCCGCCGTAATTCACGATGAAGTTTTCCACCCCGTGCTTTTTCAGGATTTCTCCGGCTCTGTCTATCGCGTAGCCCTTTGCGATCCCGCCAAGATCGATCTTGACCCCCTTGCCGGCAAATTTTATTTTGTTTCCGGCGCAGTCCACACTCAGTTTGTCCCCGCCTACGAAACGCTGTTTTTCTTCGATCGTTTTTTCGTCCGGGATCTTGTTTCCGTTGTTTTCCCAGAGTTCGCCTGTACTTTTGTAGGTTATGTCGAAAACTCCGCCGCTCATTTTTCCGTATTCGAGACTCTGCTCTATAAGTCTGCAGACATGCGCCGGCACGGAGACCTCCTTTTCATGCGCCTCGCGGTTGAGAATGGAGACAAAACTCGATCCTTTGTAGTAACTGAACTCGTTTTCAACAGTTTCTGCGTCTTTTTTTACAGCATTTTCGGCTGTTTCGTTCTTTTCACCGGTATAGATCACGCTGAGGACCGTTCCCATGCCCGAAAAAGTGAAGCTCTGGACTTCCGTCCGGTTTGCGCAGCTGCAGAAGAGGCCCGGCAGAAAAAGGAGAAAAAAGATTTTTGCCAGACTCTCCGCTTTTTTCATGTGCGCTCCGTCAGAACGAGTTTTTAATGTTGAATTCAAACTGGAATTTCGGGTCGCCCGGCCTCGGAGTGAGCGGGAATCCCCATTCGAACGAAAGCGGTGCCATCGGTGTTACCCAGCGCAGACCGAATCCGGCGCTCCACAGAACACCGAGCGGAAGATCATAAATATCCTTATCCTTCGAATTGATGTAGAAAAGGTGCTCGTCTTTTGCCCACGAGTTCCCGAGATCGACAAACCCGACGATACTGATCCTCATCGATTTGACGACAGGGATCTCGATTTCGTTGTTCATTATGAACTGTTTGTCGCCGCCTATAATATAAGGATATGTCGAACTTGTCGGATCTTTTCCGTCCGACGGGATGTTGTAGTCCGTGTCCGATCTGTCGTGGTTCGGCCCGATCGAATAGAACGGATATCCGCGGACGCTGTACATTCCGCCGAGCTTGAACCTTTCGGCATAGGGCAGAGGCTTGTTCTGAAGGTGTATGTTGTAGCCGAGTTCGATATTCGTTCTGAATATCACTCCTAAGAAAAGCTCCTGATACCATCTGAAGTTGAAGTCGAGATTGAGGATGTCCTCGTCGCTTCCCATCCAGCGCGGGAAGTATTCGAGCCCGCCGATGACATAGATGCCTTTCGTCGCATACATTCTGTCGTTCCTCATGTCGAGGGCGAGACGCGCCGTGAGGCCTGAAGAGAAGATATCGCGGTAGAGATAGTTCATCTGATGCTCTGTCGCGCCGTTGATATCGACTTTTTTCAGCTTGTAGCCCAAATATGCCCGCAGATACTTCACGATCGGGATACCGAATGTCACGCTGAAGCCGAAACTGTTCTGGCTGTAATCGGCGTAGTATTCGTAAATGTCTGAATCGTAGTTGAGGTATCTGTAATAGAATGAAATGTTGAATGAAACATTGGAATCTACGAACCACGGCTCGTAGAAACTGAGGCTCACTTCACGCCTCATCCTGCTGAGCTGACCGGCGAGACTCAGGCTCTGTCCGTAGCCCAGGAAGTTGTTCTGCTCTACTTTCGCGTTGAAAAGGAAACTTTCGAACGACGAGAAACCTGCACCGACATTGAAAGTCCCGCTTTTACGCTCTTTGACTGTGACGACCATCTTCGCCATGTGCGGAGAGGAGCCTTTGACGACCTCGATCTTTACTTCGTCGTAGAAACCAGTCCTTTTCAGGTTGAATTCGCTCTCTTTCTGCCGTGAATAGTTGTAGAGATCTCCTTCCGAAATATCCATTTCGCGGCGCAGGACTTTGTCACGCGTCTTGTCGTTACCTGTGAACGAGACTTCTTCAATAAAGCATTTTTCTCCTTTCCTGACGATGAAATTCATGTTGACGGACTGCTTTTTTTCGTCAAGCTGCCTGCCGGGGAGAATTTCGACAAAAGGGTATCCTTCATTGCCGTAAATTTTCTTTAAGGTCTCGAAATCTTTGATGGTTTTTGAATGTTTGTACCACTCGCCGGGTTTCTGCGAAAACTTCATGTCGGGCATTTTCCCGCTGTCCAGAGGATCGCCGTCGACAGAATATTCGCCGACATGATAGCGCAGGCCTTCCTCGACGATGTATGAAATATAGATATCCCGTTTGTCTTTCGAGATCGTTACTGTCGGCTTGGAGACTTTGACATCGACGAAACCGTTTTCGTTGTAAAGGTAGGTTATCGCACCCATGCTCTCTTCGAGCGCGCTCTTTTTGTAGCCGCCGTCGTTGAAGATGGAGAATAGTCCGTCCTCCTGAACTGACATGTATTTCTTGAGTTCTGCCTCCTCAAGGTATTTGTTGCCGACGATAGTCACCTTTTTGACGCGGCTTTTCTTCCCCTCGGAGATCTTGAAATCGATATTGACTTCCTGCTTTTCCTTGTTGAGCGCGACATCGGCGTCGACTGTTGCCGAAAGGTATCCTTTGTCGTGGTAGACAGCGAGTATCGCAGCGGTGTTCTTGGAGATCTTGTTCATGTCGAGAAGCTCGTTTTTCTTTACCGTGAGAGCTTCCTTGATGTCGTCGTTGTCGATTTTCTTGTTGCCTGAAAATTTGACAGAGCGGATTATCGGGAACTCGACAACTTTGAATTTCAGAAGATGTTTCGCGTCATCGTAGTAGATCGCGACATCCTCAAAGATCTCTATCGCTACGATCTTTTCAAGGATCTCGTTTATCTCTTTTTCGCTGTAATCCCGCTTTTCTTTGAAATACTGCGTCAGGATGGACTGCTCGGTCCTGATGGTCCCTTCGACCGCGACATCGTCTATCTGCAGTGAAAGAAGCGGCAGAAAAGCAAAAAATATAGCGAAAAAAAGAAAAAACCTATTCATATATTGCGGACTACTCCTTCGCTTATCTCAATGACTCTTCCCATTTCCGCGGCAAAATCCTGATTGTGCGTCACGAAAAGAGTCGTCAAATTTCTTTCCTCGGCAATGGAAAGAATGAGTGCTATTATCATTTTTCCTGTCTCATTGTCCAGATTTCCCGTAGGTTCGTCCATCAAAAGAAGGGCAGGCTCCGTGACAAGCGCCCTTGCGATGGCGACACGCTGCTGTTCTCCTCCCGAAAGTTCAGCCGGCTTGTGGTTCAGACGGTGCGACAGTCCGACTCTTTCGAGCATTTTTTCTGCTTTTTCAAGAGAACTTTTTTTCGACTGTGTGAGCATCAGAGGTATCGCGACATTTTCAAGAGCCGTAAATTCGGGAAGAAGGTGGTGAAACTGGAAAACGATGCCGACCTCGCGGTTCCTGAAAGCGCTCAGCTTCGAATCCGGCATTTTTGCCGGATTTTCGCCTTTGAGCAGAAGTTTTCCTGAATCGGGCTTTTCCAAAGTCGCCATGATGTTGAGCAGGGTAGACTTCCCTGAGCCGCTTTTTCCTGTGAGGGAAAGGCGTTCGCCTTCTCTCATTTCAAGATCCACGCCGCGGAGGACATCTATCCTGCGGCCTTCGACAAAGTAGGATTTCTTTATGTTTTCCAAAGCAAGGATCACATTGTCTGCAGGCGATCCGCCCGCGCTCCGACAATTTTCATTCATGCCTGAGTCCCTCCACCGGAGTGATGCCGGAAGCTTTGATGCTCGGATAAAGCGTTGCCGCTACCGAGATCGTGAGTGTTGAAAATATAACGACGGCGAACGTCGAGAACGACATCTGCACAGGCAGAGCCGAAAAGAAGTAGACCTCCTTGCTTATGCCGAATTCGACATTTTTGAGCAGAAGACAGACGATCACCGCAAAAACAGAGCCGAATAATGTCCCCAAAAGCCCGATTATGAAGCCGTCGAACATGAAGATCCCGCGGATCACCCGTTTCTTCGCGCCGACTGAACGCAGGATCGAGACTTCGCGGGTCTTGTCGATGACGAGCATGATAAGAGTCGTGATTATCCCGAACGAAGCCACTACGGCGATGAAAACGAGGATTATGAACATTATCAGCTTCTGCAGACGGAAGAATTTGAAAGTCGTCTTGTGAAGGTCGCGCCAGTCCTGTACGGCAAAAGGAAAGCCTCCGACGCGCTCGGTCATCATGCTCTTGAAATCGAGTATTTTTCCGGGCTCGTCCACTTTCGTTGAAACAAAACTGACATTGCGGCCTATATCGAGGAGCTTTTGTGTCTCTTCAAGTCCGGTGTAGATGTATCGCGAATCGTAATCGTACATCCCGGACTCGAATATCCCTGCAACGACAAGATTCCCGCTCACCGGCACGGCATCTTCCCCGACAGAGCTTCTCGACCCTGATGTGACGAGCGAGATCACCGATCCGGGGACGACCTGCAGTCTGGCTGCAAGATCGACTCCGAGGACAGCCGGGAAAATCTGCGGCTTTTCGCCGAGGAAATCGTCCATCTCACTCGTTGCGGCGATGCTTTTTTCGACATATCCGCATTTTTCTCCTTTCGCCAGACATTCGTAATCTCCTTCGGTCACAAGTTCGTTGAGGTCGGAGATCGTTTTGTAGCCGCCAGGATCGATCCCGTTGAGGAATGCGGTGGCGAGCCCTTTTTCCGACATCAGGAGCACTTCTCTGAAAACGACCGGAGTGGCTCCGAGCACGCCCGGGATCGAACGCACCTGACGAGTGACTTCGTCGTAGGTGTCGAAATTCCCGATAAGTCTGTAGACATTGGCGTGAGTGGTCGATTTGAGAACGATCTCTTCAGTCTTCGCGATCAGTCCGTCCATGACCGAAAGGACGATTATCAGTGTCGCGACTCCGAGCGAAAGACCGAGCACCGATATCAGCGAGATCAGAGAAAGTGTATGCCTGCGGTGGCTTTGAGTGAAGTATCTTAAAGCGATAAACCTGACAAATTCACTCATTCGGATCTCTTGAAAGGGAGAAAAAAGAGTGGAGGAAAACTATTTGGATCCTTCCGCCGGTTTCGGTTCTTCCTGCTTCGGTTCTTCCTTTGCAGGCTGAGCTTCTGCCGGTTTCGGTTCTTCTTTTACCTGCTCTTTGGCGTTCTGGGAAGCCTGTGCCGCAGCGGGTTCGGGCTCTTCGGAAGTCTCGATCTCGACTTTTATCTCGTCTTCGGGCTTTTCCTGAATGTTTTCTGCAGGTTTCGCCTCAAGTTTTTCGTCAACAGGAGCCGCGCTCTTGAAATCGTCGTCTCCCGGCATTTTGGAGACATCCGGCCTGCCGTCTTTGTTCGTGTCCTTTTCGATCTTTTCTATAACGCCGTTCCTGTAGTATTCCCAGTAATCGATAACGCCGTCGCCGTTCTGGTCTGATTCTATCGAAAGGATCTGGCCGAATTCGTCATAACTTTTGATGAGATCGGGTTTTTCATCGAACTGGAAATCGAATTCGCTCCTTCTTACGACTCCGCCGATGAAGTAGTCGATGCGGTCGATATTGTTGTCGAAATCAAGGTCGAGCTCTTCTTTTACGACAGCACCGGTCTCCTCGTTGAAATAGCGCCATACATCGATCTTGGAATCGTGGTTGAGATCCATCATTTTGACCGAAACAAAAAGGTCGTGGCCGCCTTTTTCATTTGGAACTTTCTTGAAAACATTGATGATGTCGGGCTTTTTGTCTTTGTTGACATCATACTGCTTGAGTTCGTAGACTTTGCCGTCGAATCTGATCTCGTCGCCTTTCGAAGTGAGCTGGTAACGCTCTTGTGCCGCTTTAGCCGCAGCCGACGATCTTGAGGAAGCGGGCTTGCCGTCCTTGACGGAAGATTCGGAGCCGCATGAACAAAAAACAACCGAAAAAATCAAAAAAATCACAAACTTTAACATTGCAAACCTCAAATATGATACAAACAAAAAAATCGGGCGCGATAATACATTAAAAAGGGCAAAAAGCAATTTTTTAAAAGAACCGGCCGGCCGGTCTCCGCCTTGAATGTCCTTGAGCACAAAAAAATCTGTCCATTTTTTATTTTTTGAATAAAATACAGCGTTTCTTTTCGGAGGTTCGTTATGGCAAAAAAGGAAGTCAGTCTCGGAAAGGCAGTGCTTATGCACCTTTCACTGATTGTTATATGCGCGATCGTTATTTATCCTGTGCTCTGGGTCATAAAAATGGCTCTTTCGAGCGGCCAGGGATTTTCGCTTTCGGCAAATCCGATCCCGACCGAGTTTACCTTGAGCAACTTCAAGGATGTCATTTTTACTACGGATTCGAACGGAAGCTGGCTTTTCGGCAGGCAGTTCCTGAACAGCGTCATTATTTCGGCGGCGACGACTCTTTTGGGGATAACTCTTGCAACTACGGCAGGTTACGCATTTTCGCGTTTTGAGTTCCCCGGAAAAAACTTCGGAATGAAGATGTTCCTCGTGAGCCAGATGTTCCCGGGCGTCGTCATGGCGATCCCGCTTTACATCCTGCTTGACAAGCTCGGTCTCCTCAACAGCATGGCTGGGCTCGTTCTCGTTTATTCGACGACGGCGATCCCTTTCTGTGTCTGGATGCTCAAAGGCTATTTCGACACGATCCCGAAGGATCTCGAGGAGGCGGCGATCATGGACGGAGCTTCGCAGTGGACGATCTTCATAAAAATCGTCATGCCGCTTGCAAGACCGGCGATAGTCGTGACTGCGCTTTTCAGCTTCATGACGGCTTGGAACGAGTTCATCCTTGCAGCAACTTTCCTTGGTGACGAAAAGGCGTTCACGCTTCCGGTAACGCTTCAGCACTATGTCGGAAGCTATTCGACCGAGTGGGGACACTTTGCAGCCGGCGCAATAATCGTTTCGCTTCCCGTAATGATCCTTTTCTTTATTCTGCAGAAAAGTCTTATCGGCGGACTCACTGCCGGCGGCGTGAAAGGATAGCGGCTGAAGTTTTGAAAATTTGAGTATAATCGGTGCGTTTTTGTTGTTTATAAACTTCTTTGAGGTGGAAAATGTTCGATATTTCAGGAAAGATCGCGTGTGTCACAGGGGCAAGCTCGGGGATCGGTGCGGCGATCGCCGAATCTTTGGCGGAAGCCGGCTGTGATCTTGTCATTTCGGCGAGAAGAGGAGAAAAGATCAGAGAATTTTCGCAGTATTTAAGTGACAAATACGAAATCAGATGTTTTGCCGGAGTTCTTGATGTCAGAAATCAGAAAGATGTCGAAAAGTTTTTTGCGGAACTTCCGGAAGAGTTCAAGAATATTGAGATCTTAGTCAACAATGCCGGACTTGCCAAAGACATGACTCCCCTTTACGACAACAAAATTTCGGACTGGGAGCAGATGATCGACACCAATGTCAAAGGTCTGCTTTATGTCACGAAAGCGGTCCTTCCCGGAATGGTCGCACGCGACAAAGGGCACATCGTGAACATCGGTTCGACTGCAGGACGCGGGACATACCCCGGCGGCACGGTCTACTGTGCTACGAAACACGCAGTCAACGCGATAACCAACGGCCTCAGGAAGGATCTCCTCAAAACTTCTCTCAGGGTCACGACGATCGATCCGGGCGCAGTCGAAACTGAGTTCAGCATGGTCCGTTTTGAAGGAGATCAGGCGCGCGCCGACAAAGTTTACGAAGGTTACGAGCCGCTTCACGCCGAAGATATCGCAGATGCAGTGCTTTATGTCGTAACAAGACCTCCGCACGTCAATGTTTCAGACATGATAATCTATCCGACAGCTCAGCGCGATTATCACTTGGTTAATAGAAAAGCGTAATGTTTTTGCATGTTTAACAGGAGAATGCAATGCTTCCGATCACCGGTCATGTCCAGACTTCGTTAGTCGATTTTCCGGAAAAAATCGCGACCCTTTTTTTCTTTTCGGGCTGCAATCTGCGCTGTCCTTACTGCCACAATTCGTCGCTTTTTGAGGTCCCGCCTCAGGAAAAATGGCTTTCGAGGGATCATATAATTTCCGATATTCAGAAAAGGCTGAAATTCATCGACGGCGTTTCGTTTTCTGGCGGGGAAACTTCGCTTTACGACGAGCTTATCGACCTCGTGAAAGAGATAAAAGAGCGTTTCGCTATCGACGTAAAAATTGATTCGAACGGTTTGAAGCCTGAATTTATCGAGAAGATACTTCCGTATCTTTCCTATATCGCGATCGACATAAAAACGACTCCCGATCTTTACGGCGAACTCGGCTGCAAGCTGCCGAAAAACGAAGTCGGGGAAAAGCTGCTTGCGACGAAAAAACTTCTGGAAGATCAGAGTCATGCGAAAGTCGAATACCGGACAACGATGTATCCGAAACTTGTGGAAAGTTACGAGCGTCTTTGCAAAATGGCTGATTTTATTCCGGAAAACGCCGTTTACTATCTGCAGAAGTTTATCAGCGACAATGCATTCCTGCCGGAAGCGAAAGCGGCTGAAAGCTATTCGCTGGAGCAGCTTGAAAGAATGGCAATGGAAATGAGGCGCATCACGAAGCGCGATAAAATATTCGTCAGGACTTATCTGTAAAGGGTGAAAAATGGATCTGAACAAACTCAAAAGGATCAGGGAGATCATCACCGTTCTCAACAAACACGGGCTCGGAAAATATCTTCCGCAGACATTTTTCAAAAAATTCGGGATCTCAAGGCTTTCCGATGAAACGGACGATCCGAGACTCGAAAAAAATATACGCGAGGCTTTTGAAGAACTCGGCACCACCTTCATCAAACTGGGACAGATGATGTCTCTAAGAAGCGATATCATTCCTGCCTCGATGGCTGAAGAGTTCAAAAAACTTACCGACAATGTCAAGCCGATCGCATTCGACAGGATAAAACCGATAATCGAAAGCGAACTTTGCGCCGAAATAGGCGATGTTTTTTCGGAGTTCGATGAAAATCCCATCGCTGCCGCTTCGATCTCGCAGGTTTACGGCGCGACTTTGAAAGAGACAGGCGAAAAAGTTGTCGTAAAAGTGAGAAAACCCGGGATAACCGAGACTATACGCGACGATATGGCGCTCATCTTCACGATAGCGCACTACATCAACAAGACTTCCTATTCGAAAAACATAGATTTCGAGGCGATCGCGGAAGAATTTTTCCAGACGATGAACATGGAGCTCGACCTTATGCTCGAGAAGTCGAACAACGAGAGATTCGTCAAAAATTTCAGTTCGCCGAAGTGGAGCTGGCTGCATTTCCCGAAAATGTTCGGAACGCTCTGCACCAACAAGATCCTGGTCATGGAGAGGATCTTCGCACTCAAGCTCGACGATGTCGTAAAGCCGGAAAACAAAGAAACTTTTGACAGAAAAGTCATCGCCGGCAGAGGAGCGGAAGTCTTGATGAAAATGATCCTGAACGACGGATTTTTCCATGCCGATCTGCATGAAGGGAATATTTTCTTTAAAGAAAACAACGAGATAGCTGTTATCGACACCGGGATGTGCGGATATGTCGACAAGTTTATGCGCAGCAAACTGGCAGATCTTTTTATAGCTTTTGTTGCGAAAGACTGGGAAAAGACCGCCCGCATCTGCCTGGAACTCAGCGATGGCGGCGAAATTTCTGACAAAGAACTGTTCGTGCGTGATCTGCGCAATATTTTCGAGGACTTGCCTGATAATCTGGCTGAGATAAATACGGCGGAAGTAGTCGGAAAAATTTCTGGCGTTATATTCAAATATAAGTTGAAAGTGCCGAGAGAGCTGACCCAGCTCATCAGAAGTTTTTCGATGATCGAGGGGCTTTGCAGGAAGCTTGATCCCGATTTCGAGCTTATGACAGTCGCCGGAAAACTTTCGAAAGAGATAATCATGCAGAAGTTCACTCCCGAAAACATTGCGGCCGAGGCGACGGGAGCGCTTGAAAAGATCGTGGATACAGTCCACACGATGCCGGGAACGATAACGAATATCACGGAAAAACTCGAAAACGGCACTATCCAGCATAGGATCATGGTGCTTTTGAACGATTCGGAGCGCGGATTCGTTTCAAAAATGGTGACGAGAACGGCAGCTTCCCTGCTGATGACAGGAACCGTTATTGCCGGCGCTTTTATGACAGGCGACCTTTTTAAGGCGGACGCAGTAGTCTTTTTTGCCGCTTTGATACTGTTTTTCTCAACTTTTTTTAAAAATAAACATAGTTGATTTTGTTGAGGTTTTCCTGGTGAGCTCGATTTTTTTTGAATTTTTTTCATTTTTTTTCAATAAAAAACGGGTGGAAGTGCAACTAAATACGAGGATTTTTGGGTGGTGAAGAAAAACCTGGCTTTGAAAGATCTCGATGACAACATTCTCATTGATCTCGCACTGCTCGAAAAAAACCAGAAGGCGTGGAGTGAACTTGTGACGCGCTACTACGGCAAAGTCGCGGCCACAGTTTACAGGATCGTCGGCAAAAGTGCCGATGCGGAGGATATTGTGCAGGAAGTTTTCACTGAAATGGCGAGGTCGATCAAAACTTACCGGAAAGATTCGCTTTTTTCGACTTTTCTCTACAGGATCGCGGTGAATACGGCTTACCAGTATGTCCGCAAGCATTTTGACCGCGGCGAAACGGCGGAGGAGCCGGAATTCTTCCTTCAGATCAGTGACAGATCGGCAGGAAGCGAATCTTCGATGATAAAGCAGGAAAAAGCACAGATGGTGAACGGCGCGATGAAAAAGATATCGCCCGAAAAACGCCTTGTCCTCACCCTTTACGAAGTCGAGGGCGTGCCGCTGAAGGATATCGCCGGGATTTTGAAACAACCGCTCCAGACAGTCTGGTCAAGGATAAACCAGGCCAAAAAGGAGCTTTATGAAATATTGAACGGAAGTATGTAGAGGTTTTTTTAATGGCATCCTTTAAACACATAACAGTAGAAGAAGCCATCGCTCTCGCTGACGGCAGATATGTTCTTCTGCCGGTAACGGAAGAACACATAAAAAACTGTCCGGAATGTGCGGCGATGATAAAAAGTTTCTCTGACTGTAAGGAGATATTCGCCGAGGCCCGGGAGTTCATTCCGGCAGTAGAAGAGGCGAAAGTCGCTGAAATCGCTGCAAAATCGTTTGCAAATCTGCCTTTTGAAGAAGAAAATGAGCCTGAAAAGGAGAAAGGTTTCAGTCTTTCCGCTCTTTTCGCTTCATGGTTCAAACCGGCTCTGGCGTTTTCGCTTGCACTTGCCGTAATAGTTGCGGTCACACTTTTTAACCGTGAAAAACCGTCTGAAAACACCGAAAACGAAGTCGAAGTCGCAACTGCCGCAGGCGCTGAGACAGCGGCCGAAACTAAAGAAGACTATGCTCCGGGCGAAAGGGAAAGCGGTGCCGAAGTCAAACTTGCAAAAGCTACGATTTCAGTAATATCAAAGACTTATCTTGATAAGGTCAGCGACACCGATGTCACGATGAAAAGCGGAAAGGCGAAGTTCGATGTCGTTACGGGCAACGATTTCAGGATAGATGTCGACGGAAAATTCCTTGTCAGAGTCCTCGGAACGTCGTTCACGCTCGACTATTCGGACGGAAGGCTTACAGCCGAAGTCTTCAGCGGACTTGTCGAGATCATTGAAAAATCCAACGGTTCGGCGACGCAGCTTTCCAAGGATATGAACAGAACTTTTGAATACACCAGCAATAAAGACAGACTCAATGCCATAACGACCACTGGAAAAAAGACAAAAAACAATCCTAAGAAACATGACTTTGCGCTGACTCCCGGAAAATCCTTCCTGTTCCAGGGAAGAGAAGCCCTTGCAGCAGGAAAGACCGGGGCCGCGCAACAGTTGTTCACGATGGAGATCGAGAAAGGCAAAGAGCCCGACAAAGCGCTTTTCGAGCTTGTTTCCATCCACGAATCGAAAAAGGATTGGGGAGAGATCGCAAATCTGGTCAAGAAATACGGCGGCGTTATGCGCGAAAGCCGGGTCTATAAAGAAGAACTTATGATAAAGGGCTGCATTTCGCAGAAGAGATCGGGCAACAAGGCTCTCCCGCTCTGCCACGACTACCTCAGAGAGTTTCCGAGAAGTTTCCGCAGCCGCGAAATTAAGGGCATAATCGATGAAAAGTAGATTCCTTATAGTTGTTTTAGCGGTTTTCCTTATTTTTTCATGTGACCATTTTGTAAATTTGGGCGACAAGTCGCTTGACGATGCGGACTATACCGAGGGACTGCCCGACGAGATCTACGAAGGTGAAAATTCCGACTCGGCAGACGCCGGGAATTACGACGATTGGAACGAAGACAGCGGCGCCGATACCGACGCTGAGGAAAACGGCGCTGATGGCGGAGCGCCGGCCGCCGAACCTACTGACAGCTGGAACGACGATGATCTGCCGGGGGCTGACAGTGACAGCAACGATGACGCAGAAATTCCTGATGAAGATGGTGAGGTCTATGTTTTTCCTGAAAGTGACCCGTTCCCTGAAGGATTCTCGAATGCCGGCTGCGGCTGCGGCGGGACTCCCGACTATCTTCCGGTCTGCTGCGACGGCAAGATCTCTGTTTTCAACGCGTGCTTTGCGAACTGCTATGCCGTCAATTCAGGCAATAAGATCTGCGTTTCCTACGAAAACGGACTTTGCGGCGAAGCAGCAGGGATCACCAGAGATCCGGACGAAGAGGGCGGAGATCCGGAATCGGCTGATGATGAAGATGCTGAGACGGACGACGATACCGAACTTCCTGACGAAGATGCCGATCCGGCCGGGATCTCTAACGAATGCGGCTGTTATCCTGAAGACGAACCGTCGATATTCAGTTGTGCCGATAACTCATTTTATTTTATAACCGAATGTCTTGCGACGTGTCATTGCGAAAATCCGCAGAAACTCTTTCTTTGAAAAATCCTGCCGTTACGGCACAAAATTCTTAAGAATAAAGCTTGATCCGTTTCTCTTTGCCGCGGATCTCCGATTCGGCTATGAATGTCAGAGAGACGTCGTCAGGAAGAAGCGATTTCGTCTGCTCGGATATGAGCAGGTCTGTTTTGTAGGTTTTGCAAAGGCTTTCAATGCGGCTTGCGGTGTTTACGGTATCGCCGATAACGGTATATTCAAGCCTGTTCGACGTTCCGATATTTCCGGCGAGCACTGTGCCTGAACATAAACCTATCCCGAAGCGGATCTCCGGCTGTCCTTCGCTTTTCAGTTCCTCGTTAAGATCTGCAAGCTGCGCTCTCATTCCCTGAGCGGCTTTCCATGCGTCGTAAGCGTGCGTTTCCGACTTGAGCGGAACGCCGAAAACCGCCATTATCGCGTCGCCGATGTACTTGTTTATGATACCGCCGTTTTCAACGATCGGTTTCTCAAGACGGGTGAAATAGCGGTTCAGAAGAAGGACTATCTCCTTGGGTTCGAGCTTTTCGGAGAGAGTGGTGAATCCTCGGATATCGCAGAACATTACGGTGACATCGAGATCCTGGCCGCCGAGATCGGGATTGTCGGAAAGCAGGAAATCCCTGACCTGAGGCGAAACGACCTTTCCGAAAGTGCTGTGGATCTGCGCTATATGCTCTGCCGAACTGACGATCTTGTCGACGTAACCCATCGTATCCTCGGTCATCTTTGTGAAAGCCTTATACAGATTTTCCACCTCGTCCCCGGTGTGGATATCGAGCCGGCGGATCTTTTCGATGTTCTCTTCCAGCGCGTTGTTGCCGCTGTAGGCAAACTCGCTCGTACGCATCGTCATGGAGTTGATCGGAAAGACAACGTTGTAATCGACGAACCAGACGACGATCGCGATGATCAGTATTACGAAGCCAAGAAAGAGGAATACCATCTGAGTCAGGAAGTTCAGTTCCTTGCCGACGATCATGGACATCGGGATGTCCGCTCCGATGTAGCTGACAGTCTTTCCGGCGGAATTCTTTACTGGAGTGTAGACCGAAAGAAGCTCTCCGAAAGCGCTGTCTGAAATGACCGGTTCGATCTCGCCTCCCTCAAGAAGTGTCGGAATATAAGGTTCGAAAGCGGGATCGAATTTTACCAGTTTGCCCGGGATGGAATCACTCTCGTTGTTTGAATGAAGGTCAAACACCACATGTCCTCCGTCCTCTTCGATCTTGTAGATGTAGATGAACTTTACGGTGTGGGAGGAGGTCTTGATGTCTTCAAGTTTGTGCATGACTTCGAGATACAGCTGATCCTTGCCTTTGCTTGAGATGTATTCGTCGATCTTCTCGTGATCCAGGACCTCGGAGACCGCGATCGTGACTTCGCGGGCAAATTCGGAATATTCGTCGAGAAGCGCGTTCCTGTAGAGTATAAAGCTGATCGTTGATGCTGTTACTGCCAGCGTGACGAGTGCAGCCGCCAGAATAAAGATTATTTTTGATCTTAAAAAAACTGAACGGCACTGGATCGTCTTTTTGATCTCTTCCAGATCGTTTTTCGTCAGCGGTGTCTGCTTCCAGCCGTTGAAACGGAGCGTCTCCCGCGTTGCAGGCGGGATCGCCCGGACGATTGTGACGACTAAGAGTACCGAGATAGTTTTATCCGCCAGATCCCACAGCAGATCATGCAGAAATCCGGCTGACGGAATGGAGTTGACGATACTTGGAAGGATACCGCCGATCACACCGCCGATAAAAGCCATGACAAGTATGAAAAACGGGATCTTCCACTTTTTCGTAAGAAAACCGTGGTTTGCCAGAAGGGCGGAAGTCGCGGCTATAAGAACGTTCATGGCAGAGTAGTATATCGATGCAAAATCCATGAAACCCTTCATGAAATTTGTGACGAGACCGACGAAAATGCCCGGAAGGTAGCCGCCCAGTGCTGCGGCGAGAATAGTCCCGATAGTGTCGAACCAAAGCTGCATGCCCGAATGCTGGGATAAAAACTGCGCCATACGCGCAAAAACGACATTTATCAGAACGGAGGCAATACAGAGCAAAACAACATTCCGATGATTCCTACGTATCTCGCTCCTATAGTCATCAACCATGTCAACCTCCTGACTAAATGCAAAAAACATGACCAAACCGTGAATATATTATCACTAATCGATCATATTAAAAGGAAAATCTGTATTTGACCCAAAATTTGACAATCCGCTTTCTGATTGTAATATTTTCGGTTTTTTCAATGTTCTTGGAGTTTTAATGAAATTTGTCATTGCCGGAGCCGGTGCTGTCGGCTACGATATTGCCAGACATCTGGTCAAAGAAGGAAAGGATGTCGTCGTCATAGAGCGTGATCCGATACGCGCGAAGTTTCTTGAAAGCAACCTCGACTGCCTTGTCCTCAATAAAGAAATAAACAGAAGTCAGACTATGCAGGAACTTGACCTTTCCGACGGGGATTACTTCATCGCGGCAACCAACAAGGATGAAACCAACCTCATCGCGTGTTCGATCGCGGCTTCGTCTTCTTCGGACGGATCGATGCTGAAACTCAAAAAGATCGCGCGTGTCAGCAACCTGGATTATTCCCATGCCGAGTTTCAGGGCAATCCTTTCCTCGGTGCGGACTACATCATTTCACCGGAGATGGCTGCCGCGAGCCATATCGCCGAAGTCGTCAAACAGGGGGCGCTGAGCGACGTCCTGGCTTTTGAAGGGAGCAACATCACTGTCCGGAATGAGATCGTTGACAGAAATTCGGCCTTCAGGAACAAAAACCTCATAAGGATCAGGAAAGAAATAAACAAACAGTTCATCATAGCTTTGATAAAACGAGGCGAATCGGTGCTCATCCCTTCCGGAAACACGGTAGTCCGCGAAGGTGACGAGGTCTATATCGTCGCAGACGAGAAGGCTATGGACTATATTTTTGCGAAGACGGGCAAAAAGATAAAAAAGATCGAGACTGCGCTTATTGTCGGAACGACCAAGATCGCAAGAAATCTTCTCCGTACTCTTTCGATGATGCAGATAAACATCAAACTTCTTTCTGAAGACTACGAGGAGGCTAAAGAGATCTCAAGAAGATATCCGAACGTCCTTGTCATAAACGGCGATGTCAGGAATGAGTCGATCTTTGAAGAAGAACGGCTGAACGAGGTCGACCTTATCATCACGGTCACTGAAAATCAGGAGCTCAATGTCCTTTCTGCACTTTACGCAAAAAGTATCGGAGTCGAAAGGGCTGTCGCGTCGGTCAGCAAGGAAAGCTACATCTCGATCGCGCAGAAACTCGGAGTCGATGCCACGGTAAGTCCGAAACGAAGCACGGTCGACGCTATCCTGAAATACATCAGGCGCGGAAAGATAATCACGCTGCACACTCTTTTCGACGGAGAGGCGGAAGCCGTCGAGATTCTTGTCTCGGGAGAATGCAACGCCTGCGGAAAGCAGATAAAAGAGCTCAATATGCCCGAAAACTCGATCATCGCAGCTGTCACGAGAAACAAGGAGATCTCGATCCCCAACGGTAACTTCGAGATAAAATCGGGTGACAGTGTTATTATAATTATGAAAAAACAAAACGTTCCCAAAGTTGAAATGATTTTTTCTGACTTATGAATTTCAGGACGATATTAAAACCTTTAATCCTTATTGTTTCTTTCGTCGCAGTCGCGATGGTGCTTCCGTCTATGGTCGCGGTCTACTACCGTGAACCTGTTGCCCTCAGTGCTTTTCTCTATGTCATGATCTCGACAAGTGCCGTCTGTGCTGCAGCATTCTACTTCTCGAGAAGGTGGCAGATAACAAAGATTGCCGTGAAGGAGAGTTTCGTTCTTGTCGTTCTGTGCTGGGTCATGATCTCTTTTGTCGGAGCGCTTCCTTTCTATATTTCCGGGGCGATACCGAACTTTTCGGAGGCGTTTTTCGAGACAGTTTCCGGATTTTCGACAACAGGGGCAACGATCCTGACCGATATCGAGGTCTTGCCGAAGTCGATGCTCTTCTGGCGCAGCCTTACACACTGGCTGGGCGGTATGGGTATCATCGTTCTTGCTGTTGCCATCCTTCCGCTTCTGGGTGTCGGAGGCCTCCAGCTCCTCAAAGCCGAGGCGCCGGGTCCCACGGTCGATAAAATATCGCCAAGGATAAGCGAGACCGCAAAAACGCTCTGGGGGATCTATGTCGGACTTACGGTCGTCGAGGCGATGCTGCTCAATCTTGCCGGAATGTCGTATTTCGATGCCTTCAACCACGCTTTTGCGACCATAGCGACAGGCGGATTTTCCCCGAAAAACGCTTCGGTCGGCGCATACAACTCCCCCTTCATCGAGTGGATAGTCATAGTTTTTATGATCCTTGCCGGCATGAGTTTTACTCTGCACTACAAAATAATCACGGGAAGGACCAAGCGGATCTTCAAAAACACCGAACTCAGGGTCTATCTTGCGGTCATCGTGATCGGAACGATAATAGTGGCGCACAGTCTTTTGTATCACAAACTCTATTCTGTTCACGGTTCGATCAGACAGGCAATGTTCCAGGTCGTTTCGATCCTGACGACGACAGGTTTTGCGACAGCCGATTACAAGCAGTGGCCGCCGTTTGCACAGTATATCATTTTTCTTTTAATGTTTGCAGGTGCATGCAGCGGTTCGACCAGCGGCGGCGTGAAACTTATACGCATAGTCACGCTCATGAAACTTGCAATAAACGAACTCAAGTATCTTGTCCATCCTAAAGCCATAATGACGATCTTCATCGACGGCAATGTTGTCAAAAAGGACATGATCTATTCGATCTCGGCGTTCGTATTTCTTTACGCCGTCTGCGTTCTTACCACCGCATGTATCTGCGCCGCTTCAGGAGTCAGCGTTCTGACCGCTTTCACGGCGGCACTCTCGACTGTCGGAAATATCGGCCCGGGATTCGGCAGGATCGGTCCGGTTGAGAACTATCACTTCTTTAAAGACTGGGTAAAGTGGTTCCTGTCCGCTGCGATGATCATGGGACGACTTGAAGTCTTCACCGTCATGGTAGTTTTTACAAGAGCATTCTGGAAAAAGTAAAACTACTGACGTTACGTCGTTACATCGTCACGTCATTACGATTGACTGAATTTGATTGATAAGAACGAAGCGCCGCCATGCAGACGGCGCGTCAAAGAGAATTATTCGCCGCAGCCGCCCTGAGGAGCAGGTTTGTCGCCGGCTTTGATAGCTTTGTCAGCCGCGCAGCCTTTGAGGTTCGGGTTGTGAGCGCAGATCTGTCTCTGGATGTCGTTTGCAGCAACGCCGCCGCCCTGGAACTTGTTGTTGATGAGCCAGGTCGGGCTGCCGCCGATGCCGATAGCGTTTCCGATCTTGATGTTTTCGCTGTGAAGTTTTACACCTTCGCCGCCGGTGAAGCATTTTTCGATGACGTCAGCTTTGATCTTGCCCGTTGCGCATTTCTGCCAGTCGGTGCTTCTGATGTTCTCGTTGCGGCACCAGATGTAGTCCATGTAATCCTTCGGATAGTGTTTGATAGCGCAGAGTTCGCGGATGTTTTCGTCAACTTCGCCCTGTCCGTGGAGTGCCTGGAATTTGCCGGGTTCGAGTTCGTTTGCGATGTAGTTTACGTGGAAGTCAAGTTTGTCGCCTTTGAAAGCTTCGAAGACTTCTTTCATCGCGTTGAGCGCCATAACGCCGTAGGGGCACTGGCTCATAACGAAAAGGTCGACTCTTGCCGGGATCTCTTTTCTGCAGACCATTTCTTCTTTGCAGTCGTCATCGGCGCAGTCAACTTTGCCGTTGTTCGTGTCGTCGATGCCGTTGTCGCAGATCTCTTTGGTCGGGTCGAATTTAGCGCCGACTCTGAGAAGGACAGCACCGCCGCCTTTTACCGCCCAGCGTGCGATCTTCTGGTATTCTTCGGTCTTTTCGACAGATTCTTCGAAAGCGATGATGGGAAGTGTCTTGAAACCCGCTTCAGCGAATTTCTTATACATTTCCTGAGCTTTTGCATCCGAGTAGTCGATGATCTCGGGGATGAGTCCCGGGAACATTCCTTTAAGCTGGTTTACAAGGCCTTCCGGTCTGCACTCTTTGCATCTTTTGTCGGAAATGACGGTAACATTTACTTTCGCCGGTTCCGGGATCGAGTTGCAGACTTCGGGTTTCGCGGTCTTGTATTCGCCGCAGACAGCTCTGAGGAAGTCGTTGGAAGTTCTTCCGCCTCTGTAGGGATTTCCTGCGAGGAAGATGGTCGGAGAGCCGTTTGCATTTTTGCTCTTCGAGAACTTGTAGCTTTCGATAAGAAGGCCTTCGCCTTCGTCGCCGTCAGCGCATGCCTTTACTTTTGCGATGTCGAGTTTGAGTTCACCTGCGCAGCTTTCAAAGTTTTCGGGGATCTTTCTCGACTCTTTGTTCATGCAGACGATAAGGTTCATGTAGTCTTTCGGGAGATACTTCTTTGCGCAGAGGGATGTTTTGTCGCCCTGACGCTCTGTTGCTCCGTGCATCGGCATCCAGTTGCCGTCCTTTTCGTTTGCGATGTAGTTGAGTTCGAAATCAACAGCGTTGCCGAGCTGGTCTAGAGCCGGTTTTACTGCGTTCAGGACCTGAACACCATAGGGACACTTACTCATAACGTGGAAAGAAAGTTTGACTTTCTCTTTCGCTTCGGGCTCTTTCTTTTCGCCGCATGAAACTATCATGCTGAGGCAAAGAGCAAAGACGGAAGCAAGAATCAATAATTTTTTCAAGAAATCCTCCTTTGATAGGTTATCAAAATAACATAAACAAAAAAACGACGGATATTATATGGTTTTTATACTGAAAAAGCAAATATTCGCCGCAAATATCCGTTTTTACGCCGGATCACACTCTTCAACAGCTTGATTTTAAAAATTATTCCAAAATTTCAAAATTCTGCTAAAATACCGCGTTTTTTTGTTTGATTGCTAAAAAAGGAGACATAAATGAAGAATTTTGCCCTTATCGGCGCGGCAGGTTATATCGCTCCGAGGCACATGCGCGCCATCAAAGACACAGGAAACAATCTGATCGCAATAATGGATCCGTGCGACAGTATCGGGATAATCGACTCATACTTTCCCGAAGCCGAATTCTTTACCGAATTCGAGCGGTTCGACCGTCATCTTGACAAACTGAGAAGGCGCGAGACGAAGATCGACTACGTGAGCATAACTTCGCCGAACTATCTGCACGACGCACATATCAGGATCGCTCTGAGAAACGATGCCGACGCGATCTGCGAGAAGCCGCTCGTCCTCAATCCGTGGACAGTTGACAATCTCAAGATCATCGAAAATGAGACCGGGCATCATGTGAACACTATCCTCCAGCTCAGGCTCCATCCGACAATCATGGAACTTAAAAAGAGGATCGAGGAAGGGCCTAAAGACAAAATTTACGACATCGACCTCACATACATCACGAGCCGCGGAAGATGGTATGATGTTTCGTGGAAAGGCGACATCTCGAAATCGGGCGGAATGGCTACCAACATCGGTATCCATTTTTTCGATATGCTTCAGTGGATCTTCGGGTATGTCCAGAAGAATATCCTTCACGTTCAGGAAAAGGATGTCGCGGCGGGTTTCATGCAGTTCCAGCGCGCAAGGGTCCGCTGGTTCCTCAGCATAAACGACAATATGCTGCCGAAAGCTGTTAAAGAGGCTGGAAAACGCACTTTCCGCTCCATCACGATCGACGGCGAAGAATTGGAATTCAGCGAAGGTTTCACTGAGCTTCACACAAAAAGTTATGAAAAAATTCTTGCCGGCGAGGGTTTTTCGCTTGAAGACGCAAGAACGGCGGTCGAGATCGCTTTCAACATCAGAAACGCCATTCCGATCGGGTTGCGCGGCGAATATCACCCGTTCCTGAAAAGCTGGGGAAAATAATGGAAAAAGATTATTTCGTTCATGAAACGGCTATCGTCGATGACGGCGTAACTATCGGAAAAAACACGAAGATCTGGTGCTTTTCGCACATTTTGAAAAACACGAGGATCGGAGAAAGGTGCAACATTGGTCAGAACTGCGTTGTCGGTGCGAATGTCAATATCGGCAACGGTGTCAAGGTGCAGAACAACATTTCGATCTACGACGGCGTGGAAGTGGAAGACGATGTTTTTCTCGGGCCGTCAATGGTTTTTACGAATGTCATCAATCCGCGGGCTTTCGTTGAACGCAAGCACGAATTTAAAAGGACTTTGATGAAAAAAGGGTGTTCCGTCGGCGCAAACGCGACGATCGTGTGCGGTGTGACTGTCGGAAAATACTCGCTTGTCGGAGCCGGGAGCGTTGTGACACAGGATGTTCCCGATTTTGCTCTTGTCTACGGAGTTCCTGCCAAAATACACGGCTGGGTCTCGAAAAACGGTTATAAACTTGAATTTGACGGAAACGGCGCGGCTGTTGACGCTTCTGACGGAAGCAGATACCTTCTGAGCAACGGGAAAGTCACAGTGATTTCCGAAAATACGGAGGAAAAATGAGTTTTTTTGATGTTTTGAAAAGTATTTTGCCGCATGAAAAGGTCTATCCGGTCGAACTTTCGATGGAGACTTTCTATCCTTCGCTCAAAAACTCTCCCGTTCCTGTAATTGTCGATTTTTATGTCGAAAAATCACAGCCGTGCAATATGGTCTATTCGACTTTGACCAAGTTCGCGACCGATTTCAAAGGGCGTGCCCGTGTCGGAGCGTTCAATCTGGCGCAGGATACCGAAGGCAAAGTCATAGTTCCGTGCAAGATAAAGGCGGTGCCGACGATCGGGATCTTCATCAAGGACGAGCCGGTGGAGATGCTTGAGGGCGTTGCCGGATATCTGAAGATCCAGGAAGCTTTTGAAAAAGCTGAAGAAATCATAAGCAAAAAAAGCGGTTCCAAACAACATTAATCATTTGCGGAGGTTGTTATGAAAAAAATTTTGGTTCTTGTTATCGCAGCCATGTTTCTTGCTGTAAGCTGCGGCGGCGGCGAAAGCAAAAAGATCGTTGAAGAAAAATCGCAGACTGTCAAAGCTGAAGAAGGCGGTGAAATCGAAATCGCAGGCGGTGAAGCAAAGATAAAAATCCCTGCCGGCGCACTCGACAAAGACACCGAAATCTCGGTAACACTCTATAAAACAGACGGATTCAACAACAAAAAAGCGCTTGCATCCAATGTCGTTGAATTCGGTCCTTCAGGCACGAAATTCAAAAAACCTGTTATAATCACGATCAATGCGGAAAAGGCTGTAAAAGGCAAAACTGTTGCGGCGGCCGTTATGAAAAGCGACGGAACGTGGAGCTACAGCGAAAAAGGAGCTTATGCGCTGTTCGGCGGATTTGACGAAGCTGGAGATCCGATAATGACGACTGCAGCCGGCGATCCTATAATGATCAGCAACGGAAATCTTACGACCGCTGCGGGAGACCCGATCATGAATGCGGCCGCAGGTGATCCCATCATGCTTGCTTCGGCAGGAGACCCGATCATGACCAATGCTGCGGGAGACCCGATCATGAATGCAGCGGCAGGCGATCCGATCATGATGACGACCGGACACTTCTCAGACTATACTTTCATTGTTGTTGACGAAGTCGAAGAAGAAAATTCCAGCAATAACGGCGGCGGCTCGTCAGGCAAGGTCACATGCAAGACCGCGCGTGAGTGGGATAAGCTCGACGGGACAGCAGACGATGAATATGAAGAAGATAACGAATCTATTTACTGCCAGAAAACAGGCGAAGAGATAGTTTACTGCATCGAAGGGGCTTTCACCGGCGAAAATACCAAGATCTATTCGGTAAAAGTCGACGGCAAGGAGTTCAAATGCAAAACTGACAATAATTATGACTGCATCATGGAAATGGAGCAGTACTGTGGAGCTCTTGACGGCGAATATGAAGACGGTTACTACTGCGAAGATCAGGGAATATGTGAAAATACCGGAGAAATGTCGAAATACTGCGCTTCGATGAGCGGCGACGGAAAAAACTACTATCAGGCAGGTGACCGGAAATTCGAATGCACGAACGAGAATGTCGAACAGTGCTATATGGATTACTATGAATACTGCGGCGACACCGTGTATGAAGAAGATCCCGAAGAACCCGACTTCGGTCTCATCTGCAGAACGGAGACTGAATGGGCTGAAGAATTCAGCAACGAGGATCACCACCAGTGGATCTGCGAAACAACGGGGCTTGAGATCTCGATCTGCATTCCGGACACATTCAGCATGGAAGAGATGGAAGAGGGCGAATTCCCGCCTTTCTATTCGATCGAAACAGGCGGAGGAACGATCCTCTGCGATCCGTCGACTGCGCGTACCGACGGCACTATCGGGGACTATGCGACCAGCATGGACTGCTACAGCGAAGCTATTGAATACTGTACACCTATGGTTTTTTAATTAATTTTTGGAGGAATTTATTATGAGATCTTACATTGCTGAATTTATCGGCACTTGTGCACTTGTAACTTTGGGCTGCGGTACGGCAATGCTTGTCGGCTGCGATGCGGCTGCGGGCTGCGGCTATCTTCTTACTGCTTTTGCTTTCGGTCTTACGATCGTCGGAATGGCTTACTGTGTAGGCAACATTTCCGGCTGTCACATCAATCCTGCTGTTTCACTCGGTGTCCTCATGACCGGCGGAATGACGATCAAAGACTTTTTCGGCTACTGGATCTCCCAGTGCCTCGGCGCACTTGCAGGCTCCGGACTCCTTGCTCTCATCTTCGGTCTCGGCGGGATCGCTGACAAAACCGGCGGATTCGGCTCGAACGGTCTCGCAGGCGTGAACGGAAGCGCAGCGGCAGGTCTTATCGTTGAGATCCTGCTTACGTTCTTCTTCGTTTTCACGATCCTTGGCGTAACGTCGAAGAAGGGCAACCACGGCTCGTTTGCAGGCATAGTCATCGGTTTCACCCTTGTCCTTGTCCATATCCTGGGCATCGGTCTTACCGGAACATCGGTCAACCCGGCAAGAAGTTTCGGTCCCGCGATAGCGGCTGCGATCAACGGAAACTTCGCTCCGTGCGCGTCTCTCTGGGTTTTTGTAGTCGGTCCTTTCATCGGTGCGGCTCTTGCAGCATGCATCTGGAATTTCCTTTCGAAAGAGAAGTAACAGCCGGCTTCGCTCATCCTAAATTTCATTTTTCAGATTTTCCTGTATAATTCATAGTTTTAATTGTTTAACGGAGGGATCCATGCGCCTGTTTTACGACATTATCGCAGACAAAAGGGACAAAAAGGTTCTTTCAAAAGAGGATATTTCTGACTTCCTGCAAAGCTATCTCGACGGAACTCTTAAGGATTACCAGATGTCGGCCATGCTTATGGCGGTATTCTTCAACTCTCTGAACAACGAAGAGCTCGAGACCTGGACCGAAAAGATGCTTTACAGCGGCGAAGTCCTCGATTTCTCGGATATCGACGGCATTGTAGTCGACAAACATTCGACAGGCGGCGTCGGCGACAAAATTTCGATCCCTCTCGCTCCTCTCCTTGCAGAACTCGGGTTTTATGTGCCGATGATCTCAGGGCGCGGGCTCGGCCACACGGGCGGAACTCTCGACAAACTTGAATCTATCCCCGGTTTTTCGGTAAATATCGACAAAGAGACTTTCAAAAAGATCGTGAGGACGAACAAAATGTCGCTCATCGGTCAGACTCCCGAGATCGCGCCGCTCGACAAAAGGCTCTACGCCCTCCGCGACGTGACGGGAACTATCGAATCGGTGCCGCTCATCGCATCTTCGATCATGAGCAAAAAGCTGGCTGAAGGGATAAACGGTCTTATTCTCGATATAAAAATCGGCGAAGGTGCTTTCATGAAGGATCTCGCTTCGGGAACGCGTCTCGCCAAGACGATGCAGGCAATAGGCAGGCGTTTCGGAAGGAGTGTCGATGTCCTTTTCACAAATATGGACGAGCCGTTGGGCTACACTGTCGGAAACGCCCTCGAGATCAAGGAATCGCTTGATGTGATGCAGGGAAAATATGTGCCGCAGGTCACGGAACTCACTCTTCGCATGGCAGCGGTCTTAATGAAAACTTTCAAAATGACCGGATCCGTCGAAGAGGGCGAAGAAAAGGCGCGGAAGATGCTCGAAACGGGCAGAGTTCTTGAAAGGTTCGCAAAAACAGTCCTGCTTCAAGGGGGAGATCCGAGAGTCACCGAAAACTACTCGCTTCTTCCTGAAAGCCGCTTTAAAAAAGAGGTCTATGCAGCAAACGGCGGTTTTATCGGCAGGATCAACGCGCTCGATTTCGGCAAGGCGCTCATCCGCTTAGGCGGCGGCAGACTGCGCAAGGAAGACAGCGTCAACAAAGCGGTCGGATTTGTATTTGCAAAGAAGGCCGGTGAGAAAGTCGCAAAAGGAGATCTCCTCTACACGATACACTTCGACGATGAAGAGAGGCTGAAAAGCGCGGAAGAATATCTGAAGGACGCTGTTTCCATTTCGGAAAACCGGACAAAAGGGAGAGATCTTATCCTCGGTAGTCTTTAGGCAGAGGCTGAAATGCTTGACGATAAGATCTTCACGTTCAACAGCTACATGAAGCAGAAATTCGGCGGCAGAGTCGCCCGTATCTCGATGAGCACAGGCTTTGACTGCCCATGGAACAAGTGCATTTTCTGCAGGAAAGAGTCGTTTTCGCCCAATGTTTCGGTCGATATGACGAAGGATGACCGCCTGAAAACGCTTGAAAGAAGCATGAACTTTCTCAAAAACCGCTACGGCAACAAATTTTTCGCAGCATATTTTCAAAGCGGGACCTCCACTTTCGGCGACAAGGAAACTTTGGCGGAAATGTACCGCGAAGCCGCATCGATAAAAGGTGTCGTGGCAATGATCTTTTCGACGCGTCCCGATTATTTGGGAAAAGAAGAAATCCGGCTGATCCTCGAAAATGTGCCTGAAAACATCGATGAGATCTGGATAGAACTCGGACTTCAGTCAACGAACGACCATTCTTTAAAGTGGATAAACCGCGGTCACGACGCGGCCTGCTACTTCAAGGCGGTCGAAAATGTCGAAAAATACGGCGAGAACAAAATAAAGGTCGCTCCTCACATAATTTTAGGACTTCCCGGCGAGACTGAAGAAGACATGATGAATACCGTGCTTCAAAGCACGCAAAGCCCCGTCGCAAAAGGGCTCAAGCTCCATCACCTGCAGATCCACAACTGCACTCCGCTTGAAAAGATCTATGCCGAAGATCCGTTTCCGCTCCTCTCGGTCGAAAAATATATCGAGATCACGGCTAAGATCATCGCGAAACTGCCGCCCGACAAAGTTCTTTTCAGACTTTTCACCACTGCACCGGCGGAATATCTCATCGCTCCGAAGTGGAATCTCGGAACTCAGGAAGCACTCCGTAAATTCGAGGAATATCTGGACGCCAACCACATCACGCAGGGCTGCGAAAGGTGCATGGAATAAGGGCTTATCCTTCAGAAAATCTAAAACTGCGCGGCACGCACAATCTGCCTGATACTTGCTGCATTAAAGCAAGGTAAAGGATATTATTGCATTTTTTACAGAATACGCTTGCGAAAAATCTGACTTTCAATAAAATACTTTGTTTGTTTTTTTGAAGCCGTGGAGGGAAAACATGAAAAAATGTATGTTGTTTGCTGCCGTATTCTTTTGTTTTACATCTCTTTCTGCTGACTGGGGAGAAGAACTCTGTGAAAATGTGACCTGTTCCGGTCACGGTGAATGTCATGATGACGGTGAAGACGAGTGGTGCGTCTGTGATGAAGGCTATATCGCAGACGGATTGGACTGTATTTTAGGCTGCGACGGCGTTACCTGCAGCGGTCACGGGTCATGCTCGGTCGTGAGCGGTGCCGAGGTGTGCACCTGCGAGGCGGGATTTTATGCAACTGGCTTGAATTGTATTCTGAACGAGGCTTCGACTGTCGATACTCTTGCAATTCTCAACGAAACGGAGTGCTACAATACGGGAAACTGCCATTACAGGCTGATTTTTGCGACGGGTGCTTACGATTTTACTCCGGCACTTGCGTCTCTTTACGACATAATCGTAAATGTTCTGGACTCGGAAAACGTGTGGCATAATTACCGGAAAACAGTGGCGCAATGCGTGACGGAAGGAGTCTGCGACAATGTTGATGCTCAGTATATTGATTTCTGGTTTCAGCACGAAGTGAACGGCAATCAGTATATAACTGTTGAGGTTCTGGGCAACGGCGACGATGCTTATGATGACATGTATCATGATGTCCAGATTGACTACTGCTACGGTGTTGACTGCGGAACGGGCGGCAGTTGCGACGGAACTTCGGGTTATCCGGTGTGTTCCTGCGATTACGGCTATGTTCTTCGTAATAATTATTGTGAGGAAGGCTGGTTTGAAGACGAAAATCTTGCGGCAGCGGTAGTGGAACTGCTTCAATACAAAGGTTATGATGTTGAAACGGAAACGGATATCGATCCTGAAATTCTTGAAGATATCACGTATCTTCCGCTCAGGGGAAAGAATATTTCATCTTTAGCCGGGACCGGGCTCTTCCCTTCGTTAAGTGTTCTTGATATTTCAGGCAACAATATCAGAGACTTGTCTCCGCTTGCGGACTGTGAAGAACTTGTGATTCTCAATATGTCCGGCAATCCTGCAAGTGATTTGTCTCCCTTGAGTACTCTTCCGCTTGTAAGCCTTGATATTTCATATTCGGGAGTTTTTGATATGCAGCCTCTAGCTGATATGAATACGCTTGAGGAAATCATATTTGCCGACAGGGATAACGGAAAATACGAAATGCTTCTGCATGAAAACTTCAATGCTATTGACTGGCTGATCGATAAAAACGGTACGGCCTGTTTGAAACCGGTCTATAATTCAAGAACAGGAATGAATGTTCCTGTGAGCAATCCGGACTGTTCGGGCGGCGGAATCTGTCTGAACGGCCGTTGTCTGTGCAGCGAAGGGTATTATTATGACAACGGAGACTGTCATGCCGTCAGCAACTGCGCTTCAGACGAACACTGGGATTCCGACAGACATTATTGTATGCCTGATAAAAAGGATGCCGATTGTCCCGAACCGCCGGAAAATGCAGTCATTTCTGACAAGGATCAGCTTGAGTGGAACGGAACGGAATATGTTCTTCCGGCAGGACGCACCCTTGAGCTGTGCAGATACGGAGATTCTTCATGTGCAAACAGTGCCTGTCATTGGAAATGTGCCGGCGGATACCATTTTGTAAAAGATGATATATGCGCATCAGATGCTGCAAGGAATATTCCGGACAGTGCATATAACCAGCTGATCCTGCCGAATATCTCGAGGCATGATGTTGCGCTTGAGCCGGTTCCCGGGGTTCCGTCGTTCGCTCCGGTACTGAAGGCGGGGATTTATTACGATGAAAAGAAAAATCTTGTTGCCGGATGGCATTTTGATTTACCGAGAGTTGAATTTGCCATTGACGGTGTCGGAAAGATTGTCCCGTTGGAAAGCTGGGATCAGAAAACAGTCTATGTCACCATGCCGTGGGGAAAAGAGGAATATTCTCTTCCTGTAGAAAAAAAATGTTTCGATTCGAATGACGGACCGGTCGACTGCGGGAGATATTCAAGCGTAAAGAGTGTGCAGGTGACATATTATCCTGCGCCTGGTCAGAATGTTTTTTCGTACATAATTCTGGGAACCACGGCAGAAGCCTATGAATCCTTTACGAACAATTTCGGTCATGCAATCAGCGGCAGTGATGATGTCTGGACAGTTACCCGTTACGGGGAAGACGGTTCTGTCACGGAGTTTTCAAGAGGAAGGATCTTCACAGCCGGAGAAGAGGAAGATTACGCAAAAAGGCCGGCTTATTACACCTTTATGGACTACATTCCGATATCCAAGCACACAACGAGAGAGGGTCGCGAGACTTCATTCAGCTACGAATGGGACCGTACGGAGATGAAGGGAAGCTATCATCACTACAACATACGGTCGGCAAGAATTACAGATCCTCTGAAAAGGGTCATAAAAATCGAATCTCTGTCAAATTCGGAAAATCCGTCATACGGTCTCATTGGAAGACCTGACGACGATCATAAGACAGTATGCAGACCGCTTGAAGGCAGTCTCGAAATATCTATCGGTAAAGTAAACATAAATAATACTCCTGTTGAACCTTTGAGGAAAATTGTTGAATACAATTTCTCAGGCGGATTTGATATGTCTGCCGAAATATATGTGAAGAACGGCTGGATCAGAAGAGACAGCTATTCGAGGAACGGGAATATTTTTTATCTTTCATCCATGGCAGGAAAGGATTCTATCGGAGAAACGACATGGGAATTCACAGAAGAGAACGATACGCCGGACGGCTACATTGAAAGGAAAAAAGTCAAAAATCAGGAATACATCGTTAAAACGGTAAAAGGAAATTTCTATTCACCGAAGCAGGGAAAAAATCCGAAATATTATTCACTTTCAGATGCGCCTTACAAAACAGCAGCGGTCTATTCCATTGACGGAAGCGGGATCTCCGGTAAGAAAAGAATAGTTGAAGATTATTTTACGAACTGGCTGCAGCCTGCGAAAAAAGTGACATGCGAGCGGAATTACAGTGATGAAGAGGAAGATTGTGACGGTATCTCAAACACAGTAACCGAAGAGATCAGATACAATGTTCCCGGTTCCCCGGTATACTTCAAAAATGCAGACGGTCAGGTGACAGTCAATCTTTACGATACGACAGATGAAGCAAGTCCCCTCAATTACATAATTCATTTTCTTTCGGATCCGTTGAATTACAGCAATGCAATAAATTTAAATATTACCTTGCCTGTGCCTGATTTTATAAGAGCAGATAATTTACATAAATCCGGGACAATGGCTTGTTCTGCTGTTTACAGCCTTGACGCGAATGAAAATATCATAAGCGCGATGCTGTCGCAGTACATATCGGACGGTATTGTCCCGAACTTGGGCTGGTGCAGCAACTCGGCATACCGCAGAGTAACGAACTACGAATGGAAAAGAGAAGACGACGACTGGGAAAAGCCTTATGATCTGAAGAGCGTTACTTATCCTGACGGAAAAGAGCGGGAATTTACCTACGACTACGAGATATCAGAGGGCAGTGCCGGCAAAGTGTGGGGAGAAACCATAACCGGCAGCAACAATCAGAACACGCTTCAGACATGTTATGAATACGACGAAAATTATCAGCTTGTTGCCCAGGGCATAGGTCCGGCAGGAAACTCCTGTATCCCTAAAAAGGGTTTCGGTTTTGATTCTTCAGGACTGTTGATGACCCGTGATTATTCAATTGATGAAAATGACAGCGAAGTTCTTGAAAACAACTACATTTACGACTATCTCGGCAGAAAACTCGTTGAAAGAAATTCCGCAGGAGTATCGACGGTTTATGTCTACGACAGCCTTGACCGCGTAGTTTTCACATTTTTCGGCTGCAATGTCGACTCCAATTCTTTCGGGACAGTCTATAATCCATACAATTTTGATGACAACAGTAATGCAGGAGAAGACGGAAGAGGAGTTGCATTTGACTATCACAACGATGAATTTCCGTATGCACGCTATATAAATCTCAACACCTGTGAATACTACCGCAAATACAAATACGATGTCATGAGCAATCTCGTCGAGACATATTTCTTTGAATACTGGGGAGCAGGCTCAAACAATCAGATAGTTAAAAACACTACATCTCCCAAGATCATCAAGCAGAAAACTGAATACGACATGCTGGGCAGAGCAATAAGAAGCTGCCAGTTCGATGCAACAACTGCCGACCCGCAAAGAAGGTGCATAGAAACTGAGCATGACGCATTCGGAAACATCGTGAAAAAGAGTGAAAACGGTGAAGAGAGAATAATCACCTACGATCACAGAAACAGACCGCTCACAGTGACAGTTGACGGACTTCCGACGGAACAATATTCCTACAGCAACAGCACTGCGGGCGGTTATTTCGGCTACGACTCGATCAGAAACAAATATGAAAACATCGATCCTCTTACGACCTACAAAGACAAATGGGGCAGAGCCGCGAAAAGCGTCGATCCGTTCGGAAACGAGACGGAAACAACTTACGAAAGTGATTATTCCGACAACATCACTTCCCAGACCACGACTTCATCCACTATAAAAACAGGCGAAACAGCCTGGACTTATGATGATCTGGACAGAAAATTAAGTGAAACAAGAAAGCAGTTCATTCCCGGTTCGGAAAGCACGACCAATGTCAATCATGTGACCTGGTGGGATTATGACAGCATCGGTAATGTCATTTCGGTAGAATCGAGTGACGGCACGAAACAGACTTATTCCTACGACACCTTGAACAGACCGGTAGAAACTGTAAATTATGAAAGGATCAATTCAAACTGGGTCGAAACATCCTCTTCTGAAAACTCCTACGACGCAAGCGGCAGGCTTTTCCGCACTGAGACGACAAAAGACAACAAAACCATTCGTGAAGACTACAGCTTCGACACTTTCGGGAGAATCACTTCGGTCAAAACGACCGATCCGGCAAATTCATCGCGCTACCGCGTCAAATTCTACAATACGGGCGGTCAGGTCATCTGGGAAACCGACGAGGAATCAGACAGTGATCCGCGCAATCTTGAAGACCTTGGCCTTTGGCATGTCGAAGTCGGCAACCAGAAATACTACACATACAACGCGTTCGGCGATCTTGAAAAGACTGTTTATGTTATGACCAATAACGGTAAAGGTTTCGGCTCTCCCGACATAAATCCGTGGCTTAATGACAGTCAGATCACGACAAATTTCACCTATGACATTTTCGGGCGCATCACATCGAGGATTAACGACCGTTCCGGTGTTACGGAGTATAACTATTACGACACCAACGCAGCATCAAGCCACCGCCGCAACAAGCTCGAAAGCATTCAGATCACTCCGGCACTGACGGACAATGATACAGGGTATCAGGATTCAGACAGCAGCACTCAGACATACACTTACACCTACAATGACAAAGGCGATGAATCAAGTGTCGAATACACTGAAGGCAACAGCTATTCAATGGAATTTGCTTTCACGCGTGACGATTACGGCAGGATTACAGGCAAAACTTCGAACGGTTCAGTTCCGGTGACACAGACATTCACCTACAACAACAGAAACCTGCTTGAAACAGCGACAGACACAGTCGGCAACGCCGCGACAAGCGTGACAAGATACTACGATTCATTCGGCAACCCGTATTCAGAAGCGGTTTCGGCGAACAACATCACAAAAACAGTTTCACGCCGGATGACCGATGCAAAAACATATCAGTTCACCTATCCTGACGGAAAAACTCTCCGCAAAACTGCAACCGGCAGCGATCTTGATTTGATTGAATACAACAATTCCGAAATCGCTTCATACAGCCGCGCAAACGGCGTTCTGACTGCCGTCACAAAAGGTCAGAACCTCATCGAAACATTCAGCTACAACAACTGGAACATGCTCGACAATCACACTGTCAGCAACGCAAACGCCGATATTTACGATATGAACTACGGCTATTCCCGCGGCTGGCACTTGATCGAGAAAGCTGACGGCATCAGGAACACTTCCGATAAATACAGCTACGATTCATATTACCGCCTGAAGGAAGTCAAATACGATTTTGCGAACAATACAGCTGCACGAACCGACAGCTTCTTTGCTGACGGCGTCCACAACATCGAACAGAGCACCG